>WNGK01004911.1_pt1 | contig 17286 bp, 24 predicted proteins | sample 5400601 | NCBI WGS metagenome assembly WNGK01 (sample SAMN13153376, study PRJNA577476) | soil metagenome | isolation source: 60 cm soil or saprolite under Garry oak tree replicate 1 | place: USA:California | collected 2016-06-15
CGGCGTTCGTCACGGGCAGGGTGAACATTCGGGCGGGATACATCGAATGGCGCGCGGCCAGGTCACCGCCAAAACCGAAGCTGAAGACGGCCAGGAGATACATGAACGTCGTCGTCAGCGGCACGGACACCACCGCGACAAAACGGACGCTATCCACCAGGACGGGCTCACCCGGCTCAAGGATCAGGAACCTGATCGTCGCGACGACGCACAGGTAACCGGCCACGGCGATCAGTCCCCAGCGATGCCGCCGGCGAAACTCCCAGCCGATTGCGAGAGCGGGCGCCCGCATGATCTACGGCTCGGCGGCCGGCGTGGCGGCGCTTCCGACGTGCGCGATGAACGCCTCATTGAGCGAGCGATGCGATGCCTTGATGGCGTCCAGCGGCGCGCTGAGCACGATCCGGCCGCAGCTGATCATCGTGACGTGATCGGCGACCTGCTCCACCTCCTCCAGCAGGTGCGACGAGAAGAGCACGGTCCGCCCTTCATCGGCGATGGTGCGAATGACGGCGCCGAGTATGTCGCGGCGAACGATGGGATCGAGGCCGGACGACGGCTCATCCAACACCAGCAGCTCGGGCCGATGGGCCAGCGCAATGAGCAGTCCCATCCGCGCCTTTTGCCCCTTGGAGAGATCCTTGATCTTCGCCGCCGGATCGAGCGCGAACGTCCGCCGCAGTTCCTCCGCGTAGGCGTCATCCCACTTCGGATAGAAGGCGCGCGTGTAACGAATCAGCTCGTCGACTCGCATCCAGGCGGGGAGGTCGTTTTCCTCGGAGAGATAGCCAATCCGCGACAGGACGGCCACCGGGTCGGCGACGGGATCGAGGCCGAAGACGCGCACCGAACCGCGTTCCGCCCGTAGCAGACCCAGAATATGCCGGATCAGCGTCGTCTTCCCCGCTCCGTTTACGCCGACGAGGCCGTAGACCGCCCCGTGCGGGAAGGACAAGCTCACCGAGTCCAGGGCCGTCGTGGCACCGAAGCGGCGCGTCAGCTCCGACACGCTGATGACCGATTCACTCACCCTCGAGCCACCGCCTGCGCGTAAAATTGTCTGGTTGTGATTGCACGGACACTCTCGATGCAAGCGGAACGATGATTCGCGCCGGCTAACGGATCGCGCTTAAGCTGCGGTGCTGACCGCACGATTTCACAAATAGAACACTACCTCTGGAAAACGGCGCCGCCAGCTTCAGGCGCGTGTTAGGCAGCAACCGGCTCGTGTTCGCCGCGATACGCCAAGCGCCCGGTTGCGATCACCAGCAAGATGACCACACCGGCACCGAGCGCCGCTGCGTACAGTAACAAGAACGGCAGGCGCGCCACCCGCATCCGATCCCAGTTGTTAAACCGCAGGCGAATGTCGTCTGCGCTTAGCACTCTCGAGCCTGTCTCGTCTCGAATCCACAATTGTTGCGCCGTTAACCTGGCGGCCAGCGGCTTGTCGCCCGCATAGATCTCAACTCGATCACGACTGTCACCAAGCGTGGAGGCCATCGCGGGAGGGGTCCACCAAATGTCCGAGCGTCTGGCGAGCTCGCTGTAGAGTGCAACAGCGGGGATAAACAATAAGGCCAGCGTCAGACCAGAATAAAACAACCGAAGCCGAGGCGGCATGGAGGCCCCCCTTCTCTAATGAATCGGTTGCTGCCTAACGGATCGCGCTTAAGCTGCGGCGTGCGGCGGCCACAATCAAGATGGATCCCTTCCCTCTCAAGCGGCCGCCAAGCCCCGTCAGGTTCAAGCGCTCGTTAGGCAGCGCCCGAACCGCACGAAGCCACACTATGGCACCTCTCTGCCGGTTGTCATGTCCGTGAAAACAGGCATCCACGTTGTGCTGGCGGTGCCTGCGCCAATTCGCCGTGATATGACATATCGGTGACCAGCGTGCGCGAGAAACTCGATGCGCACCGCATCCATCGAAACAAAGCCCGCGCGAGCGCTAGGCTGGGCCACGAGGATACGCTTGCCCGGTAGGACCTGGATCGCGACAACATCATGCGTGTGAGTCCAGCGTCGGAGACTCTGACCGTCAATCGATACCAGGAACATGTTAGGATCATTTTGGATAACCGCTACTGATTCTGCGGGCTGGGTAGCTCCCTCATAGAGCCTGATCGGACCAGGCGTCAGATTTAGGCCACCGCGCATACAGCCAGCGAGGCAAAGTGCTCCCGCTACACCAATCCGACCCCATCTCATGATCACCTCCCGCGCTGTGGGTCGTCCTCAGAGCCCCATGATGAGTACATAGGGTGAGACCGGCGTTGAGTGCAACAATCGCGGCGCCGCCTAACGGATCGCGCCTAAGGTGCGGCGCTCTGAAGAAAGAGTAGTCATTCAATATCCTCCGCGCGCCGCCGGCTTCAAGCGCTTGTTAGGCAGCCGCATCGCGCACCACCCTAGCAAATGGGAACCCTCGCGGACAAGAGTCGCCACAGGCTGTCAGCTCCGCGCAGGAATCGCCCTTGCACGTTGTCAAGCGGACGAAAGGCACATTCCGGATCTGGCACGGGATGGGGAATGCGGTACGAAACGATCGCCGTGTCACCGCGGTAGGTGACAAACTCGGGACGAACTCGCTGAGCTGCCTCGTCGAGAAACGCAGGCGCCTGCTGGTACACCAGAAGCGCCCATCGGACCGATACTGAAGAGGTCGTCACGCGGGTCAAGGCGGCGGAATCGCCGGCGGCCGCGGCGCGGAGGTAGGCCATCATGACGGGCGTCAGTTGGCGCGCTTGCCATCTGGGCACGACACGCACGGCGGCCCAGAGTCCGGCGAGAAGGAGAAGAACAATGAGGACCGTGTAACGCACCCAGCGCATCAGAGACCTCGGTACGGCTGCCTAACGGATCGCCCTTAAGCTGCGGCGCGCTGGTGAAAAAGGTGTCATTCAATATCCTACGCGCGCTGCCAGCTTCAAGCGCTTGTTAGGCCGCGGCTCACCTGTGCTTCGGTGTCAGGCGGCCAAGTACGTATCCGAGACCACTCCCGAGCGCCACGCCCACGAGTCCCACCGGCGCGGCGCGGCAGGACGAACTACCTGAGCCCGCAGGGACGGGTTCGTTTCTGCAGGCTTGCGTGCCGATCCAGAATCCGAACGCGCCGAGCAGCAACCCGCCGGCCACCGTGTCCTCGAAGCGATAATCACCGGCGCTCGTGCGTGAGTCCTGTAGCGAGGCTCGCGTGAGCATGCCAAGCTGTGAACTACGCAGACGGGGCGTCTCGAACGGCGAAATGACCGACACTCGCTGACCGAGTGCCGCACTGCACGGGGCAATAACAAGAAGGAGAGTTAACGAGAGGAATCGCCGCATAGAACCTCCAATAGATCCGCGGCCTAACGAAGTGCGCTTAAGTGTCATTCAATATCCCCTACGCGCGCCGGCAGCTTCAAGCCCTTGTTGGGCCGCAGCGCCCTATTGCGAGGGCTGGCGTATCGCGGCGATACGCCGATACTCGGCGAAGTGTGAGTTTCCTTCGAGGGGCCGACGCTGCGCCGAGTGTTCGCGATCTTCCATCAATAACAACCGCCCGTCGGCGCTAATGCCCCACGTAATGGGTCCGTACGAGACGAATAAGACGCTATCGACTGCGTGCGTCCGCACCGTCAAGGTATCCCATTTCTGGCCGTAGGGACGCCACACCGCGATTGCTTGTGCGGTATCTCGGGCCAAGGTCCGCAACAGCGGCACCAGCTGGTCGTCCATCCCGTAGTCCGCGATCCCCCAAGGAAACTCAGGAGCAACGAGGAGGTCCGTCTTGGCACCGTGCAAACGCACCTCGCGCCCGGTTACTTCACCTCGAATGTCGACCTTAACGCCTTGTGGGTCCGCCCAACGCGCGCTGAACGCCGTGGGGCGGCCGCGAACCCATTGAGAGCTGGCCCATCCGACCAACCCGTCATTCCGGACCATGCTGGAGGTAATGCTGTCGCGCGTTCCACCGATCGTGTAGTACAGAATGGGCCCCTGTTTCGCGAACGCGACGAGCGTATCGCCGGACGGCAGCGCTCTGTCGCCAGCCTGCGCTAGTATGCTCGCGACGCGCCGGCGAAGCTGCGCGTCGTTCTGACCGTGGACGCATGCCACCAGCATCAGGAATAGCGCGGCGGTAAGGACGTGAACTCTCACCCTACATGCCCTCCGATCGCTGCGGCCTAACGGATCGCGCGTAAGCTGCGGCGCGCTGAAGAAAAAGCTGTGATTCAATATCCTACGCGCGCCGCCAGCTTCAAGCGCTTGTTAGGCGGCGGCCTAGCCCGTGGCGCAAGCGGGACCGGGACTTGCGCGCGCGCCGGTCGGGAACGTGATGCTCCACCCGACAGCGCTGGCGGGCACGAAGGCCATCGTGGTGGGGCTCGCTTGTGTGCGGAACCCAGACGGTGCCTGCACTCCCAAGGAGAGAGGATCGGCACTCGTCCAGGTGAAGGTGGTGGTGTCCCGACTACCGTCGGCGTTCACACCGATGACGCGGAAGGTTGCGGAGGGCGGGAGCGTGAAGCATGCCTCGGGCGTCGTCAGGAGTCCCAGGTCAACGAACCAGAACCCGCCCGGCGTGTGGGGCTGATTGCTTGGGAACGCGAGCACCTCGAGGGAATCGCAACCTCCGCTCAGACATGTGGTGTTCGTGGCGAGTAACGTGATACCCGACCTAGGCTCAAGGGTCGATGAACAGGCCAGTGCAGCGAGAACAACAATTGCAGCCGAACGGCGGACGTTTATCATGGTAACCCTCAAGCGTGGGATCTCACCGTCCACGCTAGGGCGAGTTCTCGTCGTGTCAAGAGTACGGCACCCGCCCAACACGCAGGCCGCCCCCTAACGGATCGCGCTTACGCTGCGGCGCGCTGAAAGACGATTCATTCCTTAATCTACGCGCGCCGCCAGCTTCAAGCGCTGGTTAGACGGCTGCCGGTAGTCTCGCCGCCGCAGCGCGCAACCAGCGCCGACGAATCAGTTTGGAAAATGGTGAAACAACCAGCCAGTACAAGCGGAATCCGAGCAGAGCCGTCAGCCCCCCCGCTGCCACGCGAGTCTCGGTGATAAGCCGCGAGCCCTCGGAGTCGGGCTCAGTGCGGAAGTCCGCAACGATCCGCAACGTGTGTGGGAGCGTGCTCGCCGGCCACGGCTCGGGCGAAGCGCGCCAGCCTCGCACGACGAGCCCGACCACGTAGGCGGTGGGCGTGCGCTCGAGCACCGTAAAGCCGTTGCTCACCATGAAGTCCTCGATCGAACCAGCCGGTCGGAGGCCGCGCAGCCCAAACAGCATGCGTACGACCGGATCTGGGGCAGCGGGAACAGCGAGAGCGTGACGTAGCGCGCTCTCTGGCGGGAGCGGCACCTGGGCCTCATGGCGCTGCCTGATGTCGAAGGATGGGAGCCACGTGTCGATCGCGGCCATGTCGCGGCAGCCGTCTAACGGATCGCGCTTGAGCTGCGGGCGCTCAGCTCGCGGGCGCATCGCAGGTTCTTCGGTCTACCGAAGCCAGTTGGCGCACAAACGGATTCTACCTTACTTGGGGGTGCCCGCCACCTCCAAGCGCTTGTTAGGCAGCGTGCCTCATCGAGTCGTCCCGTCCTCGTCATTGCAATGACGCACGTTCCTGTACGGCCCGCCGAAAGACGTCGTTCAGTGAGCCGCGCAGAATTAGGATCTTGACCTCGACAACCGCAGTTTCCCCGGGCGCGAGTGTGATTTGTGGGTCCACATGCTGGCACGTTAGCTCGGGGTTGCTCCAGACGTTGCCGGTGGTTCGCGCGACACTGGCGACCACCCAGGTACGGTCCGACGACACAGTCGCGATAAACGGCTGGTCCACGGCGCGCGAGGTGTTGTAGTAGGTGATGCCATCACCTCGATCTTCGATCCGGTTGGGCGGCACAGGCCATGTGAATGCGGCGAGGTACCGGACCGGAAGCCATTGTTGAAGTGGCATGGTCAAGCGGGCCGGCGTCTCCGCGGCGAGCAGTTGAAGGCCAGTGGCGTAGTGTACGTACGTTCGCTCCAGGCGCATGTCGTGGAAGATTGATGTCAGTCGGGGGTCAGTAACCGCGTAGATCATGTCGTACCCTACCGGCGAACCATTGCGAAACTCGTAGCGGAAGCGCACGCCATCGGAGTCTAGCGTGCTGCGCGCGAGTAGATGTATGGATCCGGCGAGATCTTGCTCATATTCGAACGATGTCTCGGCGTGGCGCCACTCCGGCCGACTGGCCCCGAGGCCCGGCCGCCAACGGTACAATTGTTGGGGCGTTGTGCTCCCATGCTGAACGACCGTGATGTGCTCAGGAAAGAGGATTTCGATAGTGCGATCAGACGCTGAGCGGCCAGGCAGGATGACGCGCAATGTGGGAGCTGCATTCTCTTGATCAATCAGCAGCTGCAATCCCGACGAGGCCTGGAGAGGTGGCAGGTCTTGACGCTGCAGCGAGACGCTCGCGCTGACGGCTACAGATGCGCCCGTAATCAGTACGGCGAGTTGGGAAGGCCGGTGGTGGAAAAGCCAGTGTTGCATAAGTCACACCTCGCGGTGTCGGCTAGCTGAGCACGCTGCCTAACGGACTGCGCTTAAGCTGCGGCGCGCTGAAAAAAGAGTAGTCATTCAATATCCTACGCGCGCCGCCAGCTTCAAGCGCTTGTTAGCTGGCTCACCGCGTGACTTGGCCGCCGAGTTGCCGCGTATGATGCCGCGTGTGGCACTCCTGAAATCTGGCATAATCGTCAACTGCGACCACGCCGAATACCGTACTCGTGACTTTCTGATCACCTGAGGCACACTCGTGGCACGCCTCGATGAACGCGCCGACCGCCTGATCCAGTCGGCGCTGGGCATCCGCGAGTGTTGCGGGGCCTTCGACCGGATTGAATGGCCCGCTCGTCCGGGCTCGGGGAAATGTCCCCTTCCGCAACACCCGATTGAAGAGCAGGGTTCGGGCAACAGGTCTCAGAAAGAATGGCAAATTGGGAAACTTCGATCGCACGCCACGAACCTCATTCGCGGACTCTTCCAGCGAACGCGCAACGTGCTCCACGAGTTGCGACGGCGACCACTTGCCGGGCGCCCGCGGCTCCGTCCACACCGCTTCGCGTGCCTTGGCGGCCGCGAGGAGATCGTTCACCGCAGCGCGATTTGCCTCGACCACCGTATCCATCCCAGCCATAGAACCTCCACGAATAGCGGCGTACGACACTGTCTGGAGTTGAGCCACCTAACGGATCGCGGTTAAGCTGCGCCGCCCGCGCTCGCGGGCGAATAGAAATGACGTGTGGAGCACGGCCGTACGTTGGCGCACAATTGGAATTCTGCCAAGACCGGGGGGCGGCAGCTTCAACCGCTAGTTAGGCAACTGCCTTCAGAAACGCGAGGCCCAAACACGCCATGATCAGTAGGTCCGGGATTATTGGAGTGATGAAAAAGTACCTCCACGCGAGGAGCACGTGCACCGCATTGAATAGGAAGAACAGCCCCGCGATGGGCCGGATGAGAAGCGGGCTCGTGCTCGCGCCCCCGGCGAGCTGCCAGAATAAAACGGCTTCAATCAGGCAGATGAACGCTGCCTCCAGGGCATAGCCGAAGTAAAAGTCCCAGTAACTGCGCTGGGAGCCGAGGAAGTTGAAGCGATGAGACTTCATGGCCTGGACCACAGACACTTCTTCGGGACCGTGCTTCGGCGAGCTGAAGACTACTAGCGAGGTGTGGGCCACGAATTGAAGTAACGCCACTATCGCGGCAACTCGCAGGAACGTGGTCGCGGTCATTGGAAATTCCTTGGAGGTGGCAGCTGCCTAACGGATCGCGCTAAGCTGCGGCGCGCTGAAGAACGATTCATTCCTTAATCTACGCGCGCCGCCAGCTTCAAGCGCTTGTTAGGCGGCATGTGTGTGCGACAGTTATGGGCGCGCGGTCCGACCGAAGTGCCGTGCCGGATCAAATGGCTCGAAGTACGCTTGTCCCGTAGCAAACATGCCCTGCTGGGGAATCCAGAAGTCACGCAGCTGAGCCTGTGGCGACACGGGCCCAGGCGGACCAAAGTCCGTGTCCGCGGCTATTGCGCGGCTAGCCACGACGCGAAACAAGACGCGTGGATTGGCGATGAAGCGCTGGCCGTTCGGCGCAGTGCCGTAGAGACCAACGCGACCCACACCCAAGACGGGCCCAGCCATCCTGCTCATGACGGCAAGGAAGGCCGGGTTGCGCCACGCTGCCCCGGGAAGCAACCGCGCCATCCCGTTCATGAGCCGTGTGGCGACGGTCGGCCCTACGGCAACTTCCCATTCGAGTGATGCCGCAGGAACGAGGACGCGGAAACGGGCCGGCGCCAACCATATGATACGCACCTCCGTTTGTATCGAGGCCAAGGCGTCTCGTCCGAAGTACCGCGAGCAGGCGAGTTGCGGAGCAGCGGTGGCGTAGAACACCCACTCGCCCTGGGGGTTGCGGTGCCACACGGATGTGTAGCCCGGCCCCACCGAGGTTGCGGGAAAGCGCCGCATGGCCAAGACGTGGCCCGAAATGAACGGGAGCCCCATGACGCCGTAGCCGTTGAATCGCTCGTCCAGCCCCGGCGGGAGCGCAGGGGCTGCCTCAATCTGTTCGACGAGGTGCCGGGGTGAGAGGCTCATGCGTTGGCTCTGCTGCTCTGTGGCACCATGTCGCCTAACGGATCGCGCGTAAGCTGCGGCGCGCTGAAGAAGGATTCATTCCATAATCTACACGCGCCGCCAGCTTCAAGCGCTTGTTAGGCAGCGTCCCCGCTGGACGGAGCGGTAATAATGGCAAGAGACGCCGCCAGGCCTTCGGGAAAGATGACCTCCCGAGTCGCCGCCAGCTCAGAGAGCGGCCACCAACGGTGCTCTTGAATCGCCTCTGGTGATGAATTCGCGACGGGGGGGGACACGCCAGCAACTCGTACGAGGAAATAGCACTCCACTTGATCCACCGGCCCTTGGCCGAGGTCCGCGCTGAAGGAGCGTCGCCACAGTTCGCGCCCGATTTCCGCGTCGAGCCCCGTCTCCTCACGGAGCTCCCGTGCGGCGGCAGCACGATGAGTCTCACCTTGCTCTAAGGCCCCGCCTGGTGTCGCCCAATAGGATTGCGGCCGGCCCATCCGCCCATCGTCGTACCGGACGAGGAGCACCGCACCGTTCGCGTCGAGTAGGACGATCCGTGCTACTTCTCGCGGGGAACGATTGCTCATAAGCGGACGCTGCCTAACGGATCGCGCGTAAGCTGCGGCGCGCTGAAGAAAGACTCATTCCTTAATCTACGCGCGCCGCCAGCTTCAAGCGCTTGTTAGGCGGCCGACTATTCACCGGGCGCAGCCCAGGGTTGGAACAACGCTCAATTTCTGCGGTGTATCCACCTCGAAACCAATCCGTCCGATGCCAGGCATACCGGTCGGAAGAGCGAAGCACCAAGTCCCAGACGACGGGGTGGCCGTCAGCCGTCAAGCGCTGCTCTCCGCGAATCGCCCCGCGAATCCAACCCCGATCGTGGGCTTGAATGTCGTAGACAGCAACCGAGTCGAGCTTGCCGTCGGCGCCCTGATATGGCTTGGAGCTGGTGATCGTCATGACCTTCCGATCGGACGTGAAGGCGATGGTGTGCCATTTTGTCGCGCACCCACTATCCGCGGTGGTCCACGCCCATCGGCCCTGTACAGCGGTAAAGATGTCCGTGCCAGTTGGGGGTGAATACGGACGGATGTACCAGACGTAGCTCGCGACGGCGATGATGATTCCTGGTAGTCCCAACGCAATCGCCACGCGTGGTAGAATGGCGTGTATGCGTGAAGCCACGGTCGGCTGCCTAACGGATCGCGCTTAAGCTGCGGCGCGCTGAAGAAAAAGTAGTCATTCAATATCCTACGCGCGCCGGCAGCTTCAAGCGCTTGTTAGGCTGCACGGCTCACCGAAAGCGCACTTCCCAGAGGCGCCACTGACCCGCGAAGCCCTGGAACACGAGCTCCTCCAAGGGCGTGCCAGCTGGAAAGCGGAACGACGTGTAGATCGAGGCGGGGCGAGGGTGCTCGTAGACACGGATGGCAACAGTGCCACGCTGAACTAGCGGTGCGTCCGCCAGCAGAGCACGAAGGCTATTGGGGCCCACGTAAAGGAGTTGAGATAAAGACGTGGTGGAGTCCGCCAATTCTCGCCGCGCCGAACTTGTGAAGGTGACGCTGCGCCCACCTCGGTACACCTCGAGATCGGACGCGACAACGGACAGCAGCCGCTCCGGATCATGACTGACCAGCGCATCGCGGAGCGGTTCGAGGCGAGCCAGCGGCTCCGGGGGCATGGCATCGAAGCCGTCGTAGCCAAAGATCTGGATGCTGTACAAACGTCCCGCGGGCGTAAACTCAAAGGAGTAGTTGCGACTCGCATAGGACCATGCACTCAGTGGTGGATCAAACTCCTGTTCAATGGCGGTGGCTTTGCCGAAGCGCGCTCGCGCATGCCCGGTGTCAGAGCCGAGCACCAAGCTTAGGAATGGGTACATCTGCGTACCAGAGTCCCCTGCTATTTGAATGGAAACGGCGTAGTCGGGCCGATCGGGGGCGAACTTGAAGACCATGTAGGCGTGGTGTGCCCGATCGATGACGTACACGCGATATACCCAGTGATCATCGGTACGCTGTTCTTGGCTAGGCTCACCGAGCTGGTGCCGGATCGGGCTGATGTGCTGGCCGAGGAGGAAGCCATTGAGCTCGTACTGACTGGGCACAGACTGGGCAAGCATGGGAGCCGGGAGGAGCACCAGTACCGTCAACCAGAACCAACCATGCATGGGCGAGCTTCCCCCCGATGACCGCGTGCAGCCTAACGGATCGCGCTTAAGCTGCGGGCGACGCGCCCGCCGGCGCAAGGCTGCTGGACGACAGGCCGCGCCCGCCAGGGCGCAAACACTCCGCCTCCCTTAAGGCGATCACCGCCCGTCAGCTTCAAGCGCTTGTTAGGCGGCCGTCGCTCGTTGGCGCCGCGCGTCATCTCGTACATCGCGAAGGTTCGCAAGACCTCCGACCTTCGCCTACGGACGTCACGGCTTCTTATGTACCAGCGATGGTGACTAATGCACAGTGCGGTCGATCTCAGTGTTCTGCGCGGCTGCGATGTGCCACTCCCCCTCATCCCGCACGACAACGAACAGCAACATGCCGGTCCGAGCGAGTGCAGTCCGCGCGTCGTTTGAGAGGCGCCACGCGACACGCGCCAACGCAATATCGGAACGCACGAAGCGGATGTCGATTGCATCGAATCTCATCGTGCTGTGCCGGAAGATGCCCCAGTGGGCGGGGTTCCCACCGAAACCGGCCGTGTCGGCCTGAGGAATGGTGCCGTGCGAGTAGGCGTGGTTGTGTTGAATCGCAACGCGCCCTTTCCACCAGCTCCCGGCAACGTTGACGAAGTCCGCGTCGGGGGTGAAGAGCCTGCCGAAGGCGTCCATATCGTGCCGATTCCATGCTTCGGCGAAGCCCGCTACTACACTTCGAACAGCGGACGTATCAGATGGCCCTTGGGCGTGACTTGGAGCGATCCACGACAGTGCCAGAACGAGACCCACCGGCACAACGCGCTGCATGTGACCCCTCCGATCTCGGCAAGACGCCCCATCTACGGCCGCCTAACGAATCGCGCTTAAGCTGCGGCGCGCTGAAGAAAGATTCATTCCTTAATCTACGCGCGCCGTCAGCTTCAAGCGCATGTTAGGCGGCTCGGTCACCGCGCTGCTTGGTCGCACACGTCGACGTCGCAGAGACGATATCCAGCCACCCAAGGAACCTGTAGGAATCCTGGCCTCAGATCCACCAGCACCAAGGACCCCACTTCGCTTGCCTCCCAATCGTCCTCTTTTACTCGCACCGAAAAGGGATTCCAATGCGGATGACTGCTGGTACTCTCCTCCTCTACCTGGATTAGGTAATAATGCCGGTAGTGCGTCCGCCCGACTATGGCGAAGCGCTTCAGGTTTTCGGGAGTGTGATCAAGCGCACCGTTTGCAAAGGTGAGCGCCGCCCAGCAACAGAACGCGATGACTGCAGAGAAGGCTGTAATTCCGCCCCACATCAAAGATCGTGCTTGGGATCCCCACGGCATGAGCTTGCCGCGCAGGCTGGCAAAAGATAGGAACGCGACAACGAAGATGATGCCCACAAGAACGTAAGAGATGGGTGGATCTCTCTGCAGAGGAGGAAAGGCAACAGTGGCCACACCGGCTATGAAGACGACGGCGATCATAGCAGCTGCCGCCAGCCACGAAGCGGGACGAAGAGCTGATTTGCGGATCAGTTCCATGACGGGGGACCATTGTAGCGGCTTGCCAGTCACCACAACCTCCAGAGCCGCCTAACGATATGCGCATCAGCTGCAGGCTCTCAAGCCCGCCCGCGCACAACCCTTACGTTCCACCGCGCCCCGCCCGGCGCGATGTGGCCGAGCGGAGTTATGGCCCATCCGGCCTGTCGGCTGCATGCGCGCGTTAGGGGCGGCCCCCGCCCACCAGCAACCAGATCCGGTTCGGCGAATTGAGCGGCCTGTCACCCCGCTGGTAGAATGTTGGGGTTGAGCCGAAAGAGATTGCCCGGGTCGTATTTCTTCTTCAGTGCCGCGAGGCGGGCGTACTGCCGGCCGTAAGCTGCCATCACGCGCTCGCCTTCATCATCGTTGAGAACGTTGATGTATGCGCCGCTGGCATGTGGGCGCAGGGCTGCGAAGAGTCGCTGCACCCAACTCACGGCCGCCTCGTGCAGCCCAGGCACCGGCCACCCCGCGATGACGAAGCAGTCGAAGCCAGGTTGGCGGAGCGGAAACGCCGCGTCCCCGAGCGGAACGCGGCTGACTGCACCGTGCAGGTGATTCATCTCGACTTCCGCCGCCGGTGGGACCTCGGCGGCCAAGGTCGTGACGGCTTCGATCACATCATCCGGCAAGTCGGGGAGAAATGCGCCCCTCGCCGTGCTCGGGAAACCGGGAGGCGGGCCAGGGTTCGCGAGGTGAAACTGATGGTACGGGACCGACGCGACGGTGTCCACTTCCGGCTTCGCGAAGCTGCGCACGGTGTGAAGGACTGGCGCTGCCGCATCAGCGTTGCCGACATAGACCAGCTGGAGGATGAGCGCCGGCGCCCCCTGGACGGCAGCGAACGTGAGACCGCACGTGATCTCGTCGCATGCCGAGCGGGCGAAATCTCGATAGCCACGCATGACGGTCGGCGCCTTGCTCAGGGGATAGACCATGCGCCCCGCAACGACCTCGGTGATCCGGTGCGCGCGGAGGCGAAACGACGTGACAACGCCAAAGTTCCCCCCGCCACCGCGGAGCGCCCAAAACAGATCCGGGTTCTGGTCTGTCGACGCAATCACCAGCCGCCCGTCGGCCAGCACCACGTTGGCCGAAAGAAGGTTGTCGCAACTCAAGCCATACTTGCCGCTGAGTACTCCCTCACCGCCGCCGAGGGTGAAGCCTCCGATGCCGACCGAGCCGCACCCGCCGAGCACCATCGCCAGGCCGGGCGCTTGGGTCGCAGCATCCAACTCTCTGGTGACCAATCCAGGTTCCGCATGAACAATCTCTTGGTTCGGGTCGACCTGAAGGGCCTTCATATCCGATAGATCGATGACGAGTCCGTCGTCGCACACGGAGTGCCCGGCGAAGCTGTGGCCACCTCCATGCACCGCGACCAGTACATTCTCGGCGCGGACGAAATCGACGGTGCGTTGGACATCGGCGGTATCGGCGCACCGGACGATCAGGCCCGGCCGTCGGTCGAACCGGGCGTTCCAGATCCGCCGAGCTGATTCGTACCCGGGATCGGAAGGTCGAATCAGCGCTCCATGAAGGCCCGCGGCAAAGTCGCGGATCGCTCGTTCGGCGACCGCGTTCATGCTGCGAAGCGCGGGAGCGTCGGGTCGATGCGGGGCACAACCAAGCGAGCCGAGCCCACCGACCGAGACGGTCACTCCGGCGCGACCGGCAACCTTCACGAATTCCCTGCGACTCATTCGTCTCGGCATCGTGGGCTCCTTCTCACGCAGCGGGAGCGTACCAGCGTCGTCGGGACGCTTCGCGACATCGCCTGAGCAACCTGATGGGCGTCCGCCTAACGGATCGCGGCTGAGCTGCGCCGCGCTGAAAAAAGATTCATTCCATAACCTACGCGCGGCGTCAGCTCCAGCCGCTTGTTATGCTGGCGCTCAACCGATCTCAAACCCATTGAGCTCCCCTTGGAGGCGGCGCCGCCAGCTTCAAGCGCTTGTTAGGCGCCACGCTAGCGGGCAGACACATGGGCCGCGCTGTCTAGGCGGGCTCGATCTTCAGGCGTGAGTCGCCAGTAGATCTTCGCGGCGTCTGGAAGCAACGTTGGCACGTCATGTTGCCCGACGATGCGCCAACTCCATGGGCGACGCACCGCTAGGAACGTATCCGCCACGGTCTCAATTCGAGGCTCGAAGGCGCGTCGGCCCTGCACTAGGTCGCCGAGGAAGTGATATGTGACGCGGAAGCGCGCTGTATCGCCGTGAATGCCTAGGGAATCTATGGAATAGGAGGAAATGACCGTCGCATAGTCAGTCCCTTCCCCAGCGCAGTCGGTCGCAGATAGCCAGAACGGGCTTGAGCTCAAAAACTCACCGGTCCCATCGCGGGCTAGGTATTCGCGAACGAGTTGACCCGGATCGTCGCGGCGAACCGTGGTATCGCCGCGACACCAGCGATCGTCGTCTGGCTCCGTGGCCGCGCCGGAGGCCATCGCGGCAGAAGAGTCTCGACGGCGGTCCCTGGAGCCGCGGCAGGCAAGCATGCAGGCGAGAGTGAGGAGACTCAAGACGTAACGGATCAAGACGTGGCGCCTAACGGATCGCGCTTAAGCTGCGGCGCGCTGAAGAAAGATTCATTCCTCAATCTACGCGCGCCGTCAGCTTCAAGCGCTTGTTAGGCAGGCGCCGGTTGTCGCGCAGGCCCACCGAACCTGCCAGGCCACGGAGCTGCTCCGGCGGGCGCCGCGTGAGCTGCCCGGGCCGCGAACCACCGCGCCCCGGATGACCTGCCCTGCGGACGGAACTCGAGGGCTCACACACAACAGGTGTTGTCTTTCGAGGCGCTCTGCCTAACGGATCGCGCTTAAGCTGCGGCGCGCTGGAGAACGATTCATTCCATAATCTACGCGCGCCGGCGGCTTCAAGCGCTTGTTAGGCCGCTGCCCCGGCTCGACCGCAGCCATCATGCCTAGGGTGCGTCCTCCAAAACGACTCTCACGGCTCCAGCCTGGGGGGGACACGACTCGAGGACGACACCACTGATCCACACTGTGACGCGACGCCCGACCGAGAGCTGTCCGGTGTCTACGGGAACTCCCTGGCGCAGAACCTGGATGGTGCTGCCGATGGCCAATCGTGCTTGTGCGGCACAAGGTTCGGAGGCGGGCCAGATTCCCACGCCGTCGACGAACATCGCAGGGATCGAATCGAGCCGAGTGCCCGTGCCGTCCCGCACACCATGCACAATGGGTGCACGGGATGTGATCAAGCCGCGCAGGAAGGGGGGTTCGGAATCTGAAATGCCGGATCCGCACGCTGAGACGAGCGCTATGCCCATTGAGCAAACAAGGAGACGTCTCATTCTAGTAACCTCCTCGCGCAGCGGCCTAACGGATCGCGCTTAAGCTGCGGCGCGCTGAAGAAAGATTCATTCCTTAATCTACGCGCGCCGCCAGCTTCAAGCGCTTGTTAGGCGGCGCGCCGCGGCAATCTAGTAGGCAAGAAGGCGAGAACCAAAGTAATAGAGAAGGACCACATACGCGGAAGTGAGCGTAAGGCACTTCGTCCAAAAGAGGAACCCGGTGGGAGGATGCCGGTGAAGGAATCCGTAAATCGTTCCCCGTATCCATCCGAGGCGACGGCGCTCTGTCGCGTCCAGCCGGAACAAACCGACCGCGATTCCGGCGATCGAGTGGAGAAGATCGGCTGCGAGCGTGAGCGCAAGGAGGAAGAGTGGCACCACTACTTGGTGCGGCAATGCTGGGCCGCCAGCAGTATCCAGTTTGAAGAGCCAACACAGGGCGATCCCAGCATAAGCCAGTTGGCGGATAGTTGCGCTAGCCTGGCCGGAGTACTCGCGAACGGCCTCCTTCATTTGTTCGCGGTGCTCCAGAAGGAGGTCTTGCGGGCAAGGCGATGGCGAGGGTTGCTGTGTGGTCATCCGCCGCTCCGACGAAGCGGGTCCGCGCCGCCTAACGGATCGCGCTTAAGCTGCGGTGCGCTGAAGAAAGATTCATTCCCTAATCTACGCGCGCCGCCAGCTTCAAGCGCTTGTTAGGCCGTGCCCGCAACGGTGCTACTCGTCACGAGGTATAGAACGGCCGAACCCAACGCCCCATAGGACTCCGCCGAACAGCCAGGCAAACAAATAGGCCATGGGGACTGCGAGGATCAGTGCGACGCCAACCCTGAACACCATGGCTCGGGGAGCAGCGCCGCTCGTCAGAACATCGTACGCGGACCAGACGGTCATGACGGCAGCGAAGGGAATCCCGGCGCGCCGCAGGCACCACTTCATCCAGGCTCGGCGGTGATCACGCGCATCGGACTCAGAACTCATAGACCCCGGCTGTGGCAGAGATTAGGTGCATCGGCCTAACGGATCGCGCTTAAGCTGCGGCGCGCTGACAAAAGATTCATTCCACAATCTACGCGCGCCGTCAGCTTCAAGCGCCTGTTAGGCGGCTGCCCGCCGAACCCACGCCGCACTAGCACGTCTCGCCGGTCAACTCGCGGACCAGAGAACACACTGCGTACTCCGCGACGAAGGCGGCGGCTAGGATGCCTGTGAACACCAGTGACGTTACGGCGACGCCCTTCGCGGTCGTCTTGTGGCGGACCTTCATGGAGTCCACCAGCCCCAGGGATATGCTCCGTCGACAGCTGTCGCACGCAAGGGATGTCCCGTATGGGATGCCTGACACCGAATCTGACGTGATGACCACCGCGTGCCATTTCTCGACAGTACCGCTGCTCCAGATCAAAACGGCGTCGGAAGCCTTCACGGGTGTCGGCTGATCGAGACGCGGTTCCCAGTGTTGAGCGCACCCTGCGGCCAATAGTACGAAGGCGAGGTGTGAGTATCGCATCATCACCTCCTGCGGCAGCCGCCTAACGGATCGCGGCTGAGCTGCGCCGCGCTGAAAAAAGATTCATTCCATAACCTACGCGCGGCGTCAGCTCCAGCCGCTTGTTATGCTGGCGCTCAACCGATCTCAAACCCATTGAGCTCCCCTTGGAGGCGGC
>WNGK01006930.1_pt1 | contig 17281 bp, 12 predicted proteins | sample 5400601 | NCBI WGS metagenome assembly WNGK01 (sample SAMN13153376, study PRJNA577476) | soil metagenome | isolation source: 60 cm soil or saprolite under Garry oak tree replicate 1 | place: USA:California | collected 2016-06-15
TGTATGTGAAATCGTACCGCCGCCACTCCAATTACTCCACACGTACCGAACTCCAGTTGCACCATTCTGCGGTGAAGTTGTGGCAATGGTGTGGCTTGAACCAGGCGCCCAGGAAAATGTCTGTGCCGCGGCGTAGGTAGTGCCGTCAACCGTAAAGGTACGACCCGCGGGACTGGTTTGAACCGTTACCTGGATAGTTGGTGTGGGGGTTGGTGTTGGCGTGGGTGTGGGTGTTGGCGTGCCGTCCGTGCAGCAGACACCAGCACCGCTGACCACTACATTGTCCACTCTCCAGCCAGTGTGCGACACGGAGTCGTCCGAGCACATGCGCCAGCGGAGCTTCACTTGCTTGCCAATGCCAGCAGCCGGCAAATTAACCGTTGTCGTAGTGAAACCGCCGGAGACGCCACTCCAGTTCGGGCGGCTGGGCAAGCACGGGTTGAGGGAGGTCCCGTCTATCCCTGTGTGGTTGTAGCCACCCGTTACAAAGCTGCCTCCTGCCGTGATAATATCGGTGAAGGCTCCGCCATTAATAGAGATCTCCAAAACGCCACAATCAAAGGCTGTGATGGCGTTTGCCTGTTCGAGATCGTAGTTGTGCCGGAAGGTCACCTGCGCCGGGCCATTATAGGTAAAGGTTGGCGTGTCGAGCCGGTTATCCAGAAAATCGGTCGGATCCACAGAGTAGGCCGCGTTTGGCGCGCTATCCGCAGGCGGGGACGGCGTTCCCGAATTCGAGGTGACCCAGAATGGGAAACCTCCGAAATTCACGCCTTGAGTAGCAGTCCACCCAGCCGGCAGCGCCGGTGGTGTGACGCCGTCAAAGTTCTGGCTCAGCACCAAGACTTGCACTCCCAAGGTGAATGTGAAGGAAACGGTCCCGAGGTTGGTAGCTCCATCCTGCAACTGGAATGTCGCCGTAATGGTTCCGCCACAGGTGCCTGTGTTCCTGAATGTGAAGTTTCTCCCTACCGTGTTACCGGGAGCAATAGCGCCATAGTTCTGGGACGTGGTTATCGGTACAACGTTGCCACTTGACTCCAGCGACGCGACCAGACCGCTCGTGCTGGCGCCGCCAGTGTTCGTCATCCCAAAGGTAACCGTTACGGTCTCGCCGGGATCGATCACGCCGTTGGGCGGTGCGCAGCCTTCAGTCACAAGCGTCGTGCCGTCGGCGACGATGACCGGTGTCCCCTGCAAGCAGACCGGAACGTTTGTGCTGTTGCCATTGGTGATACTAAAGTTCCCGGACACAGTTCCATAGGTCGGTTTCGAGACCGAGTAGGTATGTGCTCCCGGCGCCAGCGAGGCATCGTACGTGCCGTTGGAAATCGTAGCGCCATAAGGGATGCCGTCGATCGAAACCGACGCGCTAGCCAGAGCAGCGCCTCCGTCACAAATGGTTACGACGAAATGCGCAGTGCCTTTGGCTGGCGCGGTGCACTGGGCAAACTTGAAGGAGCCAATGCGTGTGCGCCAGTTGAACGACGATGTCGTAGCGTAGTACTCGTTCGTGTAATAGAAAGTACAATCGTCCACCGGATCAACGGTTATATCGCTGTAGTCGCCCCAGCGGCTGCTGGTGTCAGTCTGGCTGCCAGTCCCATCAAAAAGATGTTGTTCACCCGACAAGACGTTCAAAGGATCGGTAACCAGTCGGCCTGCATAGCGAATTTGCGGATTAATCGTGCTGCTGGAGGCGCTAAAGCCGAGTGCGAGGTTGCCCTGGTTATCCTGCGCCACACTGCCCATCCACCGCCAGGCGGTGTCGGGCTGATAAGTGCTTTCCTGGAAAGGCGCCGCCACCGGTCCGGAGTTCACGTTGCGCAACTCGAACCATCGAATGCCTGCCACGGAGTTGGCGCTGACTGTGTAATTATTGACCAGCGTGCCGCCGTTGATGTTGCGATAAGCGTTCCGGAACATCAAGCGGTCGGCAATAGCGTCGAGCCGGTCCGCTACGCCGAGTTGGGGCACGCAGCTTCGGGTAGTTGGGCAAAGCGCCGTAAATGCTGCCGCGGACGGGCTGGCGAAGAGCGTAAAGGTCGTGTTGGCCGGATTGGTAAAGTCCACATGAAATTTATAGATCTTGTAAACAAGTGGGGCGCCGCTGGGCCATTCCACAAATAGATTGGCAGCGCCCATCGGTGGCGGAAGGATGCCATCGAGATCGGCGGGGAGGAAAGTCTCCTCGGTCGCGCCGCCGGTGATTCCCGGAGTCTGAGACGTGGCGCTTGGAGCGCCCACAAGCATCTTCGTCCGGTCAAACACAAAAGCCTGTGGCCCCATGAACGCTGTGCCAGACGTGTTGAAAATATTTGCGGACATGTAGTAGCCATCTGGCCAAACACCTAGTTTTGGATAATCGAGAAAGTTGCTGCTGAGGTGAAAGGCGTAGCGGTACCAGCTGCCGGTGGCATCGCTCGTTTGAGAAACAGCGATACACTCGTCCTGCGGAACGCTGCCCCCGATTGGGATTGCGAATTGGCTGATAACCCAGCGATCGGCAAGCGGATCATACACTGTCGCCGGGTCGCCACGGCCGCCAGTCTCGCAGGCGCCGCCAAAGCCAGCCCAGACTGAGGCGATGCTGTTGGGCCCCAATAGCGATGCCCCTGTCTTGTTAAAAACCTGAAAGCCCTCATTCACAATCTCCAAATACTGCGTCTTGCCGACGTCCCCATTTGTATCGGGCGGCGCGCAGTTGCACACGACGCCGGGGAACGGAATGCCTTCCCAGGTAAGCGGACCGGGGATAGATGGCGCCGTAAGCAGACGCTGCACGAAGGTTTGAATGACCGGGTCCCGGCCATCTACATGCTTATTTGGAATCTTCGGGTTCAGGTTCGCTTCATGTTCTTGACCCATTTTTTTGCGCGGCGGCCAGTCCAACGACCGCTCCCGCAGAGGGCGCGACAGATCGTTGTGATAGGCGGGAATTACCGTGATATTGCCGAATTGTTGTTGCTTGGGCTTTTGACCTTCTGCTTGATCGGCCGCGTTTGCCTGGGCGGAGGCTTTGGAGAACGTTCCAAAGCCAAGCAGCGCCAGAAAGACGCCAGCCAGGACGACAAACAGCCCGACTAAAACACGGAGATTAAAGAAGGCCGACTGAGAGGCGGATTTCTTTTTCATGGGGGAATTTGGGGCTGAGGTTTTTGTTTCTGTTCGTTCCGAAAAGGAGACATCCCTTTTAGTCAGGAGGGCGAAAGCGTGTCAACACAGAAGCGCCTGCAACCCCGATTTTTTGGTTTCGTGGTTTTCGGATCTTTCCTGCATCTAAATGCTCTTGAAAAGGAAGTACGCGCCTTGATTCGTAGATGGATTCCCAAGTCCACTTCCCAAAGCGCGCGCTGGACGACTTGGAACGGTGGTGCGCTACCTCGCTCCGAAAGTGGAATTCCATAGAATACCAAACGGGTCTTCGCTCCCTTCCTTTCGGGCCGTACCGGGTTTACTATCGTGCCCTTGCCGAGCGGAAGACGCTGGAACTACTCAAGATTTGGCATGGCATGCGAGGAACTAAGCCCAAATCATGAGCTATTGAGCTATTTTTTTCCCTTTCTCCGTAGATCCCTCGCTTCTCCGTTCAATCTCATGTGCGTCATCTGCAGTAGCCGTGGTTCTCCGAAACTTTTAACCTTCGGGATGCGGCGAAGCCCGCGTACCGCGTAATCCGCGGTTTAGCGGTCGGCGCCCTTTTCCATTGGTGCGCTAGCCAAAGGAAAATCAGCCACTTTGCGTTTCCTGATCGAGAACAGCTACAGCTCGCGTATAGGTGGCTTTCGCTTCCTCGTGTGAGTTGTCAACTGCAGTCAGCCCGGTTCTTCCCAGCTCGCCAAGAGCGCTCATCATGTGAAATACGACGCCCGTCTGTCGTGTTTGATCGAAATGCAAGTTGTGCCGTACGACAATGTCGAAAAGATCGTCCGGAGTCAGAGCGCGATAACGCGGCGATTCAACGTGATCGCTGGCAACAAAAAACTTTTGCTGTCCATTGGGAGCGGTAAAGATCGCTGTCTCCGGATCGTATGCGCCATCAGTGAGAAATTGCAGAGTCAAGAAGGGATGAGTCGTTCCGCCTTTTCTCAAATTGATCTCGATGGCGTACGGGTCCCATTTTCCATTCGAGCGCACCACGACAAAATCCAAGGCAAAGCGTCCGATGACTCCTTCTTTTGCGAGACGCTTGCCCACCTTTGCCGCTTCCCACGTGATCAGCGAAGCGTAGCCAGTGTCGGCCGGGAACGCGCATCCCAGGTAACTTTGTCCCGATGGACCGCCCAGGAGTTGGTCGTGTGTGGAGAGTAATTCAACCGAGCCCAGCGGAGTTACGCGAAGCTGAACGCTTGGACTTCTAAACTCCTCTCCGGTGATTCGCTCTTCCACAATTCCCTTTCGCTCCTCGAGCTTCTTCATATAGCTATCGTGGGTAATTCCCTTTAGCTCGAACTGCATCGCGCGGAGTCGATCCTCTAATGCAGTCCGCTCATTGAGGTCGCCCGAGCGCGGCAGCCCGGTCAAATCGACGAGCGCGTTGCCTTCGCCAGAGACACCTTCGTTAAGCTTTACCAGAACTTGTTTGATCGAAGGTTTCCTGGCTCGCATTTGTGTGATGGCCTGAATCAGATCATCTTTGCTGGCCACATTCTCGTAGCCGAGAGGATGCGGGACATTCTCCTCCAGAAAGATCTTCCGGCACCCGCTCTTTGTCCCCAAAGGAAAAAATTTTGGATCGGCGCCGTACATTGGAATACCGAGCCGCAGCGCCAATTCCTTCTCTCGATTCGTTGTGTTGAAGGGAACAAGGTGGGCGCGTTCGGGGTCGGAAATCAAGGAACGAATTCGCTCGATCAGGCGTGGTCGCTCGAGCAGTTTCTCGCTCAGCGGACGCACTGAAGCGTCAAGGGGCGCGAGCAAAAACAAGCGTTGACGCGCATGACTTGGGATGACGCCAGGTAAGAGATCGAGATAGTAGTCAATGATACTTGGAAGAATCGTTTGCGAAGTGACATAGATCAGCCGGGCCCGCGGCTGACGCAGCAATAACAATAGGAACAGATACCGTTCTTCATACGCTTGCACCACTGCGCCCGCGCCGGCCAGGTCGATGGACATCGACGGCACTACAACAATTGTTTGCGGATCCTGATTGAAAGACTGGATCGATTTCCACAGCGGTACCAGCTTCTTCTGCAACTGATCGAATTGATCTTGCGATTCGGTAGCGACTTTCGGTTCAGGCATAACGCGACAATTCGGCGAAATCTTTGTTGAAATTGAAATTAATCAAGTTGCCTCAACGCCGGCGTCGTCCGAACGAATAGCCGCGATGAGTGCGGCCACCACCGACGGCGCGTTTGGCGCCGGAAGTTTCGGGTTCAAACAGTGCGGTGTACAGATAAGGAAAGTTTTCCAGTTTTAGCCGCGGAATTTTCTGGCCGATGAAATGTTCGATCGCCTGCAAGGCGGGAAGTTCTTGGCCGTTCACCAGAGTGAAAGCGTCCCCAACACTTTGCGCCCGTCCCGTGCGTCCGATGCGATGGACGTAATCTTCCGGATGCTCGGGCACGTCGTAATTGATAACGTGACTCACGCCGGCGATGTCGAGTCCGCGCGACGCGATATCCGTTGCGACCATCACTTCGTATTTTCCGCTCTTGAAACCCTCGAGGGCCTCGATGCGTTCGCGTTGCGTGCGGTTGGAATGCAAGACCGCGACGGCGTGCTTCGCATGCTTTAGGGAATGCGCGACGCGGTCGGCGTTTACTTTCGTGCGGCAGAAAATCAACACGCTATCGAAATTTGTCCGCTCCAGCAGAGCCATGAGCAGATCGAATTTCTGCTCTGCGGCCACGGGATAGACTGCGTGCGTAACCGTTTCCGCAGGCGAACGGCGGATGCCGATTTCGACCAGAACTGGATCGCGCAAAACCCAAGCGGCCAGGCGTTCGATCTCAGGTGGCAGCGTGGCCGAGAAGAGCAGGGTTTGACGGTCGGTCGAAATTTGTTCGACGATGCGGCGCACGTCCGGCAAAAATCCCATGTCGAGCATGCGATCGACTTCATCGAGGACGAGAAGCTTAACCTGTTGCAAAGTCATCGTCCGTTGTTCGAGCAGGTCGAGCAATCGCCCCGGGGTGGCGACGAGTACATCGACGCCGCGTTTGAGCTCCTCGCGCTGTTTTCCATATCCAACGCCGCCATGCACCAAGGCGACGGACAAATCTGTAAACCGGCCATAATCACGAAATGCGGTTTCGACTTGCGCTGCAAGTTCACGCGTCGGCTCGAGCACGAGACATCGAAACGCGCCATGCTTCGCCAGTAATGTGAGAATCGGAAGAGCAAAAGCCGCGGTTTTGCCGGTGCCGGTTTGCGCCGTGCCGATTAAATCCTTGCCTACAAGAATGATCGGAAAGGCGCGAAGCTGAATCGGCGTTGGCTCGATGAACCCCATCGCCTGCGTGCCGCGCACGACTTCCGGTGACAGTCCGAAATGATTGAATGACACGCGCGCAAGGTAACGCCTCGCACGAAGCACGCAAAGGAATGCGGCAAAAGGTTTCGATCAATGGGGTTAGAAAGGGTTCCGACAGTTATGGGAGAATCGAAGAGACGCCGTAGAATCATTTGAATCTATTTATCATGAGATTAAGATCGTTTTCGATCAGCCAGCAAAGGGGAGGAACGAAATTATGAATCCAGTTGTTGCGTCCGAGAAACTTCCGCGCACAGAGGTTTGGGCAGAGTTCATGTCGCGCAATTCAGACATATTTTTGCCGATCCACTCGGCCTGAACCGGGTGAAAGACGCATGTGCCGTCGAGCTGGTAGATGAAAAGATAGTACGGATCGGTGAACCACCTCGACCCTTTCTGGCCAAACTCGCGAAGTGCATCCTCGCCCTTCTGCTCCATCAGCGTTGCCGCTTGTTCGACCAACGCCACCAAGCGTCGTGTATCCTCATACGCGTAGGCAGATAATTTATCTGTCGCCGCTTCCGAAATGGAAAACGGGAAAATCATTCCCGTCCCGAGAACCCCCGTCGCCAAAAAAAATCTTGAGAGGCGTCGTCTCTGCATTGGACGCAAAGTAAACACCGCAAACGGTGGCCCTTTGCAAGGTTTTCGTTCAATCCGCGGTCAATTCTCTCTGTCTGGGATGCTTGACAGCGAAGCTTGACGCGAAGCCTGACTTCAGGCAGTCCTGCCTTGTCCTAACTTCGAGCGGTTTTTGATTATTATTCCGGATACCACGCGTCGTAGCAGACACATTGCGTTTCATGAAAGCGTTCGCTGAGCACAATCAAGAGGCTCCGCTGAGCTATCACGGCGCTCGGCGTATCGTCTGGCTCATCTTTTTGCTGGTTATCGCGTGGTTCGTTCTGCGCTCGCTTCAGTCTGTGGTGTTGCTCTTCGCGATCGTTTTTCTCCTCGCCATGGTTCTTAACCCGATCGTCGTCTGGTTGCAGAGGCATCACATTCCGCGGCTTGCAAGTGTGGTGCTACTAATGTTCGCGCTTCTTGCTGTCGCGGGGACAATCGTCCTCTTTGCAATTCCGCCACTCGCCAAACAAAGCCAGGAACTTGTCCATAATGCGCCAACGGTCTGGCAGGGCATTCGTACCCGAATCGAGTCGCTGGCGCAAAATTATCCAGCGGTTCGCGAAGCCTTGCCACGTACCGATGAAATCGCCGGAAGAGTTGGCGCGGCCGCCGGAACGCTCGGGAACATCTTGCTAAGATCGACAATAGGTTTGGTCGGCGGCCTCGTTAGTGCTGTGTTTGCGCTACTATTACTTATCTTCGTGCTGGTCAACCCGCGACCGCTTGTCGCCGGGTATCTCGCACTCGCGCCCGATCGTTATCGCGAACAAGCCCACCGCACACTCGCGCGACTCATGCGACAAATGATTGCATGGGCGCGCGGCGTCGCCATCAATGGTATGATCACCGGCCTTTCCATAGGTGTATTGCTTTGGTTGGTCGGCGTGCAGCCAGCGCTCATGTTCGGTGTGTTTGCGTTTTTCGGTGAGTTCCTTCCAAACATCGGCGCATTTCTTGTTTCCATTCCGATCCTGCTCGTCGCACTGAGCCTGGGTGCAACAAAATTCTGGCTCGCGCTCGGCGTCATCGTGCTGGTTTATCAGATCGAACTAAACCTCCTTGTTCCGGGCGTGCTCGGCAAAGAGATGCGATTGCACCCGGTCAACATCTTGTTCTTCACACTCGCAACCGGGACAATGTTCGGGCTACTCGGAGTGGTTCTCGCCGTGCCTGCTGCCGCGCTTTTCCAGATTGCCATCGACGAATTTTATTTGCGACCGCGCAAACCCGATTACGCCGCGATCGATCGCGAAGCAACCACGCTAGTAGAAGGAAAGAACTGAAGCTAACGCTGCGCTAATCACCTTTTCTTGTCATTCCAAGCGAAGTCGAGGAATCTCTTGCTTGATGAAAAGCAGAATTGCATTGGCTCTCTCGTTGTCAATTCTTGCGCTTACAGTGCGCGCCGAAAAAATTGCGCTGGTCAACGGTACGCTGATCAACCCGGGGACATCGCAGATAGTTCAGAATGCGACGATCGTCATCGGCGGCGGGAACATCGCAGCAGCGGGCGATACAAAAACAGTCAGCGTGCTGAAAGATGCCCACGTGATCGATTGCAAAGGCAAGTTCATTTTACCCGGATACATCGACACACACGTCCACTTTTTCCAATCCGGCGATTTATTTACGCGGCCGGACGGTGCCGACCTAAACAGCGTTCGTCCTTACAAAGACGAAGTCGCGTGGGTGAAAAGTCACCTGAACGATGTCTTCGCGCGTTATCTGCGTAGCGGGATCACATCGGTCGTAGATGTGGGCGGGCCATTCTGGAATTTCGAAGTCCGAAGGGTCGCAAACGCGACTGAGAAAGCGCCGCGCGTAGCGGTTGCGGGACCGTTGATCTCAAGTGTGTCACGCCAGCCACTCGATCTCGGCGATCCGCCGATCGTAAAGATCGACACTCCCGATCAAGCGCGCGAGTTCGTGCGGAAACTCGCTGCCCAGAATCCGGACCTGGTGAAAATCTGGTACATCGTCGACAAAGATCATCCGGTCGATCGCTTTCGCCCGATCGTCCGCGCCACTATTGAAGAAAGTCACGCGCGCAAATTACGCGTCGCAGTTCATGCAACCGAGCTCGAAACCGCGCGCGCCGCGGTTGAAGAAGGCGCGGACGTGCTCGTCCACAGCGTGATCGATAAACCGGTCGACGACGCGTTCGTGAAGCTATTGAAAGATCGACATACGATTTTGTGTCCGACGCTCGTGGTCTTCGAACGTTACGGCCGGACGTTTTCGCACCAGTTGAACCTGACGCCGGAAGAAAAAGCGTGGGGTAATCCGGAAGTGATCGCGTCGCTCGACGTCACCAAAATTCCGCAGAACAAATTGCCCGCTCGGATCAAGAATGCTCTGGCGAAACCGGACGAGGCTCTGGATCGAATCAAGAAAACTTACGATGTCGCGCTGCCGAATTTGAAAACACTAGAAGACACCGGCGTCACCATTGCAGCAGGCACTGACGCGGGAAACATCGGCACGATTCACGGCCCCGCGCTTTTCCGCGAATTTCAGCTGATGAAGGAAGCGGGCCTGACGCCGATGCAGATTCTTCAATGCGCCACCGCTAACGCAGCGAAACTTTTTGGCGGCGAAGTCGGCGCGCATACCGGGAAGATTGAAAACGGCTATTTTGCCGATCTCGTCATTCTCAATTCGAATCCGTTGGACGACATTGCGCGCGCTTCCGACATCGACACAGTGATCAAAAATGGCGTGGTTTATCCTGCGCAAGAGTTACTGACTGAGATACGATAGGGAGTTTCCTCCCGCAGCACTGGCGTCCGGTGGCGTCACTGAGACAATTCGCTAAATTACAAGATGGAGTGGCGACGGTTACCAGCGCTTTTCCTCTTTCTCGGCGGAACGTCGCCGTTATCGATCTTTGCGACCGAGTTTATACAATCGCCCGATCCGAATGATGGATGGAAGTTTGTTAAGGAAACTGGTGGCATCTCTTTCTCTAGCCGTGCGCGAGCGGGTTCAACGCTGAAGGAATTCAAGGCTGTAGGCGAAATCGACGCCTCTTCCCGTGCTGTGCATAATGTGCTCGACGACTTGGAGAGTTATCCCAACTTCATGCCCTACACGGCGGAGTGCCGGCTCATCAAACGAGAGGGCGATTCGATTTATAGTTATCAGCGGCTCTCACCGAAAGTCGTCAGCGACCGCGATTATACTTTGCGAATTTGGAAGAGGTCATGGCCAAGCCAGGGCGGACTCGTTTTCCTTGATCAATGGGTGCCTGCGAACGCATCTGGTCCCGGTGAAAGGCCGGGCGTGTTGCGCGTTAAGGTGAATGAAGGCAGATGGCTATTGGAACCGGCCGGCGCGACTAAGACTCGCGCGACTTATTGTATTTACACTGATGGCGGCGGAAAACTTCCCGCGTTCCTGGCCAACATCGCGAATGAGATCGGCATTCGCAAAATTTTCACCGCGGTCCGGAACCAGGTGAAACTCGCGAAGTACAGCGTAGACTAGACCAGGCGGAACCTCCCCAGACATCCGCTGCGGCCCGGTTCAAAATCTCTTGCTCTGACTGCAAACCGGATTGAAATTTTCATCTTATGGCTACACACCCCACGCAATATGCACGCCCTGAAGCTTTGGTTGAGACCGATTGGCTGGAGAAACATCTCAAGGACGACGGCATGCGCATCGTCGAGTCGAACGAAGACGTGCTTCTTTACGATACCGGCCACATTCCAGGCGCGGTGCACATTGATTGGCGCGCTGATCTGCAAGACCCGGTAATCCGCGACTACATTTCGCCGGAAAAATTCGCCGAGCTTTGCAGCCGCAACGGCATCACACCGGACACGACCTGCGTTTTCTATGGTGATAAGGCGAACTGGTGGGCGTGCTACGCGCTCTGGGCCTTCCGGTTGTTCGGCCACGAGAAAGTGAAAATTCTGAACGGCGGCCGCGACAAATGGAAAGCGGAACAGCGGTCGATGACGCGCGAAGTCCCGAAATATCCGCGGACAAACTATCCGGTTCCGACGAAGCGGTTCGACAAGGAGATCCGCGCATTTTTCGATGAAGCGCTTGCGCAAAGTAAAGCCGGCAAACCGTTGATCGATGTGCGTTCGCCCGGCGAATACAAAGGCGAAATCACGCACATGCCGGAGTATCCGCAGGAAGGTGTGTTGCGTGGCGGTCACGTTCCCGGCGCGAAGAGTATGCCGTGGAAAACGGCGACCAATGATGACGCCACGTTTAAGCCCGCATCCGAGCTGGCGAAAATTTACTTCGAGCAATGCGGCGTTAAGCCCGACATCGACACGGTCGTCTATTGCCGAATTGGCGAACGTTCTAGTCACACCTGGTTTGTGCTGACGTATCTCCTCGGGCTCGATAACGTGCGCAATTACGACGGTTCATGGACCGAATGGGGCAACAAAGTCGGCGCGCCAATCGAAAAGGGCGCTTAAGTCTGAGATGAGCAAAGGTTGCGGCAAATTAGATGAGGCGGGTACCGCCGAAACCCGTTCCGACGAAACGTATCCGGCCAAGCTCAACAAGATCATAAATCTTTTTGAATCGCTGCCGGAAGATGAGCGGCGCGAGACGCTCGTTTCTTACGCCGACAACGCGAAGAAGCAGGAGCCGCGGGAAGGCGAGAACTTCAATCTTGTCGATGTTCGCAAAGATGAAGAATGCATGGACACGGTCGGCGTTTATCTACATGTCGACGAAAATGGCAGGGCGCACATCCGCATGACGCTTGGGCCGGAAGTGCAAACGCTGACCCGTGCGATGACTGCTGTCCTTTGCAAAGGCCTGGAGGGTTGCACGCCAGACGATCTATTACGTGCTCACGCGCATCAAAAGCATCTGCAAGGTTTACCTGGATCGACAACGTATGGCGCGAGTGGCTTAGTGGCACAGGCTTCCAGCCTGTGATATTTCAACTGTTCAAGACACGGGCAAGGTGCCTTGTGCCACAGGAAGATGCCGCGGAATAACGATCTCAAGAAAATCCTGCTCATCGGCTCGGGCCCAATCGTGATCGGGCAGGGCTGCGAATTTGATTATTCGGGCGTGCAAGCCTGCAAGGCGCTGCGTGAAGAAGGCTATCAGGTCGTGCTCGTGAACTCGAATCCGGCGACGATCATGACCGATCCGGAGTTTGCCGATCGCACTTACATCGAGCCAATCACGGCAGAAGTGATCGAGGCGATCATGGAACGCGAAAAACCGGACGCGATTTTGCCAACCATGGGCGGACAGACCGCGCTCAATGCGGCGATGGAACTGAACCGCAACGGCGCACTCGCACGACACGGCGTGAAATTGATCGGCGCAAACGCGCAGGCGATCGCCAAGGGCGAAGATCGGCAACTGTTCAAGGAAGCAATGTTGCGCATCGGCTTGGAGGTGCCGCGCTCCGGCGTGGCGCATTCGCTTGTTGATGCGAACCGCGTAGCCGACGAAATCGGGACGTTTCCGCTCATTGTTCGCCCGGCGTTCACGCTTGGCGGCATGGGCGGCGGGATTGCCTACAATCGCGACGAACTCGATGAGATCGCAGCGCGCGGTCTCGACCTGTCGCCAGTCGGTGAAGTCTTGATCGATGAATCACTCGTCGGCTGGAAAGAATTCGAGATGGAAGTTATGCGCGACTGGATGGATAACTGCGTCGTCGTTTGTTCGATCGAGAACTTCGATCCGATGGGCGTGCACACCGGGGACTCGATTACAGTCGCGCCCACGCAAACGCTGACCGACAAAGAATACCAGATGATGCGCGACGCGGCCTTCGCGGTCATTCGCGAGATCGGGGTCGAGACTGGTGGATCGAATATTCAATTCGCCGTTAATCCGGCGAACGGGCGCATGGTTGTGATCGAGATGAATCCGCGCGTGTCGCGTTCGAGCGCGCTGGCATCCAAAGCGACCGGATTCCCAATTGCAAAAATCGCGGCCAAACTCGCGGTCGGTTACACGCTTGATGAAATCAAAAACGACATTACACGCGAGACGCCCGCTTGTTTCGAGCCAACCATTGATTACTGCGTCGTAAAAGTCCCGCGCTTTACGTTCGAAAAATTTCCGCAAGCGGATGCGACGTTGACGACGCGGATGAAAAGCGTGGGCGAGGCGATGGCGATTGGCCGCACGTTCAAGGAAGCGTTGCAGAAAGCGCTGCGCAGTCTGGAGATAAAACGCTTCGGCTTGTGCGGTGACGGCGCGGACCGATCTGTTAATCCGGAAACGCTGCGTCTGAAACTTTCGACTCCAAACGCCGAACGTATTTTTCATCTCGCTCAAGCGTTTCAGGATGGCATGTCGACCGACGAGATCTACGAACTCACGAAGATCGACAAGTGGTTTTTGCGAAATATCCGCGAGATTGTTACCGAGAGCGTGAAGCCGTGGAATCTCCGGGCCGACGCGATCGAGCTGAAGGCGAAGGGAACCGGTGGAAAGAAGCCGGTGGAGGTTGCGATGCAAAAAGGCTTTCTTCGCTGGAAAAAACTCGGCTTTAGCGATCGTCAACTCGCAGTGAAAGAGCGCGCTGATGACAGGGAATTGCGAGATGTGCGAATAGGACTCGGTGTTCTTCCAACTTATCGGCTGGTCGATACGTGCGCAGCCGAGTTTGAAGCTTACACTCCGTATTACTATTCGACTTACGGCGATGAGAATGAGCGGCGCGAGAGCGGAAAACTCAAGATCATGATCCTGGGCGGCGGACCGAACCGGATCGGCCAGGGAATCGAGTTCGATTACTGCTGCGTGCACGCGGCCTTCGCGCTGCGCGAGCTCGGATTTGAAACAATCATGGTCAACTCGAATCCGGAAACGGTTTCGACCGACTACGACACGAGTGACAAACTTTATTTCGAGCCGCTCACCCTCGAGGACGTGCTCAATATTTACGATCAGGAAAAACCGGAAGGCGTGTTCGTCCAGTTCGGCGGCCAAACCCCACTTAATCTCGCGAATGGATTAAAGGCGGCTGGCGTCCCGATCCTCGGGACACAACCGGAAAGCATCGAGACTGCGGAAGATCGACAATTATTCGCGGCGATGCTCGATAAACTGGGCTTGCGCCAGACCCCGAGCGGCTCGGCCGTGACTACCGACGAAGCGGCCGCAATTGCGAACAAAATTGGTTATCCGGTTCTGGTGCGGCCTTCATTCGTGCTCGGCGGACGCGCCATGGAGCTCGTCTACAACGAGGAAGATCTTCGGCGTTACATGACTAGTGCAATCGAGGTGACACCGGATCGGCCGGTACTCGTTGACCGTTTTCTCGAAGACGCGATCGAAGTTGATGTCGATTGCATTTCTGATGGCGAAACAATCGTGATCGGCGCAATCATGGAACACATCGAGGAGGCCGGCATCCACAGCGGCGACAGTGCCTGCGTGATCCCGACGTTCTCATTGCCGCAAAAAATACTCGACGAGATTTCGGCGGCGACAAAAGCAATGGCTCGCGAATTGGATGTGCGCGGCCTGATGAATGTGCAATTCGCCGTGAAAGGCCACGACGTTTACGTTCTTGAAGTTAATCCGCGCGCCTCCCGCACAGTTCCGTTCGTGAGCAAGGCGATCGGCGTCCCGCTGGCGAAGCTCGCGGCAAAGATTATGACCGGAAAGTCCCTGCGTGAGCTCGGATTTACCAGGGAAATCGTGCCGAAGCATTACTCAGTGAAGGAAGCAGTCTTCCCGTTTCTACGTTACGAGGGCATCGATATTTCGCTCGGCCCCGAAATGAAATCGACCGGGGAAGTAATGGGGATAGATGTCGACCTTGGCCTCGCCTATGCGAAATCGCAGATGGCCGCACCACCGCCCTTGCCCGTCAGCGGAAACGTCTTCGTTAGTGTGAAGGACACCGACAAGGAGGCCGTTGTGCCGGTCGTGCGTGAATTTGTGAAGCTCGGGTTCGGAATCATTGCCACGGCCGGAACATTTGAGATGTTGGCAGCGGCGAAAATTCCAGTGACGAAAGTCTTCAAGCTGCGGGAGGGCCGCCCGAACGTTCTCGACCGGGTAAAAAACGGCGACATCAATTTCATCATCAACACCCCGAGTGGAAAAATTCCGCGCGAGGACGAAGTGCGCATTCGCAATGCGTCTCTCGCGCAACGGATTCCGATCATGACAACGGTGCGCGCGGCTCTGGCCAGCGCGAACGGAATCCGCTCGTTGCAAAAGCGCAACGTGAGCGTGCGCAGTTTACAGGAATATCACGCCGAAAAGTAACGCAAGCTTCCCAACTTGCTTTCTTCCTGGCTTGCTAGCCAGAGGCTTGCGCTACTTTTGCATCCGTGTCAGTGGTCGATCATGAGATCGTCGATCTTCGCGGTGGCGCTGTTGCTGGGATCAGCGGTTTTTGCCGCTGACGAAAAGAAGGCGGAGAATCCTACGATGAATGCATCCAGCGAAGTCGCGGTGATTAAAACGAGCGAAGGCAATATGGTCGTGCAGTTTTGGAACGACGCAGCTCCGAATACGATTGAGAATTTTAAAAAACTAGCGCGTTCGGGTTTTTACGACGGCACAATTTTCCATCGCATCGTCAAGGGATTCATGATTCAGGGCGGCGACCCAAATTCAAAAGATCCAGCCAAGGAAAATAAGTACGGCGAAGGCGGACCCGGCTACAAAATCAAAGCGGAATTCAACGATCACGCGCACGAGCGCGGTGTGATCTCAATGGCGCGCGAGTCCAATCCAGCTTCGGCCGGTTCCCAATTCTTCATCTGCCTAGCGCCGGTGACGCGACTCGATCACCAATACACGACGTTCGGAAAGCTGATCAAAGGCGACGACGTGCTTGAAAAGATCGGTGATGCGCCCGTGACCAGAAGCAGCGCGGGCGAGGTGAGCAAACCGACCAAGCGGGTGGTGATCGAAAGCATCAAGATCATGCCGGCAGGCTCGATCCAGTAATCTTTTACTACGAAGATAACGAAGGGCCACGAATGGCAAAATGAGTTACATCTTCGTGTCCTTCGTGGTTTATTGCTGAATGGTGAAGGCGCAAATGACAAAGATCGCCCTCATTCAGATGCGGTGCGGCCCGGAGCCGGAAGAGAATTTTAAACGCGCGATTCAATTCATTCGCGACGCGGCGAAGAAAGGCGCGCAGATCATTTGTTTGCCGGAGCTCTTCCGATCGGAATATTTTTGCCAGACGGAAGACCACAAAAACTTCGGCCTGGCCGAAGAGATTCCCGGAAAATCGACATCGGCATTGGGTGAAGTCGCGCGCGAGCTTGACATCGTGATCATCGCATCGCTGTTCGAAAAACGCGGCGCGGGTGTGTATCACAACACCGCGGCGATCATTGACGCCGACGGAAACTTGCTCGGCAAATATCGCAAGATGCACATTCCCGATGATCCGCTTTATCACGAGAAATTCTACTTCACGCCAGGCGATCTCGGATTTCAGGCGTGGACGACGGCGGAGGGAAAAATTGGCGTCTGCGTTTGTTGGGACCAATGGTATCCGGAAGCGGCACGCCTAACGGCATTGCGGGGCGCGGAGATTATTTTTTATCCAACTGCCATCGGCTGGCATCCATCGGAGAAAAAAGAATTCGGCGCGGCTCAATATTCTGCCTGGGAAACAATTCAGCGCGGTCACGCAATTGCCAACGGTTGTTACGTTGCGGCGGCGAACCGCGTCGGCCATGAAGCGCCTGCGGGTGGGGAGGGAATTGAGTTTTGGGGGCAAAGCTTTGTTGCGGCGCCGAGCGGCGAAATCATCGCCAAGGGCTCGGTAGACCGAGAAGAGATTGTCATGGCCGACGTGGAATGGGACCGCGTCAACGAACATCGGACGCATTGGCCATTTTTGCGTGACCGGCGCGTAGATGCGTATGCCGGAATCGAGCAACGGCTGCTCGATTGATAGTTTCATTTTATCCAGAAGCGCCGTACCGTTTCGGCATGAAAACGACAATTATATCTCTAGGCGTGTTGTGCGCTTTCGCTGTCTTCGCGCACGCGCAGGATGTCACGAAGGCGACCGCGACTCTGGAGCCGAAATCAGGGAGCCAGGTTACTGGCACGGTCACGTTCACAAAGACTGGCGACGAAGTGCGCGTCGTTGCCGACTTCCAAAACCTCAAACCGGGCAAGCACGGTTTCCACATACACGAGAAAGGCGATTGCTCGGCGCCGGATGCGATGTCAGCCGGC
>WNGK01014885.1_pt1 | contig 17281 bp, 14 predicted proteins | sample 5400601 | NCBI WGS metagenome assembly WNGK01 (sample SAMN13153376, study PRJNA577476) | soil metagenome | isolation source: 60 cm soil or saprolite under Garry oak tree replicate 1 | place: USA:California | collected 2016-06-15
TGATCATGCGCGGATAGTCCTGGGTGGTCGTCAGGACCTCGTCGCCGCGCTGCAGCGGCAGGCCGAGCTGGACGATCTCGAGCGCCTCGCTCGCATTGCGCGTGATCGCCATCTCCTCGGGGTCGCAGCCAAAGTTCGCGGCGAGCCGGCGGCGCACCGCCTCGATCTCCGGCTCGATCCAGGCCCACATCGTAATCGCGGGCGCCTGGTTCGAGACCGCGAGGTAGCGCTGGAACGCCGCGTTCACGACGCGCGGTGACGGCGCGACGCCACCGTTGTTCAGGTTGATCATCCCCCGGTCGATGTCGAACGCCGCCTGGATCGCACGCCAGAAATCCTCGTCCTGGGCGACCTCCTCCGGACTCCGCCCATCGACGTACCGCGTGGCCGGGAGGATGCGCGCCAACGCGTCGCTCTTCAGCGCGGGCAGGGTGGCGGTGGCGGCGAACAGCGAACCGAGAAAGCGGCGGCGAGTGGGCATCGGGAGCCTCAGGAGCCTCGGGTGAGTCGACGGACCGTCCGTACGTAATAAAGCAAAACTCCCCGCCCGGCCAGAGCCGGACGGGGAGTCAGTCTTGCTCCTGCGCGCTTACAGGCCGGCGAACGTTCCGACCGGTGCGAAGAGGTTCGAGACCGTATTCCCGAAGTTCTCGAACGCGTCGAAGAGATCTGCGAGCGCTTGCAAGTCCGCCACGGTCAGCGGCTCGCCACCCGCATCGACCCAATGCGTCGCGGGATCGGTCGGATCGCCGCTGATCGATGCCACGGGATGGCCGTCCACAGAGACCGTGACGCTGACGGTGAGCGCGCCGCTCAGATTGTTGATCGTGATGTGGCCGACGGCACGGATCGTCTCACCGTTTTGAATCAACCGGAGGTCGGCGCCGATGATGATGTTCGGGTCGTTGAACGTGACCGACTCGTTGAGCATCAACGTGATCGCCGGGTTGTTCAGCGAGAAGGTCGCATGCACGCTCGCGCCGCTCGCGTTGACCGAAAGTGTTTCGTCGAACGAGAGCGTCTTGTTGGTGCCGCCGCTGAGCCCGTTCGTGATGGTTCCGGACACGCTCGCGCTCGCGGAAGTGAAGGAGGTGGTCACCGAGGCCGTGTAGTCGACATACGTCGTCGTCCCGCCCGGGCCTTTGACGAGCACCTGCGCTTGGAGCTTGGTCGGCGTGCTCTGATCGATGATGTCGAGCGTGCCGATCGCGCTCACGGGCTCGACGACCTGTCCATCCAGTCCGGTCGCATACAGGACGAATCGCACGCCTGTGAGATTCGCGACCGTCGTGCCCTGATAGCGATACTGGTTGAGTGCGGTATCCCACTCGAAGACCCGACCGTACATCGTGTCGGGGATGATGCGGCCCTGCGCGGCTGACACGCTGAGGTTCGGCACCATGGCCTGGAGCTTCTGCGCCTGCCGCATGGCGGGGAGGAAGATCCGGGCGCCGCTCTGCACCAGCTTGGGCCGGAGCGTCTCGATCAGCGTGGCCGTCGGGCGGAAGGCCGGAGCAGTGGCAACGTCGAGCATCACCGAAGCCGTCGAGAAGCTGCGGAAGACGTCGCTATCGAACGCGGAGTCGACCGATGAGAGATTCGCCGACACCGCAGCCGGATCGTTGAAGTCGACCGGGGACGGCGCGTCTTTGCCGCACGCGACCATCGCCGCTAAGCCGACCACGACTCCGGCACGAAGGAGCAACCGCATACAACCTCCCGAGAGGAATTGTGGGGACGAAACTGAATTCTGCACGCGCGGCGACCGGAGGCGCTGTGACAGCCGGCACGCCAGGGCAGGCTAGCGGATTACGCCGCCACCCAGTAGGCGATCGCTGGCGTCGTACAGCACGCCGGACTGTCCAGGCGCGATCGCCCGTACCGGCTCTGCGAGCCGGAGCGCGATGCGGCCGTCCGCCTGCGCAGCAATCGTGCCGGGGACGGCACGCGCGCGATAGCGGCATTGCACCCACACAGCGTCACCTGGCGAGAGCGGATCGGCGAGCCAGTTGACCTCTTCGAGAGACACGTCGTGTCCGAACAACTCCGCGCCGGGGCCGACGACGACTTCGCGCGACTCGGGCCGGATCGCGATGACGTAGAGCGCCTCACGGGAGCCGCCGGGGAGCCCGCGGCGCTGGCCGATGGTGTAGCGCGCGAAGCCGTCGTGTTCGCCGATCACTTCGCCGCTCGTGGTGACGAGCGGGCCGGGCACCAGCGCCGGTGCATCGGCGGGAAGATGTTGCTCGAGCACCGCCACGTAATTGTCGTCCGGGACGAAACAGATCTCGACGGACTCCTGCTTGTCCGCCGTCACCAATCCCAGCCGCCGCGCCACGGTCCGCGTCTGCTCCTTGGTGAGATCGCCGACGGGCGTGAGCATGCGGCGCACCACGGCGCGATCGATTCCCCACAGGAAGTACGACTGATCCTTCTGGCGGTCGCGGCCGCGGAACAGCGCGCCGCCGGCGGCGATCGCGTAGTGCCCGGTGGCAATCGCGTCGCAGTCCAGCGCGTCCGCATGATAGAGGAAGTCGCGGAACTTGGTGAACGAGTTACACCGCACGCACGGAATCGGCGTCCGCCCTCGCGCGTACTCGGCCACGAAATTGTCGATTACGTCGTGCCCGAACCGGTCCTCGAGATTGAGGACGTAGTGCGGAATGCCGAGCTTGTGCGCGACGAGCTTGGCGTCGGTGATCGAGTCGAGGGAGCAGCAGGGACGGTCGGGGACACTGTCGCCGTAACAGAACAGCTTCATCGTCGCACCGATGACCTCGTGACCTTGCTCGACGAGCAGCGCCGCGGCGACCGAGGAGTCGACGCCGCCGGACATTGCGACCAGGACTCTCATCGGTGCAGTACCGTCGAAAGCGAGCGAACCTTTTCGACGATGCGCGGCAGTGCGGCGGCGACCGCTTCGACGTCCTCGGCGGAACTGTCCTTCCCAAACGAGAAGCGCAGCGCGGCGACGCCCAGCTCGCGCGGCACCCCCATCGCCGTGAGCACATGCGACGGCTCGACGGTCCCGGTGCTGCACGCGGAGCCGGACGAGCAGGCGATCCCGGCGAGGTCGAGGTGCATCAGCAGCGCTTCGCTGTCGGTTCCGGGAATCGACACGTTCGAAATGTGCGGTGCGCGCTTCCCCTGCCAGCCGTTGATCACGGCATCCGGAACGATGGCAACCAGGCGCCGCTCCAACTCGTCGCGCAGCTCGCCCAGCCGTGCGGCCAGGCTTTGCTGCTCCTCGGCGGCCAGACGTGCCGCGACACCCAACCCAACGATGCCGGGCACATTCTCGGTCCCGGGCCGAATCCCGAATTGCTGGCCGCCGCCGTGGATGATCGCCTCGACTGCCTTGCGGTCGCGCACGATCAGCGCGCCGACGCCCTTGGGAGCGCCGATCTTATGGCCGGAGATGGTGAGGAGTGTGCAGCCCGAGTCGTGGAACGATACCGGAACCTTGCCGAATGCCTGGACGGCGTCCGAATGAAACAGGACGCCCGCGTCGCAACATCGCGTGGCCAGATCGGCGACGGGCTGGACCGTCCCAACCTCGTTGTTCACCCACATCACGCTCACGACTGCGACGCCGCGCGCGAGGGCCTTGTCGAGCGTGCCGTTCTCGAGCTGTCCAGTGGCCGTGACCGGGAGGATGACCTCCTCGCCGCCCAGACGCTTCACGGCATGCGCCGCGGCGAGCCCGGCCTTGTGCTCGGTAGCGGAGACGGCGACGCGGAACGGACCGCCGCGATCCTTGGCCGCGAGCGCTGCGCCGATGATCGCGAGGTTGTCGGCCTCCGTGCCGCCGGACGTGAACACCACCTGATTCGGCTCGGCGCCGACGGCAGCGGCAACCGCGCGCTTTGCCTCTTCGATCCCGGCGCGCGCCGCGCGTCCGAACCGATGCGCGGAGGAGGGGTTGCCGAAGGCTTCCTTCCCGAGATAGGGAAGCATCGCCTCCAGCACCTCCGGCCGCACCGGAGTCGTCGCGGCGTTGTCGAGATAGGTGATGCGCTTGGTCATGGAAGGCGCAATCTACCAACTACATGGACTGGACGCCAAGCTGCAGCACGTCATCGACTTCCTGCGTCTCGCTCGTGTAGAACGGCTCGCCATAACGGCGCCGGATCAGGGATCCGTAGTGCGCCGCTTGAACCCGGATCAACTCGTACAGATCCTGCCCGGTAGGATGGATCTCTCCAGCGGCCTGCGCGCCGGTGAACTGTGATGCATAGCAGCGGACTGCCTCCATCTTCGTTTCGAACACCCCCGAAATATCCACGACGAACGTCGGCTTCACGGGGTCCTCTCGATAGGCGAGCGCGTACAGCACCTTGAACGGCCGATGGGCCTCGCCCCCCTTTCCCGGCTCGTACTTGGCGAGTCCGGCCAGATAGCATGCATCGCGCGCCAGCTCGGAGGCGATTCGGTGATCGGGGTGTCGACCGACAGGGAAGGGCAGGATGACGACTCTCGGTCTGAGCTGGCGAATGAATGTCACGATCTGTTTTCTCGACGCCTCATTGTTTTCCAAATGCGCATCGCGCATGCCGGCATTGAGTCGCATGCCCACCCCCAAGGTCTTCGCTGCCCGCTCGGCTTCCGCGGCCCGCGTCGCGGCATCACCGCGCGTTCCCATTTCGCCCTGGGTGAGATCCAGGATTCCTACGCGATGACCGGCCTTCGCGGCCTTCGCGAGTGTGCCGCCGCAGGTAAGTTCGACGTCGTCGCGATGCGCCGCGATCGCTAAAAGGTCAACGGTTTGACCGTCCGGCCGTCCCACCGCCCGCCCGTCATTCATACCGCAGCGCCTCCACTGGGTCGAGTTTCGCCGCGCGCGCGGCGGGGGCGATTCCGAACACCAGGCCCACGAGAATCGACGCGACGGTGGCGATCGCCGCCGGCACGACGGGGATCGTCGTGCTGAACGCGAGCAGTCGCTTCAACACTTCGCCGACACCCACGCCCAGCGCGATGCCGATGATGCCGCCGAGCAGCGTCAGCGTGGCCGCCTCGACGAGGAATTGCCACAGGATGGCGCGGCGCGTGGCGCCGAGGGCTTTGCGCAGGCCGATCTCCCGGGTTCGACTCGTCACGGACACCATCATGATCGCCATCACCCCGATGCCTCCCACCATCAGCGCGATGCTGGAGAGCACGAGCATCACGAAGAAGAACGCAAACGTCAGGCTGTCGAAGATACTCAGGACCTGATCGGAGGTGAGCAAATCGAACGTACTGGCGTCGCCGACGCGGAGCCCACGCAGCCGGCGCAAGGTGACCGTGGCGGCATCCATCGCGCGGCTGACGCTGACCTCCGGCTTCGGCTTCACGAGAATAATCAGGCTGTTCCACTCGTCGATGATGAAGCTCCGCCGCGCCGACTCGAATGGCACCACCGCGGCGATCTCGGGCGCCCCCGGCACCTCGAAGATATTCGTGGGTCGTTGCCAGACCCCGATGACCTTGAACGGATGCCCGCCGATCCGGATAACGCGGCCGAGCGGATTGACGGCGCCGAATAGCCGGTCGATGGTCCGCTGCTCGACAATCGCGATCGGCTGACCACCGCGCAGCTCGGCCGCGGTGAACGAGCGGCCGGACGAGACGCCGCCGCCGAGGATTTCCATAAAGCGGTCGTCGGCACCGAACACCCCGAGAATGCGCGTGTGATTTCCGCCGTACTCGAACCGCTGAAAGACCTGGGTCCAGATCGCGGCGTAGTGGATTTCGGGCAGGCGCGCGATCGCCTCGGCGTCCTGCGGGAGCAGTTTGGGTCGAATGCGCACCTCGCGCGGCACCGCGTCGGGGTTCACGCCGGTCGCGGAGAAATAGCGGAGCACGCGGAAGGTCGTCGGCCCGACGACCTCGAGCGTATTGACGATCTGTTCGCGGAAGCCGGCGACGATGGAGGCCATCGCCATGACCGTCGCGATGCCGATGACGACGCCGAGCACCGTGAGCGCCGAGCGCAGCTTGTTGGCGCGCAGCTGATCGAGCGCAATGCGCCAACCCTCGCGGAGGGAGTGGAGTTTCATCTACTCTTGGCGGAGGGCTTCGATCGGGTCCAGCCCCGACGCGCGGTGCGCCGGATACACGCCGAACGCCACACCCACCACGATGCCGAGCAGCAGCGCCAGACCGATCGACCATGCGGTGACGCGCGCTGGCAGGGGCGACAGCGCCTGCACCAGACCGGCGAGCCCAGCGCCTACGGCGAGCCCGGCGATCCCGCCGAGCACCGACAGCGTCAGCGCCTCGGCGAAGAACTGGCGCCGGATGTCGCGGCGCGCGGCCCCGAGCGCCTTGCGAATCCCGATCTCCCGCGTGCGCTCGGTGACGCTCATGAGCATGATGTTCATGATGACGATGCCGCCGACGACGATTCCAATGACCACGACGGCCGGGACGACGGTGAAAATGACGCGCGTGAGCTTGGCCCAGAACGCAATCAGTCCTTCCCCGGTGTCGATCGTAAAGTCGTTGTCCGTTCCGGGACGGAGCCGGTGCGCGATGCGCATCGCTTCCTCGACCCGCACCATCGCCGGCGCGACGCCCTCGGCAGTGGGCATCTTCACCCCGATCACCATCGTTTGGCGGCGGCCGTACATCGATTCGAACGTGGTCAGGGGCAGCATCACGAACCCATCCCACGATTGCCCCAGGACCGTGCCCTTCTTGGCGATCACACCTTTCACGACCAGCTGCATGCCACGGACCCGGATGCTCCGGCCAATCGCCGCCTCGACATTCCCGAACAGTTTGTCGGCGACGTCGTAGCCGAGGACCGCGACGTAGCGCCGCTGCTGCACGTCGACGTCGGTGAGCGCCTCGCCGGCGGCGAATGTGTAATCCTGGACGACCACATAGGGGGCGGTCACGCCGAAGATAAAGACGTCACCCGTGGTGCGGTTGCGCCATTGCACGTCCGCCATCGGCGTGGGCCACCCTGATTGCAGCGCGATCGCTTCCGCATCGGGGACCGCGCGCGCGATGAAGCCGACGTCCTCCGGCGCGATGATTGGCCGGCGCTGGATCTGCTTCCACGCCTCATCGTCGATGAACCCCACCTGGATCGGATCGCGACGGATCTGAAACGCGTTGACGCCGACGATCGCCCCGGCCAACCGCTCGCGGACATAGGCGTTCATGCCCTGAATCACGGCGACGACGGCGACGAGAAATGCGACCGAGACGATGATGCCGAGCAGCGTGAAAAACGAACGGAGCTTATGGCTCCAGATCGTCTCGACGGCGAGAACAACGGCTTCGAAGAGCGGCACGGTCTACAAACTACTCGTATCGGAGCGCCTCGACGGGATCCAGTCTCGCGGCCCGACTGGCGGGATACAAACCGAAGCCGATGCCGGTCAGCGCCGACGCGAGGAGCGCCGCGACGATCGACCAGAGCGGCACGTTGGCCGGGATGGGTGTGACACGCGAGATCAGGAATGCGAGCGCGCCGCCGCACAGCATCCCGACCGCGCCGCCTACGAGCGTGAGGGTCGACGCTTCGACCAGGAACTGCCACAGGATGGCGCGGCGCGTCGCTCCCAGCGCCTTACGGACGCCGATCTCTCGCGTTCGCTCGGTCACCGAGATCATCATGATGGCGATCACCCCCACGCCGCCCACCATCAAGCCGATCGACGACAGCACCAGCATCACGAGGAAGAACATCCCCGTCACCTTGTTCCACGAGTCGAGCAGCTTGTCCTGGGTCACGATCGAGAAATTGTTTTCGTCGCCCGGCTTGAGCCCGCGGATCGAGCGCAGCGTCGCGACGACCTCGTCCATCGACTCCTGTTGGCTGTATCCGGGCGCCGGCGCGACGGCGAGCCGCATCCAGCCTTTGAAGTACGGCGAGCCGCATCCAGCCTTTGAAGTACGGCACGTGCTTGACGAACGCGCCGTGCGGAATGCCCACGAACGGCGGCGCCGCACCGCTGAACAGGCTCGGTGGCTGTGCGTACACGCCGATGACGGTGAACGGCGCGCCGGCGATGTGGATCGTCTGGCCGATCGGATCGCGCCCGCGAAACAGCTGATCCTCGAGCTTCCGATTGATCACGGCGACGGCGCTGTTGGAGAGGTCCTCGAGCCGCGTGAACGTGCGGCCGGGATACACGTCGCCCCCGTTCACCTCCACCCATTCCGCCGACAAGCCGGAGATGTTCACCGATTCAAGCCGCAGGGACCCGAACTCCACCGTCACGGAGCTTTCCTCGCGGCGGGTCACATAACGGACCGACGGCAGCAGCCGGATCCGGTCGGCCTCGAGGTCTTTGATCGCGGGGTTGCGGCGCCACGGGCTGGATTCGTCCGAGCCGTCCGACACGTTGATCCCCGCCTGGAAGAAGCGCCACACCAGGAACGTCCGCGGCGCGATCGACTCGAACACACCGGCGACGCTCTTGTTGATCCCGCTGATCATCGCGGCCATCAGCATCACGACCATCACGCCGATGGCGACGCCGAGAATCGTGAGCGCCGCACGCGCCTTGCTGGCGCGAAGCGACGCGAGGGCGATCCCGACGCCTTCGAAGAGGCTTCCCCCGGTCATGTCTCGGCCCGCAATGCGGTGATCGGGTCGAGCCGGGCCGCGCGCGTCGCCGGGTACACGCCGGCGACGATCCCGACCCCGGCCCCCAGAATCACTCCGACCACGATGGACCACGGCGCGACGGCGGCGGGAAGCGGCGTCGTCGCGGCGACAAGGGCAGCCAATGCGATGCCGATGCCGACCCCGATGCTCGCGCCCACCGTCGCCAGCGTGGTGGCCTCGACCAGGAACTGCCGCAGGATGTCGCTGCGCCGCGCGCCGAGCGATTTGCGAATCCCGATCTCGCGCGTCCGCTCCGCGACGGCCATGAGCATGATGTTCATGATGACGATGCCGCCGACCACCAGCGAAATTCCCGGTAGGAAGGGGAGCGCGATGCGCAGAATGCCGCTGATCTTGCTCCAGAAGTCGAGCACCTCGTCCGCGGTCTCGAGGGCGAAGTCATCCCCCTGGCGGGGCCGCAGGTGGCGCCGGCTGCGCATGACGGCCTCGGCCTGCGACATCGCTTCCCGCATCTCTGATTGGGAGCTTGCCTTCATGGCCACGGCGTCCACCACCCGGGGCGGATTGACGTAGCGCCGCAGCGGCGCGCTCGCGGGGGCGACGACGAACTTGTCGAGCGAGAGTCCGAACAGATTGCCCTGCTTCTCGACGACGCCGATGACGCGGTAGGGGATGTCGAAGATCTTCACTTCCCGGCCGAGCGGGTCCTGACCTTCGAACAGCTTATCGGCGAGGTCGTGGCCCAGGACGAGGACGGGGGCGCCGGCGAGGACCTCCTGGCCGGTGAACGCGCGGCCCTCCTCGATCGTGAGCGAACGAATGTCGAAATACAGCTCGGTCGCGGCCGTGACCTGGACATCCTTGGCCGTTCGGTGGCCGGCCGTGAGTGTCCCGCGCGTGTTGGATTCCCACGCTGCCAGGACCGGGACGCTCACGCCGCGCATGACCGCCTGCGCGTCCTCGTAGGTGACGCGTGGGCGGCGCGCCCATGACCGCCACATCGAGTCCGTCACATTGCCAAGCTGGACGTCGGGAAACTGCCGCAGGCGGAACGTGTTCACGCCGAGGATGGTGCCCGCGAACTTGTCGGTCATGTAGCGGTTCATGCCTTCGACGACCGACACGACGGCGATGAGGAACATCACGCCGATGAAAACACCGATGATCGAAAAGCCGCTCTTGAGTTTTTGGGCTCGGATCGTCTGGAACGCAAGCCGAACGGCGTCGAGGAAGGACACCGCTATTCGTAGCGCAGCGCTTCTACCGGATCGAGCCGCGCCGCCCTGCTCGCGGGATAGATGCCGAAGAGCAGTCCCGTGAAGGCTGCCATGAGCAACGCGACGAAGATCGACACGAGCGGCACGTACGACGGTACTGGCGTGAGGGCGTGCAGGAGGAAAGAGATCAGCCAGCCGAACGCCATGCCGATGACCCCGCCCACGAGCGTCAACGTCGCCGCTTCCACGAGGAACTGCCACATGACCGCGCGGCGGGTCGCGCCAAGGGCTTTGCGCACGCCGATCTCTCGCGTGCGTTCGGTCACCGAGATCATCATGATCGCGACGACGCCGATGCCGCCGACCATCAGCCCGACGAGGGACAAGGCCCACATCAACATCTTGGCAACCTTCGTAAAGTCGTCGATTGCCTTCGTGTACACTTCTTGTGTGACGGCGTCGAAGTTGTTCTTCTGGCCGGGCCGCAGCCCGCGCATCGTCCGCATCGCCATCGTGACGTCGTCGATTGCCCGCTGGAGCGAGACGGAGTCCTGTGGCACGACGAACATGTTCATCCAGCCACGCCAATGCGGCACGTCCTTCATCAGCGTCCCGTGTGGAATCATGATCTCCGGACGGTCGCTTTCACCGAACAAGCGGGGCGGGGGATCGTAGACGCCCACCACCTCGTAGGGCAGCCCGGCGATCTTGATGCGACGGTTCAAGGGGTCGCGCTGGCCGAAGAGATTCTCGGCGAACTTGGTGTTGACCACCGCCACGTGCGCGTTGGAGGCGTCCTCCAGATTCGTGAACGAGCGCCCGGGGCTGATGTGACCGCCTTCGATTCTCGGCCAATCCGCATTGCGGCCGTGAATGGCGGTCGCGGCCACGCGATGGCCTTCGAAGTCGATGTCCGCCGACGCGTATTCATCCACGACGACGAAGGCGATCGTCGGCAGCTTGGCGAGCTGGCTCGCCTCTTCCATCGTGATGGGTGGCCGTCTCCGCCACGGATCTGGATCCTCGGGGTCGGAATCGTTTTGCCCACCCCAGTAGCGCCCCACCCAAAACGTCTTGGGACCGAGTGAAGCGAGCATGTCGGAAATGCCCTTCTTGAAGCCGCTGATCAACGCGCTGTTGACCATCACGACCGTGACGCCAATCGCCACGCCGAGGATCGTCAGCGCGGCGCGTAGCTTGTGTGCGCGAAGCGATGAGAGGGCGATGCCGACCCCTTCAAACAACCCGGTCACGGATCACTCCTGTCGCAGAGCGGTGATGGGATCGAGCCGCGCGGCGCGGGTGGCGGGATAGACCCCGGCCAGAATGCCGACGCTCGCGCCCATGATGACGGCCGCGACCAGATGCCAAACGTCGCCCCCAACGCGGCGATGGTGGTCGATTCCGCCAGGAACTGGCGCAGGATATCACGGCGGCGTGCGCCCAGCGACTTGCGCAGCCCGATTTCCCGGGTGCGCTCGGCGACGGCCATGAGCATGATGTTCATGATCACGATGCCGCCGATCACGAGCGACACGATCACGACGCCGGGCATGACGGTCATCAGAACCTTGTTGATGCCGGCCCAGAAGCGCTGCACGCCTTCCGACGTGTCAAGCACGAAGTTGTTGTCCTGCTGTGGCCGCAGGTGACGGCGACTGCGCATGATGCCTTCGGCTTGCTCCATCGCTTCGTGCATTTCTGCCTCGGTCCGCGCTTTCACGAAGAAGGCGTCGAGGATCCCGGGAGGATTCACGAGGTTTTGCGCGGGCGACAACGCGGGCACAACGACAAATCGGTCGAGCGGAAACCCCATCAGGCTTCCCTGATGCTCCACCACGCCCACCACGCGGTAGGGAATACCGCCAATCCGTACGTTGTGGCCGAGCGCCGGCCGATCGACGAACAGCCGCTGGGCGACTGCGTCGCCCAGGACGGCCACGGCCACACCGGAACGATTCTCCTGCGCGGTGAACGCGCGTCCGGTCGCGATGCGCAGGTTCCGGATCTCGAAGTAACGCTCGCTCGCGGCGGTGAGCTCGATGTCGCGCGCTTCTTTGTTGCCGAAGGTGACGGAGACGTTGTCGCTCGACTGCCACGCCGTAATGACGGGGACGGTGACCGCTTCGGAGATCGCCTTGGCGTCGCTGAACCGGACACGGGGGCGGCGCCGCCACGACCGCCACACGGAATCAGGGACGTTCGGGGTGAACACCGGGCGCTGCCGCAGCTGGAAGGTGTTCACGCCAAAAATCGTCTGGGCGAATTTCTCGGTCATGTACCGGTTGACGCCGTTCGCGATCGAGCAGGAGCCGATGAGCGAGGTGACGCCCACGAAGACGCCGAGGAGCGAGAACCCGCTTTTCAGCTTCTGCGTGCGGAGCGTGTGCAGGGCCAGTCGGAGCGCTTCGAAAATCGGCACTCAGGCAGCCCGGGCTTGATCCGTCGCCACGAGGCCGTCGCGCAGCGTGATGACGCGCTCGGCGTGCGCCGCGATGTCCTGCTCGTGCGTTACCATCACCACAGTCTGGCCCTGGCCGTGCAGCTCCGCGAAGACGCCCATGATCTCGCTACTGGTCGTCGAGTCGAGATTCCCGGTGGGCTCGTCAGCGAGGAGAATGCTGGGCTCGTTCACCAGCGCACGCGCGATTGCGACGCGCTGGCGCTGACCGCCCGACAGCTCGTTGGGCTTGTGGTCCATGCGGTCGGCCAAGCCGACCCGCTCGAGGGCGTGCGCGGCGCGGTCCCGGCGGTTGCGCGACGAGAGGCCGGCGTAGATCAGCGGCAGCTCGACGTTGTGCAGCGCATCGGCGCGCGGCAGCAGGTTGAACGTCTGGAAAACGAAGCCGATCTCCTTGTTTCGGATCCGCGCCAGCTCGTCGTCCACTAGATCGCTCACCTTCTGCCCGTTGAGCCAGTATTCGCCGCTGGTTGGCGTGTCGAGGCAGCCGATGAGATTCATGAGCGTGGACTTCCCCGATCCCGACGGCCCCATGACGGCCACGTACTCGTTCTTCTGGATCTGGACGCTGACGCCGCGCAGCGCGCGCACGAGCTCGGAGCCCATGTCGTACTCGCGCGTCAGCTTGTGCGTCAGGATGATGACGTCGGGAAGCGGCGTATCACCCGTGCGAAACAGCTGGACGCTGCTCACGAGCGGCGCCGGCTGGTCGTGTCGCCCGATTCGCGCCTCGGACGCACGCGCGCGCCTTCCTTCAGATCGCGGATCGCTTGATACGGTCCCGCGACGATCGTGTCCCCTTGATGCACGCCGTCCACGACCTCGAAATGCTCCTCACCCGCGATTCCCACTTTCACCGGGTGGAAAGTCGCGACCCCGTTGTGCACGAGGAACACGCCTTCCGTTTCCTTCTTGTTTGCGCCGCCCTTGTGGCTCGTATCGCTCCGCGTGGGCGTGGCCGCTTCCGCGGTGTTCCCGCCGCGCGCCGGCCGTTGCTCGGTGGACACGGGGGTGTTCTCGCGCACGGTCAGCGCGATAATCGGAATGGCCAGCGCCTGCCTGCGCGTGTCGGTGACGATGCGGGCGGTGGCCGACAAGTCGGGGCGCACTTCCGTCGGCGGATTGGATAGCGTGATCTCGACTTCATAATCGACCGCGCGGTCGCTCTGCGCGCCGCCGACCGCCGAGGCGGCCGTCAGGATCGCGCTGTTGGAGACCTTCGTGACGCGGCCCACGAACGTCGTGTCGGGGAACGCGTCGATCGTGACCTCGACCGAATCGCCGAGATGCAGCCGTACGACGTCCGTCTCGTCCACCTGGACCTTGGTCTGGATGACCGAGAGGTCCGAGATCGTGAGCAGCAAACCGGTCTCGCGCGAGAACGTGCCCGGCACCGCGACCTCGCCCTCCTCGACGGCGAGACGCGTGACCCGGCCCGCCATCGGCGCGACCAGGTGTGTCTTGGCGAGCTGATCGCGCGCTTCCTGGTAGCCCGCGCGCGCCTGCTCGACCAGGTGCGTCGCCGCCGTCTGGTTTGCCTCGGCGATGTCGAACGCCGTCTGCGCCTGCTCGAGTTGTTCCTGCGAGATGAGATTCGGGTTCTGCTCGCGCAGCTCCTTGGTGCGCGCGAGCGCGCGCTGCGCCTGATCGCGCGAGGCCCGCGCCTGCACAGCGCCGGCCTGAGCCGACGACATTCCCGCGTTGGCACGCTGCAGATTCGCCTCGTAGATCGTGGGATCGATCTGGAGCAGGAATTGCCCCTTCTGGACCAGGTCGCCTTCGCGCACCGCGATCCGCGTGATGCGGCCGGTGATGTCGGCGCTGATGTCCACTTTCTTCTTGGGCTGAATCTTCCCGCTGGCGGTGACGGCGGCGACGAGGTCGCGGCGTCCGACCTGCTCGAACCGCACCTCGATCCCCTTCTCCCGTTTGGCACTGGCACTCACCATCACCAGGACGATCAGGAGAACGGCCCCTCCGCCTCCCAACAGCACCTTGTTCCGCTTAGACATGGCGGCTCGATCCTCTCGGTTAACGCAAGCTGCGGCCGACGGCTGCTTCCAATGCCGCCAGGGCCTTGTGATAGTCGTACGTCGCGTTCACTGCATCGCTTTCGGCACGGAGCGAGGCGACCTGCGCGTCCAGCAGCTCGAAGAAGGTCCCCGACCCGACGCGGTAGCGCTCGGTGGCCAGCTGGAGCTGCTCGCGCGCGGCGCTGCGATTCGTGTCCTGCAAGCCGACGGTCCGGAACGCGGTCTGGAGTGTCAAGAACGCCTGGCTCACTTCCGTCTGCACCGCGAGGCCGCGCGCCCGCACCGACTCCTCGAGGTTACCGTGCTGCGCGCGTGCCGTTGAGACACTCAGCTCGCGCGCAAAGTTGTTAAAGATCGGCAACGTCACCGTCAAACGGGCCTGGAACGGCTGCCTGGTGAAATTGAACGGGAACACCGAATTCCGGCTCCGCAGCGCCTGCTCGTCGGACGCGCCCCAGATGAAGCCGCTGCAATCGTTCGGGGGCAGTCCCGCGTTCTGGCGGATCGTGTTGTTGTCCTGGCATTCCGTGTACTGGCCTGCGAAGGCGGCCTGCTGACTGAAAATGATCGGATCGACGTTGGTGAACTGCTGCGTGAAGCCCGACCAGCCCGCCGACAGCGACAGTGCCGGTCCGTAGCTGGACGTCGCGGCCCGCACGTTCCACGCGGCCGCGCCCTCGCGCGCCCGCAGCGCCTTGAGCGCCGGGTTCTGTTGCTCCGCCATCGTGAGGAGATCGGCGAGCTGCCACTCCGGCGTCTGCACGCTGAACGAGTCGGTGAGCTGCACCGCCGCCACGTCGAGCGGTGGCGTCACACCCATCTGCTCGAACAGCCGCAGCTTTTCTACGTTGACGAGTGTTTGGGCGCGCAGCAGGCCCACTTCTGCCTGCCCGCGGGCGACTTGCGCCTGGCGGACGTCGATCAGCGTCGCTTGGCCGACGCCGTAGCGTGCCTGCGCGAGCTTCAGGAACTCTTCGTTGCGCTGCAGCGTCTTCTGCGCCAGGTCAGCCTGCGCGCGCGCCTGCAGCACCGTCAGGTATTGCTGCTTGATGCCGGTGATGAGCGCGTTCTCGGCGCCGGCGACGTCGGCATCGGCGGCGCGCTGCTGGGCTTTCGCCAGTCCCGGTTGGGATAGCGTGCTGCCCGACAGCTGCCACGACAGTCCGACATCATAGAATGAAGAGACGGTAGAGACGCTCTGCGTGAAGCTCGACGACAAGAACGTCTGCGAGCCGGGGCCTGTGTAGCTCATCCCCCCCGACGCGATGATGGACGGGATCAACAGGCTGGAGTACGCGCCCCGCACGCCCCAGGCCGCCGGGGCTAGGTTGTTCTGGGCCTGCCGGAACGCGGGGTTCTTTTCGCGCGCGACGGCGATGGCGTCGCTGAGCGACAGACCCGCCGTCGTCACCGGCTTCGTGGGAGTTGTGGGCTGCTGCGCAACTGCGACGGCGGCGGGGCCTAACAGAAGGCCTGCCACGAGCAACACCTGTTTCATGGTCGTCCTTGAAAAGATATGGCGTGAGGTCGAAGCGCCCTACGCGCAAGTAGCGACAGCGGTTTCGGCCTGCGACAACAACCTAGTCGGGAGGCCAAGCACAGCAAGGTCAGGTGCCGGCGAGGCGCTCGACGACGAGGTGTCGGGAGGGGATTTCGACCTTCATGAGACGCCCAGCTTCATCCAGCCAGAGATTGACCGTACCCTGACCCTCCGTGCCCACGACGATGTGCCGCAGGCGGGCGGGGTCTCGGTTGAGGGTCGTGGACGTCATTCCCAGGTCGTGGATCTGGACGACATCGCGCCGCAGGCCCCGCGGGAAAATGGCTGTCAACGTGCCAGGCTCGGACGCGCCACGCCATGCCGCGAAGACGTAAAGTGCAAACACCGAATCGTCGAGCACCGCCGCTCGCTGCCCGGTCGGGAATTCCCGCGCGCGCTCGGTGGCGCGCGCGACGAGCCGCACGGTGAACCGTCCCCGGCCCAGCTCGCCGAGAATGCGCGAGGGTTGACGAGGATCGGCGACGTCGTACTGCAGCGTGGCGGGCATCGTGTCGCTGTTCACTTCGAGGATGGGCGCGAGAACCACCACCGGCCGCGCGCGATCGTAGCGGATCGTCGTAGCCAACGTCCAACCGGCATCGCCGCGCGACAGTCGCCCGTGCGTCAAACGGAACGACTCGCGCGCGACCTCGAGTGTATCGATGCGCACGACGAGGACGCCCTCGTCCACGGGCGATCCTGCGGCTTGCAGCAGCGTAAGGGCGAGCAGACATGCGCTCATGCGGCTACCGCTCCCAAAACTCGCGTCGCGATGCGGTCATGAATCATCTTATACAGGCGTGCCCCCTTTTCGGCCGAAGCGAGGCTCGGCCGCCCCACGGAACCGGGGGACAGGGCGGGGACGGAACCGGCGGCCTGCCGCCGGTACCGCTCCACCTGCCGGTCGCTCAGGAGATAGTCCTGCGCGAGATCCATGCGGACCAGCTCGGGTGCCAGGTGGAGCATGAGCGACGTATCGAGCTCGCCACCGTGGGTGGGGCCGGCGGGGTCCTCGAGATAACCGGTGAAGTCGAGCGCAAAGATGTCCACGGTGAATACCCGAGCCCGCCGGGTGCGGAGCGTCGAAAGGGCCTCCTGGTGCGGGTCGTGCCCGTGGGCGGTAAGAATAATGAAAGTGTCCACGCCGCACTGCTCCCAGGAGCCAAGCAGATCGTTCATCCAGCGGTGCAACGTCTTGCGGCGCACCGCGGCGTTCCCGGGGTAGGGTCGCTTCGTAGCGGTGTTCACGCCGTACGGGACCGTAGGCGCCCGCAGGATGCCAAACCCGGCCGAAAGGTCATCGGCCAGGCGCTCGACGATTATCGTATCACAGCCCAGCGGGAGATGGGGTCCGTGTTGTTCGCAGGTGCCGACGGGCACCAACAATCGTGAGTCGCGCGCGAGGGCGGCGCGCACCGCGTCGGGGGTGAGAACACTCAGGTGCAGCGGCAAACTCACGTC
>WNGK01003377.1_pt1 | contig 17280 bp, 12 predicted proteins | sample 5400601 | NCBI WGS metagenome assembly WNGK01 (sample SAMN13153376, study PRJNA577476) | soil metagenome | isolation source: 60 cm soil or saprolite under Garry oak tree replicate 1 | place: USA:California | collected 2016-06-15
ACTACAAGCACAAGCTTGGTCCGATCGTGACGGTGTGCTGCGGCAACAACAACCGCGGCGTAGCCATTGCGGAAGGCAAGCTCTACATGGGCACGATCGACGCCAAGCTCGTCGCGCTCGACGCCAAGACCGGCAAGCTTCTGTGGGAAGTGCAGATCGCTGATCCCGACAAGGGCTATTCCGAGACGATGGCACCCGCGGTGGTCGACGGCAAGGTCCTGATGGGCACCAACGGCGGCGAGTACGGGGTGCGCGGATTCCTGAAGGCGTTCGACGCCAACGACGGCAAGCTGCTGTGGACGTTCTACAGCATCCCTGACAAGGGTCACGAAGGCGTGTGGGCCAAGAACGATGCCACCGGCCGCGACATGCACCGCAACATCGAGGCGGAGAAAGCCGCTTTCGCCAAGGACAGCTCGTTCTTCGACAAGCTCGGCGGCGGCGTATGGATGACTCCAGCGATCGACCGGAAGACCAAGACGGTGTTCTTCCTTGCCGGCAACCCGTCGCCGGACCTCTACGGCGCGATCCGCCCGGGGGACAACCTGTACACCAACTCCATGGTTGCCATCGACCTCGACAAGGGTACGTACAAATGGCACTTCCAGTACATCGCGCACGACGTCTGGGATCTAGATGCGGTCAGCCCGGCAATCCTGACGCAGGCCAAGGACAAGGACGGCAAGAACGTCGACGTCGTCATTCACGGCGGCAAGACCGGCCACGTCTACGTCCATGAGCGCAACACCGGCAAGCTGATCCGCTTCTCGGATGCGATGGTTCCGCAGGAGAACATGTGGGTGCTGCCGACCAAGGAAGGCGCGCGCATGCTGCCGGGCGCCAACGGCGGTGTGGAATGGTCGCCGATGGCGGTCAATCCCGGCCTCCGTCTCGCGTACGCGGCGAATCTGCATCAGCCGATGACCTATCACGTCGAGGAAGTTCCCTACCCCGGCGGCAAGCTGTGGCTCGGCGGCGCGTTCAAGGTCATTCCCTCCGAGGAGCAATCCGGGAGGCTGGTCGCGGTCAACTTGGATACCGGCAAGGTCGCCTGGACCGTCAAGACGCCGCAGCCCTTGATCGGGGGCGTGCTCGCCACCGCCGGCAATCTGGTCTTCAACGGCGAAGCGAACGGCTGGTTCAAGGCGTTCGACGCCAAGGACGGCAAGGAGCTGTGGAAGTACAACTGCGGTGCCGGCGTGAACGCGCCTGCGGTTTCCTACATGGTCGGCGCCAAGCAGTATGTCGCCGTCGCCGCGGGCGGGAACAACCAGATCGACGCCAAGCGCGGCAACAGCGTGTTCGTGTTCGCATTGCCCTAAGCCAAGTTGCCTGAACTCGACGCGGCTGCCTGGGTCAGACCGGGCAGCCGCGTTTTATTTTATCGGGAGCCTATGAGACCTCTGATCGCAGGTCTGGCCGCGCTGACCACGACCTTTGCTGCGCACGCGCAGACGGATGCGGCCCAGGTCGCGGCGCGCGAAAAAGCGCAGGTCTGCGTCGCTTGCCATGGCCCCGACGGCAACTCGCAGAATCCCGACTACCCGATCCTCGCCGGGCAGAGCTGGCGCTACATTCACATCGAGCTCAAGGACTTCAAGGAAGGCCGCCGCAGCGACCCGCAAATGTCCCCGATCGCAGCGACGCTGTCGCAGGAGGACATGATCGCCTTGGGCAATTTTTTCGCGGCGCAAAAGCCGGCGCCGATCAAGTTTCAGGCCGACGGCGCCAGGGTCGAGGCGGGCCGCAAGACGTCCGAAGCGGTGCTTTGCCCGATGTGCCATCTCGGCGGCTTCGTCGGACAGAACGAAATTCCACGCGTCGCCGGGCAGTGGCCAAAGTACGTCAAGAAGCAGCTCGAGGATTTCAAGGCCAAGCGGCGCACGAATGACGCGGGCAACATGACCAGCGTTGCCGCAGGTTTATCCGACGTGGACATCGAAAATCTGGCCCAGTACATCGGCAACCTGTAATCGTCGCCTCTCGGTGGCGAAAGACGCCATCGCGTAAACTCACGCTGGCGGCGTAGCCTGTGCCAGCCATGCCAGGTATAACTGCCGCAGCAACGATGCCGCCACCAGGATCACCGGTTGTCACCGACGCGCTGCCTGCCGCGGATGCCCGGCAGGGCCGCTCGTTTGCTGCGCGGCATGGGGCAGCGCTTGCTGCCGGTGCGACCGCGCTCGTGCTCCTCGCCTTCGCGGCTGCGCTCGTGCCGCGCAGGCCGCTCGAAGCCCCGCCCGCGCCGCCCGCGCACTGGTTCGACGACCGGGCTGGACTCGTCTCGCCAGGCTATGCGGGTGCAAAGAGCGAGTATCTGCAGCAATACCTGCCGCTGTTCCTGCACACGTCAATCCTGATCGTGACCGAGCCGAACGCGCCCTCGGGCGCGATCGAGGACTACACCGCCCGCGCGGCCAACGCCTGGAGGATAGGAGCGAAAGGCGCTGACAATGGCATCGTGCTGTTCGTGTTTCCCAATCAGCGCACGATCCGTCTGGAAGTGGGCTATGGCCTCGAGGGGCCGCTGCCCGACGTGGAGGCCAAGCATCTGGTCGACGACACCCTGCTGCCGAAATTCGCCGCGGGATTCTACGAGGAAGGCTTCGACGATTTCATCTTCGGCCTGGAGAAGAAGCTCAAGGTCTATTCAGGAGAGACCGGCCGGACGGCCAACGCGACCGGCCTCGTCGAGTACGTATCCGGGGTGCTGCGACAGGTCCCGCGAGCAGCTGGTTCGACGTGGACGCTGTTTCGGGAAGCCGATGCGACCGGTCGGGTCTTCCTGGTGCTGTGCGGCGCGGTCCTGGCATCGTTGCTCGGCTACGCGCTCGCCGGCTTCGTGGAGGGTCTCCTCGCGCTGGTCCAGCTGCCCTGGCGTATCGCCACCGGCACGGCGGTGCACGCACTGAGCCGCGACCGCCTGGCGGCGGAATTCGCGCCTGCCGAGTTCATCCGCCGCCCTCCACGGTCGCTGGTCGCAATCGCGACCCAGCTCAGATTGACGACGATCGCCTGGGGCCTGATGTGCGTCGCGGGGTTCGTCGTCGGTGTCGCTTTCTTTGGTATGGGCACCGAGGTCTTCATCGGGGAGCGCGGTCAGTTCAGCGGCGCCGGCATCACGACCGGCTGGCCCGCGCGTTGAGCCGAACGTGCAACCGCCTCGCATTGCCGTTGACTTGACCCGGGAGTATCCTTAACCCGCCAGCGCGCCCCGAGCGCGGAGCGTGCTTCATCGGTTCAAAATCGCTTCATTGCGTTTACACCAACAGATTCATTCTGCGGCACCCCACTGAAGGAGAACGACCGTGTCCGTCTCGTTGTCACTCACCGTCAACGGCAAGCCGGCACGCGCGGAAATCGATCCGCGCACCCTGCTCGTCGATTTCATCCGCAACAACCTGGCGCTGACCGGCACCCACGTCGGCTGCGATACCGGGCAATGCGGTGCCTGCACCGTGCTCATCGATGGCAACGCGGTCAAGGCCTGCACGATTCTCGCCGCGCAAGCCGAGGGCGCGAAAATCACGACCATCGAAGGTCTCGCGACCGATGGCGCGCTGCATCCGATGCAGGCGGCGTTCAAGGAGTGCCATGGCCTGCAGTGCGGGTTCTGCACGCCGGGTATGGTGTTGAGCGCCATCGACCTCGTGCAAAGGCATCCCAACGCCGACGAGAAAACGATCCGCGCCGAGCTGGAAGGCAATCTCTGCCGCTGTACCGGATACCAGAACATCGTCAAGGCGGTGGCTCAGGGCGCCGCCGCCATGCGGAGGTAGATCATGGGCACGAACGACCTCAACTTCATCGGCCAATCGATCCGCCGCAAGGAAGACGTACGCTTCCTGACCGGCGCCGGCCAGTACACCGACGACGTCAATCCACCGCACCACACGCACGCCTACTTCCTGCGCTCGCCGCACGCGCACGCCAAGATCCGAAAGATCGACACGACCAAGGCGAAGGCCGCGCCCGGCGTCGTTTCGATCCATACCGGCGAAGATCTGACCGGGGTCAACGGCCTGCCGTGTGGTTGGTTGATCACCGGGACTGACGGGCAGCCGATGAAAGAGCCGCCGCACCCGTTGCTGGCGCAGGGCAAGGTGCGCTACGTCGGCGACGGCGTCGCGATGGTGATCGCCGAGACGCCCGACCAGGCGAAGGACGCGGCGGAGCTGATCGACGTCGATTACGACGTCCTGCCCGCGGTGGTCAATCCGGCCGAGGCGCTGAAACCCGGCGCGCCGCAAATCCACGATGGCGCACCCGGAAATAAGTGCTACACCTGGGCGCTGGGTGACAAGGCCGCGGTCGATGCAGCGTTCGCCAAGGCCGCGCACGTCACCAAGCTCGACATCGTCAACAACCGACTGATCCCGAACGCCATCGAGCCTCGCGCCGCTGTGGCGAGCTACAGCCGTGCAGACGAAAGCTACACGCTCTACGTGACCAGCCAAAACCCGCACGTCGAGCGGCTGCTGATGACCGCCTTTGTGCTCGGCCTTCCAGAGACGAAGGTGCGGGTGATCGCCCCCGACGTCGGCGGCGGCTTCGGTTCGAAGATCTACCTGTATCCGGAAGAGACCGCGATGGTCTGGGCGTCGAAGCAGGTCAATCGGCCGATCAAATGGACGGCCGAACGCAGCGAATCCTTCCTGTCTGACGCCCACGGCCGCGATCACGTTACCCATGCGGAGCTCGCGCTCGACAAGGAAGGGAAGTTCCTGGCGATGCGTGTGCACACGACTGCGGCGATGGGCGCGTATCTGTCGACGTTCGCCTCGTGCATCCCGACGATCCTGTACGCGACGCTGCTTGCCGGCCAGTACACGACGCCAGTCATCTACTGCGAAGTCACCGCCGTGTTCACCAACACGGCGCCAGTCGATGCCTATCGTGGAGCCGGCCGGCCGGAAGCGACCTATGTCGTCGAGCGACTGGTGCACGCCGCCGCCGCCGAGATGGGCATCGCCCAGGACGAGCTTCGCCGGCATAACTTCATTCGAACGTTTCCCTACCAGACGCCCGTTGCGCTCACCTACGATACGGGAGGCTACGATGCGTGCCTCGACGAGGCGATGAAGATCGCAGACGTGAAGGGCTTTCCGGCCCGGAAGGCGGAAGCCGCAAAGCGCGGCAAGCTCCGCGGGCAGGGTTATGCGTCGTACATCGAAGCGTGCGGCATCGCGCCGTCGAATATCGCCGGTGCGCTCGGTGCACGGGCCGGGTTGTACGAAGCAGGCGAAGTCCGCGTCAACCCGACAGGCGGGGTCACGGTATTCACCGGCTCGCACAGCCACGGCCAGGGGCACGAAACGACCTTCGCGCAGGTCGTCGCCAGCCGGCTCGGCATCTCGATCGATAACGTCGAGATCGTGCACGGCGACACCGGGCGCATTCCCTTCGGCATGGGCACGTACGGGTCGCGCTCGCTGGCGGTCGGCGGGACGGCGATCGTCAAGGCGCTCGACAAGATCGTCGCCAAGGGACGCAAGATCGCCGCGCACCTGCTGGAAGCCGCGGAGGCGGATGTCGAGTTCAAGGACGGCAAGTTCACGGTCGCCGGCACGGACCGCAGCAAGGCCTTCGGCGAGGTCGCCCTGGCGGCCTACGTCCCGCATAACTATCCGCTGGACAAGCTGGAGCCGGGTCTCGACGAGACCGCGTTCTACGATCCGACCAACTTCACGTTTCCCGCTGGCACGCATATCTGCGAAGTCGAGATCGATCCAGACACCGGCGTCGTCCAAGTCGTCAACTTCTCGGCCTGCGATGACTTCGGCAATATCGTCAATCCGATGATCGTCGAAGGCCAGGTTCACGGCGGTCTGGCGCAGGGCATCGGTCAGGCCCTCCTCGAGTGTTGCGTCTACGACGAGGAAAGCGGCCAGCTCCTGACCGGGAGTTACATGGATTACGCCATGCCACGTGCCGACGATCTGCCGTCGTTCAAGGTCGCGACCAAGGTGACGCCGTGCACGCACAACCCGCTGGGCGTAAAGGGTTGCGGCGAGGCGGGCGCGATCGGCGCACCGGCAGCGCTGATGAATGCGGTGCACGATGCGTTGTCGGCGGTCGGTGTGAAATACCTGGACATGCCGGCGACGCCGCACCGCGTTTGGGCGGCAATCGTCGCCGCTAAGCACTGAGCAGAGGAGGCAAGATCATGTACGCGATCGAATATCAACGTGCGAAATCCGTGGCCGACGCGGCCGCAGCGCTGGCGAAGACCGGTGGCAAGGCGCTCGCCGGCGGTCAGAGCCTGGTCGGCGCGATGAAGCTGCGGCTGGCGAACCCGGGGACCGTCGTGGACCTGTCCGGCATCGCCGAATTGAAGGGCATCAAGAAAGAAGGCGATGCCGTCGTGATCGGCGCGCTCACGACCCACGCCGAGGTTGCCTCGTCATCGACCGTCAGGCAGGCGATCCCCGCGCTGGCTGCGCTCGCCGAAGGCATCGGCGACCGCCAGGTTCGCAACCGAGGCACGATCGGTGGATCGCTCGCCAACAATGATCCGGCCGCGGATTACCCGGCGGCGGTGCTGGCGTTGAACGCAACGGTCCACACCAGCAAGCGCAAGATCGCGGCCGACGACTTTTTCAGGGGCATGTACGAGACGGCGCTTGGCGATGACGAGATCATCACTGCGGTGAGCTTTCCGGTCCCCAAGAAGGCGGCGTACGTGAAGTTCCCGCAGCCGGCGTCGCGCTTCGCTCTGGTGGGCGTGCTGGTTGCGCAGACCGCGGGTGGCGTTCGCGTCGCGGTCACCGGCGCGGCGTCCCACGTGCACCGTTCCAAGGCGATCGAGGATGCGCTGGCCAAGAGCTTCACGGCGGATGCAGCAAAGGCCGTGAAGATCCCCGCCGATCGCCTCAACAACGATCTGCACGGATCGGCCGAGTACCGCGCGCACCTGGTGGCGGTGTTGGCGGGCAGGGCGGTCGCGGCAATGGGCTAGAGACGGGCTCCGTACTGGGGCGACCAGGTCATTTACGCCGTTCGTGGATTGACACGCGCGAGGAGAGAACTGATGGCAGATGCTGGCAGCTACAAGGGATCATGTTTTTGCGGGGCCGTCCAGTTCGTCGTGACCGGTGAGCCGGCCGCGATGGGCTATTGCCATTGCGAGTCGTGCCGACACTGGTCGGCGGGTCCCGTGAACGCTTTCACGCTGTGGAAGCCTGACGCTTTGCGCATCACTCGCGGCGCGGACAACATCGGCACGTATAACAAGACTCCTAATAGTTCCCGCAAGTGGTGCAAGACCTGCGGCGGACATATCTTCAGCGAGCATCCCGGACTGGGCCTCACGGACGTGTATGCGGCGGTCCTCCCGGGATTGCAATTCAGGCCGGGGGTGCACGTCAACTATCAGGAGACCGCCCTGCATATGAAGGACGGAGTGACCAAGCTCAAGGATTTTCCGAAGGAGTTCGGCGGTTCCGGCCAGATGATGGCCGAATGACCGTCGCCTGAACCAGACCGACGCACACCCGACCCACGCCGTAGCCCGGGGTGAGCGCATAGCGTGAACCCGGGAGCAACGCGGCAAAGATCTCCCGGGAATCGCTTCGCTCATCCCGGGCTACACGACAGCGGCCGTCGGTCCCGGCAGCGACCTGCATCACCGGAATCCGACCGACGCATAGCCCACCCAGTGGCGCAGCGTCGCTGGCGCGGTGACGCCCATCCCCTCGAGGTCGTCGACCTTGATCTGCGGATGATCTACTGACGTGGCGTAGCCCAGGATCGTGCCCGACAACGGTTTCGCGCGCAGCCGTTGCTGGAGATGCCAGGCGGCCAACAGGCCGAAGGGAACCGAGTAGCGTCCGCACCACGTCCACTTGTATTCGCGGTGGTCGTGGTCGTCGAGCGTGTATCGCGTGAACCGCTCGATCTTGGCCGGTTGCAATTCTCCGTCGAAGCAATCGCTCATGATTCGTTGTTCGTGCAGCAGCGCCTTCGCATAGCCTTCCGCGTCGACGCCATAGAGGGCGAAGTTTCTCCCGCCCCAACCTTCGTCGCCGTAATGGACGGCGTCGGTCGATGAGATGAGCGCGATATCCTTTCCCCAAGCCAGGTGCTCGCCGTCCATGATGGCGGCGATGGCGCGGGCAAGCGGCAGGGCGAGCTCGTTCATGCGCGCGTATGACATGAAGGGCACGAGAATCGGCACGAACTGCACATTGCGGTCGTAGTACTGCAGGAACGGAAGCTTGGCTTCCACCGAATGCTCGATGCTGTGCATCTCGTCGCTCACCCGATAGCTGCCCTCGGGCAGCGAACGCATGATCCTGCCGCGAAGGGGCGAAACCGTAATGTCTCCGTAGGGTCCGCGCCAGTGCGTGAAGCTGTCGAACACGAGCTGATCCTCGAAGCCGAGCTGCCGCGCCTTGTGTGCAACGCCGAAGACGATGACCGTGCCGGCTTTCACGTGCTCGAGGACGAGCGGGTACATGACGCCCACGTACGCATAATCGTCGTGCGGCACGATCGCCATCCGCCAGCGGTCGTCGGCGGACATGGCTTTTTCCCGAAAGATGCGCTCCAGCGCGGCTCCGTCACGCGCCTCGATACGCTGCATGACCGCGTCCATCTGTCGGGCGAGATGAGCGAAGCCGACGGTATCCGCGAGGCCTCGCCGTCTGACGTCATTCCCGCGCAAGGAGGAATTCAGCGTCTCTTTCACCGAACGACTCGGCGAACGGAGAAGGTCGATCGTCTCCGGTCATTAAATCGCGTCGAGCGCGTCGCGCAAGTCCCGACGCAGGTCGTCGACATCTTCGATCCCGACCGAGAGCCGCACCAGCGCATCGTCGATGCCGAGGGCGTCGCGTTGCGGCGCGGGGATCGAGCCGTGGGTCATCAGCGCAGGATGCTCGATCAGGCTCTCGACGCCGCCCAGGCTTTCGGCGAGTGCGAAGAGCCGGCAGCGCTCGAGAAAGCGCTTGGTCCCGGCGAGATCGGACTTGAGCCGGATCGTCACCATGCCGCCGAACGCGCGCATCTGTCGCTTGGCGAGGGCGTGCTGCGGGTGCGAGGCGAGCCCCGGGTAATACACCTGCCTCACTTCGGATTGCGTCTCGAGCCAGCGCGCGAGCTCGAGCGCGTTCGTGCAATGGCGCTCCATCCGCAACGCGAGCGTCTTCAGCCCACGCAGCGCGAGAAAGCTGTCGAACGGACCGATGATCCCGCCCACCGCGTTCTGCAGATAAGCGAGGCGCTCGGCGAGCGGCGCGTGGCGTGTCTCGCGGCCGATCACCACAACGCCACCGATGATGTCGGAATGGCCGTTCAGGTACTTGGTCGCCGAGTGCACGACGATGTCGAAGCCATGCTCCAGCGGGCGCTGAATCCAGGGGCTGGCGAACGTGTTGTCCGCCACCGCGATCACGTCGCGCTCGCGCGCGATGCCCGCGATCGCAGTGAGGTCGATCAGTTTCAACAGCGGATTGCTCGGTGTCTCGATCCAGACCATTTTCGTCTCGGGCCGGATCGCCGCCGAGAGCCGCGCCGGATCGGCCATGTCGACGAAGCTCACGCTCAAGCCCGAGGAGCGCTTGCGCACGTTCTCGAACAGTCGGTACGTCCCGCCGTAGAGATCGTCGCTCGCCACGACATGCGCCCCGGCGTCGAGCGCATCGAGCACGGTGGCCATGCCGGCGAGACCCGATGCGAAGGCGAGCCCGCGCGCGCCGTTCTCGAGGTCTGCCACGCACGCCTCGAGCGCCGCGCGCGTCGGGTTGGCGGTGCGCGCGTAGTCGTAGCCCTTGTGCACGCCGGGGCTCGTCTGCACGTAGGTCGAGGTCGCGTAGATCGGCGTCATGATCGCGCCGGTGGCGGGATCGGGCTCCTGGCCGGCGTGGATCGCGCGCGTCGCGAAACCCTGCACTGTTGTAGCGGTGGATTTGAAGGTCGTGTCGTTCACGGCAGGCTTCTCCGCAGGAAGGTGAGCAGATCGTAGCGGGTGATGAGACCGAAGAAGCGGCCGTCGTCGACAATGATCGCCACGTGGTCCTTGTTGAGTATCGCGAGCAGGTCGGCGAGGCCCGCGCCCGGGTTCAAAGTCTCGATTCGCTGCGTCATCGCGGTAGCGACCTTGTCGCGAAAACGGTCCGGCTGCTTGTACACGTGCAGCAGCACGTCGGATTCATCGAGGATCCCCACGACGTCGTCGCCGGAGAGCACCGGCACCTGCGAGACGTCCGCCACCCGCATGCGCTGGAACGCCGTCAGCAGCGTGTCCTCGGCACCGACCGACACGACGGCGCCGGCCTCATAGCGGCGCGACACGAGGTCACGCAGGTCGCCATAACGCGGCAGCTCGATGAATCCCTGATCGACCATCCAGAAATCGTTGTACATCTTCGATAGGTACTTGCTGCCCGTATCCGGGATGAACGTCACCACGCGCTTCGCCTCGGTCTGCTCGCGACAGTAGCGGAGCGCCGCGGCGACGAGCGTCCCTGCCGATGAGCCGCCGAGAATCAGCTCGGAACCAAGCAGCTCACGCGCCGTGGCGAGGCTCTCCGCGTCCGGAATCGAGTACGCCTTCTTCACGCCCGAGAGATCGGCGATCGGGGGAATGAAATCCTCGCCGATACCCTCGACGACCCACGACCCTGCCTCGCCGATCTTGCCGGTCTCGACGTAGGGCGCGAGTACCGACCCGGCCGGATCGGCCAGCACCATTTCGGTTTCCGGGCTCACGCGGGCGAAAAAGCGCGTCAACCCCGTTAGCGTTCCGCCCGATCCGACCCCGCAGACCACGGCGTCGACGTTCTGTCCCATCTGCTCCCAGATCTCGGGACCGGTGGTGCGCTCGTGCGCCAGCGGATTCGCCGGATTGCCGAACTGATTGACATAGAACGCGCCGGGAATGTCGGCGGCGAGCCGCTGCGCCATGTCCTGGTAATACTCCGGATGGCCCTTGGTCACGTCCGAGCGGGTCATCCGGATCTCGGCGCCGAGAGCCTTCAGGTGCAGCACTTTCTCCGCGGACATCTTGTCCGGAATGACCAGCAGCACTCGATAGCCCTTGGCGCGGGCGACGAGCGCGAGCCCCAGGCCGGTATTGCCGGCGGTGGCCTCGACGACAGTTCCGCCGGGCTTGAGCCGCCCGTCGCGCTCGGCCGCATCAATCATCGACAGGGCGATGCGGTCCTTGATCGAGCCGCCCGGATTCTGGCTTTCCAGCTTGACGAACAGACGACAGCGGCCGGTGTCGAGGCGCGTGATCTCCACCAGCGGTGTGTTGCCGATGAGGCTCAGGACGGCGGGGTCTGGGCGTGGGTCAGGCGGGGGAGGCATGTCATCTCCCAACGTGTAAGTCTACGTCTCTTCTCGTTCATCCGCCTGCTACCCGGCTTGCTGGCGCATGACGCGTACTATGACACGTGTGGCGATAGGTGGTTGCAACGGTACCATTTTTGTGGCAAGTTCATGCCATGAAAGCTACCATCGATGCTGCGGGCCGGATCGTTGTTCCCAAGCCATTGCGACAAGCCCTGGGCCTGAAACCCGGCCAGCCGCTGGAGATACGGGCAGGCGACGGTCGCCTTGAAATCGAAATAGCTCCGACCCCGATGCAGCTCAAGAAGCGGGGGAAAGGGATGGTCGCGGTACCCGACACCGAACTGCCCGAGCTCACCGCCGAGCAGGTTCGCGACACGCTGGAGCGCGTCCGGCGTTGAAGGCGGCCGATACCAGCGTCGTAATTGCCGCTTTTGCATCCTGGCACGAGAGTCACGACGTCGCACGGCGCGTTCTTGATGGCGGGCTGCGTCTGATCGAACATTGCGCGCTGGAGATCTACTCCGTGCTCACGCGCTTGCCTCCGCCTCACCGGGCATCAGGTGCGGTCGTTCGCGCTTTTCTCGAAGCACGGTTCCCCCAACCGTTGTTGCGGTTGAGCGCACCGGCCTACAAGCAGTTCATTCTGGGATTGCCTGATCGGGGAGTCACCGGCGGTGCCGCATACGATGCGCTCGTGGCCGCGACGGCGGCGGGTTGCGGTGTCGATCTTGTCACCTGTGACCGGCGCGCTTTGCCGGTTTACGAGCGTTACGGTGTCCGAATCCAGCTTTTGCCGTAAGACCGTCCTATCGGCCTTTGTCATGGGAATGCGATGGGTAAGAACTGGTTTTTTGCAGGTTGACTATCGAACGATCGTTCGATAGACTGGGTTTTCCTGTCTGACCGAAGCCCCCCGGCTCGCCGCCGGGTGGGCTTGGGTTCGCCGATGAAGCCCGCCGTCGCTGAATTGCTGCACCACCCGCTCGTCTGGCGCGGCGATGGCAGGGCGCGCGTCGAGCATGCCGTCGCCAGCGGTTTTGCCGAGCTCGACGGCGAGTTGCCGGGAGGCGGCTGGCCACAGGGTTCGCTGACCGAGCTTCTGGTCGACCACGAAGGGATCGGCGAGTTACGCCTGCTCTTGCCAGCGCTCGGGCGCCTTGCGCGCTCGGGAGCGTGGATTGCGCTCGTCGCTCCGCCGCACCTTCCCTACGCACCGGCTTTCGCGGGAGCGGGCATCGACCCGGCGCGGGTCGCCGTCGTCGACGCCAAAGAAGAGAAGGACCGCTGGTGGGCGGCGGAACAGGTGTTACGAGCGGACAGCGCCGCCGTGCTCCTGTTCTGGCCACAGTCGATCAGCGATGCGCGCCTGCGACGGCTCGCTGTAGCGGCACAGGACTCCGCGATGCTCGCCTTCCTGTTCGCGGTCAGCGCGCGCGCCGCATCGCCTTCGCCCGCGCCGTTGCGCATCCGGCTGTCGCCGGACGGAGGAGAGCTTCGGCTCGACGTATTCAAGCGCCGCGGTGGTGTTACCCGCGAGCCTTTGCGGCTCGACGTCGCGGCGGCAGCGTTTTCCGGTTTCGGGGATCGACCGGCAGAGGAGAGCGTACGGCCGCTGCCGCGTCCGGATCGGCCTGCGGCCAGTCGTCTGGCGAGCTTCAATCGCCGTCACCCGGTCGGCATTCCCGCGGCGCAGATCTGGAATCGTGCGCTGGCACGGGCCGATGAAGTCAGAAGGGTGCCCGGTCCGGATCCACGGGGAAGTTGTGCAAACCCTGAACCACGGAGGACACAGAGAGCACAGAGATTTTGAAAATTGTTTCTCTGTGTTCTCCGTGCTCTCTGTGGTGAAGATGCCCTATCGAAATGCTCTGGATCTGCCTGCACTTTCCCGATCTGCCGCTCGCCATTTTTGCGCGGGCGGACGCGCGTGGATCGCCGACGGTGGTCAGCAGCATCAGTCATCGTCCCGACGTGATCGCTGCCAACGCCGCAGCAAAAAAACGCGGCATCGTCCCCGGACTGTCGATCGCTTCTGCGCTGGCGCTCGATCCGAAGCTCGACATCCATCTGCGCGACGAGCGTAGCGAGGCCTCGGCGCTGAAAAGCATTGCGCTGTGGGCGGGACAATGGACGCCGACGATCAGCATCGAACCCTCGGGGTGCGTGTTGCTGGAAGTGGCCGGCGCGCTCGGCTATTTCGGCGGCCTCGATCGGCTGCTCGCGCGGATCGCCGCAGGTCTCATCGAGATCGGCTTTCCGGGCGCGATCGCCGTCGCGCCAACCGCAGGTGGGGCGAGCCTTCTGGCGCGGGCCGGACGCAAATGCATGGTCACGGAGTCCGCCAGGGTCGAGAGCGCGCTTAGCTCCCTGCCGGTTACGCTGCTCACGCATGCGCAAGCAGCGCTGGACATGCTCTCTGCGATCGGCGTACGTACCATCGGCGAGCTCGTCGCGTTGCCGCGCGATGGCGTCGCCCGCCGCTTCGGTCAGGCGTTGCTCGATGAGATCGATCGGGCGATGGGGCGGCTGCCCGAGGCGCGTCCGCCGTTCGTTCCGCCGGAGCACTATCACGGGCAGCTCGAATTGCCCGCGCCGGTCGAGGCCGCCGAGGCGCTGCTGTTCGGTGCGAGGCGCCTGGTCGTCGAGCTGGCGGGCTTCCTGCAGGGGCGCGGCGCGGGCGTCACACGGCTCACCTGCGATCTGGTTCACGAGGACGAGGCTCCAACGTCGATCGTGCTCGGACTCAAGGCAACGCGGCAGGTCGAGCACATCATGAACGTCCTGCGCGAGCGGCTCGCGCGCGAGGTATTGCCCGATCGGGTCGAGGCGATTCGTCTGGTGACCGAGGAAATCGCGCCGCTCGCCGCTATGGACGGCGATTTTTTTGCCGCCACCAAAAACGCCGAAGCCGGAGCCCAGCTTATCGAACGTCTGCGCGCCCGGTTGGGAGAGGATGCCGTGCGCACGCTCGCGCTTCATGCGGATCACCGGCCCGAACGTGCATGGCGATGGGAGCAGGCCGCGATGGCTTCTGCAACGGCGAAAAACGATCTTCCTCGACTTCCGGTTCGGCCGCTGTGGCTTCTTCCCGAGCCGTACGCGCTCGCCACCGATCCGACGGACGCGGCGCTGCAGCTCGCGTCGGGTCCCGAGCGCATCGAAGGCGGCTGGTGGGATGGCGGGGACATCGGTCGCGATTATTTCGTCGGCCGCAACGTGCGCGGCGAGGCATTGTGGCTGTATCGCGATCGTGAAGGCGGATGGTTCGTGCACGGAGTATTCGCTTGAACAAATAATTCTTGAACCACAGAGAGCACGGAGATCACGGAGAAATTCTTCTATTTTCAAAAGTTTTGGTTCTCTCTGTGCCCTCTGTGTGCTCTGTGGTTCGAGATTTTATAAATTGACATGCAATACGCCGAGCTGCATTGCGTCTCTAATTTCAGCTTCCTGCGCGGTGCATCGCATCCCGAAGAGCTGGTCGCGCGGGCGCAGGAACTGGGCTACACGGCGCTGGCGATCACCGACGAATGCTCGCTCGCCGGTGTGGTCCGGGCGCACGTCGAGGCGAAGAACCTCCGCTTTCCGCTCATCATCGGCAGCGAGTTTCGCCTCGACGACGGCCTGCGCTTCGTTCTGCTCGCCACCGACCGCGAAGGCTACGGCAATCTTTCGGCGCTGGTCACGCGCGGCCGCCGCAACGCGGCCAAGGGAAGCTACCGGCTGACGCGAAGCGATCTTTCCGACGGGGTCGGGAATTGCCTTGCGTTGTGGCTGCCCGAGCACACGCCAGACGCGGAAGCAGCGCGCTGGCTCGCGGCCCGTTTTCCCGGCGCGACGTGGATCGTCGTCGAGCGCCTGCTTGCCGCCGACGATGCGCTGCGTTGCGAACAGCTCACCGCCATCGCGCTCGACACCGGTCTGCCTCTGGTCGCCGCGGGCGACGTGCACATGCATACGCGCGAGCGGCGGATGCTGCAGGATACGTTGACCGCGATCCGGCTCAAGACGCCGGTCGGAGAGGTGGGTCACGCGCTTTTTTCCAACGGCGAGCGTCATTTGCGGCCGCTCGCCACGCTCGAGCGCCTCTATCCGCCGGCGTGGCTCGACGAAACGCGCGCGATCGCGGCACGCTGCAGCTTTTCGCTGGAAGAGCTGCGCTACGAATACCCCGAGGAGATCGTGCCCGCAGGCGAGACGCCAACGTCCTACTTAAGGCGGCTCACCGAAGAAGGTTTCGCCCGCCGCTTCCCGTCAGGAAGCGTTCCGCTCGAACGGCTGCAAAAGGTCCGCCGCCTGATCGAGCACGAGCTCGAGCTCATCGCCGAAGCGCGCTACGAAGCGTTCTTTCTCACCGTTTACGATATCGTCGCGTTCGCGCGCTCGAAGGACATTCTCTGCCAGGGACGCGGCTCGGCGGCGAATTCCGCGGTGTGCTATTGCCTCGGCATCACCGCGGTCGATCCGTCGCGCATGGAGATGCTGTTCGAGCGTTTCATCTCGCGCGAGCGCAACGAGCCTCCCGACATCGACGTCGACTTCGAGCATCAGCGGCGCGAGGAGGTGATCCAGTACCTCTATACCAAGTACGGCCGCGATCGCGCCGCGCTGACCGCGACGGTGATCTGCTATCGCCCGCGCTCGGCGTTGCGCGACGTCGGCAAGGCACTGGGACTCGACCTTGCCGCGGTCGATCGGCTGGCGAAGTCGATGGCGTGGTGGGACGGGCGGTATGCGATCCCGCAGCGGCTCGGGGAAGCGGGTTTCGATCCCGACAGTCCGGTAATGCAGCAGCTGTTCGATCTGGTGACGACCCTGATGGGTTTTCCGCGTCATCTGTCGCAGCACACCGGGGGCTTCGTGATTTCGCGAGGAGCCTTGTCGCAGCTGGTGCCGGTCGAGAACGCGGCGATGCCCGAGCGCACCGTCATCGAATGGGACAAGGACGATCTCGACTCGCTGGGCCTCCTCAAGGTCGACGTGCTGGCCCTGGGGATGCTGACGGCGATTCGCCGCGCGCTCGATCTCGTGGCGGCGCGCCGCGGCCGGCCGTTCCCGATGACCGATGTCCCGCCCGAAGACCCCGCCGTGTACGAGATGATCAGCCAGGGCGACACCGTCGGCGTGTTCCAGGTCGAATCGCGCGCGCAGATGGCGATGCTGCCGCGCTTGAAGCCCGAGAAGTTCTACGATCTGGTGATCGAAGTCGCGATCGTGCGCCCGGGGCCGATCCAGGGCGGCATGGTGCATCCGTACCTGCGCCGCCGCCAGGGTCTGGAGTCCGTCACCTATCCGAGCGAGGCGGTGCGCGGCGTGCTCGAGCGCACGCTGGGCGTGCCGATCTTCCAGGAGCAGGTGATGCAGCTTGCGGTGGTGGCCGCGGGATTCACGCCGGGCGAGTCCGACCGGTTGCGTCGCTCCATGGCGGCGTGGAAGCACAAGGGCGGGCTCGAGCCCTTCGAGCGGCGCTTGATCGACGGCATGCGCGAGCGAGGTTACGACGAGACCTTCGCGCGGCAGATCTTTCAGCAGATCCTCGGCTTTGGCGAATATGGTTTTCCGGAATCGCACGCGGCGAGCTTCGCGCTGCTGGTCTACGTCTCGTCATGGCTCAAGCACTACGAGCCCGCGGCGTTCACCTGCGCGCTCCTGAACTCGCAGCCGATGGGCTTTTATGCGCCCTCGCAGCTCGTCCAGGACCTGCGCCGGCATGGCGTGCCGGTTTTGTCTCCCGACGTGAGCGTGAGCGAATGGGAGTGCACGCTGGAGGACATTGGCGAAAACGTCGTCCCGGCCGACCCCGGACTTGATCCGGGGGAGAGCCGGGACCCAGCGACTTTCGTCGAACGACACTGGGTCCCCGCGTTCGCGGGGACGACGACTGCAAGATCGTCACTCGCCCTGCGCCTCGGCCTGTGTCTCGTCAAAGGCCTCTCGCAGGCCGGCGGCGAGCGCGTCGCCGCGGCACGCAGGCAGGAGCCGTTC
>WNGK01006665.1_pt1 | contig 17280 bp, 9 predicted proteins | sample 5400601 | NCBI WGS metagenome assembly WNGK01 (sample SAMN13153376, study PRJNA577476) | soil metagenome | isolation source: 60 cm soil or saprolite under Garry oak tree replicate 1 | place: USA:California | collected 2016-06-15
GCCCAACGGCGATAAGCTCAGAGAGCTATCCAACGCGGCGCTGATCGCCGCCTCGTGGGAGGTCGCTACTCGGCCCGCAACTGCCGGCAACTTTCAAGAGCGTGTACAAGCTACCCGTACCGCTATTCAGGAGCTCGAATCGCAACTGGCGCCCCTGCCCGCGACCGCGAGCCCTGATGATCTACGCATGATTGCGCTCCTTGACCTCCGCGCAAATCCGCGACTCCTTCGTTCCGCCATCACAGCCGTCTCTAAAAAGCCCAAGGATATGGCAGAGTTGCCGCGCGTGGTCTTGCCCACTCACCAGGACGAGCCGCGCGTTGCTACCGTGGCCTCCACTTATCTGCGCGCCGTCAGGGGCGAATTCTCCGAGGCTACCCTTACCGCATTCGTTCACGCGCTGCAGTCACACGATGCCCTGCTTGTCCTCGAGTTGTGGAACCTTCCTGCATTTCTCCGCTTCTGCCTGATTGAACAGATTCTTCAAACCGCTCAGGTAACCCTCAATAGAATTGACTCATCTTCCCCGGCCCTGCTCGCGGCTCAGTTCAACAGCATGCGCCTCATCGCCAACATCGATTGGGCTGGCGTCATTGAGCCGCTCATCGTGTTCGATAACACGCTCGCCCAGGATCCGGTCGGATCCTATTCACTCATGGATTTCGAGTCCCGCGAAACCTATCGCAACCGTATCGCTTCCATCGCCAGAAAATCCGATTGCACAGAATCTCAAGTCGCCCAACACGCACTCGATCTCGCCCGCGAAGCCGCTCCGCAATCATTCCATGACCCTCGCATTCTTCAGCGCCGCAGCCACATCGGCTACTATCTCGTTGATAAGGGCTTTCCTCAACTCGCGTCGCGTGTCAATTTCCATCCACGCGTCTCCGATCGCATTCGCGCGACCATCCGGAGCAACGCCGACGACTTCTACATCACCGGCATTGAGTTGATCACGATCTTCTTCATTGCCGCCGCCCTCTTTCCTCTATTGCCCAACTATCCGGTCTTCGGCAGACTGGCCATCACGTTCCTTCTCATGTTGCTGCCCGCGATGCAGTGTGCCGTCGATCTGGTCAACAACTCCGTCACATCCATCTTCGATCCCCAACCACTTCCCAAGTTGGACTTCTCCAAGGGCATCCCCGCCGATTGCGCGACCTTGGTCGCAGTGCCCACTCTCCTGCTGAACGAGAAGCAGGTGCGCGAACTCGCCACCGATCTCGAAGTTCGCTACCTGGCAAACCGCGATCCTAACCTGCACTTTGTCCTGCTCACCGACCTTCCCGACTCCGTCAGCAAATCGCACGTCAACGATTCAAACCCCCTCGTTGAACTGGCAACGCAGCTCATCAACGAGTTGAACGCAAGATACTCTTCCGCTCGAGGTGGATCGTTTATCTTCTTGCACCGGCACCGCATTTTCAATGTGCGCCAGGGCGTATGGATGGGCTGGGAGCGCAAGCGCGGTAAGCTTCTCGATCTCAATAAATTATTGGTCGGTGAATACGACGCTTTCCCGATCAAGGCAGGAAAGCTCGAGGCACTTCAGAAGGTCCGCTACATTCTCACGCTCGACTCCGATACGCAGGTCCCCCGCGGCGCCGCGGCGCGCATGGTGGGAGCCATTGCCCATCCCTTGAACCGCGCAATCATCGATCCCAAGCTGCGCATCGTCGTTGAGGGCTACGGCATCCTGCAACCGCGCATCGGCGTAAGCGTCAGCTCGGCTTCGCGGTCGCGTCTTGCTGCGATCTTCTCGGGACAGACCGGGTTTGACATCTATAGTCGCGCCATCTCAGACGCCTACCAGGACCTCTATGGCGAAGGCATCTTCACCGGCAAAGGCATCTACGAAGTTGAGGTTCTTCACGCCGTACTCAATAGGCGCTTTCCGCACAACTCCCTTCTCAGCCACGATCTCATTGAGGGTGCCTACGCCCGCGCCGGTCTAGCCACCGATACTGAACTCGTCGATGACTATCCCTCCCACTACAGCGCCTACACTCGACGCAAGCATCGCTGGGTTCGCGGCGACTGGCAAATCGCACAGTGGATGTTTTCGCGGGTCCCGGATGAGTCCGGCAAACTCGTACCAAGTCCAATCTCCACCGTTGCGCGGTGGAAGATCTTCGACAACCTTCGCCGATCGTTGGTCGAGCCATTCACGTTTATTCTTTTTGTCGCAGGCTGGCTGGTCTTGCCGGGCGGCCCGGTGTATTGGACCATCGTTCCGCTCATCCTGTTTTTCTTTCCCACGTTCGTCCAGTTGGTGTTCGGTGTAGGACGCGCAATCATGAGCGGCCGCGAGGGCACGGTAGGATTGGCCCTGAAAGGCTCGGGACAGGCCGCGCTCGCTGCTCTGCTGAGTCTCTGCTTCCTTCCCCACCAGACACTACTCGCTCTCGACGCCATCGTACGCTCACTGGTTCGCCGCTTCATTACCGGTGAACGCCTGCTTGAGTGGGAAACCGCTGCCGAAGCTGAGGCCCGGACAAAGATCACTCCCGTCGATCGCTATCTTGCGCTCATGCCCTTCATCGCGTGCGGCCTCGCCTTGGTAATTTACGTGTTCGGACGTCGTCCGCAGGCCTTCCTCGTCGCTTCGCCCATACTCTTTTCATGGTGCATGGCAACGGCCGTTACCGCATGGCTGAACAAGTCTCCGCGAGAGCAGCGGAAGCGTCTCAGTCCAAATGAAAAGTTCTTGCTGCTCTGCCATGCACTGCGCATCTGGCGCTACTTTTACGAGTTTAGTTCTGAGCGGCACAATTACCTCATCCCCGACAACATCGAGGAGCAGGGACTCTTCGAGGCAGCGCGTGTCTCGCCCACCAACGTCGGTCTTCTCCTCAACGCGCGCCAGGCCGCGTGCGAATTTGGATTTCTGACGGTGCCCGAATTTGTTGACCTGACACAGCGAACGCTATCCACGATCGAGCGATTGGAAAAATTTCGAGGTCATCTTTACAACTGGTATGACACTCATACGTGCCAGCCTCTTGAAGCGAATCCCTTCGTTTCAACTGTAGACAGCGGCAACCTGGTCGCCTCTCTCTATACATTGCAGGCTGGCGCACTCGATCTGCTCAAGAGGCCGCTCCTGTCACGGCAGTTCTTTATCGCCTTGCGCTCCCATTGGCAACTCATGTCTCATGGCAAGCTTCCGGGGTCCATCTCGAAGCTTTCTCCACCCGGCCCTTCGGCCAGCTTCGCCGAATCGATTGCCTGGTTACCCCGTGCCGCTTCTGCGTTTTCATCGGCTACCGTTGCGTCATCGACTCCTCAACACGCCGATCCCTGGTGGTTTCCTGAGACCCAGCGCCGAATCAATTCCACACACGCATTGATTCGCAATCTAACCCCGTGGCTTCTTCCTGAATACGCTCCGCTCCGCGACGTTCCCGAGCTTGCAATCAACAAGAACGCTGAGACGCTGTCGATTGAAAAAGCGGCGGACTTTGCCGAGGCACTGGAGCGAAAGCTCGAGCACGCTTCCGCAGCATCGAACAGCTCCTTCTCTTTGGCCGGTCAACTGCGAGCCTGCCTGCCGGCGGCGGCGAGCCAGTTACGTACACTTGCAAGTAGCCTCCACGAGATCGCACGGCGAGCCGAGAGCCTCGCTGAACAAACGGAGTTCGGTTTCCTCGTTGAACCGAGCCGGCACATTCTTTCCATCGGTTACGACGTACGCGCGCAAAAGCTCAATCAATCCTGCTATGACATGCTGGCGTCTGAAGCTCGCATCGCCACATTTCTTGCGGTCGCTCGCGGTGAGCTTCCGCAGCAAAGCTGGTTCAAGCTGGCTCGCGACTATTCGCATTCCTTCGGAATTTACACCATCATTTCGTGGACCGGCACCATGTTTGAATACCTGATGCCCTCGCTTTGGATGCGCAGTTATCCTCACACCCTGATCGCTGATATGCTCAACGCCTGTGTCCAGGTACAGCAGGAGTTCGGTCGGTCTCACGGAATCCCGTGGGGTATCTCCGAGTCAGGAGCCGCGCGCAGAGACGACGCCGGCCACTATACCTATCATGCCTACGGCGTGCCGCAGATTGCACTGTTCTACGATGCGACTGCAGGCCCGGTAGTTTCGCCTTACTCCTCATACTTGGCTCTGGGAGTCGATTCGGTTGAGGCCATGCGCAACCTTCGCCGAATGGGCTCTGGGGGATGGATAGGCGCTTACGGGTTTTACGAGTCGGCAGATTACTCAACCCCGTCGCGTAAAGCTGAAATCGTTCGCGAGTGGATGGCTCATCACCAGGGCATGTCGCTCCTCGCAATCCTCAACTGCTTAAGCGATGACGTCGTGCAGCAATGGTTCCATGCCAACCCGCTCTCTCATATTCCTGTTCGGCGCTGTCGCGGCACTTTCAATCAACGCTGCACCTTCACCAAGACGAGCGAGTTGGGCGTCAAGCTCATCTCGAGTCGTCCACCTTGCAGCTTCTGATCTTCCGGCGCGGGCAGCGTCGATTTTCGATTCAATTCCTCGACCTGCGCCGGAGTAGGATCGAGCGGCCTTCCCATCGCCTCGTATTGTTTCAAGACATTGCCGTGTTCCGCGTCCACACGCTGAATACTGACATGCGCGTCCCCTGACAAATGACTCAGCATCAAATCGAATTTGCGCGTAGTGCCATGTTCATCGTCGGGATCGACCAGGTTCCACACTGCAATCGCCAGGCCTCCGTCGGCCGTCTTGGTAGCAATCACGTTTTTCGATGCGTTCGCTATTCGTTGATCTCCGAGTTGATGCAGCAGTCCATAGGCGTAGTAACTTGGTTTATTAATTCCTCCTTTCGCGCGCAACCCAAATGCGCCAACAAATGGCTTGTCGATTGGTCCGCCTTCTTCAAACACATCTGAAAATGTCCAGAACGACATCATGTTGACCAGTCCGTCGCACTGGCGCACCGTATTCGCAAGCCCCGGCCCCACAAAGGTTGTGTCTCGCGATTCCTTCTGGCCCTGTACATTCCACTCCGTCCAAAACAGAGGAACGTTGGGAGTAGCAGAAGTTTTGATCTCGTGCTCCACTTTTCCGACCGCTCGGCATACGCGCTCATCCATCGGAATCTCTTCTTTCGTCCCGAATAAATCCAGCACCGTATCGTCGGCGTATCCGTGCGTCGAAACAAAATCCACCGGGACGTGATTCTCATCCGTGGACCACCCACACGTAGTTGCGGACTGACGCTCTTGAGATCGCGCGCCGTGTGCGCATACAAGTCAAAGTAAGATCGTTGCCGCGGAATCCCGCCCCAGAAATCGATATTCGGTTCATTCCAGACCTCGAAGTACCACTGTGATACTTCAGAGATTCCATAGCGATCCACCAGGTGCTGCGCAAAATGTTTGATCAAATCATCCCATCGTTCCATGCTCTTGGGCGGCGAAACATTTTGCTTATACCAGAAGGGATGCAGCGCGTCAGGATTGAAAGCAAGCTTCTTCGGCATGAAGCTGATTTCGACAAAGGGCCGAACGCCATTCTTTAGCAGCCCGTCATATATCTGGTCAACGTAAGAGAAGTTATAGACCGGATTTCCGTGCTCGTCTTCGTTGTAGACTCCAACTTCATCGTGAAAGATGGCATGGAACCGCACATAGCGGAAGTCCGCTACCTGCTTGACCGCTCGCACGTCTTCGCGATAACTCTCGCGCAGCGTAAGGATGGCTCGTCCGGACCCAAACATCCGTTCCCAGAAATGCGGAAAAGGGGTCGCTTGAGCTTGCGCGTCAATCTCCACCCTTTCTTGCCCGTTCACATTCGCCGTACTCGTCAGCAAGATCGAAAGCGCAAAAACACAGCAATGCCAACTACCCCGTCTCAGCATTGGAATCTCCCATCTTTAGTCTGGAGCAAGTTCCATGGGTTTGCGGATAGAGCAAATAAAATTGCGAGCGGAGGCTTCCGGGAGGGAACCACCGCTCGCAATATAGCCGATCAAAACCGCAGTCAGCATCCACCTAGAAGTTGAATCGCGCCTGCAGCGTAACCGTGCGCGAACCAAGGGCCTGTGTAGCCTGCCCGAAGTTGCCCGCCTGTATGTTGTCGGATATGCCGCCACCAGCAGACGTTCCACCCGGTTTGAAGTTCAGGTTGTTGAGCAGATTGAAAGCGTCGGCGCGAAATTCAAATGCTGCATTCTCACCGAGACCCTTGATCCTCGGCAGCCCGAATCGCTTGCTGACCGTCGCGTCCAGGTCCCTGTAGCTGGGGCCCGTCAACGAGTTTCTAGCCACTCCAGGCGCTTGCGGTGGTACTGCACCCGTGGCGGGGAAATCCGGTCCGGCCGTCAATACGGGAGGAGCGAAATATACCTCCGCCGCATCTGGTGACGTTGCCGCCAATGGGAAATTCTTGTTCACGCCATTGCCAACATTGGGTCCCGACTTGAATGCATCATTGCTGGTGTCGCGACCCGCACCGCCCAGATAAGCCGCCGGCCGCACCTGGGTATAGTTGCATGTCGAGCAGTACAAGCTCCCTACGTCGCTGTTAAAGATCGGCGTCCACGGGAAGCCCGTATGCAGATTCAAAATTCCACTCAGCGACCATCCACCCACAAGCTTTTCTGCCCACGAGCGTCCGCCGCGGAAAAAGACCGGCTGCCACATCGCATAGATCTTCTCCTGCCGCGTGACGTTATAGTCCGAACGTCCATACGACAAACTCGGATCATAAGGATAGCTCTGCTCGGTATATGGCGCTGAGCTCGTGTCCATGCTCTTCGCCCAGGTCAATTCTGCGTCCATCATGAACTGATGTGAGAACTGATGCTTCAATCCGGCAATCATGGCGTTGTAGTTGCCATGTCCTCCGTTACCGAAGTAGTTCACGCCGTTCACTTGCGGATTGAGCGGGATTGCCCTCACAGCGGCCACTGCATTGCCATCGTAGTGGAAATAGGTGTGCCGCGATGCACTGCCCTGATATCCCAAGGTCAGCACGAACTGCGCTCCCAGGTCAGTCTGCGTGTCCAGGGAATAGTGCTCCGAATACATCGTCGGCAAATTTCTATCGAAGGCAGTTACACCCACGGTCCCAGTCGCAGGTAGTCCGTTGGGGCCGAAGGTGGCGATAGTATTTGGGTTGGGAGGATAGCCAAAGAGCGAGTGCGCATCAGCGGGAATCGCATAGACGATGCCCGGATTCGGTGATGTGGGCACGCTGAGATTGAAGTTTGGCGATACTGTCAATCCTGGGTTCCCATTCACGTTCGCGGTAATGGCGATCTCTTCCTGGTTGTAGTTCAGACCAAATCCGCCGCGGATGACCACTCTCTGGTTATAGAAACCCGGCGTCCACGCAAATCCGACCTGCGGTCCAAAGTTCATCTTTTGCGCGTTCCACAGATCGCCGCCCTTTTGGATGTTTATACCCGTCAACATGTCTGCACCAGAACCAAACCGCACTGAATACAGGTTGTTTTGCTTCGAGTAGAGTGGGCCAAAGTGGCTATAACGCAAGCCAAGATTCAGCGTAAGGCTTGGCTTAACCTTCCAGTCATCCTGCACAAACACGCCCCACAAATTCTCGCGGTCGTCCTGTCGAGCCGCGGTGGGCGTTCCCGTAGTCGGATCAAATTGACCTGACTCTGATTGCGGCGCATCGTTGAGGAAGTCCCAGATGTTGAAGAATCCAAAATTCGGACGAGCCGCGTATGGAGCCTCGTTCAGGTAATACAGCCGTGTAAGGTCGCCTCCGAATTTGATCGAGTGATTGCCCGCGATCTTCGTGGCGATGTCCCTGTAGCTATAGGTCCACTGGTTGAAAACGCTGGGCCCGGGCGCTCCAAAATTCTGCAACGTGATGCTTCCGATACCGCCCACAGAATCGTTGGGCAGTCCAAAAGGCTCCTGAGGATTCGACGCGATCTCGTTCCACCGCCACCCGGCTGCATTGGCTCGCGCTTCATTCAAAAACGTCGGCGAAAACGTGTGATTCCAGATTCCCGAAAAAGCATCGTTGATCGCCGAGTGATGGAACAAGTTGTACTTGCGCGTTGGTCCGTTGAAATGGGTCTGGTTCACCGGAACCCAGTAGATTGCGAAGGTGGCGTGATCCTTGCCCGTGACATTCGCGTCCAGCCTTCCGTTGTACTGCTCGTCCACAACGTGCGTAGGATCTACCGTCGTATACTGCGCAATATCAGCCACAGTGCTATTCAACCCGCCTCCGACTCCCGGAGTGGTCGGGCTCTTCCACGTCAGATCCTGCGTGCCCAGCCCCGACTGCAATGGCGATCCGATATTCAAACCCTGGCCCGGAATGGTGATGCAGCTTGTCCCTTCCACCAGTCCAATGTCTGCGCACGTTTGCTCGATAAGGCCCTTCGCACTCACGCCTGCACCAGGAAACGTCAGAAACTTTGAGGAGATGCTTCCCGAAGGTCCGAGCCCGTCAAACGCAGACGTTTCATACCAACCCGTTGACGTCACGTCAGAATTGTTGCGCTCCGTTTCATATGCAAAGAACGCAAAAATCTTGTCCTTCCACAACGGTCCTCCGATGCTGCCGCCCATTTGGTTGAACCGCTGCGTGTTCTTCTGCAGGCCTCGTTCTGCAGGCCTGCAAGGACGCGTCGTGCCATCCGGATCGGTACACGTAAAGTGATAAAAACCCGATCCGTTATAACGCTGATAGGCATTCAGTCCCGGACGATAGGCCTGGAAAAAGGCGCTGCCGTGCACCTGGTTTGTACCGGTCTTCGAAGTTACTTGTATTTGTGCGCCACTAAATCGACCATTCTCGGCGTCATAGCCGTTCGACACAACCTTCACGCTATCCACTGATTCTTCTGAAGGCGTGATCACCGAAGTTCCACCCCACACCACACTGGTCGTGCTGATGCCGTCAATCGAGATGCCATTGCTCTCGTATTGCCCTCCGTTCGCCAGCGTCTGCGGCCCATTCTCGGTGGAGAAGATTCCGCCGTTAGCGCCCGGGCCACCTGGACCCTGCGTGCCCGGCAAGCTGTTCGTTCCGCCACCAGCAGCCTGCGCTGCATCGCCCGTAGTTCCGGGAGCAAGTTGAGTCAGTTGAAAAACATCGCGGCCAAACGACGGCATATGCTGGATCTGATTTTCGTTAACCGTCCCGCCGATTGTTGCTGTCTCCGAATCGAGCAGAGGCGACTGAGACGCATCCACCGTTATTGTCTGGGAGGCAGCGCCCACCTCCATTTGCACGTTGATCGAGTTCGCCTGTTCCGGGATGATCTGCACATTGTCCAGAGTCTTCGTCGCGAACCCATCTTTTTCGACCACAAGTTTGAATCGACCGGGCGGCAAGGCATTGAAGTTAAAAACTCCAACGTCGTTACTCGTTCGCACCTGCGTCTCGTTTGTCGCAGTGTTGCTTAACGTCAGCTTGGCGCCTGGAATCACGCCGCCCTGCGTATCGGTTACGACACCCTGTATCGATGCCCGGTATTGCGAATTTGCCATCGGCGCAAGCAAAAGCATAGCGATAGCGATCAATAGAAATGCTCTTGCGGTTGTCACTACGTGAGAACGGAAATAGAAGGTCCTGGCCTGAAAGTGGGGGAGGTACATGGATAGCTCTCCTTCATCGGTTACACATCAAATCCCTGTTTGCTGTTGAGTCATTTATTCGGGATACAACTGTCCGGCAAATTAGATGGCACTTCTCAAATTCAGGTGGCCTGCTCGTCGCCAAACCTTATGTATGCGTTTCCAGTCACGTAACTAGTTCGGTTTTCAGTCCGTTTTTTGACCGATTCGATCTCCCCGTGGCAACTGAAATCGCCGGACGAGCCTCTCAGGAACCCGCACTCAGACCATCTCCCGACTAAGTAACCTGGAATTTTCCTTTCTCTCCACGAGTCTGATAGCGTGGGGTATCCCACTTTGGGATGAGGTAAGGTGATGCCCGATAGTGAACCGGCGCAGATGCGAGCAGGTGGCCCCCTGCCCGCACACGCTGAAGATGAAGGCTCGACGAGTCATCCACCAGCGGTAATTGCAGGTTTCTCGGGCTGGCTGCTCGATGCGTTCGACTTTTTTCTGGTGACTTTTTGCCTCACCGCCATCGCCCACGAGTTTCACAAATCCGACGCGCATATCGCACTTGTCATCACCATGACACTCGCCTTTCGTCCGGTCGGGGGATTCATATTCGGAATCCTCGCCGACAGGTACGGACGACGCATACCGCTGATGATCAACATCGGAGTCTTCGCCGCGGCGGAAATCCTCACCGCTCTTGCTCCGAGTTACACCGTGCTGCTGATTGTGCGAGCTCTCTTTGGCGTTGTGATGGGCGGCAACTGGGGCGTCGGTGCTTCGCTTGCTATGGAGGGCGCGCCCATCAGCAAGCGCGGCATGCTCTCAGGTTTACTGCAGGAGGGCTACGCGGCCGGAAATGTTCTCGCCGCTGTCAGCTACTTCTTTCTCTTCGCGCGCTTCGGCTGGCGGCCCCTTTTTCTTCTCGGAAGCATACCCGCCATCTGCCTCGTGCTCTTCATAAGATTTCGCGTGAAGGAGTCGGTCGTCTGGCAAAAGAAAGCCAAAATCAAGCAGCCCTGGGCAGAGCAGCGCCGCGAAATCTTCTCGCATTGGAAGCTGTTCCTCTACCTGCTTGCCTTCATGACCATGATGCTTTTCGCTTCGCACGGCACGCAGGACATGTACCCCACCTTCCTCCAGCGCCAGTGGCACTTCACTCCAGCTCGCAGAGCTGCGATCACCGCCATTTCTGGGATCGGCGCCATCATCGGCGGAATCATCTTCGGGCATCTTTCCGACAAGTGGGGACGCCGGCGCGCCATCATTACGGCATTCATTCTCGGCGCTGCCGTCATTCCCGTGTGGGCCTATGCGCCCAATCAGCTTCTTCTCGTCATCGGCGCATTTCTGATGCAGTTCATGGTGCAGGGCGCGTGGGGTGTGATCCCCGCGCACCTGGCCGAGTTATCCCCTGACTCAGTACGTGCACTGCTCCCTGGATTCGCTTATCAAAGCGCCGGTGTAATTGCCAGCTCGGTCGTCTATATCGAAGCAATCTATGCGCAGAAGACAAGCTACGCCACGGCCATGGCGCTCACCGCAATCAGCGTGTTTGTCCTTGCATCCGTCATGGCGTTCGTCGGGCGCGAACGTCACGGCCAGCGGTTTGGCGCTTAACCAATGCTCGACAATCCAATACCGTCTCTTACGAGCTGCGCTTCCTGGCTGCGATCTTCGCGTGGCGCGACAACGCTGAATGACTAACCGATGACCTGGGCTCCCGCTTCATGGCTTCTTCGCGAGCCTTGCCTCGCGATGAAGACCCCTCTTCGCTCGTCTGCGGAGATTTCTGCCCTTTCTCATAATCCTTCTCGGCTTTATGCCTGGTCTCATCGCTTGTCTTGCCTGAAGAAGGCGGCTTCAGCGGAACGCCAGCCCGACGCGCTTTGCTCAGCCCGATCGCAATTGCCTGTTGAGGTGAACGCGCTCCATGCTTTCCTTCGCGCACGTGTTCGATCTCTTCGCGGACAAACTCACCCGCCGCAGTTGAGGGGGCTTTTCCTTCACGCAAATCTTCCTTTGCTTTTTTCACTGTCTCTTTGTCCGGCATGGTGCGTCTCCTTGATCGCAACTAACCTTTTGATCTCTGCTTCTTTTCCCGGGCTGCATCAACCTTTTTTGAGAGGATATCTTTGGCCTTTTCCAGTTCAGATTTTCTCGATGGGCTCAATCCCTTTCCCGCACGATTGATATAGTAGGTCAACATCCGCATGCCCGACCCCGGTCCCTTGGGCGAAACCTCTTTCGAGGCAAGCTTGCGCGCAATCGTCTGTGGCGACTGGTTAAATAATCCTTCCGGCGGATGAGTGGAGTCGGTCTTCACTTTACTCACCCACTTCTTCGCGGTCTTCGCCACCGCATCATCCTCCGTTCGTTTATCGCAGCGCCTAACAGCCTGTGGTGCAAGTCCAGTTTTGAAAGGGCACGACTTTACAGGCTGCGGAAAAAGTCGTTGCTTTGAAAGGGCACGGCTTCAGCCGTGCCGCAACTGCACCAGAATCAATGAGGGCTTTAGCCCCTGAGGGACGGCTTTTTCGAGCTCTCGACTTTTACCACAGGCTGCTAAGCTATGCGGGCAGTTCCGACGCACTTGGAAAATCATGTTGCTGTCTGCCCACATCACCGTCGTATTTCATCGAACCCAGCCAGTCTTCTGATTTGCCAGGTTGTACTCCCGGCAACAGTCAAAAAGTTACCCCTCCGTCAAAAACGCGGCGAACAATCTCGATTGCGGTCTTTTCGTCCCTGACGGCGCCAAGACGATGCCCGCCAAGAGCGAGCGCGGAAACTCGCACATCCGATCTGCCGAAGCGCCGCGTTCGAATCGTACCGCTCATCCTGAAAAATCACCTTTCGCCTTTTGGCTTTCTCAACCATCGTGTTGGCTGGTACACCAGACATTACTTGACGCATACTCAATGCTTCTTGAAGTACTGAACCTCGCGCTCGTGTTGCTTAGCCTGCTCCAGGCTCGAAAATGTTCCGAGATTACGGCGTTTGCCGGTAGATGCATCCTTCTTTCGTGAATACAGCCGGAATTGCCCCGACTTCAGTTTCCGTATCATGCCCGAAGTAGATGCAAGCCCTCACAACTTTGTCGCCTCTCCTCGCTGGTCGAACGTTCTCGTTACTTCCGACAAAGGCCTCCGTTCCCCAAAGAACGAAAGCCATCGGCCATGAATTCCTGCGCAATTCTGGCGGCAACGTCCACGTCAGCCTCCGCATCACAACGCCCGTACGTGTTCCCTATGGAGGAATAAGATGAAGGTCGATACCGTCGAGAAACTGTTTGTACAGGAATTGAAGGATTTGTATTCAGCAGAGAACCAGATCACCAAAGCGCTGCCCAAAATGGCAAAGGCAGCTACTTCGCCAGAGCTGCGAACCGCCTTCGAAGCCCACTTGAAAGAAACCGAGGGACAAATTAAGCGTCTCGAGCGGGTATTCGAAATCCTCGCTAAAACACCCGCTGGCAAGACCTGCAAAGGGATGAAAGGTCTGCTTGAAGAAGGCGCGGAAGTTATGGAAGAAAGCCCCAAAGGCGAAGTGCGCGACGCTGCAATGATCTCCGCGGCTCAACGAGTCGAGCATTATGAGATAGCAGGGTATGGCACGGTGCGTAGTTATGCCGAGCTACTGGGCAAGTCAGAGGCTGTCAAGCTCCTTCAGGAGACCCTCGACGAAGTGGGTGCGACGGACAAGAAACTCACTCAGATCTCCAAGAAGGTCAATACGCAGGCGCAGCGCGCGGCCTAGCATTCATTGCAGATTGTGCCCCTCATGCGCTCGAAAACATGATGTCCCGGACAAGTGCCCGGTGCGCCTCAACGCCCCCGGGCATTTTTGTGCCGCGTCTCTGGCGATCAAAAACCCATATCTCCCTGTGTTGCGACCGCATGCCGCAGACCACCCGCCAGTTACACTGGAAATATGGTCTGGGTGCTTCGTCCAATTCCTTGCGAATCCATCAAGCTCCTCGTGTTCGATCTGGATGGAACACTGATCGACTCGGCGCGGGACCTATGCAATTCCGTGAACGCCGCACTCTCACATATGAGCCGTCCGCCACTCCCCGACAAGGTCATTGCCAGCTTTGTGGGCAACGGGGCGCCCATGCTCGTCCGCCGTTGTCTCGCCGTCGAGAATGGCATTCCGGCAGAGCACGTCGATGAGCATGAATTGGCCACCGCTTATGCTTTCTTTCTCGATCACTATCGCGAACACAAGCTTGACTTCACCTACGCCTATGACGGAGCGCTGGAGTCCCTGGCCGAGCTGCGCCTGATGCCCGATGGCGCGCCCCGTGCCATGGCCGTATTGACCAACAAGCCGGTGCGTCCCGCGCGGGCTATTTGCGAAGGCCTCGGAATGGGCGGCTATTTCCTGCGCATCTACGGAGGCGACAGTTTTCCCATCAAAAAGCCCGATCCCATGGGACTTCGCACGATCATGCAAGATGCCGGCGCCCGGCCTGAGGAAACCCTCATGATCGGCGACAGCAAAGTGGACGTATTGACCGCCCGAAATGCCGGTGCATGGAGTCTCGGGTGCCAATTCGGATTTGGTCCTCAAAACCTGATGGAGACCCCGCCCGACGTCATCGTAGACTCCGCTTTTGACTGGACGACGGCACTCAACCCTGCGAAAATCGATTTACGGCAATAGCCTTTCGCATCTGACCGGCGCGGCCGGCAGAGCCCCGGTCGCGGAAAGCTCAAGGTGCGCCTACCAGACACGGAAACCGTGCTGGAATCCTTAATCATTGTTGTTTTGTATGGCTGCTGTATCGCGAGAGAAACAAAGTTGGCTTGAAACGTTTCACTTGCTCGCAAAGTGACCGTTCGCCGCCTTGGAGAATTGCATGATTCGCACCCTTGCCCTCGTCCTCTTTCTACTTGCCTCTCCTGTCGTCTTTGCTGCCAGCGCCACCAGCGCTCCTCCCGCAGCACCGCCCTCCGTTACCGGCGTAGTGGCGGATCCGTCCGGCGCGATCGTGCCTGGAGCCGAGATCGATCTCGTGGACACGGACGGTACCCTCGAAGGCAGCTTCCACTCCAGCGACGATGGCAGTTTCCAGATCGTTCCTCCCCACGCTGGCAGCTTCACGCTTGTCGTGTCCGAGCCGGGGTTTGAAACCATCAAGACGCCATTCGTCGTTGCTGCTCCGGCGGCAGTGGTTTCCGGTGCAACCGGCCCTGCGCGCTTTGCCGCACCGCTGCATATCACGTTGCCCATCGCGGCCTTTGCGACCAATGTGCGCGTGAACGCCGACAGCGATCAGGACCTCACCGCCTCGGACGAGAATCACGATTCGTCGGTGATGACATCGCAGGAACTCAAATCCCTGCCGATCTTCGATAACGATTACGCCGGTGCCATGAGCGCATTCCTCGACGACAGTTCGGCGGCCACCGGAGGCTCGGGGCTCATCGTCGATGGCGTCGAAGCCAACCGGTCCACCGTATCCGCTTCGGCCGTGCAGGAAGTCCGCATCAACCAGGACCCATACTCCGCGCAGTACTACTGGCCTGGCCGCGGTCAAATGGAAATCATCACCAAGTCCGCCGCCGACCACTACCACGGCCAGTTCAATTTCCTCTTCCGCGACTCGGCATTGAATGCGCAAAACGCGCTTGCGCCGTCCAAGCCATTTGAGCAGCGGCGCGTCTACGAAGGCCACGTCACCGGCCCCATCTTCTTCGCTCCCAAAAGCAGCTTTCTGGCCTCATTCAATCGGGCTGAAGAAGACGTGAATGCCGTGGTCAAAGCCACCGTATTGCCCACCACCGCCAACCCCTCCGGCATCTTCCAGGCCAACGTACCTGCGCCAACCCGCGATACCGAATTCAGCATCAGGGCGGCCCACCAGTTCAGCGATCGGCACACCGGTTATGTCCAGTACAGCTATGAAGATTGGACCGGCCAAAACCAGGGTGCTGGTGGCCAGACCATGGCAGCCGCCGGCTTCAACAACGAGTATCACGAAGACGATATAACAGCCCACCTTGACTCGACGCTCTCGCCGGTGCTGCTCAACCAGGTTTCACTCGTAGCTGAACACGACTTCAGCAGAAACCGCAACACGGCCGAAGCCCCCCGTGTCAGCGTAGCCGGCAACTTCTCCACCGGGTCCGCGCAGAACGACGCCCTCAGCACCGAATACAACCTCCGCGTCTACGACATGATGACGTGGACCCACGGCCGCCATTTCGTAAAACTCGGCGCCGGCACACCCCACATCAGCCGCAGAGCCTTCGACGACAATACCAACGCGCTGGGCAGCTACACCTTCGGTCCCACACTGGCCTCCGACGGCGTCACCGTGCTCCAGAGCGCTCTCGAAAACTACGCCGCCAATCATCCCTCCGGCTACTCGCAAAACGGCGGCGAAACCCACTTCGTCTACCACCAGCAGGAGATGGGCGCGTTCGTTCAGGATCAGTTCAAGGTCAGCAGCCGGTTCTCCGTAACACCCGGCCTGCGCTACGACTGGCAAAATTTCCTGGCCACCAAGCGGCTTGGATTTTCTCCTCGACTCTCCTTCGCCTGGGTCCTCGACGAGCAGTCCAAGACCGTGGTGCGCGGCGGCGGCGGCATCTACTACGACCGCTTCGGTGGCGGCGCGCTGCTTGATCTGGTCCGTTATGAGGGAGCCCAGCCCCGGCGGCGCTCCATTACCCTCTCTCTCAATCCTCAGCAGGAGCAGGCCTCAGGCTGCGTGCCCATCTCCGCCTGCATTAATCTCACCACCGCGCCCGTGGCTCGCGTCGAGTTGACTTCAAATCCGCGAATTCCCTATCAGATGCAGTACGGCCTCTCCATCGAACGCCAGCTCGGCGAGAAAGCCACCGGCGTCATCAGCGTCTACTCCTCGCGCGGCATCGGCAGCTTCAGGTCTGTCGATGTCAACGCCCCCACGCCGCAGTCGGGCTACGCTGTGCGCCCAGACGCTGCGTATGGCCGAGTTCGCCAGATGCAGCCGGCGGGCTTCTGGGTCGGCAATGGAATGGACATCTCCTATCGCGGCCGTCTCAACAAATACTTCACCGGCTTCGGGCGCTATACCTGGTCACACTACGAGTCCAACACCGGCGGACTGGGCTGGTACCCGCAAAACCAGTACGACCCCAACGACGAGTGGGCCAACGCCAGCTTCGATCGCCGCCACCGGCTCGGCATGTACGCCATGATCCATCCCGAGGGAGTGTTGAATGTATCAGCCGGCATCTTCGCCAACAGCGGCACGCCCTGGACCATCCTCACCGGTACCGACGCTTATGGCGATGGCCTCTTCAACACCCGCCCCGACGGCGTAGCGCGCAACACCGAAACCATGCCTCCCTTTGTCGACCTCGACCTCCGCTGGGGACATGACTTTGCCATCACGCCCGACAAAGATGAGGAAGCACCGCGCCTGGGCTTCTCCGCCGGAGCGTTCAACGTGCTCAACCACGAAAACGCCGGAAGCATCGACCAGATTGAAACCTCATCGGCATTTGGCGATGTCACATCAGTACGTCCACCGCGGCGAATTCAGTTAGGGATGCGATTCCAGTTCTAGGGCCTGTTCACACTACTGAGGTGGATGGCGTTGCGAGCGAAAATCGGGCCAGGCCGGGGTCCCCACAGCCAGGTCTTCGTCTGTGGGGTGGGAGACGAAGCCGAGCCCGCAGGCTGTGGCGGGTCCACCGACAAGGGCGAGAATGAAGTATGGCCCGATCTTTCGCCGCAACC
>WNGK01004170.1_pt1 | contig 17277 bp, 17 predicted proteins | sample 5400601 | NCBI WGS metagenome assembly WNGK01 (sample SAMN13153376, study PRJNA577476) | soil metagenome | isolation source: 60 cm soil or saprolite under Garry oak tree replicate 1 | place: USA:California | collected 2016-06-15
CCGGGAAGAGCACGCAGGTTCAGGGCGTCGACATCCACCTGCTGCGCGACGGCCGCCTCGCCGAGCACTGGGACGTCGTGGACATCTTGCCCTTCCTCGTTCAGATCGGCGCCGTTGACGCCCCGGGCTCGCCCGCCGCTGCCGGCGGCCCACGATGATCCTGGTCGCGGGCGGGACCGGGACGCTGGGCACCATCCTGGTGCGCGCGCTGCGCGATCACGACCTCCAGGTCAGGGTGCTGACCAGGGACCGCGAACGGGCCGGGCACCTCGGCGCGGACCTGGAGATCGCCGAGGGCGACGTCGGCCAGCCCGCGGCCGTGCGCGGTGCGGTGAGGGGCGCGCAGACTGTCGTGTCGGCGGTCCACGGCTTCGCCGGGACGGATGGCGCGGGCCCGGCCACCGTCGACCGGGACGGCAACCGCAACCTGATCCAGGCCGCCCAGGCGGCGGGCGTCAGGCAGTTCGTGCTGGTCTCGGTCAAGGACGCGGCACCCGATCATCCGATGGAACTCATGCGGATGAAATTCGCCTCCGAGCAGCAGCTCAGGGAGACCGGGCTGGAGTGGACGATCATACGGCCCGCGGCGTACCTGGAGACCTGGTGCGAGGTTCTGGGCCGCCCGCTGGTCGAGAAGGGCAAGACCATGATCTTCGGCCGCGGCCAGAACCCGATCAACTGGGTGTCCGCGCGCGACGTGGCCGAGTTCGTCCGCCTCGCCGTGATCGAGCCGGCCCTGCGCGGCCAGGTCGTCGACGTCGGCGGCCCGGAGAACCTGACCATGCGCCAGTTCGTCGACGTGTTCCGTGACCGGACCGGGAGGGGCGGCCGGGTCGGCAGGATCCCCCGCCCGGTCATGCGCGCCAGCTCGGTGGCGATGAAGCTGGTAAACCCGATGGTGGCCAGGCAAATCCAGGCCGGCCTCGTCATGGACACCACTGCGATGGCGTTCGACGCCGACCTGGTGCGCCGAGCGTACCCGTCCATTCCGTATACGAGCCTCGCTGACGTGGTGCGGCACAGCGGCTTCGCCGCGCCGGCCCGGTCCGGCTAGTGCTCCTTTTCCCGGCCGCTACCAACCACCCGGGCTGACCGCCGACGTCAGCGGGCTGCCGGCGTCCGGCCGGCCACCGGCGCCGAGGATCTCCTGGTCTGGGACCAGGTCACCCACGCGGTGCCGGACTCGGTGGCCCTGCCTCCTCCTCGGCGAGGATCTCGTCGCACAGGCTGACGCACTCCGCGCAGATCCACACCCCGGGGCCCGCGATCAGCCGCGGCCCGGCGGCTGGAGGCTTGCCGCAGAACGAGCACGAGTGGTCAGGCGCCTTCCCCCGTCCGCGCCGTCGCTGGCTGGGCTGCCGTTCATGGCTGCCAACCGGGGCGACTGGCCGCCGCACGAAACGCTGCCTGGCGGCCTGCTTCGACACTCCGATCCGCTGGCCGATCTCCGTCCACGAGCACCCTGCTGCCCGCGCTTCCGCGACGAACGTGCCGATCAGCTCGTCGGCGCCGGACGCGAGCTCATCGCCGACCGACAGCGCCGCCTCGATCCGGTCGAGCGGATCGCCGGAAGCCCGCTGGCGGACCGCACCCGCCAGCACGGGCACGTTGACGACCCTCACAGCGACAACTTAAGGTTGTCGCCGGTGTGCGTCAACCTTAAGTTGTCGGTGCCCGCGCGCCGAGTTGGCCGACTCAGTGCTGGCCACTCAGGGCTGGCCGACTCAGGGCTGGCCGACTCAGTGCTGGCCGACTCAGGCCGACGTGCGCTCGAGAACTGCCTTGAGCGAGTCAAGCTGGGCGACCTCGGACCGCATCTGCCTGGAGATCATCGGCGTCATGAGCTTCATCAGCCCGGCCGGCGCCAGGTCGAGCGCGAACCGCACCTTCGTGCTGTGGTCAGGGTTCTCGGTGAGCTGGCGGGCCCGGCCGTGACGGCGAACTCCAGCCGCCGCGGCGGGTCGAATACCGTGACCTGGTAGTCGCCGTCGATGCGCCGGCCGCCGGGCCCGGCGAGAACCTGCCGGTACGCGGCTCCCTGGCCGTCGGCCGCGGTCGTGCGCTCGATCTCGAGGACACCGGCCCGCCAGTCGCGGTTGTGCGCGCCGTCGGCCAGGTAGCCGAAGACGTCGTCGGGCGACCGGTTAATGGAGACGGTGTGCTCAGCGTGCAGCATCTGGTTCAGCCTTTCTCTTGGGTTTCCTGGTCGGGAAGCTGATCGGCGACGCGCCGCAGGGCAGCTTCGAGGTAGTGACGCTCTGCCTGGTTGCTGACGAGCCGGAGCGCGTGCTGATAGTCGGCGATCGCGGCCTGGCGGTCGCGCAGCCTGCGGTGCAGGTCGGCCCTGACGGCCCAGACTCGGTGCGAGGCGCGCAGCGCGGGTTCGGCGGCGAGCCGGTCAAGCAGCGGAAGCGCGGCGCCGGGGCCGTCGCGCATGGCCACCGCTACCGCGCGGTTCAGCTCCACCACCGGGGTGTCCTCGACGCACTGAAGCCGGTCGTAGACCGCGACGATCGCGTTCCAGTCGGTGGCGTCGAAGGTTACCGCGGTCGAGTGACAGGCCGCCAGCTCGGCCTGCAGCAGCAGCGGGCCAGAGCCGGCCCGGGCGCGGCTCAGAGCCCGGACGCCGTCGGCGATGAGCTCGCGGTTCCACCTGGCCCGGTCCTGCTCGTCGAGGGTGAGCAGCGAGCCGTGCTCGTCGGTGCGGGTGGCCCAGCGGCTGAGATGGAAGGCCACCAGTGCCCGCAGCGCCCACGGCTCCGGGTCGTCCACGATCAGGTCGGTGACCACGCAGGCCAGGCGGTAGGCCTCGAAGGCGAGATCGCCGCGGGTCAGGGTGTCGCCGGCGGCGGCCAGGTAGCCCTCGTTGAAGACGAGGTAGATGACGTCGAGAATGGCCGGCAACCGGGCGCGGACGTCCGGCTCGCCGGCCAGGAAGCCGGCCCGGTGCTCCCGCAGCACCCGCTTCGCCCGCACGACGCGCTGGGCCACCGCGGTGGCGGGCAGGTGGCAGCCGCAGGCGATCTCCTCGGTGGTCAGGCCGCACACCATCCGCAACGTCAGCGCGACCTGCGCGTCGGCCGGCAACAGCGGATGACAGCACGCCGCGATCAGCCGCAGGCGGTCGTCGGCGATCGCGCTGGTCCCGGCGTCCGGGCCGGGGTCGCCGGCCACGTCTTGCGGCAGCGCCGCGACCGCGCGCCGCGCCCGTCCGTTATCGCGGACCAGGTTGCGCGCCCGGTTTCGGCACACGGTCATCAGCCAGGCGCCCGGCCGATCAGGCACGCCCTGGAGCGGCCACCGGTCGAGCGCGGTCAGCAGCGTCTCCTGGACCACGTCCTCGGCGGTCTGCAGGTCGCCGACGATCCGCAGCGCGGCGCCGATGAGCATCGGCCACTCCTCGCGGAACACGTCCGCGAGCGCCGTCTCCGCCGACTCGTTCAACGCCTATCCCGGCCCGGCGCCGCGGTGCTGAGCCGCAGCACGGTGACGCGGTAACCGCTCCTGCGCTCCCACTCACCGGCGAGCCGGTCCGCCGCCGCGTGCCCGCTGGCCCGGATGACCAGGCACGCCCGCAGGCCCGTGGCCGAGTCAGGCGGCACCGCGAACGCCCGCAGCAGGCCCCACCGGCGAAGCTGCTCGTGCCACACGGTCAGCGCGGCCACGTCGTGCGCGGCCCGGCGCGGCGACGTCTCGCCGCCGCCCGGCGGCCGCGCGCCGAGTAGCAGGAACTCGCTCATCGGCGCGGCACGATCTCGCGGACCTCGACCGAGCCGAACTCCGCGTTCGGGCAGCGCGCGGCGATCGCCACGGCCGCGTCCATGTCCGGCGCCTCGATGACGAAGTACCCGGCGATGACCTCCTTGGTCTCGGCGAACGGCCCGTCGAGGACTCGTTGCCGGCCCGCACGGGTACGGATCTTCTTCGCCTCCCGCACCGGGTGCAGCGGGGCCCCGCCCTTCAGCACGCCGTCGCCCACCAGGCCCATCGCGAACTCGCCAACACGCTGCACGGCAGCCTGGCGGTCGTCGTCGGTGGCCACCAGATCGGGATCCTCGGCCAGAATCAGCATGAACTGCATGTGCCGCCCCTTTCGCTGCTGGTATCCACTCTCACCTGTACGACACCAGCGAGCGCCGCGACTCGACAACGGGAGGCGAAGGAATTTCCCTGCCTCGCGTTGCCCGGCCTCGCGGTCGGGCCGGCCGGCTAGTAAGGGCCGGCCCGGCGGCTGGCGGACTTGCGGACGATGCGGATGATGAACACGATGAGGCCGCCGACGAACGCCAGGACCATCAGCGGCACCGACGGGAGGACGATCCCGACGACGCCGCGCGCGATGCTCCCGCCGATCGCCAGGTCGGCGCCGGTGCCCGGGGCGCCGGCCGCGCTGACCCTGAACCTGCCCGGGTGGCCGACGTTCAGCGCGAGCACGGCGCGGCCGTGGTGCGAGCCGACGTTGTAGGTCACCGACGTCCGGTACTGGCTCAGGCTCGCGACCGACGCGCCCGGCGACGCCGGCGCGACGTGGACGTTGAAGGGCGGGATGTTCCCGCTCTGCGCACCCGGGCCCTCGTAGTAGATGCTGTAGCCGCCGCTGTGTCCCAGGCTCACCGTGCCGCCAGCGGGCAGCGGCACGCGCTGCAGGCCGTTGACCGTCCCGGCGAAGGAGAAGATGCCGTAGACCAGCCACGCGGCCGCGGCCGCGAAGATCAGCAGGGCGACCAGATACCAGATTCGGCCCGGCCGCAGCTTGCGCGGCCCGGCCGGGGCGTAGCTCACCGGAGGCGGCTGAAATCCGCCTCCGGACGTGTAACCGGTCATGTCTGAGGTGTCCCCTCGATGACGGCACTTACCCGCGCTGGCCGCGCGGCCGGATGCCGCGGCCGAGGTAGGCGGGCCGGGCCAGGCTCGCGTGCTCGGTCAGCAGCGCGGCGACCGCGGCCCAGCGGTCGGGCGGCATCGCGGTCACCCGGCCGGCCGCGTCGTCCACGTGCAGGTACAGGTGCTCCCCGGTCGCCACCAGCGTCCCGTCGGCCCTGGTCAGTGCCGTGTGCACGCGCAGTCTCTTGACATCCGCGCCGACCAGGAGGCTGGCGGCCCCGAGCCGGTCGCCGGGCCCGCACTCGGCGAGGTAGCGGATGTGACACTCGGCCGTGTACATCGCCCGCCCGGTGCGCGCCCGGTAGCTCGCGCTCAGGCCGAGGTCGTCGAGCAGCACCTCGTTGGCCTCGCTCAGCACGATCGCGTAGCCGGCGTCGTGCAGGTGCCCGTTGTAGTCGATCCACTCCTCGCGGACATCGGTCAGGTACCGCGCGAACGCGCCGGGCGGCCGCGCCTGGTAAGGCACGGCGGTACTTGGCCAGCAGGACCAGCAGGTCGGCGAGGAAGTCGTCGCGCCGCCGCTCGAGCTGCCCGACCGTGACGCCGTCAAGCGCCTTATCCACGCCCGCGACCACCAGCTCGCGCAGCCGCGGGGTGAGCTCGGGTGCGGTCAGCCTGGTCCACGGCTCGAGCAGCGCCGGACCGAAGTGGTCGAGCATGTGCGCCATCCCGCCCTGCCCCCCGGCCAGGTGGAAGGTGAGCATCGGCCCCATCAGCGCCCACCGCAGCCCCGGTCCTTGCGTGATCGAGTCGTCGATCTGCTGGACGGTCGCCTCCCCGGAGTCGATCATGTGCAGCGCCTCGCGCCACAATGCCTCCTGGAGCCGGTTGCCGACAAAGCCTGGCACCTCGCGCTCCATGGTCAGGCACACCTTGCCGGAGTGGGCGTAGAACGCCTCGGCCCAGGTCACCGCGGCCGGGTCGGTGTCACGGCCGCCGACGATCTCGACCAGCGGGATCAGGTACGGCGGGTTGAACGGGTGGCCGACCACGAACCTGCCCGGGCAGGTGGTGCGCGCCGCCATCTCCGTCATCATGAAACCCGAGGTGCTGGACGCGATCACCACGCCGGGGTGGGTGACGGCGTCGAGCTCGGCGAGCAGCGCGACCTTCGTGCCGAGCACCTCGGGCCCGGACTCCTGGACGAAGTCGGCGCCGGCTACCGCGTCGGCCAGGCCGCCCGCGAATCGCAGCCGGCCGGGGGAAGCGCCGTCGCGCAGGCCGAGCCGCTCGAGCGCTGGCCACGCGGCCTCGACCAGCGCGGTCAGCCGCTCCGCCGCGCCCGGGCCAGGGTCCCACGTCGCGACGTCATGTCCCATCCGCAGGAAGTGCGCCGCCCAGCCGGCTCCGATCACGCCGGCGCCGACGATGGCGACGGTCCGGACGTCGTCCGGTGGCCGGCGCCAGCCCGGGCTCACCAGCCGACCTGGTCGAGGCCCTTGAGCGCGAGGATCTCGCGCGCCTCGGCGGGGGTCGCGATGTCAAGCGACAGCTCGCGCAGGATCCGCACGATCTTCGCGACCTGCTCGGCGTTGGACTGCGCGAGCCTGCCCTTGCCGATGAACAGGCCGTCCTCGAGCCCGACGCGCACGTGCGAGCCCATCACCGCGGACACGGTGATCATGTCGAACTGGTGGCGGCCCGCGCCGAGCACGGACCACTGCAGCGAGTCGCCGAACAGCCGGTCCGCGGTCGCCTTCAGGTGCGTGAGATGGTCGACCTCGGCGCCGATCCCGCCCATCACTCCCATGATCGTCTGGAGGAAGATCGGCGCCTCGACCAGGCCCTCGTCGCGGTAGTAGGCCAGCGTGTACAGGTGGCCGACGTCGTAGGCCTCGTACTCGAACCGCGCCCCGGTCGCCGCCCGCAGGTCGGTCAGCATGTGCTCGATGTCGGCGAACGTGCTGACGAACGGCTCGGTCCTGGTGCTCTCCAGGTACGGCTCCTCCCAGCCGAACTGCCACTTGCCGACGTACTTGCGGATCATCGGGAAGCTGCCGTAGTTGAACGTGCCCAGGTTCAGCGTGCACAGTTCGGGCTTGGTCTCGTAGATCACCCGCAGCCGGTCGGCGACCGACATGCCCGTCCCGCCGCCGCTGGTGATGCTGATGACCGCGTCGGTCTCGGCCTTGATGGCCTTGAGGTACTGCATGAAGACCGCGGGGTCGGCCGTCGGGCTGCCGTCCTTCGGGTCGCGGGCGTGCAGGTGGATCACGGACGCGCCCGCCTGCACCGCGGCTACCGACTGGGCGACCACGTCCTCGACGGTGTAGGGCAGGTACGGCGACATGGTCGGCGTGTGACCCGACCCTGTGACCGCACAGGTGATGATGACCTTCCTTGGCTGAGCCACGGGAACCTCCGGACTGCCGAGCACTGATTAGCCAGTGCAGCTTAGTCAGCGCAGCGCGCATTATGAGCTTGGGCCGCACCACGTGCAACGCTGTCGGAGGTTCTTTGGTCTTGTCAAGACCCGCCGGCGGTCAGTTACGCAGGGCCGCCTCGACCGACGCCGCCGCGTCGATGGCCACCGAGCCGAGGACGTCGAGCCGCGACCGCGGCACCCGGTCGGCCGGCCCCCAGATGCTGAACACGGCGAGCGGGCGCTCCTCGCCGGCCCGCAGCACCGGCGCCGAGACGCCGCACAGCGCGGGCTCCAGTTCTCCCGCCGACACCGCGTAGCCGCGCTCTCGGATCCGGACCAGCTCGCCGAACAGCCGGCCGAAGTCGGTGACGGTCGCGTCGGTGAAGCCCTCGAGCACCGGGCCGAGCACGCCGCGGGCCTCGGCCTCGGGCAGCCAGGCCAGCCACGCCTTGCCGGTCGACGTCGCGTGCAGCGGGACCGGGCGGGCCAGCCAGTTGACGGTCAGGACCGACTGTGGCGCCACCTCGTCGACGTACACCAGGCCGGAGCGCTGCGCCAGGGCCAGGTCGGCTGCCTCTCCGGTCTGCGCGCAGACCCGCTCGAGCACGTGATGGGCACGCCGTACCAGCCCGTCCACGCCGGACGCCGCGGCCAGCCTGGCGACCGTGTAGCCGATCTGGTACCGGCTCGTGACCGGGTCCCGTTCCACGACCCCGCTGGCCTCGAGCGTGGCGAGCAGGCGCCACGCGGTCGCCCGGTTGATGCCGCACGCCTGCGCGAGCTCGGCCGCGGTCTGCCCGCGCGGCGACGTGATCGCGATGGCGTCGAGGAGCGCGACCGCCCGCTGCACCGACTGCACCCGCCCGCGCGGGGTGGCGTTGCCCCGCTCGATCTCTGGTGCGCTCACATCACGTCCTGTCCGGTTGACGGCGATTGCCGCGCTTGCCTATCGTCGCATAATACGAATCCTCGTCGCAGCGACCGACTGCTGCGACGACGTGCGCGGGGGGAGCCTGGCCATGATCGACGCGCCGCTCGCGCTGCACCGGGCCGCGGTCCCCGCGGAGTGGCTCGACTACAACGGCCACATGAGCGAGTGGTGCTACCTGCTGCTGGTGGGCGACGCCGCCGACGCCTTCTTCAGGTACGTCGGCATCGACGAGGCCTACCGCGAGGGCGGCCGCTCGCTGTACACCGCCGAGACCCACCTGCGTCATCTGCGCGAGGCGGCGGCCGGCGACCGGCTCGCGGTCCCGCTGCACGTGCTCGACGTCGGGCCGAAGAGCCTGCACCTGTTCCACACCGTGCGCGACGAGGTCACCGGCGCGCAGGTGGCGACCGCCGAGCAGCTTCTCGTGCACGTCGACATGGCCAGCGGCCGGGTCGTCCCGATGCCGGACGACCTGCGCGGCAGGCTCGAGGCGATCAGGCAGGCGCACGCCGCGCTGCCCGTCCCGCCGGCGGTCGGGCAGGTCATGGGCATCCGCCGGGCCCGCTAGACGCCAAAGCTGCGGAGGGAAGGCCATGGATTTCGGGCTCAACGACGAACACCGCGCGATCGTGAGCACGGTGCGCGACTTCGTCCGCCGCGAACTGGTCCCGCACGAGGACCTGGTCGAGCGCCTGGACGAGGTACCGCCCGAGCTGGCCGCGCAGCTCAGGGGCAAGGCCATCGCGGCCGGCCTGTACGCCGCGAACTTCCCTGCCGAGCTGGGCGGCGGCGGCCTGGACGAGCTGTCGGTCACGCTGGTCGAGGCCGAGCTCGGCTGGACGTCCTACGCGCTGCACGCGCTGGTCGCCAGGCCGAGCAACATCCTGCGGGCCTGCCAGGGCGACCAGGTGCAGAGCTACCTGCTGCCCGCGGTCCGCGGCGAGCGGGTCGACTGCCTGGCCATGACCGAGCCGGGCGCCGGCTCTGACGTCCGCTCGATGACGACCAGGGCCAGCCGAGACGGCGGCGACTGGGTGCTCAACGGCGCCAAGCACTTCATCAGCTACGCCGACGTCGCCGACTTCGTGATCGTGTTCGCTGTCACCGGCACCGAGCGCACCGCCCGCGGCGAGCGGTCGGCGATCTCGGCCTTCCTGGTCGACCACGACAACCCCGGGCTCACGGTCGGCCGCGGCGCGTCATCGGTCTCGCACCGCGGCTACCACCACTGCGAGCTCTCGTTCAGCGACTGCCGGGTACCCGGCTCGGCGCTGCTCGGCGCCGAGGGGCACGGGTTCGAGCTGCTCTCGCAGTGGCTCGGCGCGAGCAGGCTCACGGTCGCCGCGACCAGCGTCGGCCGGGCCAGGCGGGTGCTCGACCTGAGCGAAGGCTGGGCCGCGACCCGCGAGCAGTTCGGCCGGCCGATCGGGCGGTTCCAGGGCGTCGCGTTCGCACTCGCCGACATGGCCACCGCGCTGGAGGCCGCCGAACTGCTGACGCTCCGCGCCGCCTGGCGGCTCACCCACGCCGCGATGAGCGACGCCGACGCCGCCATGGCCAAGCTGTTCGCCTCGGAGATGCTCGGGAAGGTCACCGACCAGGCGGTGCAGATCTTCGGCGGCACCGGGCTGATGAGCGACCTCCCGATCGAGCGGTTCTGGCGCGACGCGCGGGTCGAGCGGATCTGGGACGGGACCAGCGAGATCCAGCGCCACATCATCTCGCGCGCCATGCTGCGCGAGCGGGGCGCCTGACGTGGCCGCGGACCAGAAGGCGCCGGTCAGGGCCGAGGCAGCGGGCGGCGTGCTCACGATCACGCTCGACCGGCCGCGCGCGAACGCCGTCGACGTCGCCACCAGCCACGCGCTGTACGAGGCGTTCACTCGCCTGGAAAGCGACCCGGGCCTGCGCGTCGGGATCCTCACCGCGGCCGGCGACCGGTTCTTCTGCGCCGGATGGGACCTCAAGGCCGCCGCCGCCGGCGAGGCGGTCGACGCCGACCACGGCCCGGGCGGGTTCGCCGGGCTCACCGAGCTGCACGACCGCGCCAAGCCCGTGATCGCCGCGGTCAACGGCCTGGCCGCCGGCGGCGGCTTCGAGCTGGTGCTCGCGGCCGACCTGGTGGTGGCCGCCGACCACGCCGAGTTCAGCCTGCCGGAGGCGACCCTCGGCCTCATCCCCGACGCGGGCGGCGTGCTGCGGCTGCCGCGGACGCTGCCGCGGCCGCTGGCCCTGGAACTGCTGCTGACCGGGCGCGCGCTGTCCGCGCCTGAGGCGCTCGGCCACGGCCTGGTCAACCAGGTCGTGCCCGGCGAGCAGGTGCTGCCGGCCGCCCGCGCGCTGGCCGACAGGGTCGCGGCGTCGGCGCCGCTCGCGGTGGCCGCGATACTCGAGGTGCTCGAGGCGACCGAGGCCCAGTCGGTCCGCGCCGGCTACGCCACCCTGGCCTCGGGCCGGCTGCCCAGGTACGCGGCGATGCTCGGCTCGCAGGACGCGGCCGAAGGGCCCGCCGCGTTCGCCGAAAAGCGGCCGCCGGCCTGGAAGGGCCGGTGAACACCGCCGCGCGCCGACGCCGAGTCCGCGCCGGTAATGACCAGTATGCCCCTCTCGTCACTTGCGCCGGGTAACAACACGGATTCAACCTACCTGGAACAGGTTGACAGCGGATGAACTGCCACGCTACTACGGGTCCCACTGCGTACTCCGCGGCCTCGCTTGCGGGCCGCGCCGTACGGCTACGCCCGTGAAGGAGCCGATCCAGCACGTCACCGCATTTTCCCGGCCTGTGCCCGCATTCCCGGGCCCGGCGTCGGCCCCGCCAGCAGAAAGGTTCTGACATGGCAGATATCTCACGACGGCAGCTCGTTGCCGGCGCCGCGGGCCTGGCGGCGGCCGGAGGCCTGGCCGCCGCCTGCGGCAGCGGATCGTCGCCGGGACCCGGCGGCGGGAGCGGCGGCGCCGCCAAGCGGGGCGGGAACTTCCGGCTCGGAGTCACCGGCGGCGGGTCCAAGGACATCATGGACGGGCAGAACATCATCACCAAGCCCGACCAGGCCCGGCTGGTCAGCGCCTTCGAGACGCTGCTCCTGTTCGACGACAACTACCAGCTCACCACCAACGGACTGGCCGAGAGCTACACGGCCGACACCCCGACGCAGTACACGATCAGGCTGCGCAAGGGCATCGAGTTCCAGAACGGCAAGACGCTGACGGCCGATGACGTCATCTACTCGCTCCAGCGGATCGCGACGAAGGCCAACGGCCTGACCGGCTATGCCGCCACCGCGACGATGGACGTGGCCGGCATCAAGAAGCTCGACAAGTACACGGTGCGGCTCCCGCTGAAGTCCCCGGACTCGACGGTCCCGCAGACCCTGGCCAGCTACACGTTCGGGATCGTGCCGGTCGAGTACCAGGCCTACCCGGCCCCGCAGGTCGGCACCGGCGCGTACAAGCTCAAGTTGTTCACGCCCGGCCAGCAGAGCGTCAGCGAACGTAACCCGAACTACTGGCGCAGCGGCGAGCCGTACTTCGACACGATCACGATCATTGACTTCAACGACTCCACCGCCCAGGTGAACGGGCTGCTCGGCGGGCAGATCGACGCGATGACGGACCTGCCTGCCTCACAGGTGAAGGTGCTTGAGTCACGCCAGATGCACGCGCTGGTCTCCCATACGGGCGGCTGGCTCCCAATCTGCATGGCGATCGACATGCCGCCCTTCGACGACGTCAGGGTCCGGCAGGCGATGCGGCTGCTCGTGGACCGGCCCACGATGATCGAGCAGGTCCTGTCCGGTTACGGTTCCCTCGGCAATGACCTGTACGCGCCGTTCGACCCCGGATACGACGACAGCCTGCCGCAGCGGCACCAGGACATATCCGGGGCCAAGTCGCTGCTCAAGGCGGCCGGACAGCAGAACCTCAGCTTCGACCTGCACACCACCAACGGGGCGGCGGGCATGGTCGACGTCGCGACCGTATTCAAGAGCCAGGCCGACGCGGCCGGGATCAAGATCAACATCCGCAACGACCCCAACTACTACGGCAACCAGTACCTCAAGCTGGCCTTCTCGGTCGACTTCTGGGGAACGCGCAGCTACCTCAACCAGGTGCAGCAGGGGTCACTGCCGACCTCTCCCTACAACGAAACGCACTGGCCGCCCAAGTCCGGAACCGGGGCGAACTTCATCGCGCTGTACAATCAGGCGCTGGCCGCGACGGACGCGTCCAAGCGGACCGAGATCGAGCATGAGATGCAGAAGCTCGAGTACGACATCGGCGGGTACATCATCCCGTTCTTCGGTGACCTGATCGACGGCTACTCGGACCGGGTCAAGGGGCTGCGGCCGAGTAAGGGCACGCTGAACCTGGACTACTTCGGCCACGGGTTCCGCACGATCTGGTTCGGCTAGGCCGGCTCGGCCGTGAACAGGCTCCGATCGGGCGGCGTCCCGGGCTTCGTGGTCCGCCGCGTGCTGCTCGGACTCCTCGTCCTCGTGATGGTCTCGCTCGTGGTGTTCGCGGCGACCCAGGCGCTGCCCGGTGACCCGGCCCGCGCCATCCTCGGCAGGTCGGCGACCCCGCAGAGCCTGGCGGCGCTGCGGGCTCGCCTCCACCTCGACCGGCCGGTCATCGAGCAGTACCTGACCTGGGTCTCCGGGCTGCTGCACGGCAACCTCGGGATATCGCTGGCGGCACAGGAACCGGTGAGCACCCTGCTCGCGCCGAAGCTGGTCAACTCCGCCGTACTGGTCGCGGTCTCCGCGGTGGTCTCGATCCCGCTGTCGGTCGCGATCGGCTCGTGGGCGGCGCTCAAGCGCGAGAAGGTCTTTGACACGCTGAGCTCGAACCTGCTGCTGGTGCTGGCGGCGCTGCCGGAGTTCGTGGTCGCGGTCGTCCTGGTCATCCTGCTCGCCACCACGGTCTTTCCCAACGTCCTGCCGTCTATCAGCATTATCCCGCCCGGGTCGCGGCCGTGGGACAACCCCAAGGTGCTGGTCCTGCCGGCGCTCACGCTGGTGATCGCCGTCGCGCCCTACGTGGCCAGGATCATGCGCGCCTCGATGGTCGAGGTGCTCGAGAGCGACTACGTGGAGATGGCCAGGCTCAAGGGCCTGCCGGAGCGGACGGTGCTGGTCAGGCACGCGCTGCCGAACGCGCTCGGGCCGGTCTTCCAGGTGATCGCGCTGAACCTCGCGTACCTGGCAGGCGGCATCGTCGTGGTGGAGTACGTGTTCAACTACACCGGCATCGGCAGCGCGCTGCAGGACTCGGTCGTCAACCACGACCTGCCCGTCGTGCAGGCGCTCGCCATGCTGATCGCCGCGGTGTACGTGACGCTCAACCTGCTCGCGGACGTGGCCACCATCGTGGTCACGCCGAGGCTGAGGACCAGGCTGTGATCCCGGGCACCGGCATCGTCGCCAGCCCGGCGCTGGATACAGCCCCGGCTCCGGTCCGCGCGTCGTCGCTGCTGCGACGCTCGGTGCGGCTCTGGCGGACGCGGATCGGGTTGATCCTGGTCGGCGTGCTGGTCCTGCTGGCGATCGTCGGGCCGTTCGTCGCCCCGTACGGCCCGACCGCCCCGGTCCCAGGCCAGGCGCCCAACTCGCTTCCGAGCGGAGCCGCCGTGCTCGGGACGGACTACCTCGGCCAGGACGTGCTGAGCAGGCTCTTGTACGGCGGGCGGAGCATCCTGGCGACGGCCCTCATCGCGACCGCCGCCGGGCTGATCGTCGGCGTGGTGATCGGGCTGGTGGCGGCCTACGCGCGGAACGCCCTCGACGACGTCCTCATGCGCATCATGGACGTGATCCTGGCGTTCCCGCAGATCATGCTCGCGCTGGTGGCCGTCGCCGTGATCGGGGCGCACGCCTGGGTGATTGTGGTCGCGATCGCGCTCACGACCGTGCCGCGGATCGCGAGGGTGGCCCGCGGTGCCGCGCTGCCCGTCGTCGAGCGTGACTTCATCGCCTGCGCCGAGGCGATGGGGGTGCCGAGGTGGCGGATCCTGTTCGTCGACCTGCTGCCGAACACGCTCGGGCCGCTCATGGTGGAGGCCAGCCTCCGGATGACCTACTCGATCGGGGTCATCGCCGCGCTGGCCTTGCTCGGGCTGTCGACCGACCCCAACGCTGCGAACTGGGGCACGATGATCCAGGAGAACAGGATCGTGCTGGCGGTGCAGCCGTGGGGGGCGGTCGCGCCGATCATCGCGATCGCGCTGCTGACGATGGGAACCGGCCTGATCGGGGACGGCATCGCCAGGACCGCGGCGGGCATCGACCGCGCCAGGGGTGACGAGTGAACATGCCCGAGCCCGCCGGACGCTCGTCCGAGCCGGTCCAGCCTGCCGTCGCCGTCGCCGGCCTGGACATCGCGGTAGCGTCTACCGGCACGCCGGTCGTCAGCGACGTGTCCTTCGATATCGCCCGCGGCGAGATCTTCGGGGTGGTGGGCGAGTCAGGGTCGGGCAAGACCACGGTCGGCCTGGCGCTGCTCGGTCATGCCAGACGCGGCCTGCGGATCGCCGGCGGGTCGGTGCTCCTGGGCAGCCGCGACATCCTCACCTTGGGCGACGCCGATCTGCGCCGGCTGCGCGGCTCGGCGGTGTCGTACGTCCCGCAGGACCCGGCCTCGTCGCTGAACCCGGCGCTGCGGGTCGGCCTCCAGCTCAGGGAGGTACTCGAGGCGCACACCGGTGACCAGGACGGTGCCAGCCCCGACGGTGCCAGCCCCGACGGTGCCAGCCGAGACGGTGCCAGCCGAGACAGGGGCCACTCCGCGCGCATCGCGGAGATGATGCGCGAGGTCGCCCTGCCCGACGACCGCGGGTTCCTGCGGCGTTACCCGCACGAGCTGTCCGGCGGCCAGCAGCAGCGGATCGGCCTGGCGATGGCCTTCGCGAACCGGCCCCGCCTGATCGTCCTCGACGAGCCGACCACCGGCCTGGACGTCACGACCCAGGCGCACGTGCTGGCCACCGTCCGCGAGCTGGCCAAGCTGCACGACGTCGCCGCCCTGTACGTCAGCCATGACCTCGCCGTCGTCGCCGCGCTGGCCCGGCGGGTCGCGGTGATGTATGCCGGGCGCCTGGTCGAGGTCGGGACCGCGGAGACGCTGTTTACGTCCGCCGGGCACCCGTACACCAGGCGGCTGATCGGCGCCATTCCCCGGCTGACCGGCGGCCGCTCGCTCGTCGGCATCCCCGGCCATGCCGCCTCGCCCGGCCATCAGCCGCCTGGCTGCGCGTTCGCGCCGCGCTGCAGCTTGCGGATCGAGCGGTGCGACGCCGAACTCCCCGCGCTGCGGCCGGTCGGCCCCGACCACCTGGCGCGCTGCATCCGGGCCGAAGTGGTGCTCACCACCGAACAGCGCAGGGTCGGCGACCCGATCGAGATGCCTGCCGCCGCCGAGTTGGCGGCGCTGCGCCTGGAGAACGTCGTCGCGTCGTACGGCCGGCACGAGGTGGTTCACTCGGTGAGCCTCAGCCTGGCCGCGCACGAGTGCCTCGCGCTGGTCGGCGAGTCCGGATCGGGCAAGACCACGATCGCCCGCGCGATCGCCGGGCTGCACCGCAACTGGACCGGCACGATCGCGCTTGGCGATCTCTCGCTGCGGACCTCCGCCCGGCGCCGCGACGTCGACACCCGCCGCCGGATCCAGTACATCTTCCAGAACCCCTACGGGTCGCTGAACCCGCGCCGCAGCGTCGGTGAGATTATCGAGCAGCCGCTGCGGGTCTTCGGCACGGCCACGGGCCGCGAGGCCGGCCAGCGGGTTGCCGAGATGCTCGAGCGGGTCTCGCTCACCGCGGCGTACGCCGCCCGCTACCCCGACCAGCTCTCCGGCGGTGAGCGGCAGCGGGTCGCGATCGCCAGGGCGCTGGTGTGCGACCCCGCGGTGCTGGTCTGCGACGAGGTGACGTCGGCGCTGGATGTCAGCGTCCAGGCGGCGATCGTCGAACTGCTCGGCAACCTCCAGCGGGACCTCGGGCTGTCGATGCTGTTCATCACGCACAACCTGCCGCTGGTGCGGTCGATCGCGCAGCGCGTGGCCGTCCTGCACCAGGGCACCATCACCGAGCTTGGCGAGGTCGGCCAGGTGCTGGGCTCCCCCGGGCAGCCGTACACCCGCCAGCTCATCTCCGATACCCCGTCACTGGAGACCGCGACCGCCGAGGTCCGCATCGGCGAGCCGCCGGCCGATGCCGCGCCCGCTAGCTGACGCCGCGCCAGCGCGCCGGCGGCCCGACCTGCTCGTCATCATGGCCGACCAGCTCGCGCCGTCGGCGCTGCCGTTCCACGGCAACCCGGTCACGCGGACGCCGGCGATGTCGTCGCTGGCCGAGTCCGGTGTGGTGTTCGACGCCGCGTACACCGCGAGCCCGCTCTGCGCACCGGCTCGGGCGTCGCTGCTGACCGGCCTGCTGCCGTCGCGGACCGGCGTGTACGACAACGCGGCCGAGCTTCCCGCGCACGTCCCCACCTTCGCGCACTACCTGCGCAACGCCGGCTACCGCACGGTCCTGGCCGGCAAGATGCACTTCTGCGGACCCGACCAGATGCACGGGTTCGAGGAGCGGCTCACCACCGACGTCTATCCGGCCGACTTCGGCTGGACCCCGGACTGGGACCACCCCGACGACCGGCCGAGCTGGTATCACGACATGTCGTCGGTCACCGAGGCGGGACCATGCCTGCGCTCCAACCAGCTCGACTTCGACGACGAGGTCGCGTTCGCTGCCGAGCGGTCGCTGTTCGGCCAGGTCCGCTCCGGTGACGAGCGGCCGTTCTGCTATGTGGTCTCGTTCACGCACCCGCACGACCCGTTCGCCATTCCGCGTGAGTGGTGGGACCTGTACCGGGACGCGGAGATTCCGATGCCGCACGCCGTGCCCGGCGCCCGGCTGCACCCGCACGAGCGCCGGCTCCGCGCCGTCTGTGCGATGGACGGCGTGCGGATCACCGCCGACCAGGTCCGCGCGGCCCGGCGCGCCTACTACGGCGCGGTCTCCTACGTCGACGACCGCATCTCCCGGCTGCTCACCGTGCTGCGCGACACCGGCCGGCTGGACAACACGGTCGTCGTGGTC
>WNGK01003380.1_pt1 | contig 17275 bp, 10 predicted proteins | sample 5400601 | NCBI WGS metagenome assembly WNGK01 (sample SAMN13153376, study PRJNA577476) | soil metagenome | isolation source: 60 cm soil or saprolite under Garry oak tree replicate 1 | place: USA:California | collected 2016-06-15
CCGATTCGTCATCGATGGATTAGATAACTTTGCAATCAGGCCAATTGGCAATCGGCAATTGGCAATCGGAAATGAAGAAGCGAGCGAAAACATTCACCATCAGCGCCGTCGCGGAACAGTTCGAAGTCCATCCGCAGACGCTGCGCTTGTACGAGCGCGAGGGACTACTCAAGCCTTCACGCTCTGAAGGCAACACGCGCCTTTATACCGACGTTGACTTAGAGCGGTTGGAAATAATTTTGTCTTTGACGCGCGATCTGGGCGTGAACCTGGCCGGCGTTGAAATCATTCTCAACATGCGCGAGAAGATGGACGTCATGCAGCGCGAGTTCGAGCGCTTCTTCAATTACCTGCAAACACATGCTGAAGAGTTTTCTCATTTCACCGAAGCGCCGCCGCCGGAAGCAGGCGCCATGGTTCCCATCAGTAGCCTCAACCGTGCGGTGCCTGTCAAACGTCGCGCCATGAGTGGCAAGTCGCGTTAACCTGTTGACCGACAATTCGATCTTCGAGCTGTGAAACTCCCCTTGACAGCCACACTACGATGCTAAGGTGCATCGACCTCTGATGGTCGATCACCGTCGAATCCACTGCGCGCAGTTTTGTTAGCTCCCAATGCGCCTTGCCGAAGAATCTATTTTCCTGTTCTCCCTGATAACGGCTTTCCTGTGCCTCTGGCCACAACTCTCTGTAGCACAGGACCTCGACAACGTAATGATCGCCGGTCGCATTACCGATCAGAATGACGCGGTCATTCCTGGCGCCACCGTAACTACCACGCTAGTCAAAACTAAAGTGGAACGAACTGTCGTTGCGGATAGTGACGGACGTTACAAATTGATTCAGCTCGAACCCGGTGTTTACAGCGTCCGCGCGTCCTTCACAAATTTCGCAACCGAAGAAAAGACGGACCTCGTGACGATTGCCGGACAGAACGCGCAACTCGACTTCGTCTTGAAGCCGGCGGCGCTCACTGCCGAGGCCGTAGTCGTCAGTGCTGCCGAAGCCCCGCAAGTGGATACCACTCGCACGGTGGTTGGCGGCACGGTCACGGCACGCGAAGTTGAATCGTTGCCGGTCAACACGCGCTCGCCGCTTGATCTTATTTTTACGCTGGGCGGAGTCAGTGAAGAACCGCTTTCCACGCGAGACCTGGCCGAAGATCGCACCAGCGCCCGCTCGACTCCGGAAGAAGCTGGAAACTTTTCGCTTTCCGGCGGCCCCGCTTATTCAAACAACATCACGATTGACGGGCTCGACAATAACGACGATCGGGGCGCGCGCGAGCGCTTCACGCCTTCGCTTGAAGCCGTGGATGAAGTGCAGATTATTCGCAATCAGTTCGCTGCTGAATATGGCCGCGCGTCGGGCGGTCGCATCAATCTGCGCACCCGCGGCGGTTCGAATAAACTGCGCGGTCGCGCCTTCTACTTTTTCCGGGACGAAGGGCTGAATGCGAATACCTGGAAGAACAACTCTTTGGGTCTCAACCGTTCACCTTTCCAGGAACATGATCCCGGCTTCACTTTTAATGGGCCTGTGGTCATTCCGAAAGTCTACAACGGGCGCGATCGCACTTTCTTTTTCAGCGCTTACGAGTTCGATGAGATTCTGGATTCGACTTTGATTAATACCCTGGTGCCGGTGCAGCAAAACCCATTGTTTTCCTTGCCTGTGCCTACCGATCTTGCGGGCCAACGAACTGAAAACACATCAGCGCCGGCGCTCAACACCGCCGTCGCGCCTTTCATCAGCTCGATAAGCACGCCATCGCGCAATCACATTTTCACGACGCGAGTCGATCACAAGTTTACGGACCTGCACAACGGTCAGATGCTTTTTCAATTCGGACGCCTGAAAAATCTGCGCCAGTTTGGCGGTGGCAACCGGTTAGCGCAGGCACTCGAGGGCAAAAGTCGCAGCACCGACGCGATCGCTTACCTCGACAATTATGTTTTTTCCGCAAAGGCGGTGGCACAGTCGCGCATCCAATGGTCGCGTCTGACTCCTGCGGTTCGAGCCGAAGGCGGCGTGAAGACGCCCGTGGTGCTAATTGGAATTAACGATCCTTTGAAGCTTGCCACCGGAACGTTGGTCGCGGGCACTTCGACCAGTGGCGCTACCGATCGCCGCGAGATGCGCGTTCAATTACAGGAAATCTTCGCTTATATCGTCGGGGCGCACTCAATGAAGTATGGCGCCGACGTTCAGCGCATCAAATCAACCTTCATCGATCGATCAGACGCAACCGGAACCTGGGACTTCGACAGCGCGGGCGACTTTCTGGCCAACATCCCCGGCCGTTTCCGCGAGAACTTTCTGACGACTTCCACTCAGCGCAACACTTACCTTGGCTTCTACGCGCAGGACGAATGGCGGCTGAAGCCAAACCTGATGGTCAGCTATGGTTTGCGCTTTGAAAACGAAAGTATCGTTCATGATCTAAATAATCTCGGGCCGCGGCTGGCTTTTGCTTACGATCCTTTCAAATCGGGGAAGACGGTTATTCGCGGCGGCGCCGGAATTTTTTATAACCGTGCGCTACTGCGAACGATTGACGATTTCACGTTAGGAGCGCAACAGCTTTTCTTTGACACCGACACCCTGATAGATCCGGCGACTGGTAAGTTGATGACCAACGCACAGCGCCGGGCGTTTATCGCAGCAAATCTTCACTTTCCGCAGACGCTCAAGGTCGATTCGCCTCTGGTCAAACAGTTCGGCGTGCTGAACTCAGGCTTTTCTCGCCGGCTCGATCCTTCTTTGCGCATTCCGGAAAGCTATCAAGGTAACGTCGGCGTTGAGCGGCAGCTCAGCCGCAATCTTGTTTTGGAAGCGAACTACACGTGGAACCGCGGAGTGCATTTGTGGCGCGAATTCAACGTCAACGCGCCTGTGCTGCCGAAGGGTTACCAGAACTTCACTGAATACCTGGCGACGCACGATTTTGCGAACTTTCTCAGCGGCCCGGGAGGTGTTAGGCCGCTTCTCAATACTTCAATAGCCGGCGATTTGGTGCGTTTCGTACTAGCTCCGTCAGATCCGGCCAATCCCAATTCCGTAGTTCGCATCGTCGAATTCGGCCTACCGCTCTCTCTGATCAATCTCAATTCTTTCACCTCTAACACTTCGGTGAATACGGCGCTCGCCGCTATAAATAATCTTCGCCCCGATCCATCGAAAAGCGAAGTCGAGCAATTGATTCCGGTCGGCAATAGCTTCTATCGCGGGGTGACGCTTGAGTTGCGCCATCGTTTTCGCCAGGCGAAGAGCGGCTTCGGGCTTTCTTTTCGCGCCGTGTACGCGCTTTCTTTCCTGAAAGACGACGGCATCGTGAATACTTCCGACGCGATCGTTCCTGGTGATTTCCAACACGAGCTTTCGCGCAGCCTGCTCGATCGTCGTCATCGCTTTGCTTTCTCAGGAACGTTTAACGCGCCGAAATCTCTGGGTAGTCTGCGCATCGCGCCGATCCTTCGCCTGGCTTCAGGCGCGCCCTTCAATATCTCGATTGGCGGAGCAGATCGAAATCTGGACGATGTGGGCAACGATCGGCCAATCTTCACAGGAGATCGGAGCTTGCTGAAGTGGCGTAGTCCGGGCCAGCCAATCGACGCCTCGATTCTGAATCCGTTTGCCTTGCCGACAATTGGCCAGGCCGGAAACCTGCCACGCAATGCCGGTACCGGCCCGGGACAATTTATTTTCGATCTGAACGTGTCGCGCGAATTCAAATTGAGCGACCGCGTTCGTCTGTGTCCAGTGGCTGAATTCGACAACGTACTCAACAAAACCGTGTTCAGCTTTGGCAGCGAGTTCATCGACTTCAACGCATTCGGGCCCACGTCATCAGCCGCCTCGCGGCAGCCCTTTCTCGATTCGTTCCTCGTTGCCACCCGCACCATGCGCCCGCGACAAATTCGCCTGGGCATCCGCTTGGATTTTTAAAAAACAGTTAGTCGTGTCCGTTCTCAGGGCAGCAGCCCGATCCCAGGATCCTCAACCGAGCATCTCGGTTGGAGTGGGACCGTGAGGGAGGGCTCAGTCTTCCACGCCGAAGGCATGGATTGCCTGTGATAGACTCTGCACATTCAGAGTGAGCAGGCTCTGCATGCGGCATGGCTCGGGCCACAAACACAGAACCAATCGGCGAAGTTGAAACCGCTATCCTTGATGCGGAACTCTTCATTAAGTATGGCTCGCCTGGCCGCGCCTTAAAGCGTTTGCGCGCCGCGCTGGAACGCAATCCACGATCGATTCGCCTACGCGAAAGAATGCGCGAAGTGGCGATGTCGAACAAACATCCGGAAGAGGCGGCGCGCCATTGCCTGGCGCTGGCGAGTCTCTACATCGAGCGTGATGATTTCGATTCGGCGCACGATCGTTTGCTGGAAGCAAAGCAGCTCGACAATCGCATTTCGATCGCTACCGGGCTGGAAGCAATTCGTCGCGCGCGCCATCCGGATTTGCAAGCGCAACCTGCCGCCCGGACCGAACGCCAACCTATCAGGACCAGCGCCACGTTCGCCGGCGATCTTTCGGCCATCAGCGTATTCGACGCGATTCAGGCGATTGAAAATTCGCGGCTCACCGGCGCGCTGGTGCTCAGCAACAATGCGCAAGCCGGGCGCGTTTTTTTCAACGACGGCCAGATTGTAGGCGCGGAAACCGGCAAGCTCACAGCGCACGACGCCTTTCGTCAAATAGTCGAAGTTACCGGCGGCATGTTTGAATTCCAAAAAACACCACAGTCCTTCCCCGTAACCATCGAAGCTGCCAGCAACACAAGTCTGATTTTGGACAGCCTGCGCCAGGTTGATGAAGAGAGCGCGTGAGTTCCTGCCGGCGGGCGTGAGCAGTGAACGGTGAACGGTGAGCGGTGGGCAGCGGGCGGTGGGCAACAAGCACTGCCCTGCTTTCTGCTTTCTAACGGAGCCCTCCCTATCGACCACCCCACGCGGGATGCCCGCGCGGGGGCCCCGGTGGGTCGGGCTACCGACACTACCTACTGGTTTCCGCCTTCTGCTTTCTGCCTTCTGCCTTCTGCCTTCTCGCATCAGGCTTTTCTAACTTTCCCTTCACGATTGATCTTCTTTTCCCTCGATTCACGATTCACGATTTACGGTTCACGGTTTCCAGTTTACGATTGATCCAAAGGAGCATTCATGAAATACAGATTATTAGGCCGCACGGGTTTGAAAGTGTCCGAACTCTGTCTCGGCACGATGACCTTTGGCGATAACTTTCTGAACATTGCCGTCGTCGATCAAGCCGACGCAAGTAAAATGGTGACGCGCTCGCTCGACGCGGGAATCAATTTCTTCGACACGGCAGACGTCTATGCCTACGGACAGGCTGAAACCATTCTGGGCCAGGCCTTAAAAGACGCGGGCATTGCTCGTGACAAAGTAATCATCGCTACAAAAGTGCGCGGGGCGATGAGCGAAGCGGCGATCAGCGGCACCGGCGATCCGAATAACGTCGGTCTTTCGCGGCAGCACATCTTCTCTTCGATTGAGCACAGCCTGCGGCGGCTTGATACCGACTACGTCGATCTCTATCAAGTCCACGGCTGGGATTTGCTGACTCCGCTGGAAGAAACGCTGCGCGCGCTCGATGACATCGTGCGGCAGGGCAAGGTGCGTTACCTTGGATGCTCGAACTGGTCCGGGCGGCATTTGATGAAGGCGCTTATCTTGTCACAAGCGAAAGAATGGGCCGGCTTCGTGTCTCTGCAGGCTTATTACTCGCTCGTGGGTCGCGATCTCGAACACGAGTTGCTGCCGCTTTGTCGCGAAGAAGGCCTCGGCGTGCTTCCCTGGTCGCCCTTGTCCGGCGGATTTCTTTCGGGCAAGTACCGGCGCGACAATCCCAATCCCGAAGGCGCGCGGCGCACAAATTTTCAGTTTCCGCCGATTGACGAAGCGCGCGGGTTCGATGCCGTGGATGCGCTCGATAAGATTGCGAAGCAGAAAGGCGCCAGTGTCGCGCAGGTAGCGCTCGCCTGGTTACTGGCCCAGTCCGGCGTGACTTCAATCATCATCGGCGCGAACAAGATGTCGCAGTTGGAAGACAATCTTAAAGCGGCAAACCTCGTGTTGACCTCGGAAGAAATCGAGGAACTGTCCAGAACCACCGCGCCGCCATCAATGTATCCACAATGGATGATCGAGCGACAGAATGCGGGGCGAATCGCGTCAGAAGTCCCCGCGGCAGAAGCCCGCGCGTCAGCAAGGGCGCAAAGCAGGAAGCAGCAGGCGGCTGGCAGCAAGCCATGAAGGGTAGCGCAAGTTGTTAACTTGCGTCGTCGAGGCAGTAGCCCGACCGTAAGGGAGGGCGCAAGACAGTAAGCAGGAGGCAGTCGGCAGCAAGCGATGAAGTCCGGGAAGGGGAGCGACAGAAATTTGGAGTGCGGTGACAAGCCCGGGTCCCCAGTGCTGCAGCCGCGCTGGGGCGGTCGTAGCGCGACACCGCTTTGGATCTCATTGTCCGACAAACTTTAGTTTGTCGTGCTTTTGCATTTACTCAAATTGAAGCGACAAACTGAAGTTGTCGGACATAAAAGCGCCGTCGCCGCTATGCTCTGCCGGCGCACTCCAAATGTGACGTGTCTTCAATTCTAATCATCGGCGCCGGCGCTGCCGGCCTCGCCGCCGCGCGTGACCTTAGCCATGCCGGCCGGGAAGTGATTGTGCTCGAGGCGCGCGATCGCATCGGCGGCCGCATCTTCACACACAAAGATCCTCAATCTCCCATTCCCATCGAACTCGGCGCAGAGTTCGTGCACGGCAAGTCTCCGGAACTCTGGCACATCGCACGGGCTGCGCACTTGCAGCTTTACGAAGTGACTGAACGCCATTGGTATTTCGAGAATGACAAGCTCAGCAAGTCGCGCGACTTTTGGAAAAAGATCGAAAGTCTGATGGACGAAATGAAGTCGTCAGAGACTGATCGTTCTTTCAAAGAATTCCTGGCTTCGTTGCCTGACGATGAAGAAACGCGCCGCGCGAAAGCCATGGCGGTCCGATACGTGGAAGGCTTTCATGCCGCGAACATCGAGCGCATCGGCGTGCACGGTCTGATCAAAGCCAACGAAGCTTCGGATGAGATTGACGGCGACAAGTCGTTTCGCTTTCTCAATGGTTACGATTCGCTCGTGCAAGCTGTGCGCGCGGAAGCCGAAAACTATGGCGCGATGATTCATCTGAACACCTACGTCAGAGAGATTCATCGGAGGGACGACAAGGTCGAAGTTCTTTGCGAAGGTACTGGGACCGCGGACAGTCTGTCCGCATCTACGCAGGGCGTCCGATTCAACGCATCTGCGGCGATCATCACGCTGCCGCTCGGCGTGCTTCAGGCAAATCAAGATGGGAGGGACGGTGTACGATTCATTCCTGATTTGCCTGAGAAGACGCAAGCAGCGATTAAGCAACTTGCGATGGGCAACGTACTTAAAATCACTCTACGGTTTCACGAGCGTTTTTGGGAATCATTGAAACGGTGGGACGAAGATAGCGACACTGCAAACTTCGCGGGGGCAGCATTTTTTCATTGCCCGGACGCTCCCTTTCCGACCTGGTGGACTCAGTTACCTCTTCGCGCGCCGATTTTAGTTGGGTGGGTGGGCGGCCCAGGGGCAGAAGGCAGTAGGCAGAAAGCAGTAGGCAGCGAGCGGGGCAGTAGCCCGACCGTCAGGGAGGGCTCGGTACGAGGAGGCAGCACGCAGACGTCAGCAGGCAGCGAGGCCAACATGACGCAGGACTTCGATTCGCTCATCCTCAATCAAGCCATCACTTCACTCGCGCGCATCTTTAACATTTCAACCGACGATGTGTGCGATCAATTAGCTGCTTCTTACATTCACGACTGGCAGCGCGATCCTTTCAGCCGCGGCGCTTACAGCTATGTACCCGTCAACGGTCTGGATGCTCAGCGTGTTCTCTCAGAGCCCATCGACAACACCTTATTCTTCGCCGGCGAAGCCAACAGCATCGGCCATATCGGCACCGTGCACGGCGCCATCCACAGCGGCCAACGCGCGGCAAAGGAAATCCTCACGCTTTCTCGCAAGTAATCCTCATTCACGATTCATGTTTTGCGAATGACCGAGCAGCGGGCAGCGAGTAGGACGACCCTCCTTTACCATTCACCATTTAGCATTTACGATTTACTAACCATGGCTAAATGGACTTTCGAACCCGGCCACACCGCCGCCGAGTTCTGCGCGCGCCACATGATGGTCACCTATGTCCGTGGACATTTTAAAGACGTGCACGGCTCGCTCGACTTCGATCCGAAAAACCCGGCTGCCTCTTCCGTCGAAGTCACAATCGACGCGCGCAAGATTTGGACCGGAGAGCCCGCGCGCGACGATCACTTGCGCAGTGCAGACTTTCTCGACGCGGAAAATTTTCCCGAGATCACTTTTCGCGGCAACCAGGTCGTGATGATTGGCGAGGTTGATTACCGCGTGACGGGGAAGCTCACGATTCACGGCGCCACCAACCCGGTTACGCTTGATGTCCACTACCTCGGGCAATGGCAAACGCCCTGGTGGGAGGACGGCGTCGACAAGGGACCGAGGACCCGCGCCGGCTTCGTCGCCAAAACCTCAATCAATCGGCAGGACTTTGGTGTCAATTGGAACGACACCATGGACCGAGGCGGCATCGTGGTCAGCAACATCATCGAGATTACGATTGATGCTGAAGCGATATCAGAAGATTAGTGACCCTGGGAGCGCGGACATCCCTCTTTCCCTCTCCCACTGGGAGAGGGCTAGGGTGAGGGTGCCTGGCATGCGCTTTGAGCGCGCAGCGCGAACCGGATATCGGGGCAGTAGCCCGACCGTTAGGGAGGGCTTATTCTTCAGGCTGAAAGCCTGACATAAAATAGCCTGGGGTAAGTGCGAAGCACGCCACCCGAGGATCAGTTCCCCAAATGGAATCAAAGCCCGCGAAGCGGGCGACAGAAACCTGCACGCCGCTAGCTTCTTTTACAAATCGTTTTTCTATTTCCCCGTTTCCGATTTACCATTCAATCTCCATGGCGAAACGACAGGTTCAATCACGGCAAAAGACGGCTGGTCGCTCGAAGAGCGGCTCGACCAAGCACGTTACTCGCGAGTATGTTCGCAGCCTACGTGGAAAGTTCAAGGGCTTATCTTGCTAAAGTGCATCCCTCGCATGGCCGGTCTCAGAAGCCCGCGCGTCAGCAACGGCTCGCATTCTCAGCGCGGGGCGGTAGCCCCCGTGAGGGACGCCTCAATGTTTTTCAGGCTGAAAGCCTGACATAAAATAGCCTGGGGTAAGTGCGAAGCACGCCACCCCAGGATCAGTTCCCCAAATGGAATCAAAGCCCGCGAAGCGGGCGACAGAAATTTGCGCCGCGTAGCGGCGGCATGACTTTAGGCCGGCCTTTCAAGGCCGGCACGGAAGCACCGTTGATGACCTCGTCGCGTAGCGACGATCGAATCCGCCATCGAGCGTTCGAGAGGCTTCGGTCTTCAGGCTGAAAGCCTGACATAAAATAGCCTGGGGTAAGTGCGAAGCACGCCACCCGAGGATCGATTCGTCGATTAGAATCAAAGCCCCCGAAGGGCAACAGAAAACCCGCGAGGCAGAAGCCCGCGCGTAAGCGAGGGCGCAATTTGTGTCGCAAGTTGGTAACGTGCATGCTCGGCTCTTCCCGCTGAAATCGGGAAATACAGCTTTCTGCTTTCGGCTTTCTGCCTTCTGCTTACTGCTTTCCACGCACTCCGCCCACTGACTTAGCCACATTCATTACTTTTCTATTTCACGCATTCGACTTAATATTCCCGATTTTAGAATTCCGATGAAGACGTCGAACCCAATTCCTATCGAAAGAATCGAACGTGCGATCTACGTAATCCGAGGCGAGAAGGTGATGCTGGACTCTGATCTGGCAGCTCTCTACGGCGTGAGTACGGCCCGCCTCAATCAACAGGTGAATCGCAACCTCGAAAGATTCCCTGAAGATTTCATGTTCCAACTGACCAACGAAGAGTTCAAAGCTTTGATGTTGCAAACTGCAACATCAAAGAAAGGGCGCGGTGGCCGGCGGAAACTTCCGCTCGTCTTCACTGAGCACGGCGCCATCATGGCGGCCAACATGCTCAACAGCAAGCGGGCAGTGCAGATGAGCGTCTTTGTCGTTCGCGCATTCGTCAAGCTGCGAGAGATTGCCATGCGGTACAAAGAACTTGCCGCAAAGATTGCTGAATTGGAAAGAAAAGTGGGAAGACACGACGAGGCAATAACCTCCACCATCGCCGCAATTCGGCAACTGATGTCTACACCCGCCCGCGAGCGCAAACAGATCGGCTTTCGAGCAAAACCCGCGAAGTAGTAGTACCTCCTCACGACCTGCGGACCACTTACTGGCCATTGATTCCAAGGCGGCTCTGTCGCAGCACATTGCGGAAAGTCCTCCGGCTTTCCGGCCTTTCCCTTATTCTTAACAGAGGCTGCGCCTCTGCGGCGAGGCGCAGCCTCGCCGCCAACTCCAACAATAAAGCTCACGGTCAGGCGAAGCCTGACCGCACTGTGCGGCGGCAAAGCCGCGAGAGCTGAAGGCAAATCGGTCTATTGAACTTCATGTTCTTGCGTTTCCGATTTACCATTCAATCTCGATGGCGAAACGACAGGTTCAATCACGGCAAAAGACGGCTGGTCGCTCGAAGAGCGGCTCGACCAAACACGTTACTCGCGAGTATGTTCGCAGCCTACGTGGGAAGTTCAAGGGCAAAGGTTTGCTGAAAGCGCTATTGGCTGAGAAGAAGACCGAGAAGCCTGATCTTCGCAGAACGCCGAAGGACGATTCGCCAGTTTAAGCCTGCGCCGCTGGGCGCATCAACCACGCCCTCTCGTTCACTCGCGCCAATCACTCAAAGGCCTGAAAGAAAGCACCGCGTTCTTGAAGTTTTCGAGGCCAAGCTTACGATGTCTTTGATCCCGACAAGCCGCAACAGGCCGGGCGAACGAATGCCGTTGCAATTGAACATACCAACGAATCTAAGTATCCTGTATGCAACGCGAGCCTGTCCCAGTTGTTAATCAGATTCTGGTTTCACCGTGTCTTGGCTCACCCTATACAAATGCGTGAGAACCGTCCATGTCAGACTTGAATTAACTGCTTACGCGCCATCTACTGAAATCGATGCCGAATCTATTTACGAGAGTCTGCCGTAGCGGATCCTAGCGCAAGGAGTGTGGATGCCTGATTACGAATTAGCGACTCCTAAGCCAGCCGCTCTGATTGAGTCCCTGCGGGCCATCGGTTACAACCTGCCGACAGCTGTCGCCGACATAGTTGATAATAGTGTCTCGGCACAAGCAAAAAACATTGATCTAACATTCCATTGGTCTGGATCGTATTCTTGGATTCGTATTCTTGACGATGGACGTGGTATGTCAGAGGCCGAATTGTTCGAGGCCATGCGACCTGGCAGCCAGAACCCTCTGCAGAAAAGGTCAGCCCACGACCTTGGTCGATTCGGCTTGGGCTTGAAAACTGCTTCGTTCTCCCAAGCAAGACGTCTCACGGTTGCTTCGCGCCGACTCGGACAATCCGTGTCCGCGCGAGAGTGGGATCTCGATTACGTCGAAAAAGCAAACGAATGGAGACTGTTGATTCAACCGACTGCCGACTCAACACTCTGGCTCGAACCACTTGAGTCGCGCGTGTCGGGAAGCGTAGTCCTATGGACCAATTTGGATAGACTGACGTTAGGTGAGCAGGTTGTCGATGCCGCCGCGCACGCTCGCTTCAACGACGCTATCGATCACGTTCGTTCATACCTAGGATTGATTTTTCATCGGTTTCTTGAAGACCGTACCCTTAAGATTTCAATAAACAACATTCGCGTAGAACCTTGGAACCCATTCTTTGAAAATCATCCTGCTACTTATCGGACTCCAGTGGAATCCATTCCATTCGGTAACTCTGCGCTCGAATTCAGGGGATACATTCTGCCGCATAAGGACAAATTGACTAACCAGGAATTCAAGCTGCTTGGCGGTTTGAACGGATGGAACGCGCATCAGGGCTTTTACATCTACCGTAACCGCCGCCTACTCGTATTTGGTGATTGGTTGCGACTCGGTGCACCAACCGTTTGGACAAGAGACGAGCAATACAAGTTAGCAAGGATTCGGCTGGATATTAGTAACGACGCAGACAGCGATTGGCAGCTCGATGTGAAAAAATCGCGTGCGCGCCCTCCAGCACTGATTCGAGAACGTCTAACTGATTTAGCCGCTAAGATTCGCTTACAAGCGCGCTCGGTCTTTGCTCACCGGGGCCAGTATGGGCCACGCGCTCCGGCACCTCAGGAACTTGAACGACCTTGGAATTCCAGTCTGCGAAACGGAAAGCGGGTTTACGTAATAAACCGACAGCATCCTATGGTTCAGACGATCCTATCGGCTTGTAATAATAAAAGCGAAATCGATGCGCTTCTACGTCTTTTGCAAGAGACAGTACCGGTGGAACAAATTTGGTTGGATACGGCGGAACAGAGCAACGACCGCTTCATACCATACGATGGTATCGAGCTAGCTCTTCTCCGCAAGGACTTGCGAAAGGTTTATGAGGCATTGAAAAGTAACGGCGTCAATGAGGTCACCGCGCGTCAGCGTCTTCGTTCAATCGAACCCTTTAATCGCTATCAGGAACTTATTAAGGAGCTGTAAATGGGAGATCCACTTTTTTCTAGTGCTCTAGCGATATGTCAAATGATGCTGCGCGAGAAAGCCGCCATACACGGGGGTGTACTTGGTCTTGAGACCATTCGCGAACAGGTAGCTGAGATCACCTCAATGCCGACGTATGGCAGCATCGATCGTGAAAAACTGATTGCGGAGTTGGAACATCGATTTACCGTATTCACAGCTCAGCATCAGACGCTCGGCTCCAATGATGACCACTTAGCGTGGCTCCCCACAAAGATGGGGACTATTCAATGGCGCTATTGGGATCGCTACAAACTTTTCCTGGAAGATCGGGTAGCGCCTTCTGCTATTGAGAGTATCGACGATGTAACGACAGATGTGTTGAGCCGCCTTGAGGATACTGAGAGGCTAGGTGATTGGGATCGGAGGGGACTTGTCTCAGGAAACATTCAATCAGGTAAGACCGCAAATTATTGTGGACTGATAGCAAAGGCTGCTGACGCCGGATATAAGGTCATCATTGTTCTCGCCGGGATGCATAACAGTCTTCGCAGCCAGACCCAGATTCGTCTTGACGAGGGTTTTCTGGGATTCATGAGCGAACCAAGGACAGGCAGTGGACAGCAAACTTTCAAAACTACTGGAGTTGGCCTCATCGACGGTTCTATCAGGGCCAATACGGGTACTAACCGAACGGAGCAGGGAGACTTTAGCAGTCCCGTTGCTAATCAGTTCGGAATTCATCCGGGCGGGCTTCCGTTGGTTTTCGTAATCAAGAAGAACGTGAAGGTATTGGAGAATCTCTTGGCTTGGCTACGTGCATGTGCCGATGGCGTAGACGATCAGACAAACCGGAGATTTGTTCGACGCGTTCCGGTGCTGGTCATCGATGATGAGGCTGATCTTGCATCCGTGGATACTAAGGCTCAAGCTTTCGACGAAAATGGAAATCCCGATCCAGATCATAATCCCACTCGAATCAACGAACTAATTCGGCGCGTTCTCAGATCCTTTGAACAGGTTGCCTGCGTGGGCTATACAGCGACGCCATTTGCAAACATTTTCATTCATGACAAAGGGGCAACACCTGAGTTGGGGGATGACCTTTTTCCGCGAAGTTTCATCGTGAACCTACCAGCTCCCGACAATTACATGGGCCCGTCGCGCGTCTTCGGTATCTCAGCGGATGAAGAGGCTGGCCTCGAAGAAATTCCAAGCCTGCCACTGATTCGTCCGGTCGCCGACCATGCGGCGTCGGACGCCCCTGACGAGCAAAGTGGCTGGATGCCGCCCAAGCTCATAGACAAAACTGAACACGTTCCAATATTTGAGGGAAAAAACCGCGTTCCTGATTCTCTCCGGGAGGCGATTCTGGCGTTCATTCTCGCAACCACGGTTCGTAAAATTCGAGAGTGTGCGCCGGCGCACAATTCAATGCTTGTACATGTAGTGCGTTACACGAAAGTACAAAAATTGGTGGGCGAGCAGGTGGAAACTGAGTTAAAGGAGATTCGTCAACGCCTCCAGAATGGAGATGGCGAACGGCGGCCCAGCATTCTTGATGAGTTTCAATCTCTTTGGGAGTCTGACTTCGTACCCACAAACCTGGAATGCACACCTGTAGCAGGTGAGGTAGCGTCACCGCCACTCCCTGCATGGGAGGAAGTAGCTCGCAAGCTGTGGGAGGTAGCGGCAACGATTAGTGTCAAGTTGATCAATGGCTCTGCGAAGGACGCTCTTGAGTACGAAGAACATAAAGCGACCGGGCTGAATGTTATTGCCGTTGGTGGTGACAAATTGTCACGGGGTCTAACACTTGAGGGTCTTACCGTCAGCTATTTTCTTCGTGCCTCTCGGATGTATGACACTTTGATGCAGATGGGCCGGTGGTTCGGATATCGTGATTGCTATCTTGACGTTTGCCGACTTTATACAACTACCGAGTTGATAGACTGGTTTGCACACATCGCCGCCGCCGGTGAAGAACTGCAATTGGAGTTTCAACACATGGTGAATGTCGGAGGAACGCCGAAGGATTACGGATTGAAGGTCAGGTCTCATCCACTTCTACTTGTTACTTCTTCCGTGAAGATGCGTCACGGTACGGAGTTGAAAATTGCGTTCTCGGGGAATGTAAGCGAAACGATAATCTTTGATCGTAATGTCAATTGGCTTGGGCGTAACTTCGTCGCGACCGAAGGCTGGCTTTCCTCTCTCGGCAGTCCTACAAGAGGATCTGAGAAGGGTGGTTACACTTGGTCGAATGTTGGGGTCGATCAAGTTCTTCAGTTTCTGAATTCTTACACGTCTCATGCGGACGCCCGGCGTGCAGATACGACACTGCTTAGGCGCTATATTTCTGCCCAGCAGGCAAATGAGGAGTTGGTCAATTGGACAGTTCATCTTGCTTCCTCCGGTGCCACAGATGCAAAGGCAAACAAGGTCGCAGGGCTGGACGTCGGGATGATACAACGAGGCCCATTCCCGAAAGTTCAGCGTGACGATCGCTACACGATTCGCAGACTCGTCAGCCCTGCGGATGAACGTGTTGATTTAGACGAGGGTCAGAGAAAGCAGGCACTTGAAGACACCAAAAGAAACTGGGAAACGGCGAAGGAGCCCAAGAAGACGAATTCGCCAACGTCGCCGGGTGGCCCGGAGGTTCGTGCTGTTCGAGAGGTGACCAATGGCTTACTTATTATCTATCCGCTCGACCCAGCGACCGCAAATATCTCAGATTTGGGAAAACCCATTGTCGGCATCGCCATAAGTTTTCCTGAGAGCAATACCGCACGGCAAATAAGTTACATCGTTGACAATGTTTTTGTGCGGAGTGGCGGTGACGATGAAAGCTTCTGACCTATTACGCTGGGCGTGGACAACCGTTGACGCTGAAATTGCGGGAAAGCCAGGTTATTACCGTAGGCGCCTTGACGGCACTGGCTCAATGACGGTTCTCGCCGGTATGGAAGTCCCAGGAAAGCTCCGCAAGATATCTTTTGCTTTCTCACGGACTAACTCAGTCCCTGAGAACCTGGCGCATCAAACGCGTGGCTATAATGTCGTGATCGACAATGAGACTCCTGACGGGCCCGTTCTTGTTAACATATGTGAGACTGGACAACAGATCCCCAAAGATCTCTTCCTGTTTTTCTGCAGCGATCTGGTCGAGAACGTGACTGTTCGCCCCACTGAAAGAGAAGCGATTCAGGTTCTTGGCTCACGTCTGCAACACTGGCATCAATTCTTCCAAGACCGTCCTAATCTTGGCCTTTCGCGGGAGGAATATGTCGGACTATATGCAGAACTTGATTTTCTTCAACGGTGCTTGGCTACGGGAGTTTCTCCGGTTCACCTTGTACAAGGCTGGAGTGGACCGCTCGGAGCAAACCAGGATTTCCTATTTGGCTCCCTGGCTATCGAAGTTAAGGGGACAATCGGAAACGATCCTGATTTGGTGAGAATCTCAAACGCCCGGCAACTCGATGAGGCGGGTTTGGAACACCTGCATCTTGCGCACTCCGCATACGATTTCCGAAAGAATTCAGGGCAAACATTGCGAGCGCTTGCCCAAATTATTACTGCGCGTTTGAAAACCGATGCAAGCGCATTGGCTGCGTTCGAAGAAAAGCTTTCGTTCGCGGGCTTGGCTGACACAGCAAGCGGGCCTTATGAAGACTTCGGATTGACCAGCCGGAAACGACGCTACTATAGAATCACAGAATCGTTTCCGCGAATTCTTGAATCGTCCGTCGCGACAGGTGTCAGTGACATCTGCTATTCAATTCACCTCTCCGCAGCCGAGGAGTTCAGAATGGACGAAGATGATTTCATGAAGTACTTACCCATGGTTGGAAGAGACTGATGTCTGACGAGATCAAATTACTTGATTTCCACCTGCAATTGGAAAGCGAGATTACAGATCTGGCACGCTCGGGTAACGGTAACCTGACGGGTAATTTCCGAGAAGCTGCATTTACAGAACTCATCGCCGCCGACCTCGAGGAGTCCGGCGTTTTAGAAAGCCCGGAGATTTGTGATTTTGAAGGAGGGACCGGTGCGGGCTCAATGAAAGTAAACGGCTATTCGGTGCCGGAGGAAGATTCTCGCCTCGACCTTTTGGTAGCAATCTACAAAGGGCCGAGCGATCAACCCGCAAGTGTTAACGCAGCCGAAGTCGAGACCGCATTTAATAAGTTGGGTAGATTTTTCAGTAATGCTGTGGACGGACTCTATCGTGAACTTGATCCAGCTCTCGATCAATACAACATGGCCCAATATATTTACGACCTTAGGCAGCGAATTGATCGAGTGAATTTATTGCTGGTTACTAATGCGCGTTTGTCAATTCGACGAGAGAAGCGTCGCAAAGCCGAGATAACGGGTATGAATGCGACCTATGAAATTTGGGACTTGGAGCGAATGCGGAGGCTACGTGAAAGTGGCGCGAGTTATGAGGCTTTGGATGTTGATCTTACGACACAAGCAGGAGGAGGACTTCCCGCCGTCCGACTAGACACTGGCGACAACGGTTTCCGCACGTGGGTGACGGTTTTTCCGGGTGCTTTGCTTGCAGAACT
>WNGK01003382.1_pt1 | contig 17274 bp, 14 predicted proteins | sample 5400601 | NCBI WGS metagenome assembly WNGK01 (sample SAMN13153376, study PRJNA577476) | soil metagenome | isolation source: 60 cm soil or saprolite under Garry oak tree replicate 1 | place: USA:California | collected 2016-06-15
GCGTCCACCACCTGCAGGCGGGCTCCGCCGCCCACGTCCGCGGCCGAGAGCAGCCGGGACAGGCGGTCGAGCGCGAACACCGCCTTGAGCACCCCCACCGGCGCCGCGACGCGCGGCGCCCGGATGGCTATGTCGTACTCGAGCGAGACCGCGGCGGCCGACGAATCGTACCGCGGCGTGCCCTCGTAGACGCCGTCCGTCGCGGCCCGCCGCCACCACTCCTGATCCGATTGCACGAAGTGGGACGTCCGGTTCGAGGCGAGGACGGAGTACCCGTGGCTTTCGGTGAAGAACAGCTCGGCGAACTCGGACCGCTGGATGTAGTCCCGGAGGTAGGCGGCGAGGTCGGGATCCCCGCCCAACGCGCGGCGCTGCTTGAACATGCGCTCGAGCGTCGGCGTATCGAGCTGGGGCAGGCGCTGGCTCGACGCTTGTTGCGATCCGTCGAGCGCCGCCCGGACGACGGCGGGCGAGCGCGCCAGCGCCTCCGCTTCCCGGCGGCGCTCCCGCAAGTACATCCCGACCAGGGATGCGAAGTGCGTGGCCACGTCCTGACCGCGCTCGCTGGCCTGCCGCTCGACGATACGCGTCACACTGCGGCTCGAGACCAGCCCGAACCCGGTCACGAGGACGAGGGCGACGACGGCCCCCGTGAGGAGGAAACTCTGCCGGAGCTGCCGGGTGCGGCTGGACATGTCGAGGGTCGGGAGCGAAGCTACGCAGGGTTACCCGGCGGGGCAAGCCTGTTTATTTTCATGCACTTATGACTCAGGTGCCCGGCTACGACCCGGCGGTCGTCGAAGCGCGGTGGCAGGAGCGATGGGCGCGCGAGCGCACCAACGAGCCCGACTTGGACCAGCCAGGCCGGCCGTTCTACAACCTCATGATGTTCCCCTATCCCTCCGCGGAGGGACTGCACGTGGGGAACATGTTCGCGTTCACCGGCGCCGACATCTACGGCCGCTTCCAGCGGCTCCACGGCTGCGACGTGTTCGAGCCGATCGGGTTCGACGCGTTCGGCATTCATTCTGAGAACTACGCGCTCTCGGTCGGCACGCATCCGGCGAAGCTCATCCCCCGGAACATCGAAACGTTCCGCCGTCAGCTGAAGCGCTTCGGCGGCATGTTCGACTGGCGTCACGAGCTCTCGACCACCGACCCGCGCTACTACAGGTGGACGCAGTGGATCTTCTTGCAGCTCTTCAAGGCCGGGATCGCGTTCCGCAAGAAGGCGGCGGTCAATTGGTGTCCAAAGGACATGAGCGTCGTGGCGAACGAGCAGGTCATCAACGGCTACTGCGAGCGCCATCCCGATACCAAAGTCGAGCAGCGGTTCCTCGAGCAGTGGTTCTTCCGAATCACGCGGTACGCGGAGCGCCTGCTCAAGAACCTCGACCGGCTCGACTGGTCCGACTCGACCCGGACGCTGCAGCGCAATTGGATCGGCCGGAGCGAGGGGGCAGAGTTGGTGGTCGAGACCCCGGCCGGCCCCAAAGTACCGGTGTTCACGACGCGCCCCGACACGGTGTTCGGCGCGACCGCTCTCGTGCTCGCGCCCGAGCACCCGCTCGTGGACCAGCTCACCGCAGACGAGCAACGGCGCCAGGTGAACGCCTACCGGCGTGAGGTGCAGGCGAAGGACCTCGTGTCCCGCCGAGTGGGGGGGGGCGACAAGACCAAGACCGGGGTGTTCCTCGGCTCCTACGCCCGCAATCCGGCCACGGGCGAGGCGATCCCCATCTGGATCGCGGACTTCGTGCTCATGGAATACGGCACCGGGGCGATCATGATCGTGCCGGCGCACGATACGCGCGACTTCGAGTTCGCCACCCAGTTCAAGCTGCCGATCCGCGAGGTGGTGCGCACCGGCGAGCCGCTCCCGAGCGTGACGGAGGATGGCGTGCTCGTCAACTCGGGCGAGTTCGACGGGTTGTCGTGTCGCGAGGCCAAGCAGCGCATCGTCGCCTGGCTCCAGGCCAAGGGTCTCGCCACGCCCCAGGTGCAGTACCGCCTGCATGACTGGTGCATCTCGCGCCAGCGCTACTGGGGCCCGCCGATCCCGATCATCTATTGCGACCGCTGCGGGCCGGTGGGCGTGCCGGAGCAGGACCTCCCGGTGGTGCTGCCCTTGATCGAGGATTTCCGCCCCGACGCGAGCGGGGTGAGCCCGCTCGCGCGACACAAAGAGTGGTACTACGCGAAGTGCCCGCAGTGTGGCGCGCAGGGGCGGCGCGAAACCGACGTGTCCGACACGTTCCTCGATTCGGCCTGGTACTACCTCCGCTACCCGTCGACCGAGTTCGACGACCGGCCGTGGGACCCGAAGCGCACCTCCACGTGGCTCCCCGTTACGAGCTACATCGGCGGGAACGAGCACGCCGTGCTGCATCTGCTCTACTCGCGGTTCGTCACCATGGTGCTGCAGGAGTTGGGTCACGTGCACTTCGAGGAGCCGTTCCCCAAGCTCCGGGCGCACGGGCTCATCATCAAGGACGGCGCGAAGATGTCCAAGTCGCGCGGCAACGTCGTGATCCCCGACTCCTACATCCAGCAGTGGGGTGCCGACACCTTCCGGATGTACCTCATGTTCCTCGGGCCCTTTCAGGAAGGCGGCGACTTCCGGGAGACCGGCATCGTGGGGATCCGGCGCTTCCTCGACAAGGTGTGGACGACCGCGCACGAGGCGGCAGCTCAACTGACCCCGGGCGCAAGCCCGGGGCCCCCGGGGTCAGGACTTCCTCCGGAGGTCGCGCGCAAGCTGCACCAGACGATCAAGAAGGTCACCGCGGACACCGAGAGCCTCGACTACAACACGGCGATCGCGGCGATGATGGAATACATGAACGCCTTGCGGGAGGTGGGATGCGCGATGCGGGATGCGGTCGAGCCCCTACTCGTGATGCTGGCGCCATACGCGCCCCATCTCGCCGAGGAGCTCTGGGCCGCCTTGGGCCACGACCGCTCGATCTTTCACGCGAGCTGGCCGAGCTACGATGCGAAGCTCGCGGCCGCCGGCGATGTCGAGGTCGTGGTGCAGGTGAATGGCAAGGTGCGGGGGCGGGTGACGGTCTCGCGGGGCGCCACGGAAGCAGAAGTGGTCGCCCTCGCGCTGAAGGACGAGTCGGTGCGGAAGTTCGTGGACGGCAAACCGGTGAGAAAGACGGTGTACGTGCAGGATCGATTGCTGAACCTCGTCGTCTGACGTCATAGGATCTTCGCTACCAAGTCGCCGACGAGATATCCCACCCCCGCGACGCCCAGCCCCACCACGAACATGTCGACGCCGCTGCGGATCACGCCGCGCCCCGTGAAAAAGCTGCGCGCCGCGCCCACCCCAAAGTGGGAGAGCATCGCGATCGTGAAAGCGATCCAGGCGGCCGTGCGTCCGCTGAACAGGAGGAACGGCGCTACGGGGATGAATGCGCCGACCGCCGTCGACACGCCGGTCAACCACCCCTCCTTGAACGGCGTCGCGTGCGCCTCCCCGATCTTCAGCTCTTCGCGCACCTGCTCGTCGAGCGCCCGCTGCGAGTCCCGCATCAGTTCGGCTGCCATCTTGCGCGCGATGCCGGTCTCGATGCCCTTCGTCTGGTACACGAGCGCGATCTCTTCCTCCTCCACCTCGGGCATGATCCGGATCTCTTCCTTCTCCATGGCGATCTCGTGGTCGTACACCTCCTGCTCGCTCTTCGCGGCGAGGTAGCCCGATGACCCCATCGAGAGCGCGTCCGCGATCATCCCGGCGATTCCCGACAGCAGTATGATGTGCGGTGCGACGGCGGCGCCGATCACGCCCGCCACCAACCCGAAATTCGCGGTCAGCCCATCGTTGAACCCGTAGACCACGTTGCGCAGGAACCCCCCCGACCCCGTCTTGTGCCAGGGCTCCGCGGCCCGGCCGGCGAGACCCGCCAACGTCTCGGCATGCGCGGCCGACTCCTTGGCGAGCTTGAGCGAGACCGCCCGCGCGTCGTCGAAGCTGACCTTCTTGTGGAGGTCCATGTACCCCTTCACCTCCTGGCCCTCCTCGCGCAGCAGCAGCGGCAGTAGGTAGTTCGGTCCGAAGCGGCGCCCGAACCAGGCTCTGAGACGCGCGTTCAGGGAAGGGCGCGGCCGGCCGACCCGGTGGCCGTGCTCGCCAAGCAGCTGCTCCCACATCTGGACGTGGCGCTCCTCCACGCCGGCGAGCTTGATGTAGACGTCCTTGCGTTTCTGGTCCGGCTCTTGGCCGGCCAGCACCAGGTAGAGGTAGGCGGCGTCGTATTCGTCTTGCCAGTGGTGCAGCCAGGTATGCAGTGTGGGTCGGTCGAGGGGCATGCCTGGAAGCTAGCTGCAACTTGCAGGATGGCAATGGGTTAGACGACGTCACGCAACGACGTCAAACGACACCGTAGCACGACGACGTAGCACAACGCCGCCGCGTGACGCCTTGCTCGACGTTTTTGCGCGACGTATTTCACGCTTGACGCATCTTTGTAGTTCAGGAGATGACGATTTCCCTCGCCGTTCCCGACATTCTCGTTGCCCGGGCGAAGTCAGGTGACCTGGAAGCGCTCGAGGCGCTGTACCGGGCGTTCGAGACGCCCGTGTACAATCTCGCGCTTCGCGTGCTGCGGGCACCCGAGGACGCGGAGGATGTGCTGCAGGAGACGTTTCTCGAGGTGGTCCGGAGCATCAAGCAGTACCGCGGGGAAGGGTACCTGTGGGGTTGGATCCGGCAGATCGCCACGTCGAAGGCCCTGATGCGGATCCGGCAAGACCGGGTGCGCGAGACAGAAGAGCTGCACGAGGAGTCCGCGGCGGGGGCGACGGAGCGAATGAGCCCAGGCGCCGTGCCCGCCCAGATCGATCTCGAGCGGGCGTTCGAGCGGTTGAGCGACACATCACGTGCGGTGGTATGGCTGCACGATGTCGAGGGCTACACCCACGAGGAGATCGCGGAGCAGATGGGCAAGACGGTGAGTTTTTCCAAATCGCAGCTGGCGCGCGCCCACGCCCGGCTGCGGGGAATGCTCGATGAAGGAGTCGGACGATGATGCACTGCACGATGGACGACTTGTTGGCGCTCGTGGCCGGAGAAGGGTCCGCGTGGGCGCGGCAGCACGCGACGGGATGCGCGGCGTGCGGGGCGGAGCTCGAAGCACTGTACCAGCGCGTTGCGCAGCTGAAGTCGCTGCCGGCGCGGCGTCCGGCGCGGGACCGCTGGCCCGCGGTGCGGGACGCCGCTTTGGCCGAGCGGCGCCGGCGCCGCGAGCGGTGGGGCGTCTCGGGCCTCGCCGCGGCTGCGGCGCTCGCCGGGCTCCTCGTGTTCCGGCCGTTCTGGTCGAAGCCGGTCGACGCCGCCGAGCTCGCCCGCGTGAAGGAGCAATCGGCGACGCTCGAGCAGCAGCTGCAGCGCTACGATCCCGACGGGCGGGTGACGAGCGGCCGCTCCGCGGCGCTCGCCGCCGCCCTGGAAGACCGCATTGCCGTCATCGACGGCGAGCTGGCACAGCTGGGCCCCTCTCGAGCCCAGGCGCGTCCTGCCGACCTCGTCACACTGTGGCAGCAGCGCGTGGAGCTCATGGAGCAGCTCGTGAGCGTCCACGTCACTCGCGCCGCTTACGTGGGGCTGTAGCGCCCCGGAGGGTTATCGCACATGCAGCGGAAGTGGATCATCGTCGCAGCGGCACTGGCCGCTTGGCCCGCCGGGCTCACGGCGCAAGGGACGCCCCGCCCGCCGCGTCCGCCCCGCGAGCCGCGCGCCCGGGCGTTCGCGTTGAGCGACCACCGCGGCCGCATCGGCGTACTCGTACGCACCGACGCGAGCCCCGAGAGCGACAAGCTCGGAGCCAAGATCGAAGCGGTCACGCCTGGGAGCCCCGCGGACAAGGCGGGCCTCAAAGTCGGCGACATCATCACGAAGCTCAACGGCACGTCGCTCGCGGGAGTGCCGTCCGACGACGAGGACGAGTCGGGACCGGGGAAAAAGCTGATCGAGCTCGCCCGCAAGCTCGAGCCCGGCGACACGGTCGAGGTGGAATTCCGGCGGGGCACCGACTCGAAGAAGGCGACGCTGGTGGCGGAGGATCTGGGCGCCGGCTTTCGGGTCGAGCTCGGGTCACCCGGGATGGTTATGCCCCGGATGCCTGACATGTCCGACATGCACTTCGAGTTCTTCGGATCGCCGTGGGGCAATCTCGAGCTCGTGAGTCTCAACGCCGACCTGGGTGACTACTTCGGCACAAAGGATGGCGTCCTGGTCGTGAAGGCGCCGGCGGACTCGAGCCTGCCCTTGAAGGGCGGCGACGTGATCACGTCCATCGGCGGGCGGAAGCCGGCGAACCCGTCGCACGCGATGCGGATCCTGCGATCGTACGAGAAGGGTGAAACGGTGTCGATCGAGATCCTCCGAAAGCAGAAGCGCATGACGCTGAGCTGGAAGGTGCCGGCGCGCGAGGATCACTTCATGCGCATGCACCAGGAGCGCGAAGGGCATGAGGATCAAAGCGGTCTACGGCGGCTGCTGCGGGAACAGCGGCGTGATGCTGAGAGTTCTCTGCGACGGCTCGAGGTCTAGGTCCGCAGGCTGCGTCAGGATGCGCGCCGCGCCGGCAACACCTGATCGAAGGCGGAGAATTCGAACGGTTTCGGCACGCAGGGGCGGCCCGTGGAAGCAAGGAAGGTGCGCACGCTGTCGTCCACGAGCTGCCCGGTCGTGAAGATGACGCGCTCGGCGTAGGACGGGTCGCGGGCTTTGAGCTCACCGAACAGCTGCTCTCCCGACACATCCGGCATCCGCATATCGATGATGACCGCGTCGAACGCGTCCTCCCGCATGCGGGCGAGCGCTTCGCGGCCGCTGGCGGTCGTCTCCACCTCGTGGCCCCGGCCGGAGAGATAGCGCTGGAGCGCCACCCGGACCGACGCTTCGTCGTCCACCACGAGCACGTGCAGCCGGTCGGCGACGAGGTGCGGGGCCGGGGTGCTCTGGAACTCGCCCGTGGGGCGCGGGGCTACGATCGGCAACTCGATCACGAACCGGGCGCCCCCCTGGGGCGCGTTCTCCGCCCAGATGCGTCCCTCGTGCTCGCGCACGATCCCCAGCGAAATGGAGAGACCGAGCCCTGTGCCCGAGCCCGTGGGCTTGGTGGTGAAGAACGGGTTGAAGATCCGCTCGAGCAGATTGGGCGGGATGCCGGGACCTGTGTCTTCGACCTCGATTCGGATCAGGTCGCCGGCGCGGCGCGTGCGAATGTTGAGGCGCTGCTGGTCCCGCTCCGCGCGCTCCATCGCCTGCTCGGCGTTCGTGATCAAGTTGAGGAACACCTGTTGCAGCTGGTGTGCATCCGCCATCGTCTCGGGTGACTGCTCATCGTACTCCCGCTGCACGTCGATTCCTCGCACCCGCAGCTCGTAGCCGCGCAGCTCGAGGGTGTCGTCGAGCACCTGGTTGACGGAGGTGGGGGTGCGCTCCGGCTTGTGCTGGCGGGCGAACGTCAGGAGATTTTGCACGATGCGCGACGCGCGCCGGGCCTCGGCGTAAATCATCTCGGCGGCCGTCCGCTGATCGGGCGGGAAGCGCTTCTCGGAGAGGAGCAGCTGGGCGAAGGCCGAAATGCCGGCAAGCGGGTTGTTCAGCTCGTGAGCCACACCGGACACCAGCTGCCCGATCGCGGACATCTTCTCCGACTGGATCAGCTGCTCCTGCAGCATCTTCTGGTCGGTGACGTCGCGGATCACGCACAGCACTTCCTCGTCGAGCCGCGGCGTCGAGTAGGTCACCTGAATCGTGCGGACGTCGCCGTCCTTGCGGTAGAAGCTGGTTTCGAACAGGCCGGTCTCGCCGGCGAGCGCCTTCTGGAAGTTCGCCAGCGCCTTGGGGAGCTCGTCGTCGGGCAGCATCGGGGCGAACCATTGGCCCACCAGCTCTTCGCGCCGGTAGCCGGAGATGATCTCCGCGGCGTGGTTGAAGGTGGTGAAGCGGCCGTTGGCATCGAACGTCGCGATCGCGTCCGACGCCGACTCGAACAGGTTGCGGTAGCGCGCCTCCGATCGGGCGAGGGTGTCCTGCGCCCGCTTTTCGTCGGTGACATCGCGCAGCGTCGCCACCGTACCGAGCAGCTCGCCCTCGACCACCAGCGGGGTGGTGGATACCGCGACGACGCGCTCGTCTCCCGCCGCGCTCACGATCGTCGTCTCGTACCGCTGCTCTTCACCCTCGACCGCCCGGTGCTCGCGCTCCGCCACGTGCTGCCGCTCGGCGACGGCGACGAGGTCGTCGATCGGCGTCCCCGGAAGGTCGTCGAGCGGTCGGCCGAACAGCTCGGCCGCCGCCCGGTTGGCGCTGAGCACGTGCCGGTCCACCCCGGTCACGACCACCGCGTCCGCGAGGGCGGCCACGATCTCCCCGGCCACCCGCACGGGATCGAACGCCCGGCGCTTGAGGGTCGCGTTCGGGGATGTCGGCGGAGGCGCCATGCCCCGCGTCGGCGAAGTGCGCCTGCCCTTACTCATGAGTCGTACGAAGCTACCATGGCTTCCTTCATCAGACCGAGACTCTTCAGTGCCGAGTCGGTGACGCTCTGGGGTGCCTCCCCGCGCTTGACGCAGCTCTTGATGATCTCGAGGGCGTGGATCGGATGCTCGTCGTCGTACTTCGCATGCTCCTCGAGCCACCAGCGCCCCCGCGGCCCGATCTTCGCGTTCTTCGCCAACCCGCGCAGCGCCTTCTCCGAGATCTTCTGCGCCACGCCCTCGACCGCGTAGTTCGTCGCCGACACCGCCGCGCCGAACGTGGCGCCACGGCACATCTCGGTCAGGTAGCCGTGAAACTCCTTTACCTCGGGGATCATCGGCTCCGGAATCTGGAAGCGCTCTTTGGGGACGTTAAAGCCGTCCCCCATCGCGCGCCACATGGCGTCGTGGCGCTTTTCCACACGGATGTTGTCGCGGAAGAAGACCTTGCCGTCCTCCGGCGAGCGGTCCAGCAGCAGCTGGAGCCACTGCGGGAAGTCGCGGATGATCGGATAGAAGGCCACGAGGAAATTCTGGATTCGGCCGTCGGCCAGCTGATTCTCCGAGGCGTCGACGATCACTGGGGTGTCGAGAATGGCCTCGCGGCCCGGATCCAACGCGGCATCCAGGTCGGCCACCCATGTGGGGTGGGGGGTCACCTGTACTGACATCGGGTCTCCTTCCAGGGCGCTTTAGCTGAGGAAAAAAAGAGGTCGCGCGCGGGCTCCAAATGTAGCGCTGCGCGTCCTCTGCACAAGTTCATGCGACCTTACAACTTGTGCCGGGGCGGACGAGTTGGCTGTGAGCGTGGTTACTGGGCATTGACACGATATATCGTGTAGGAATATCTTCACGTTACATCGCAACCCTTGGAGAACCGTATGACGAGGTCGTTTGCCTGGGACCGGTTCGCCTTCGGCTTTGGGCCCCGAGGCTTCTTCTGGGCCGGACCGCGGGGCCGCCGCCGTCGCTGGTTCGAGTCGGGGGATATGAAGTACGTCATTCTCAAACTGCTCAAGGACAAGCCCCGCCACGGCTACGAGGTGATGAAGGAGCTGGAAGAGCAGCTGCATGGCTGCTATTCGCCGTCCGCAGGCACGGTGTATCCCACGCTGCAGTGGCTCGAAGACGAGGGACTCGTGGTCGCAAAAGACGTGGAAGGCAAGAAAGTGTACGAGATCACGGATGTCGGGCGCCGGTTTCTCGACGAGCATCGCGACGTGGTGGACGACATTTTCGATCGGGTGCGCGACGCGGTGGATCGCACGCTGGGCGGTGGGATGGCGGACGTGAACCGCTCCCTGGGCCGGCTCCTGAAGGCCGTGTACCGTACGGGCTGGCGGGCGCGTGACGAGGCCACCCGGGAGCGCTTGGTCACGATCCTCGACCGCGTGCTGAGCGAGGTGGAAGCACTGACGACGGCCAAGTCCTCGCCCGCTGCTTGATGGATTAGTGGCGCGCGAGGGCCGGCACGACGCGGAGGGTTCCACGGGCGTCATGCAACACTGGTTAGCTCTGCTTGATGCTCGATGACCCGTCCCACCAATCCGTACCGTCTCGCCTCTTCGGCGGTGAGCCAGAAGTTGCGCCGGGTGTCCTCTTCGATGCGCTCGAGCGGCTGCCCGGTCTGCTGGGCAAAGACGCGGTTCAGCCGGTCGCGCATCTTGAGGATTTCGCGCGCCTCGATCTCGATGTCGCTCGCGGAGCCGCCCGAGCCGCCCGCCGGCTGGTGCAGCAGGAAGCGTGTGTTGGGGAGGCAGTAGCGGTCTTCGCGCGGCACCGCGACGAAGATCAGCGCCGCGATGCTCGCCACCCACCCCGTGCCCACCATCCGCACCCGCGGGCTCAGGAAGCGCACCAGGTCGTGAATCGTGTCCCCCGCTTCCACGTGGCCGCCCTGGGAGTTGATGAACACCGTGATCTCCTCGCTCGACTCGCCGGCCAGGGCGAGCAGCTGCGCCATCACCCCCGCGGCGACGCGCTGGGTGATCTCGCCGCTGATGATCACGGTGCGCGCGCGAAACAACCGCTCCGCGATGAGGTTGTACGGCGGTGCCGCGGCCGACTCCAAGGGGGGTGGGGGCAGTTCTTCCATCGGCTCTCCGGGGTTGGTGGCCATCGTGAGACTCCGACTCACGTTGCAGCCTTGCAGCGCTGTCGCAGCTCCTCGAGCGCCCGCGTGACGTACACCCGCGTCATCTGCTTCCGCCATGAGAGATCGAAGTCGGTGTTGTCCATCGGCTTGGCGGGACGGTACGCGGCGTCTGCGGCGGCCGCTACGCCCTCGTCCGACAAATCGGTGCCCACGAGCGCCGCGCCCGCCTCGGGGACCTCCTGCGGCCAGCTCGCCACGCCGCCGAGGACAATGCGGGCCTCCACCACCCGTCCCCGCTCCCTGCTCCCCGCTCCCTGCTCCCACTTGACCCACGCTGCCACGCCCAGCACCGGGAAGTCGAACGACCCGCGGCGACGCAGCTTGTGGTACACGGCGTCCCAGCCGTCCGGGGCGGGGATCCGCACCGTGGCGAGGACCTCGTCCGGCTGCTTGGTAAGGTAATTGATCCCGTCGTTGTGATAGAACCGTGCCGCGGGCACGACGCGCTCGCCGCCCGGGCCGACCAGCACGTAGTCCGCGCCCAGCGCCACCATCACCGGCGCCACATCGGACGAGCTGACGGCCCAGCACCGTGGGGACGAGGGCGCTACCCAGCAGATGTGCCCGTCTTTCTTCATGCAGAAGTCGATCGCCTTACGCCACTCGTACGTCTGATTGTAGTAATTGCAGCGTGTGTCGAGACAGAGATTGCCGCCCAACGTCCCCATGTTGCGGAGCAGGGGGGTAGAGACGAGGGCGGCGGCGTGGGCGACGGCGGCGTAGTCGCGGCGGATAGCGGGGTTGTCGGCTACGGCGGTGAGTGTCACACAAGGTCCGATTCCGCATTCCGCATTCCGCACTCCGCATTGTGCGAGCTCCGGAATCCCCATCAACGAGATGACGGTGCGCGGCTCCTGATGCCGTCGCTTCATGTTGGGATAGAGATCGGTGCCCCCGGCCACGTACATCCCATCGGGACCCGCGTCCGCCTTCATCGCGAGCGCCTCTTTCAGCGTCCGCGGCTGCAGGTAGGTAAAGGAAGGAAGCCGAAGCATCAGCGCCTTGCCGCCTTTGCGGGACGTTGCCGCCCTTTGCCGCCTTTGCCGCCCTGTGCCGCCCGTCCATCACCACCCTCCCATGGGGTCGCCACCCGGGTGGGCTCGGGCCAGGGTATGTCGGGGAACCCAGCCGGTCCGAACCGTCCCGCTTCGCCCTTTTCCTTGCGGCGCAGCGCCTTAAACACCTTTTCGGGGGTGATGGGCACTTCGTCGATCCGCACGCCGACGGCGTCGTACACGGCGTTCGCCACCGCGGGCGGCACGGGGAGCAGCGGACCTTGGCCACACTCCTTGGCCCCAAACGGGCCGTTCGGGTCGGGGTCTTCGACCACGTAGGTCACGACGTCGCACATCTCGAGCGTGGTCGGGCTCTTGTACTCGAGCAAGCTGGGAATCTTGTGGACGACGTTACGATTGCCGCGGTAGGCCATCTCCTCCATGAGCGCCTCGCCCAGACCCATGTACACGGAGCCTTCGATCTGGCCCATCACGGTGGCGGCATTGATCGCGCGCCCCACGTCATGGGCGATCCAGATCTTCGGCACGCGGACGATCCCGGTCGCGGGATCCACGTCGACTTCCGCGACACAGGCGCTGTAGGAGTAGGCCGGTGAGGGACCCACGCCCGCGCCGCGGTACTTACCGGCGGACGGGGCCGGCGTGTAGGAGCCCACGGTGCCGATGGTCCCCTCCGCCGCCTCCGCGAGCTGCACCGCCTCCGCGAACGTGAGCCCGCGCTCGGGGTCCTGGACGTCGAACACCCGGCCGTCGGCAAAGCTGAGACGCTCGATCGGGGTCTCGAGCTTCTTCCCGGCGTGGAGGGCAATGACGTCGCGGGCGCGCTCGGCCGCCTGGATCGCCGCGTTGCCCGTCATGAGGGTAACCCGGCTCGAGTAGCTGCCCAGGTCCACCGGCGTGAGATCGGTGTCGCCGGTGACCACGGCGATGTCGAACGGGTCGAGGCCGAGCACTTCCGCGACTACGTCCGCGAGGATAGAGTCCGATCCCTGTCCGATCTCGGTCGAGCCGCAGAACACCGTGACCCCACCGCCGCGATCGCACTTGAGTTGCACGCCCGAGTGCGGCATCGCGTTCCAGTAGATCGGCAGGCCCGCGCCGGTAATGTAGGACGAGCACGCCAACCCGATCCCCTTGCCATACGGAAGCTGTTTGAACCTCTGCTTCCACCCCGAGCCGCGAATCACTTTCTCGATACAGGGCCCGAGTCCCATCGTGCCGATGCGCAGCCAGTTGGCGGTGAGCGAGTTGGGCGGCACGAGGTGCTTGAGGCGCAGCTCGGCCGGATCCATGCCGAGCTGCTCGGCGATCTTGTCGAGGTGAACCTCGAGTGCGAAGCGCGGCTGCGGCGTGCCATGGCCCCGTTTCGGTCCACAGGGAGGTTTGTTCGTAAAGGCTCTTGCGCCTTGAAACTTGTAACGTGGAACGTGGTACGTGACTGTCTGCAGCGCTCCCGTGTAGTACGTGCTCGCGACGCCGTAGGACCCGTAGCCGCCGCCGTCGAGCAGCGACTTGAAGTGCATCCCGGTGATGGCGCCGTCCTGTTTCACTCCCGTCTTCACCCACATGAGCGTGGGGTGGCGCCCGCGGTGGCAGTAAAAGACCTCTTCGCGCGTGAGTGTGATCTTCACCGGGCGGCCTGTGACCATCGCGAGCTTGGCCGCCGCGATCTCGTGACTGAAGGGATCGCTCTTCCCGCCGAAGCCGCCCCCGTTGGGACAAGCGATCACGCGGATGCGCGCCGCCGGGAGCTCCAGCACCTGGGCGAGGGCCCGGTGCACGTAGTGGGGCGTCTGGGTGGCGCTCCAAAGCGTGAGCTTTCCATCGGGCAGCGGGGACCAGTCAGCCACTGCCGCGTGCTGCTCCATCGGCAGGTGGGTACTGCCCTCGAAGAAGAACAGGTCCTCACGCACGACGTCGGCCTCGGTGAATCCGGCCTCGACGTCGCCGAATTCGAGATCGATCAGCTTGTGGATGTTGCCCGCGTCGGCGTAGTCGTGGATCGCCGGCTCGGGATGCCCGACCGCGTCGAGCGCATCGGGAAAAGACCGCAGTACCTCGTACTCGACGGTGATCAGGTCGAGCGCCTGGGTAGCCGCTTCTTCGCTGGTGGCCGCGACCGCCGCCACGGGATCGCCCACGAAGCGCACCTTGTCGAGCGCCAGGGCGTGCTCGTCCTGGCTCACCGGGAGGATGCCGAACGGGATCGGGAGATCCTTCCCCGTGAGCACGGCCTTCACACCCGGGACGCCTGCGGCCCGGGACGTGTCGATCGAGAGAACGCGCGCGTGGGGGTGGGGACTGCGGAGCAGCTTCGCGAAGAGCATCCGGGGCAAGAAGAGGTCGTCGGCGAACCGTGTGACGCCCGTGACTTTCGCGGTCGCGTCCACCTTGCGATGGGCCTTGCCCACCACCCGGAAGCCCGCCGCCTTGTTACCGGACACCATACAAGGTCTCCGGTGCCGGCGTCGCGTCCTCACCGCGCAGGCGGGCGGCCGCCAGCTCGACCGCTTCGTAGATCTTGATGTAACCGGTGCAGCGGCAGAGGTTGCCCGAGAGCGCCTGCTTGATCTCGTCGCGCGTCGGACGCGGGCTTGTCGCGAGGAGCGCCTCTGCGGCAAGGAGGAACGCCGGTGTGCAATAGCCGCACTGCGCCGCGCCCAGCTCGGCGAATGCCTCTTGGAGCGGATGGAGCGTGCCGCGCTCGGCCATGCCTTCGACGGTTTTGACGCGGTGGCCGGCACAGGCGAGGCCGAGCACGAGACAGGACAGGACCGGCGTGCCGTCGACGAGTACCGTACAGGTGCCGCATTCGCCCAACTCGCAGCCGTGCTTCGTGCCCGTGAGCCCCAGATCCTCGCGCAGCACTTCGAGCAGCGTCTTGTGCGGCGCGAAGGCGACCTCGGCGGGCTCGCCGTTCAGCTCGAGCGCGATCTTCGCTTTGGCGTCGGGCATGGTTCCGAAACGTAATCTTGATAACCGCGTGGTGGGGCGCCAGCTTTCCGCTCCCATTTCAGCCTCGGGTGACGTATGGCGGCGGACTGGCGGACAGGCGGAAAGGCGGTCGGAAGAACGGCGCTGGGGCTCGCGGTCTTGCTGTGCGCCCGTCCGCCCGTCCGTCTATCAGCGCAGGACTACCGCGCCCAGGCCCTGCGCATCCTGAAGACGGTCCCGCTCATCGACGGCCACAACGACATTCCCGACGCGATTCGTGCGCGCGGCGGGCTCGACTCCGTGGACTTCGCCGTGCTGCAGCCCAGGCTCATGAGCGACATCCCGAAGCTCCGCGCGGGCGGGGTCGGGGCGCAGTTCTGGGCGGCCTACGTGCCGGTCACGACCATCGATTCGGGGCCCCACCCGGCCGTGTACGCGCTGGAGCAGATCGACCTGATCAAGCGGTTGTGTGCCAAGTATCCGCGCGACCTCGCCATGGCCCGCACTGCGGCCGACGTAGAGCGGAACTTCAAAGCGGGAAAGATCTCGTGCTTGATCGGCATCGAGGGCGGGCACGCCATCGAGAACTCGCTCGGCGCGCTGCGGATGTTCGCGGCGCTCGGCGTTCGTTACATCACGCTCACCCATTGGCGCAGTCTCTCGTGGGCCACGGCCTCCACCGACACGGCGCGGCGCGGCCTCTCGGCGTTCGGCCGGGACGTGCTACACGAGATGAATCGCCTCGGGATTCTGGTGGATCTCTCCCACGTGAACGACGCCACGATGTCGGACGCGCTCCACACGACGCGCGCTCCCGTCATGTTTTCGCACTCCTCGGCCCGCGCGCTCACCGGCCACGCGCGGGACGTGCCGGATTCGATCCTCCGGCTCGTGCCGAGGAACGGCGGAATTGTCATGGTGAATTTCAACCCCGGCTTCGTCTCCGAGGCGGTGCGCCTGTACGACGACAGCATGGAAGCTCGGATCCGCTCGCTCCGCGGCATGGGAGCAGACCCGACGATTGTGGCCGATTCGACGAAGGTGTGGGCGGCGCGTGCCCCGAAGGCGACGCTCGCCCAGGTGGCGGACCACATCGAGCACATCCGCGACGTCGCCGGCGTGGATGCGGTGGGGCTCGGCTCCGATTTCGACGGCATCACCGAAGTCCCCGTCGGCCTCGAGGACGTGTCGAAGTTCCCCGACCTGATCGCCGAGCTCTTGCGGCGGGGCTGGAGTGAGCAGGATGTGAAGAAGGTCGCCGGGCTCAACGCGCTGCGCGTGCTGCGAGCCGCCGAGCAGGTGGCGGCGGGGAGCCGCGCGCCGTAGCTCGCTGCGCCAGCGCAGCAGATAGACCGTAACTCCTCTCACAGTATTGTTGCGTAGTTGCGGCAGCAACGCGCCGCGCTATTGCAGTCAAACCACGGCACCACGTTTGCACGCTGCGCCCCCACAACAACCCTTCCCAGACTCCAAGCTCCAGCCGACGATGACTACCGTTGCGGTTCCGCCACGTTGACTTCCCTTGGCACACGCCTCTGGCTGTCACTTCCCACCTGCATTTAAGGAGACGCCGATGCAAACGCTCCGAAGGGTTGCTGCGGTCCTGATTTGTCCCCTCATCGCCTGCCTGGGAGCCGGCTGCGACCGATCGGCACCCGCGGCACCGCATTCAGCCGTAGGACCCCGAGCCGACCTCATCGGCACGCCAACCCAAGCCCCCGACTGGGTCGCCAGAGCCCTGCTCGGGCTCGACCTGCTCGTCGTTGACCCGGCGACCGCGATGATCCAGCCGGACGACCCGGATGACGACCCGATCACGGTAGTGCCCTTCGAATTCGATCCGAACCACACGAGTCTCGTCAGGTCATTCTGGCTCAGGGGTACGGGTTGCCCCACCGGCGCGACAGCAGTCGACTTCTTCGGAACTCCCCAGGCGGTTACCGACGCCGCCTGCCCGACCGGTGGTCCCAAGGACAAGAAGCAAGAAGGGCTGTTGCTCGTCAAAACAGGGCCTACGTCGAACTTCGCTTCCGCGGGCGCGTCGTTGAACGGCGTGAAGGGGATCACGCTCAGCGAGCTCGGTTACGACATCCGAAAGGGCGTGGCCCCTGTAAGCGTGATCGGATCGCACTGCGGCGCGGGGGCGCCACGCTTCAACGTCGTGACTGATGACGGGACGAACCACTTCGTGGGGTGTAACTCGCCACCGGCGCTGTTCGGGCCGGTCAGCTCGTCGTGGGTGCGACTTCGCTGGGGTGCCGCCGAGCTCGCTGCGGCGTTCCCACCCATTCTCACCGGGAACGTGATCAGGTCGATCACCATCATTTTCGATGAAGGTACGGATACCGGCCCGGATTTCTTTGGTCTCGCGGTGCTCGACAACATCGACGTCAACGGGACATTGGTCGGGAAAGGGCCCGGCAACTAGACCTCACCCGCTTCAAGGAGAAGACCGATGCAAACGCTCCGAAGGACCGTTGCAGTCCTGACCTTCCCTGCGATCGCGTATCTGGGAGCCGCGTGCGAGCGGGATACGCCAACGGAGGCGCGGCCCGGCGGCATGGCGTTGAGCGTTTCCGGCGATCTGACGGACGCTCTCTCGACCGATCTCGGCCAGTCGTATCAGGTGATCCTCTCGTGCACTGACGGGCACAGCGTCGTTCTCTGGGTCGA
>WNGK01009960.1_pt1 | contig 17274 bp, 14 predicted proteins | sample 5400601 | NCBI WGS metagenome assembly WNGK01 (sample SAMN13153376, study PRJNA577476) | soil metagenome | isolation source: 60 cm soil or saprolite under Garry oak tree replicate 1 | place: USA:California | collected 2016-06-15
CATGGTCGCGCGCTGCGACTTCACAGGATTCGAGGCTCTGGCTGAAGAACGCGCCGCTGACGCCGGCTATCCTATCCCGCTCTTGAAGGCCTGGCGGGCCGAGATGGAGGGCGATCACGGCCACGCGCTGAGTTTGCTGCCGGACCCGGCCGTCGCCGGCGGCGTCCCCTTCTTCCTCGCTCACCTCCTGGCAGCGAGCGCGCGTGTGATGTTCAACGCCGGGCACATTGAGCAAGCACGGCAGGAGTTCACGCGGATGAGGGACGCCTTGCAGGCCCAGATCAACGTCTCGGTCTACGACGGCGTCGCTACGTCGAATAACACGCTCGGCCTTCTCGACGAGGCTCTCCCCCACCTGGCCGATGACGCCTTCATGGAAGCGGCCGAGCAAGAGGGGCGTCGCGTGCAGGACGCGCCGAGGCCCTGGTTCTACGATTCGATTGCTGCACGATGTTCGAGCCGGGTCTTCGCGGACATCGTGCTGAATCGCGGGCGCGTGGACGATGCGGAGAAGCATTACCGCCGAAGCCTCGATTGGTGCGAGCGCGAGCGATTGCCGATCGAGGCGGGACGCTGCTTGCAGGGGCTAGCGGAGGTCGCCGAGCGCCGCGGCGAACGCGCGGAGATGCTGAAACTGCTCGACCGGGCGGCGGCGCTCTTCCAGCAGCACGGCGCCAGGCTCTACCTGGACCGCGTCATCGCCAGGAAGCTAGAGCTGCAGGCGGTCTCGTCCAGCGGCGTCTACACCTCGATCGATGCGGTGGCGGCATCCGTGCAGCGCGAACGCCCGGAAATCAGCGTGCACCCGGCGCCCGACGGCACCGTCACCATCATGTTCAGCGACATCGAAGGCTCGACACAGCTCACCGAGAGGCTTGGCGACAAACGATGGATGGACGTACTTCGAGAACACAACGGGATCGTGCGCGAGCACCTGAAAGCCCACGGCGGCTTCGAGGTGAAGAGCGAGGGCGACGGCTTCATGATGGCGTTCCAGAGCGCCGGCAAGGCGCTGGCCTGCGCCTCGGCGATGCAAAAGGCACTCGCTGAGCGAAACGGCACGGTCGAAGAGCCCATCCGAGTGCGCATCGGCCTCCATGCCGGCGAAGTGATCAAGGAAGGCGAAGACTTCTTCGGGCGCAACGTGATCATGGCTGCCCGCGTCGCCTCCCAGGCCCACGGCGGTGAGATCCTCGCGTCCAGCGTCCTCAAAGCCCTCGTCGAGGGCTCAAACGTCTCCTGGGGAGAGCGGCGGACGGTACAGCTGAAGGGCCTCTCGGGCGATCATGAGATCTGGCCGGTGAATTGGGCCGAATGATTGAGCCAAGGGGGTTCTTATTTTTCGACCGACGCAATCGATACTTCGTGGGCTCGGTGGGCGGCCAACTCAGGCCACCGGGTCAAGCAACATATCGCTCTCACCACGGCGCGCCAGAGTTCTCATGGCGTTCGAGCTCACTAGAACGACCACATAGGCAGACGATGCCACCGCGAGGATTGAGAAGCTCGGGGGCCAGCTTGGTAACGCGTAGCTCAATGTGAGGCCCACCCACAAGGAGCCAACGGCGACCAGACAACTCAAGAGCAGCCCAACATAGGGCCGCGTTGTCAGCCTCTGGGCGATGCCCCCCGGCGTGGCGAGAAGGCCGAGAATCAGTAGCGCGCCCACCGCCTGGGTCGCCTGGCCGGTGCCAAGGCCCACCAGAACGAGAAACGAGTAGCCGAGCAGGCGCACGGGAATGCGCCGGGCTTCGGCCACCGCCTCATCGATGGTGGCAAACAGCAGCGGCCGTGCCATCGCCAGCAGAGCAATCGTTATCCCCGCTCCGATCGCGACACTTACCTCGGCTTGAACTAAGTCGAGGCCGAATATCGAGCCGAAGAGAACGCGAACACCGCCGGCGCCGTTGCCCGCGCTCTGCGAGGTCGTGAAGATCGACAAGAAAAGCACGCCGAGACCGAGGATCCATGCGAAGAAGCTGCCGATCACGACGTCATCGGCCCGAGCTTTATTCCCGAGAACTCCCAACAGCAACCCCCCTGCTACAGTAATGGCGAACAGGCCGAGGCGAAGGTCAGCCCCGATCGCGAGTGCGGCTAGGGCCCCGGTGAACGCGGCGTGGCCAAGCGCATCACCCGTAAACACCTGCCGCCGAAGCACGATGAAGTAGCTCAGTAGGCCAGCGGGTACCGCGATGCCCGTCCCCGAGATAAACGCGTATCGCGTGAAGGGATGCGATAGCATATCGCTCACTGCCGAGATCGGGTTGGCTGTGACGAGGATCTGTGTCAAACGCCAGTCCTCGCGAAAGGCGTCCATCGCGGTAACCTGCGCCAGCCCTGCGCAAGTAGGTAGGCCCCGAACGCTAAGCTGGTGATGTGAAATCCGATCGGATAGTCGTTGTAATACGACATCGCCAGACCAAGCCAGGTGACGAGCAGGGCGATCGCCACGGCGGCAAGCAGGCTCAAGCCCGGTCGCGCCACAAGCAATTCTGCAGTGGCCGGCGGAAGCACCAGCAAAGCAAAGACCAACAGCGATCCAGTGACCTGACTCGCCTCGGCGGCCGCAACCGCCAGCACGAGAAGGAACACGGCCGCCAGTACTTGCACAGGGACGCCCCGAGCGGCCGCAACGTCTGGGTCGATCGACGCGAACAGCAGTGGCCGCCACATGAAGCCCACGATAGCAAGAACGATGAGCCCTCCCACTAGCAGCTGAATCACCTGGTCGTTCGTTATGCCGACGAAGCTGCCGAATAGGAGCGCTTGTGCCCCCGAGACGTTGCGATGGCTGAGCGATACGAACAGGAAACCGAAGGCAAGACCGAGCGCCTGCACTGTGCCGATCACCGCCGATTCCTCGCTATAACCACCACGACCAGAGCGCGACGAGGCTGCAATCACCAGCGCGGCGCAGATGCTGAAGGCGAAGAACCCATACGTCGCACTGACTCCGATCAGTATCGCCCCGGCCGCACCCGGGAAACTAACGAGCGCAAACGTGTGACCAGCAAATGTCTGACGTCGCAGCACCATGAACCAGCCGATGATCGCGGCTGTTACCGCAACAATTGTCCCCGCCCGATACGCGTTCACCATGAACGGGTAGTCGAACAGTTGTGTTACGTCCCGATAGAGATTCCAGGTCAGCTGCGGGTCCATCTAGCCTACCAGGTGTGCGTGAACGTCGCCGTGCGGAGGCTCCGGCTGGCCGACGACTACGAGATGACCATCGGCCGTGCGGAATACTTCGATCGGCGTACCGTATAGGCGCGTGAGCGTCTCCGCCGTGATCACTTCCTCGGGCGTGCCGGAGACGGAACCGCCCTTGGCCAAATAGATCACCCGGTCCAGATACGACAAGATCGGGTTCACGTTGTGCGCCACCATCAGAACTGTCACGCCACGCTCCTCGCAGATGCGGTTGAGGAGAGCCGCCGACGCGGCTTGATTTGGCAGGTCAAGGCTATCCAGAGGCTCGTCCAGAACGAGAAGCGATGGATTGCGGATGAGCGCCTGGGCGATCAAGAGCCGCTGTTGCTCGCCGCCGGAGACCTCTCCGATAGGGCGGGTAGCGAACTCTTCGGCGTCGACAAGTTGGATCGCGTCCTGTACGCGCGCGTCTTCCTCTCGACCCCGCTCCGTAAGTCGATTCGCCGCTGGCGAGCGGCAGAAGCCCAAGGATGACCTTCACCAGCGTCGACATGCCGACTCCGTTCGGACCGAGCACCGCGAGGAACTCTCCGCGGCGGATCTCCGCGCTGACGCCGCTCCAGATCAGACGATTGCCACGCCTGGCCGCGGCGTTGCGGATCTCCACGGCCAGTGTGTTCTCTCGAAGTAGCGCGGACCGGCTCGCCAAGGAGTCGGCCTGCGCAATCGCGGGCTGTTCACGACCAGCCGCAGACTGGGAGAGAAGGCGCGAGACGGGTCGCCAAGCGCGAATTCGAGCCATCATCGACCGGTCACCTGGGCCAGCGCTTTCTGCAAGTCTTGCAGCTGTTTGGACTGCCAGTCCTGGAACGTCGCATCTTCGGGAATAAGGGTCTCTGTCAACTCTACGATAGGGATCCCCTTAGCCCTTGCGGCGTCAACCAGCCGCTGCACGTCCGGTGTCGCGTTCTGGGTGTTGAACAGCAGAACGTCTATTTCCTTGTTGGCGATCTGGCTATCAAACGTGGCTTTGTCCTGCGCTGTAGGATCTGTACCCTCACTGATCGCCTGAAGGAAAGAGTGCGGGGTAAGCATGTTCAGGCCAAGCGCGTCCGCCAGCGGCGATACGACGCTCTCGGTCGCCGCAACGGGAGCGCCCGAGTACTTCTGCCCAATCGTTTGGACAAGATCGTTGTATTGCTTTAACGCAACCGTCTCGAAGGCGGTCTTCTGGGAGTCGAAGTAGGACGCATCCGCCGCGCGTATCTTCTTGTAGTCGGCGCTGATCTGATCGATGACCTTGAGAACGTCGTGCGGAGAGTACCAGCGGTGCGGATTGTCGTCGTCTTGAAGGCCCAGGACATCCTGGACCTTCAATGTCGTCCGATCACGTGTCGGGTTCGCGTCCAGGAGTTGACCGGCCCACGGGTCGTAACCTAGACCGTTATAGATCACATACTGGGCGTTCGCCACGCGCCGGCCATCGGAGGGGCTGGACTCGTAATCGTGAGGGTCTGTGTCTGGGCTCGTGATGATCGCAGTCACCGAGACCTTGTTGCCGCCGATTTGCGAGGCAATGCTGCCCCAGAAGTTTTCGGCGGCAACGACCTGTATTTTCGGCGAAGAAACGTTCGAGGTGGCCGCCGAAGTGAGGGTCGTGGCGCCACGAGAGTCATCGCCGCTGCACGCGCCAAGAAGCGGTACTCCCAAACCCGTGACTGTGAGCGCGACGATACTTAGTATCATTGTTCGCCATCGGATCATAGCTCTCGTCCTACCGCTGTTTGGCCTACTGACTTAATACCCGGGTCGTCTGACTCTCCGGCTGCTCGGTTCGTAGCAGCCGGCAGGCCTCACAACGGCCGTACACTTCGAGCCAGTGCCCATCGATCTCGTATTTCATCGCTGCCGCCAGGGCTTGGACGAGCGGCGCGACATCGCACCCTGTGAAATCCTCCACACGGCCACAATCGTTGCAGACTAAGTGATGGTGGTGGCCCCGGCTGCTGATTCGATAGTGCAGGCTTCCTCCGTCGAGCAAGACCCGACATACGATGTTGAGATCTAGCAGCAGGCGCATGGTGCGAAATACAGTGGCGCGGCCCACTCTGCGCGTACTTTGAAGCACATCTTCAACCGTGAAGTGCGACGGCTGCTTCAGCACAGCCTGGATTACGCGACGACGGCCCTCCGTGATGCGGTGCCCCCGCAGCTCGATTCGCTCGATGATCAACTCGATGTCGGACATGGTGCGCTCCTTCGTGGTACCAAGTATCACATAGTATTGACACCAAGTCTCAGTGTCAATGCTTGGGTCGCCTTTCTTGCTCGATGGTTACCGGTAGGCGAAGCCTAGCGGACCTCTGGGAGGGGCGCTTGCAGAACTGGAGACCACCGCTAGCGAGAGGAGGCCTCTAGCTAACACTCCGGCTAATCTCCGCCAATCGTCATCGTGGGCTCAACAGCCGATTCCGTTGCCGCAGTCGCCGCCGGCTCAAGCCTACTTTCCAAAGCCAGCTTGGGCAGGATCCGGTCCATCCATTCAGGCAGCCACCAGTTCCAGCGGCCCATCAGCTGCATGGCAGAGGGGACGAGGATCAACCGAACGAGAGTGGCGTCGAGGAAGACCGCCGTGGCCAGCCCTATCCCGAACTCCTTGATCACCCGCTGGTCACCGAAGGCGAATGAGATGAAGACGGCGCACATGATGGCCGCTGCGGCCGTGATCACGCGGGTCGTAGCCGAAAGGCCGCGTGCCACCGATTCCGTGTTGTCGTTTGTTTCCAGGTACTCCTCCCTGATCCGGCTGACGAGGAATACCTCGTAGTCCATCGAGAGGCCGAACAGCACCGCGAAAAGCATCATCGGCAGGAAGGCTTCGACGGGACCCTCCTTGACGCCGATGAGTCCGCCGAGCCATCCCCACTGGAATATGGCGACAAGCACCCCAAATGCGGCTCCAATCGAGAGCAGGTTCATCGCCGCCGCCTTCAACGGCACGACGATCGAACGGAAGAACATCATGAGGAGTAGGAAACTGAGTGCGATTACGCCGCCGATGATAATTGGCATGCGTGACGAGTTGTGATCGCTGAAGTCGATGACCGTGGCCGTTGCGCCACCCACTAGCGGCTCAGCTCCGATGCCCTTGAACCGCTGGCGCAGGACGTCTCGGAGGTTGTGCACCAGATCCACGGTCCTCTGGTCCTGTGGAGCGAACGCGGGCGTTACGTTGACCGTCGCAGCGGTCTTGTTGCTGTTGAAGCGAATCGGCGAAATCTCCCGTACCCCCGTGATACCAGATAGCAGCGGCGGCAGTTGCTCGACGACCGGCACCGCCGCCGGATCGTCGATCTTCATTCCGACCACAACGCGGCCGTTTGTGCCGAGGCCGAACCCTTCGGCGATCAGGTCGTACGCACGCCTGGATGTGGACGATTCCGGGTTGTTGCCGGCATCGGACACCCCGATCCGAAGATGCAGCACAGGCGAGGCTATCAGTAGGAGCAGCCCAAGCGAGGCCACCAGGCAGAGGAGCGGCGCTCGCTGGACGAGGCGGCTCAGGCGATAGCCCAGCCCTGCTTCCGCCTCCGCGCTGGGCGCGGCCAGCCCGGGAATCCGCAGGCTATTGATGTAACGCCCCGCCAGCCGCAAGACGGCAGGCAGTACGATTATCGCCACCATCACGTTGAGCCCCACAATGACGGCACCCGCCGTACCAACCCAGCCGATGATCGGGATGCCAGCCGCCCACAAGCCGAGCATCGCGATCACGACCGTGCCCCCGGCGAGGAAGACCGAGCGACCGGCCGTCGAAGCGGCCTTGACCGTCGCCTCCTCAGCGGAAAGACCCTGCGCCATCGCTTCGCGAAAGCGGTTGACAACGAGGAGCGCATAGTCGATACCCACGCCGATGCCGATCATCGCCGCGAACTGCGGAGTGAACGCCGGTAAGTCTACGAAAGCGGCGCCGAGCCCGACTATAAGGAGTCCGGAGCCCACTCCAAGGATCGCGATCGTGATAGGCAAGCCCATGGCTACAACCGAACCGAAAGCCAGCAGCAGAATGATGACTGCCGCCCCAATGCCTATCAGTTCGGTACGGCCCGGGGGATTGCGCTCGGCACGCTGGATGATGAACCCGCCGGCTTCCACCTGGAACTCTGGGGTCGATAGCTCCGTTCGCAGGTCCAGTAGCGCCTCGGCGCTTGACCGCGGCACCTTTTGCGCTTCCTCTGCATACTGCACGTTGATGCGGGCAATCTTGCCGTCAGGGGACACCGCTGTCGGGTTGCCGTACGGCGAGGAGACAGCGGTGACGTCCGGCAGCATCGAGAGGCGCTGTGCGAGATCCTCAACCTGCGCCTTGACGGTGGGATCGTCAATGCCGCGCGACGCCTTGACGATCACGGTCACCGAATCTCCTGCCGTTGCTGGAAAGCGCTCTTCCAGCATATCGAACAGGTTCTGTGACTCGGAGCCCGGTAACGTGAATGCGTCGGCGTACTTGCCTGCAGCGGTCGTATAGAGGAAACCGAGAACCACGACGATAAGCAGCGTGCCGCCAAGCACCTGCCAGGCGTGCCGGAATGCGAATCGCGGCCAGCGCTCAAAGAGTAACGATCTATCTCTCACTGCTTGGTCCTCGGGAGTCCGCGGATTCAGATTAGCGGCCCGCTTCTGGGAGCGTAATCGGAACGTACCGTTACTGTCATCCACGGTCGTCGCTGAAGCACCGCATATGAACGTCGTCGACGAGTCGAACCAGCGGGCGCTGGAGTAGGACACCCGGTTCGGCGGGTATAAACACAGCCGCCACGGCCACCCACGACGACCGCGACTTCGACCGAGACCCCCTACAGCAACAGCAACGGCAACTCAAATGCCCACAGCGGGTCCCGGTCCATATTCGTTTTATGAACACGCCGGGCGCGAAGAGCTAGAGGCTCTGGTCGCCACGATACCTCGCTCGTGGGGATTCCTGGCGCTTCTGCTGAAGCCGTACAGCAGGCAGTCGTCCGAACGTCCCCTTCGGCCCTGCCCGGCTAGTAGCTATCTCGCGTGTGTCTTCAATTGAAGTTCACGACACCGTCGCCGCAGCCAACTCCCGCTATCCAGACGTTCTGGTCGCCCGGCAGATCAGGGCGCTCATCTTGATCTGACACGAACATCGGTACGTTACCGAATGATTCGTCGATGCCATCTCCGGCTCGGTAGAAGTCGGCGAGGATTACGATTGTGTCGTTGTCGGTGGTCACGGTGTGGGCGGTGTCCGCTGCGCCGTTGCACTTGAATGTCGTAGAGGCGAGCAGTTGGACCGTGTCCCACCTCACACCTTCGCCTTCAAGACAGCCGCTGAGAGGGCCTTGGCCGACGTCCGAAGTACATCGGAACCCGCCGGAGGACTTAACCGTTGTCTCGTCTCCTATAGTGTTAGAGGCGCTGGCCGGGTCGTAGGATCCACCACCGGTCAGGCGCGCGCTGCCCGTGGGAAACCCACTAAGACTGGCGTTGAAGCCGAAGGCAGATCGAGCATGGCCTTCTGCATTCGAGATAGAGGCGCCAAGCGTAAGGGGCACTAAGACCGCGAGCAGCACCAGCAGCGTTCTCATTCGACAACCTCCTTTACCGCCCCCGCCTCACGTTTTGGCGATCAGACGGATTAGTAGCATGGGTCAATGTGATCTTATGGTCAAGTTGCGGTATCGCCTTCGTCCGTTGAGCTTACCTTCATTGGGCTAGGTCACTGCCACGATCGCGTAAAGCTCATGAGAAAGGCCGGTCAAGCCGAAGGGGCGGCTTTTGTGACCGGCCTTGCTCCAAGGGAGGCGCGAATTCGCTCAGCGTCGTTTTGGCGAGACGAAGGCCGGTCAAGCATCCCGAATCGAAGCCGGCGCTTGACAACGCCAGGCGGCGCAATATACTTGGCTGCGCTCCGGGCGCGGCCTACCTCTCGGTAGGGATTTCTACGCGCCTGAGCGACGGGCCAGGAGAGCGATAGGATCGATCCGGTCTCCCTAATACGGCGCTCAGCCGGCGCCTTATTCATCCGATTTTCTTTCGCCCTCGCCTTCGCTCAAAACATGACAATGGTCATGCCGAGCATGAGGCTCGAACGATGTGCTTTCGATACCTTGTGATGGGACGCCGATCGGCAACGTTGTGACGGTGGTGGGCTTTACTCTGGGGACCTTGGTCTAGCGCACGGCCATAATCAGACCACGACTGATCCGGCGAGCTGAGCCTGCCTAGAACGCCATTCACCCAGCAGCTGCCATCGCTCTTTCCGATCCGTTACATGCAAGATTTGGTGGAGGCGGACTCTGAGTTCGCCTTCGGTGGTTACGCATTGGAAAAGACCCTCGCATTCCGGACAAACGTATAATGGCCAGCCACCGAACTTCGGGGCCTTCGAATTTGATGTTGCGTCGTTCATTACCAACCTCCAGGATGGGTTCGCCTCGGGCACCCATCCTTGAATAAAGACGCTCGCGCCGTGCGCTTATTTCATCGAGCGTGCAATTCGCGCAAGAATGCTCACCGGAGGCCCGCCGTCCCGCGATGGACACCGTCAGTGAGCTGCGTCAGCTCGCGGATGATCTCGCTGAGCTGGGCGATACCACCACGGGCGCGCATGTTCGTCAGGCAATAATAGCTTGATGGCCTGGAGGTTCGACGCCTGTGAGCGGTTACTGGAGCGAGCGCTGGAGGAGTGGCGTAAGCACGAGGACGAGCCGCCCGGTCGCCGTACTTCAACACGTGCGCGAGGACGGCCGACCGTCGGAGCTGCGAGGACTACGCCGCCACGGCTGAAAGCCGAGCGCTTCGACGCGGCATATCGCTACGGATCGCCCCGTCCTGGGGCATACCCCTCGACGAATCGCCCACCAGTCCAGCGTTAAGCACATCGAGAGGGTCGCAGTTATCGAGTACTTCTGCGTGTCCTCCATTGGTTCACAGAGCCCGTCCTCGCCACACCCTGGGAGGGCTTTCTGTTATGGCCCCTGCATGGAGTCCACTGGAATCAGCATTAGCAGCCGAACTACAACGGTCATCTGCTGACTAACGGTATCCGAGATATCTACCAAGGTCGGGTATGGGCATATAACGAGAGAAAGGTGGCACAACGCAAAACCCGATCGACACGTGAGCACCAGGGCCACCCGATCGTCTGCGAAACTTGCGCTATAATCACGCCACTGCCATCGGTCTACCAGGAGGGCGGGCAATGTCTCGAGAGTTCAAGGGCGTTGTCGGGCGCACGCTAGAGGAATCTACCCCCGCCTGGCCTCAGCCGGTCCGGGCCCGCGAGGGCGCTCCAAACGTGCTGTTCATCGTTCTGGACGACGTGGGTTACGGCCAGATCAGCTGCTTCGGCGGCCTCTGCGAGACGCCTAACCTAGACCGGCTGGCGCAAAAGGGCCTTCGCTATCGTAACTTCCACACCACCGCCCTTTGCTCCCCTACCCGCTCGGCGCTGCTGACGGGCCGTAACCACCACACCAACGCTATGGCTGGAATCGTGGAATTCCCTGCCGGGTTTCCTGGTTACACCTGCGAGATACCGTTCGAGAACGGCCTTCTCTCAGAGATCCTCGTACCTCAGGGCTATGCAGCCTATGCCGTGGGCAAGTGGCACCTTACTCCCCAGATCGAGATGAACATGGCAGCCCCGCGAAACCGCTGGCCCCTCGGCCGCGGCTTCGAGCGCTTCTATGGCTTCCTTGGCGGTGACACGGACCAGTACAACCCCGAGCTTGTCGCGGACAACCACTACGTCCACCCTCCGCGCACGCCGGAAGAGGGCTACCACCTTACGGAAGACCTCGCGGGCAAGGCAATCGAGTTCCTCACGGATCTCCGTAACGTAGAGCCCAGCAAGCCCTTCTTTCTCTACTTCTGTACCGGTGCCAGTCACGCTCCACACCACTCGCCGGCCGAGTGGATCGAAAAGTACCGCGGCAAGTTCGACATGGGTTGGGATCGGGCCCGCGACGCGATCTTCCGGCGGCAAAAGGAGATGGGGATCCTCCCTCCGAACACCAGCCTCACACCGCGGCCCCACTGGATTCAGCAGTGGGAGACGCTCGGCGAGGATGAGAAGCGGCTTTACGCGCGCATGATGGAGGTGTACGCCGGCTTCATCTCCCATACGGACCACCACATCGGGCGCTTAGTCAACTTCATCGAAGAGCTGGGGGAACTCGATAACACGATTATCATCGTCATCTCGGACAACGGCGCCAGTGCCGAGGGCGGGCCCCACGGCTCCCTTAATGAGGCCGCCTTCTTCAACCGCCTCCCGGAGTCCATCGGGGAGTGCCTCTCCCGAATCGATGATCTCGGTACCCCCCGTGCCTACAATCATTACCCCTTCGGCTGGGCCTGGGCCGGCAACACGCCCTTCCAGCGCTGGAAGCGGGAGGTACACGAGGGCGGCGTAGCTGACCCCTGCCTCTTCCACTGGCCCGAAGGAATTAAGGCCGGTGGCGAGATCCGCGGCCAGTACACGCACGTCGTGGACATCGCCCCGACGATGCTTGAGCTCCTCAATATCCGACCGCCGCAACAGATACATGGAATAACCCAGTCGCCAATGCAGGGCATGAGCTTCGGCCGTACCCTTAACGACCCGGAGGCAGAGAGCGGTCACGAGATCCAGTACTACGAGATGCTGGGCAACCGCGGCTTATATCACAAGGGCTGGAAAGCGGTCACCTACCACGGCACAGAAGGGATGATCTACGACGGCGTCACCGATCCCGCAAGGCCGTTCGACGAGGATGTCTGGGAGCTATACCAAATCGCCGAAGACTTGTCGGAAAGCCAAGATCTGGCCTCTGAACGGCCCGACAAGCTCCGCGAGTTGCAGGAGCTCTGGTGGATCGAAGCCGCACGCAACAACGTCCTGCCGCTTCAGGCGACGTTCTCCGGCCGAGGCCGCACCCGGCCCAGGCCGGGTGGCCGCCGCCATCGCTACGTCTACCGCCCTGGCGGCGCCCCCGTCGACTTCTTCGCCGCCGTTAACGTCAAGAATCGCTCCCACACGATAACGGCGGAGGTCGAGATCCCGCCCGGCGGAGCCGAGGGAGTTCTCGTCGCCGTGGGAAGCCGATTCGGTGGCTTTGTCCTCTACGTTAAGGATGGGGGCTTGCGGTACGATTACAACCTGCTGTCCCGCGGCCACTACAAGATGCAATCCAAGCAGCCGATACCTTCAGGGGACTGCACCGTTGGGTTCTCCTTTGAAAAGACGGGCCCTCAGCCGTTCGGCGCTGGCGGAATCGGCCGCTTGCACATCAACGATCGCGTCGTTGCCGAGTCGCATTTCCCCATCACCGTGCCCATCCTCTTCGGTATCGGTGAGGCACTCAGGTGCGGACGGGACGGCGGCGCCAGCGTCTCGGATGATTACGCGGGTCCGTTCCCGTTCACCGGACGCCTCAAGAAGGTCATCGTCGAAGTCGAGGGCGGGGAGCGCCGGGACCTCGCTCAGGAAGCGGCCATCGGGCTCGCCCGGCAGTAGGCTGAGGCGTTATGCACAACGGTGCCTGCTGCTCTCCTACCTCCGGACGTGAGAAATCTCACCATTCCGCGACATCCCCCGTGCCCGCCTTGGGCTCCGCGCCATCGTCTGGACCGCATGCCTCGGCGGGCGCCCAAGAGCACGCGGACAATGCCGCGAGGCTTCGAATGCTCCTGTTGCCCGGAGGCGACTTCCTGATGGGCACGGACGAGTGCGTTGGCGACCTTGCTGACGGGGAAGGGCCGCTCCACTGCGTCTCGCTGCACCCCTTCTGGATCGATCCTCATGCTGTGTCGAATGCTCTTTTTCACGAGTTCACCGCATCCGCCGGGTACGTCACGGACGCAGAGCAATTCGGCTGGTCGTTCGTCTTCGCCGGTCTGCTGCCCGTTGACCATCCTGAGACGGCCGGCGTGGTAGGCGTCCCCTGGTGGCGGCAGGTTGAGGGAGCTGACTGGAGACACCCAGAGGGTGCTCATTCCGACATTCATGACCGCCTGGACCACCCGGTTGTGCACGTCTCCTGGGGAGACGCCATGGCCTATTGTGCCTGGGCCGGCGTGCGTCTTCCCACGGAAGCTTTCAACCCAACGGATTTGGCCTGTACAACATGGTCGGCAACGTCTGGGAGTGGTGCAGCGACTGGTTTAGCCCCCGATATTACGCCGTATCGCCAAAGGACAATCCCCCGGGACCTGCTGAGGGTACCCACCGCGTCATCCGCGGCGGTTCCTACCTTTGCCACGAGTCCTACTGCTTCCGCTACCGTAATGCCGCCCGAAGCTCCAGCACGCCGGACAGCAGCACCGGCAACACCGGCTTCCGCTGCGCGAGCGATGCGTAACGCCGATGGAGCAGGCGAAACCTCTAACCTGGACCTGAAGGAGGTCGCTTCTTGGATTACCTACGGACATCAGACGACCGCTTCGCAAATCTTCCCGACTTCCCCTTTCAGCCGAATTACGTCTCAATTCGCGACTGGGAAGGGTTTGAGCTGCGCGTCCATTACCTTGACGAGGGGGCGGCGCATGCTGAACCTGTCTTGATGCTGCACGGCGAGCCGTCTTGGTGTTACCTATATCGCAAGATGATTCCCGTCATCGTCGAAGCCGGATACCGGGCTTTCGCACCTGACCTCATTGGCTTCGGCCGCTCGGATAAGCCAAAACGCCGAGGGGACTACACCTACCAACGCCACGTTGACTCGATGCATTCATTTATTAACGCGCTCGATCTGCGTCGGCTGACTCTTGTCTGTCAGGACTGGGGCGGTCTCATCGGCCTTCGCCTGGCCGCAGAACAGCCCGACCGCTTCGCACGAATCGTTGCTGCCAACACCTTCTTGCCGACCGGCGAACGGCCCCCGGGCGAGGCCTTCATGCGCTGGCAGCGATTTTCCCAGGAAACGCCCATCTTTAACGTGGGAAGGATTGTAAACGGCGGCTGCGTTACGGACCTATCTGCGGAAGTAATGGCCGCGTACGACGCTCCCTTCCCGGACGAGACTTACAAGGAGGGCGCCCGGCAGTTCCCCCTTCTCGTGCCTACTTCGCCCGAAGACCCGGCCGCCGGCGCGAACAAGCGTGCCTGGGAAGCCCTTCGAAAGTGGACGAAGCCTTTCCTGACAGCCTTCAGCGACTCCGATCCCGTTACCCGAGGTGCGGAGCGACTGCTTGAAGCACAGATCCCCGGTGCGGCAGGTCAAGCGCACACCACAATCGTGGGTGCTGGCCACTTCCTGCAGGAGGATAAGGGGAAGGATCTCGCACGAATTGTCGTGGATTTCATCAAGGGCAGCTAGTTGAGGTGGGTCACCGGAGCCACGTCAATTTCTGGCCAAGGCATCGCTGCGCTCGACCGCGACAGCCATCACGCATTAAGGAATTCTAATCCGCTCTCAAGCTTGCTTTAATCTTCTTCCCTTACGATCAGCGTGGATGCTCATGCCTAGGAGGGCAGATTCATGAAGAGATTTATTGCGGCCGGCGTCGTAGCACTGCTTATAGCAGGAGGCGTTGGCGGGGTGATCGCCGCAGGTGCGCTCAGCGGGACAGGTTCCTCGACGATGGATGTGGGCGCTCAACAGACAGAGCAGAAGGCGTGGTTAGGCGTCAAAATTGTGCAGTCGCCGGACGGACCGACAATCGCTGCAGCAAGCGCAACGATGTCATCAAGAGCGTAGACGGCAATTCAGTAGCAGACCCGGCTGCGGTGCGTAACACCATCGAGAACAAGAAGCCCGGTGATACCGTCACACTCTCAATCACCCGCGACGGCAATGCCCAGGATGTAACGGCTACTCTGGAAGCTCGTCCCGAGCCAGTGCCCGAGGCGAACCCGGTCTTCCCCGAACTGAACGGCATCCCGAAAGATCAGCTTTTCAGCCACTTCCTCGGCGGCTCGTTCCAATTCAAGGACGCTGCTGGAAACACGCACACCGCCGCGGTTGATCCGGGGACCGTGACCGCAGCTGACGCGAGCGCCAAAACCCTTACGGTCAACCTCAACTCAGGTGACTCGAAGACCTACAACATCACTTCAGATGTCCATATTCGGCCGGCGCTCTCCGACTTCCAGAACGGCGACCATGTGACAGCGATTTCCGTCGACGGCACGCTGCGGGCGGTCACGAAGGGCGGCCACGTCCTGCCTTTATTGGGAGGCGAGAAGCACGGTGGTCTTCGTCACCACGAAGGCGGTCGCTTCGACTTCGAAAAGGCGCCTGAAGGAACAGAATCGAGCACGTCAAACGGTGGATTGTGAACCCCTACGGAGCACTCCGCCGACCTATTTATCCAGAAGAATTGACTGACCTACCCAATCGGGTTGAGACCGGAATCCGGCCATGTGGTCTATAACCGGTCAATACTCGATTGATAGGGAGAGGGTGCTCACTACCGATAAAGCTTATCCGCTCGCCTTAATGGTTCCTGCCCCACTTAGCCGCACGTCGGTCAGCACTCTATTGTCCCCCTAACCGACCTGTCGGGGTATCGAAGCAGGGACTCAGCGGCAGACGAGTACAGGAGGGGCGTTCACCGTTAGGTCCTCACGATATCGCGATCGAGGCCGGTAGAGGTCGCGTGCACTTGGTTCTTACCTGCCGTCTTCGCCCGCCGAAGGGCCGTGTCAGCTCCCTCAATGATGCTTTCTGGGTAAGGAATAGGCTGCCCGGCGGTCGTAAGCACGCCTATGCTGGCGGTAACCGGCAACGCCCTGCCGCCCGCAACCAGGCACTGCTCGGCGATGCTGGTGCGGAGGCGTTCAGCCAGGTGGAGAGCGCCCTCATGATTAGTTTCTGTCAGCACTACGCAGAATTCGTCCCCGCCGAACCTGGCCGCAATATCGCAGTCACGTATTGAGCCAGAGATAAGGCTCGCTACCTGCCGGAGGATCGCATCGCCCTGGAGGTGCCCGTAGAGATCGTTGTACTGCTTGAACCCGTCGATGTCGATCATGAGGCATGAGAGGGTACCTCCATACCTGCCGACGCGGCCGCACTCTCTGCGAACTGCGTCGGCCAGATAGCGCCTGTTGTAGAGATCTGTGAGGGCGTCGATGACGGCCAGCCTCTCGGTCTCGAGTTTCTGACGACGCGCCGCCTTCTCGCGTGTCGCCTTCTTCAGGCATTCGCTAATCGCTGTTCCAAGCGCCTCCGGCTCGATGCGTGCCTTGAGGAAGTAGTCATAGGCGCCGGCGAGGATTGCTTCCTTCGCCACAAGCTCATCGCCAGAGCCGGTCAGCATTATGATGGGCGGCAATTCCTGTCCGACCGGGAGCCCGCGCAGAAATTCCAGGCCGCTTTGGCCGGGGAGATCATAGTCGAGAAGCATAAGATCGACTTCGATTGTGTCTAGAAGCCGGCTCAGCCCCTTGGTTGACGTCAGAACTTCGATGTCGAAGTCGATCTCCTGGTATCTTTCGAGGGCTCGGCGGATCAGGTACTGATCTGTCGGACTGTCCTCGACGACAAGGACTCGAACGGTTCTTCTAATTGCCATTTGTTACCTCTCGACTGGGCTGGCGCCGCCGTTACGGCCAGGAAGGGAGCGCCAGTCTCCCACCGTCTAGACGCCTGCACCTTGACAGTTGTTACGGGCGACTGACTATGTCCCTAACCTCGCCCAACCGGCTACTTCAATTCGCGATACCGGTCGATGTTCATCGGCTCTCCCAACTGGAACGCTGATAACACGTGTCGTGCCGCTGGCCGAACATCTCTGGGTGCCTACGTCAAGAACAAGTCCACCGCCTGCCCAATCTCCGCCACATCACGCGGGTCGTACATCACGGTCTCGCCCTCCAATGGCACGAGGCGGGCGTTGGGGATCTGAGTTGCCATCAATCGGCCGAACTCGTAACGGAACAGGTTATCGTTGACGCGCTGGAGTATCAGCGTGGGCGCCTTGATCTGAGGGAGAAGGGCGGTCACGTCCACGGCGTGGATGTCCTCGAGGATTCGGGCCACGGTCTCGCCGCCGGAGGACTCACGGAAGAGAGTGCCGCGGTGGAGGTTGGCGGCGGAGCGCTGGTGGCGGACGGTGTCGGCGAAAAGCTGAGCGGCCGGCTCCCAGGTGCTGCGGGCGAGGCCG
>WNGK01009995.1_pt1 | contig 17264 bp, 16 predicted proteins | sample 5400601 | NCBI WGS metagenome assembly WNGK01 (sample SAMN13153376, study PRJNA577476) | soil metagenome | isolation source: 60 cm soil or saprolite under Garry oak tree replicate 1 | place: USA:California | collected 2016-06-15
TTTTTCGAGAAAGAGCAGCATGCCGTAGTAGGCTTCGGGCGAGCCCAGGCCGTAGATGCAGCTCACCGATGCAACGATCAGGCAGTCGCGCCGCTCAAACAGCGACCGTGTCGCCGAAAGACGCAGCTTGTCCAGTTCGTCATTGATCGTGGCTTCTTTCTCGATGTAAAGGTCGGCCGCGGGAACGTAAGCTTCAGGCTGGTAGTAGTCGTAGTAGGAGACAAAATACTCGACCGCATTGTGCGGGAAAAAATTCTTGAACTCGTGATAAAGCTGCGCCGCCAGAGTTTTGTTGTGGGCCATCACCAGCGCTGGCCGGTTCGCCTGCTCGATGACTTTCGCCATAGTGTAGGTCTTGCCCGACCCGGTCACTCCCAGGAGCACCTGGTGCTGTTCGCGATCGAAAACTCCGCGCGCCAGGGATTGAATTGCGCTTGCCTGGTCACCCTTCGGCTTGTAGTCGCTGATGAGACGAAAATCCATGAGAGCCTTCCGCAGCCGCACAGAAGCAAATCCCGGCGGATAAGAATCTCTCTATTATATCGAGCTTGGGAGTTAGGACTGGGGCGTGGGCTGATTCTCCACGCAGTTGTCGCAGTCAGTTTTGATTGCTAAGAGCTAGAAGCTAGTGGCTAGCTAGAAGCTCGTTAATTAGGCAGCTTGAAGTTGATCGTGACCTGCGTCTCAATTTCAACCGGCTCGCCATTCAGCAGATACGGACGATACTTCCACTGGCGCACCGCATCGCTTGCGGACTTAGCCAGAGAGGCTTCCCCGCTGAGCACTTTGATTGCGGTGATCGTGCCTTCCTTGCTGACCGTGGCCAAAAGTTCGACTCCGCCCTGCTTGCGCAACTGCAATGCGGACCGAGGATACACGGGAGATATCTTCTTTATCAGAAGCCCTTGCGACACGCCCTGAGAAACCCGGAGCGAACTCGGCGCGGGCCTCGGAACAACCGCATCGGTGTTCACGAGCTTGGCTAGCGTTGCGTCGGGATTAGCGGAGGCAATTGCGAATGCCGGAGGCGCGGCCTGCGTTGGCGTCGTCTGCGCCGTCGGACTCCCGGCTTTCGTCTTCACCACTATCGGCTGGGGCTTGGGAGTAACCGTGATATTTGGTTTCGGTGCAGCTGACGTGTCGCCGACGTCAAGCCGGGGCTGCCACAGACTTCTCCTGGGCCGAATCGCTTCCGTGCAGGTAACGCATCGGCTGAAATTTCTGCCATGCGACATAACCCGCCACACAAAATAGAAACAAGAGTGTGATGTTGCGAAGAGCGTGACTCTTTCCGCTGGTCCCTTCCGAGGCCTGCGCATAGGACGAAAATGTTGGCACAGCGGCCACTTCAAACGGGTGAGGCGAGCTCGCGTCGGCCACAATGGCCTCGTGGGTCGCCAAGGGCGCAGCTGTCTTTAGTTCCCCTGCAGGCTTGATCGGAGCCAAAGCGACCGCAGCTGCCTGTCCCCCGGAACTTGTGGCAGTACTGGCAGCGATCGGTTCAGCAGAACTCTGGAGCTCGGTAGCCGAGGCCCCGGCTGCAGATGGGTGCTTTCCAACGACCGGATCGGGAAGCGACTCGAGCACCGCAACTTCAGCGGGCTCAGCTGCTGGAGTTGGCTCGCTCTCCACCTCGATCATCGAAAATGGTGCGCCTGCCGATTGTGCCCGCGGAGTTACCGGGGCAGGCGCGAATAGCTCTGGTTTTGGCGCCGGTCCAGGAGCGTTGATACCTGTTATGCCTGCGGATGGTGCCGCAGCTGCCCGGGTCTCATTCTTTCGCAAGAGCCCCCTGGCCACCCGCAAAGTACCCTTTGATTGCTCAATATTGATCGGCTTCGTCAAAACCAGGTTTGCGCCTATGCGGAATGCAGTCGCTACTCCCGCTTGTCCCTCGACAACTGCTACATAAAGCGAGCTGTGATTGACACTCGAATTACGCGCTGCCTTGAACAACACAGAGCCATCCTTCTCGTTTTGCGAATCCACTACCAGCGCGTCAAAATGCTCGTCGGCAAGCTTTTTTGCGGTGTTGAATACGTCCCCAGCCGGCTCAACCGTAAAGTCAAGCTCACTTAACACCTGGGTCACGGCGCGGACGATCTTCTCATCAGGACAGAAAAGGAGGGCTTTGTAGCTCATAATCGCATGGTAGGTACACGGGTATGCACCGGCAAGTTACTGACGTAATTGCGCCAAGAGGCTTGAATGGCCATGCACATTCACGCATTCCGTTATGGCTCAAAATTGCCTGGACGGCATGGATGCTAGTCTGGGCGCCGGTGTATTGGAAGCAGTATGGCGCGCAGAATTTTCTTTACTTCTGCGATTTGGGAAATGTTCTGATTGCTGTCGCGTTTTGGATGGAAAGCCGGCTCATCTTCTCCTGGCAAGCGGCCGGACTGCTCGTCTTTCAGACACTCTACGTTCTCGATCTTCTCGGCGCGTTCTTGTCAGGAAAACATGTAATCGGCGGCACCGAATACATGTTCGATCCATCGATTCCGAAACTGGTGCGGGTTCTGGGGTTTTACCACTTGATCGTTCCACCTCTGTTGCTTTGGGCGGTGCGGCGTTTGGGATATGAGAAGAGCGGATGGAAATGGCAGACGCTAACGACCTGCATTGTCGTGCCGCTCAATTTTTTTTGGCGGCCGCAATCCAACGTGAATTGGGCGCGAGGAATTGGCCACCAGCAGCACCTGATGCCGGCATTGCTCTATTTGATCGGCTATCTGATAGTCGCTCCGCTGCTGGTGTATTGGCCAACGCATCTGGCACTCTCGCGGTGGATGCGGAGTGCGCGTAAAGACTGAGTCTCAGATTTCCAATTCGAAGGGTTTGCGGCAATCGCAGATGCGTCAGTCAGGGTCTTCAGAAACGAAACGAGATCTCGCTTCTCTTGCGGCGTCCGCCTAATTTTCATCATGAACCGCGATTTACCTGGCTTCCCGTCTCCGCCTCGGCCGTACTCGTCGATCACCGTTTCGAGTGTCCCAGCACTACCATCATGCAAATAGGGAGCATGCTGCGCGATATTGCGCAGGCTCGGAGTCTTGAACGCTCCAAGGTCCTGCTCCGAATGAGTTACCCAGTAGCGACCGGGATCATCTTCGCTGCCGGTCCCAAGGTTTTGAAATTTGTTGTCGGTAAAATTCGGGCCGTTATGACACCATGCGCACCGCGCTTTTCCGATGAAGAGAACCAAGCCATTCTTCTCCTGCATGCTCAGTGCATTCTTTTGGCCGCGGACATAACGATCAAAGCGCGAGTCAGTGGTGACGACTGTTCGCTCGAACGAAGCGATCGCTTTGGCTCATTCTTGATTGTTGGACGTCCGCCGAAAACCGCTTCAAAATCCTGCCGGTATCTGGAATCAGCCTCCAACCGTTCCATTAGCTCGGTTTCTTTCGGCGAGTTCATCTCGCTGGCAGACATCATTGGGCCGGAGGCCTGATCTTCCAGGCTGGCGACTCGGCCGTGCCAAAACTGGGAAGAGTTGTATGCGGCGTTCCAAATGCTTGGGGTGTGGCGGGGCAGTGCGTGGCCATGAAACCCAATCGCGCGTGGGCAACCGTCGGAGAAACCCTTTGCCGGATCATGGCAGGTACCGCAACGGATGCTCCGATCAGCTGAAAGGATCTTGTCGAAGAATAACCGACGTCCTAAATCGACCTTGCTCTGGGTCTGTAGATTGTCCGGCGGAGAAATCGGGCGCAGGTAGAATTCCGAGACCGACAGGAAGTTCGTTCAACGAATCAATCATCCGGGGTTTTCTCTGGCGTTTTGGTCGAGTGCCCGCGAGAGGAATGGCGAAAGCATACAAAAGAACAAAAGAAAAGAACAGAAGTGAGCCGGTAGAGCGATCGCCGAAATATATTTGAGCTTTCTGCTTTTTCGATTCTCAAACAATGAATTCGAGGTCTCATCAGCGCACATCAATCGAGGTGATGGTCAGAACGTCGTTGGCGTCCAGCATCCCTTTCACGCGCACTTTGTTCGCGGCATACGGTTCAGCCATATTGGATTTGCCAGATGGTAGACCTTCTTGTGGACGCTATCGACCAGGACGTACTTCCCCCCGAGGCGGACACAGTTGTGCGTGCACTCAGCCGGAGTGTGTCCGAGCACGTTGCTCTTGATGACGTCGTCGTGCGAGCTGCCGCTGGAGTGAACGTTGAACGCGCACTGGCGGTCAGAAACTTCGCCAAGCACGACAACAGCCCGATCAGCGGCCATCGCCAGCGAACAAAAAATAACAAGGCAGCTAAGCGCCCGCATGGTTCTCCCTTCTATTCCATCGACTGTGCGAGCGGAGACTTTAGATGTACAACTGGCGCATTCTATGTGACACCACTTTCCCCGTTCCAGGCATTTACACTGCAAGGTCGGAGGTAACAGAAATGCTCATATCACTCTTGCTTGCACTGCTGCTGGCTGGTTCACAACAGGGTGGAACATCGTCTTCGCAAGCTAATGTTTCAAGTCCGCTTCCGGATGCAACGAAACTCCTTCGCGCGAAAGACCAGGCGTTGCTGGACGCAATCGCACCGGGTGACGTCAAAACCTGGGATGCTGCCATGGCCGAGGGCGCAATCTATGTCGACGAGAACGGCCAGATCATGCAGCGAGCAGAGTTCTTGAAACAGCTCACACCTCTTCCGGCAGGCGCATCAGGAACGATCAAGATTAGCGATTACTCGGCGTCGCTTCATGAAAATGTCGGCACTGTCATTCACACGGACGATGAAGAGGAAAACTATCACGGAGAAATGTTGCACGCCCGTTACCTGACCACAGAAACCTGGCAGAACACCGGCGGCGACTGGAAGCTGCTGCTGGTGCACGTGTACGCCGTCCTGCATGATCCCCCTGAGCAGAAGCTGAATGCGCAGGAGCTCGATACTTATGTAGGAAAGTACACAGCTGGCGATCTTACCTATACCATTCGGCGCGAGGGTGACCATTTAGTGGGCGAGCGCGAGGGCAGACCCTCAGCCAAGCTGAGCGCGGAGCTGCGGGATGTATTCTTTGTTGCTGGACAGCCTCGCACGAGAAAGATCTTTCAGTACGATGCTAGTGGGAAAGTCACCGGGTTCGTGGACCGGCGCGAGGGAGTGGATTTGGTTTGGACTCGAATGAAATAAATTCTGATGGAAGTACTTACTCGAAAGAGATCAGTTTCTCAGCGTCTTGCCCGTTTTGAGCGTGTACTGAATCCTCTCCTGTGTCTTCTTTTCTCCACAGAGTGATTTGAAAGCCTCGCGCTCGAGATCGAGAATGTACGGTTCGCTCACCGGCGTACCTGGCGTTACATTTCCGGCGCACAAAACCTCGGCTACTTTCGTTCCGATCTTCACTTCGTGGTCGCTGATGTACTCCCCTTGGCGCATCAGGTGAATGCCCAGTTTTAGCGTGGCTAATATGTTTTCACCTGGAGCGGGAATGTCAGTTCGCATTTGCGGAGGCTCGTATCCAGCGCGCACTAAATCGAGCGCTCGCGTCTTTGCATCCGAGAGTACGCGGTCTCGATTCATGGTGATCCTGTCGGAGCTGCTCAGAACTCCCAGTCCTCGCGCCTCATGAGCAGAGGTTGAAACCTTTGCCATTGCGATGGTCTCGAATGTCCGTTTCATTGCTTCCATCAGCTCAACTGATTCGCCGCGTCCGCCCGGCCGGATTGCGCCGGCGGTATCAAGCGCTCGCAGCAGCATCTCCTTGCATCCGCCGCCGCCTGGCAGCAATCCGACTCCGACTTCTACCAATCCCATATAAAGCTCGGCATGCGGCTGACGGGCTGCGCCATGAAGCGACATTTCAACCCCTCCGCCGAGTGTCATGCCGAACGGCGCTACGACCACAGGCTTGGGCGAAAACTTAATCGCTTGCGTCATTCCTTGGAATGCTCGAATGGCAAGATCAACTTCGTCCCATTCTTCTTCCTGCGCAGACATCAGGAGAAGCATCAAGTTTGCGCCGACCGAAAAATTCGCCGCGTCATTGGTAATTACAAACGCGTCGAAGTTCTCGCCAGCGCCGCCCGGCTTCAGAGTTTGCGAAATGAGCTGGACAATGTCGCTGCCAATCGTATTCATCTTCGAATGAAATTCGATGCAGCCGACGCCATCACCCAAATCCACCAGCGATGCGCCCGGATTCTTCTTCACCACGTCCTTGGACTTCTTCGCAACCGTGACAGACCACACTCCTGGCGGAACCTCCACGGCTTTATAACCTGAAGCAGCGAGATCAAAATAGGCACGCCCAGAGGCCGCCTTCGCGTCATCCTCGTACCAGGACATTTTTCCGGAGACGAGCAGCGTCTCGGTATTTGCCGCGACGGGGCGTCCTTCTTTCTTCATCCGCGCAACCGTGGATTCAACACCCGCCGCATCCCACAACTCGAAAGGTCCTAATTCCCAATTGAAGCCGAGCCGCATTGCTCGGTCGATTTCAACGACGCTATCGGAAATTTCAGGTATGCGGTTGGCGGAATATGTCCACAGCTCGGAGAGCGCGGTCCAAAGGAATTGCTCTTCTTTATTCTTACCCGATCCGCCAAGCAGGCTCTTCAGTCTTGCTCCCGTGTCCTCAATGTTCTTCGCCATTTCCAGCGAGACGGATTTTGGCTTCTGGCGCGGGCGATATCCGAGCGTCCTCCAGTCCAATGCAAGGCGCACGTCTTCCCCAGCGCTTTTGGTCTTCTTATAGAAACCGCCGCCAGTCTTGTCACCCAGCATCTTGCGCTCAAGCATCTGCTTAAAGAAGTCCGGTAGCTTGAGATCGCTTCGCTCATCGAGATTGGCGGGCGAGGGCGCCCGCCCTACACCGGTTCCTGTCATGTTCGCGACCACGTGGCCGAGGATGTCTAGTCCAACCAGATCAATCGTTCGGAACGTCGCCGAACGTGGCCATCCCACGGCTGGGCCGGTGAGCGCGTCTACCTCTTCGACGGTGAGATCGAGCTCCTGCATCAACCGCATCACATTGAGCACGGAAAACGTGCCAATGCGATTGGCGATGAAGTTCGGGGTATCTTTTGCGAAGACAACGCCCTTGCCCAGGTGAATGTCAGCGAACTGCGCGACTGCTTCCATCAGCGCGCGATTGGTCTCAGGTGTAGGAATGATTTCCAGCAGCCGCATGTAGCGCGGCGGATTGAAAAAGTGCGTGCCAAACCAGCAGTGCCGGAATTCCTCAGAGAATCCCTCGGCTATTTTCGCGACCGGCAGGCCGCTGGTATTGGTGGTGATGATCGTTCCCGGCTTGCGAATTGCCTCCACTTTCTTCAGCAGCGCGCGCTTGATTTCCATCTCTTCGACGACTGCTTCGATAATCCAGTCCACCTCAGCAACGCGTTCCAAGTCGTCCTCGAAGTTACAGGTCGTCACCAGCGATGCAAGCGAAGCCTCGAAGAAAGCTGCCGGTTTCGATTTCCGAGCTCCCTCAAGGCCGGCGACCGCGAACTTATTGCGCGAGGCGGCATCGGCTCCAGGTGGAACCATGTCGAGAAGAAAACTATGCCCGCATTCGCCAAATGCGCAGAGATGCGGGCGCCCATAGTTCCAGCACCGAGGACTGCGACTTTATGAATTCGCTTCATAGGAAGGGAAGCAAGAATCATAAACCACGAAGGACACTAAGTTACACGAAGGAAAATACATAGGAAAAGCGCTCAAGCCGTGGGCGTACTTGAGGCTCCCTCACCCGAGAACAGAGGTTGATTTTCCTTCGGGTAACTTAGTGTCCTTCGTGGTTAGTGCCTTACGGAAGTCTATCGATGGCCCAATCATCTTTTCCAACTCGGGCCACAACAATCTTGCAGTAATGAGGGCGCACCGAAGAGCTGGAAGCACCGAACAGCACCACCGCGAACGCATATTCTTCTCGCCCAATCCGCTTCCCATGTTCAATCTCAAACGCAGCCTGTGGTCCCGGCGAGAAGAAACTCTGCAACAGCTCAGGAGAAGTCTGCTGCCGCGCAGAGTCAGTCAGCATCATGATTCCGGTTTCGTGGTCCTGCGTTTGCCAGGCATGAAGAAATCGATTGGCGGCGGCAAGCGCCAAACTGTACGCGGGATCAATGGCGTGGGCGGAGCTGCTTTTCGAAACACGAGCAAATGAGCTGGAAGACACCAAACACGACAGCAGGAAAAGGGCGACTCGAAGTCTCATCCGGCAATCTTCGGAGAATACTTAGCATTGCGGAAGAGACAATCGAGGTTCATTCCTCATCAAGCAATCAGCTTCGCCAGCAGGAAAGCCGCCCCCGCTGCGACCCCGCCAATAAGCACCGTCTGGAAGGCGCTACGCAGAGCGCGTGCGCCAGTAAAGTGGCCTTTGATGAATCCAAATATTGCGAGCGCCAGCAGAGTCACTGCTGCGGAAAATACAAGCCCCTTGTAGGCACTGGAGAGAACGATATACGGACAAAGCGGAATCAGCCCTCCCGCAATGTATGACGCAGCAATTGTTCCAGCGCTGGTCACCGCGCGCTTGGGATCGGGTTCTTCCAGCCCAAGCTCGAAACGCATCATGAAGTCGACCCATGCATCGGGGTGCTCACTCAAAGCCTGGGCCACCTGGGTGCTTTCCTGCGCCGGCAATCCATAGTTCTGAAAAACTCGCTTGACCTCGGCAATCTCCTCTTCGGGGATTTCTTTGATCTCTCGATACTCGCGTGCGCGCTCCTGTTCGTAATGTTCGGCGTCGCCCCTTGCGGCGAGATATCCACCCAAACCCATGGCGATTGATCCAGCTGCGATTTCAGCCATTCCGCCAATGACGATCAGCCGCGTGCTGGCAACCGCGCCTGAAAGTCCGGCGGCAAGGGCAAAGGGCACGGTGAGACCGTCGGACATTCCGATCACAACGTCGCGCACCAGGTTTCCGGAAGTGAAATGTTTTTCAGCATGGGCAATGCGTGTGCGCGCCATCAGTGTCTCTCCTCTTTGTGCGACTCCAAATATTTTTGTGCCAGCCGGACCACGTCGCGCTCACCCCGATACGTGAGCTTGCGTTCCGCGCCTTCGAGCGGAATCCACAGTGCCTGTTTGACCTCGATTTGCATGCCGGGCGCGATGTCTCCAATTTCCCCACATTCGTAGCGCAACAGATAAAAGCTGACAATCTTAAAAACGCGCTGCTGATCGCCCCAGGAGCGAACGTACAAGTACTTAATGTCCGTGAGCTTGGCCATAATGGTTCCTCTGATCCCGGTCTCCTCACGCACTTCACGGACGGCGGCATGCTCCGGCTTTTCCCCGGGATCCACCAATCCCTTGGGCAAAGCGAATACCTGCTTGTGACGTTTTTTGTCACTTCCCGGGCCACTTGCCGGCTCCCGTTGCGGCTCGATAACCGCCAATTCCCAGCCCTGCGGCGTTGGCCTTACCACCACCCCTCCGGCGGAGATCTCTCGCAGCATGGCCTCAAATTATCAGGAACAAAGGGCTTCGTCACGGGTTTGAAAGAGAGAGCCTACGGTAACGTACCATCGGAACCTACGTGAACGTACTCTGGGTGGAGCGGCATCTAATTTGCTGTAGAGGTAATAGCGGCCGGAGGTCTTGCCGCCATGACCATTAGAGGCTTCGAAAAGATCGTGCGCTCGGTACGTGCCTTTGGGCGCGGCATCTCAGGCGTTCCCGCCGACGTGGTTTCTTCTAAAGTTCCTTCCATTGGACTGGCCCTTGGGGGAGGCTTCGCCCGCGGCATTGTCCACATTGGTGTTCTTAAGGTCCTAGAGGAAGAAAATATCCCCATCCGGTTCATTGCCGGAACCAGCGTTGGAGCGCTGATCGGCGCGGCATATTGCAGCGGAGTGACGCCGGCTGAACTGGAAGAAATCGCGTCTCGCGTCCGCTTCCGCGATCTTGCGCGCTGGACGCTCTCACGCTACGGCTTCGCCACCAACCAGCGCATGATCGGTTTTCTGAGCAAAACTCTAAAAGTGCGCACTTTTGAAGAGCTGCGCATACCGCTGGCAGTCACAGCAACAGACTTCGCTTCGGGTGAAGGCGTGGTATTTCGCTCAGGACCTTTGGCCGATCCAGTACGTGCCAGCTGTGCTTATCCCGGAGTGTTTTTGCCTGTGGCGGTGAATGGACGCTTGCTGGTAGATGGCATGCTCGCCCACTCGCTTCCCACGAAACCCGTGCGCGACATGGGCGCAGACCGGGTGCTGGCTGTCAGTCTGCGCAGCAGATGGGCGAAAGACGACGGCCCGCGCCATATCTTTGACGTGATAGGCCAATGTTTCTCGATCGCCCAGGACATGAACTGCGCCCACGCCCGTCTATGCGCCGACCTTGTGCTCGAACCGGATGTTACCGGCTACCGCTACGACGACTTCGAGCACAGTTCTGGGCTGGTGAGCATCGGAGAAGAGGTGACCCGCCAAGCGCTGCTCGAAATCTGCAAGTGGATGGAACCGGCCGCGCTCGCCAAGCCCGCCCTCACCAACACCCCGCTTGTGAGCCCCGCGCGCTCGGGTTGAATCGTCTCCCCGGGAGAACCAACGGAAGTAACCCCTTCCTGCCGCAGGCATTCCCTTTACTCGCACTGCCATTGATGAACCGTGGCATTCGGGCCTGCCAAACCGTGCTTCTGGCGCGCGGTTTGACTCATAGAAATTAATTGTTTGTTAAAGAACTCCGGTGTATATTACTGTCCACCTGTGAATCGATGCGGAGGAATGCTTTGATTCCTGGGAACCGCCTGGTCCCTTCGTCAACTTAGTAACGCTGCTAACTTCGTCACTAGTCAAAACCGACGCGCCAAGGTGTGCCCATGTCAGTGCCCGAACGTCGCCAAATCCCCCGCACCGCAATTGACAGACTTGCTTACATTCATATTGAGCCAGATAACGGTGGCATTGTTTTGAATCTCTCTGGCGAGGGGCTTTGCTTTCATTCCTTTGCTCCGGTTGAGCGTAATGGGTCGTTTCGTTTCTCGCTGCTGGAACAGAATCGCCGCATTTCTGTTTGTGGAGAACTGGCATGGACTGACGAAATCCAAAAAATTGGTGGAGTGCGGTTCACCACTTTGACCACCGAAGCTCGCCAGCAAGTCGAAACTTGGATAAGTCAGCCGGTAAGTCCCGGCGAGGAACACAAAAGTTCCACGTTAGGAGCGGCGCTGCTCAAAGCTCTTCCCGGCCTCCGCGCTCATCGCCTTACGGAGGGAATCGGATTCGGCGAGAACAATAGATCCGACGAAAGACCCGGTCAGAGACTTATGGCCGCCGTTGCTGCGGCGTTTCTAAAGACGAAGACGCGGATCAAGCTAGGAGGATTTTCGGCAGGTCTGGCAACCGGCCTGGTGATTTCGGCACTTTGCGCGTCCACATTCTTGCTTTATGGGCATCGCCGTGACATCGGCGAGGCCCTCATTCATTTAGGCGAGCGACTGGCGTCAAAGTCCGAAATCAGCGGACAAATTGCGCAAGCCGCGCCACCGCCGACTCCCCCTTCCAAAGAGAGCATTCCGCCGGCCTCATCGACTCCAGCGCACCCAACCAATGAAGTTCGTTCGCCGGCTCCGCCGCCGTTCCAGGCTCCGACCCGGGAACAGCACACTCCGCTTCACGCCCAAACTCCGGCTAAACCGCCCAAACATCTTCTCGATCAATCTCACGCGACCCCGGCGAGGCCGCAACAAGGGGCGCTAAAGACACCTGCTACAGCGCCCGCCATCCGTGCACCGCTTCCATCATCCCACTCGGCTGACAACCCCGTTCAACGTCCAGCTATCCACACCGTAGGAGAACCCGCGCCACCGTCGGCTTCCGCTGTCTCGCTGTCCGCTCCCGCGCTGCCCGCAACCAACGTGGTCCCGAATGGACCCGCTACGCACGTGCCAGAGCCCCTCGGCGCCGTCAGTGTGCGCAGCTCTGCAGAAGATGGCCCCCTCTCGCCCGCGCAGATGTACTTCGACCTAGGCAAGTTCAAAGACGAGCTGTGGGCCCGCAACCTGGGCGACAAGCTGACGCAACTTGGACTGCAGACTAGCGTCCTTCAAAGAGGACACCTTTGGATGAATTCCTACCAGGTGCTGGTCGGTCCTTACGGTAATGAGGAACAAGCGACGAAAATACACCACGACCTGCTCTCGCGTGGCTACAAGCCACGACCTTTCGAGCGAGGTTCCCGGAACTTCCTGTTCGGTTCCGCGATGACGCTCAACGGCGCGCAATTACCGGTAGGCGATTTCACTATCAGTTGGGAGTCCTACGTCACCGACGCAAAGGTAAAGTTCGCGCAAGGCAATGACGTCGTCGCCACAGCCGACGGCCGTTGGATGAAACAGCCCTGGCGCTATGAGCACAACGAGTTCGTGTATGTAAAAGGCAACAATGGTTCACGAGCGCTGGTGGAGATACATTTCTCAGGGCTCGATCGTGCGCTGGTGCTTGCCCGCTAACAATTTCGAAGCACTAAACCGATGTCATCCCGATCTCGCTGAAAGCGAGACAGGGATCTTATGATGCGTGTGGGTTAGCTGCGGCGTTGGGATAGCACGCTGTGCTTGTCATCAAATTTGTCCTTATGACTGTATCGGCGGACCAGACTGACCTAAGGTTCCTCACCTGTCCTCCTTCGTCGGACAGGTTCGGAATGACATCAGTTGAGAGGTTCTACTTCTCCACTCCCCGCTGCGCGATCCCGATGTTGTCCCTAGTGCTGTTCTTGACCATGTACATCATCTCGTCGGCTTGCCGGATGATGTCGTGGGGGGCTTTGGCATCGTGCGGGTAGGTTGCCAGGCCCATGGAGGCGCGGACGTTCAGGTTCAGTCCTTCTTCCTTGCAGAAGGCGCTGCTGCGCAGGCTGTCGCGCAGGCGCCGGGCAACGACCAGCGCGGAGTCTTTGCCAGTTTGCGGCAGGAGAACGACGAATTCGTCTCCACCATAGCGGAAGGCGAAGTCGATCAGACGCAGCTGAGCTTTAATCAGATAACCGATTTCCGCCAGCAACTTACTGCCAATCAGATGGCCGTGAGTATCGTTGACCTGCTTGAAATGATCGAGGTCAATGAAGAGCACGGAGAACTCATATCCAAATCGCGCCGAGCGATAGACCTCAGTCTCCAGCGTTTTATAAAGATGACGGGCATTGTATAGCCCGGTGCAGTCATCCGTGATGGTCAGCTCCTGGATTCTCTCGAAAGCGCGGGCATTTTCAATGGCGATCGCGGCGTAGTCGCAAAGCGACTGCAGGAAGAAGGACTCCTGGTCGCCAAAGTGCGCCATGTCGACGTTAATCAGCTGAATCACTCCTTGCACGCGCAACTTAGACCGAAGCGGGACGCAGATGATTGACTGCGTCTCCCACTGAGTGAATTCGTCGATCCTCTTGGCAAAACGGCGGTCGGCGCGCACGTCGGGCACTATTTCCTGCTTTCCGTACTTAGCCACATGCCCGGCAATGCCCTCGCCGATCTTCAGCCGCAGATTCTTCAGCGCCTCTGCCTTCGGACCTACTGCAATCGCGAAGTACAACTCCTGCTTCTGTTCATCAACCATCAGTAAAGACCAGTTCTCCGGGCGAAAATATTCCGCCATCTTCTCCATGATGGTCTGCAGGATGGAATCGAGGTCCAGCGAGGAGGTCAGGGCCTTGGCCACATCGTGGTAAATGCCCAGTTCCTGGTTCTGGCGGGCGGTCTCTGCGCCGGTGGCTTGCGACATCTAAAGGGTCCTTTGCTGGCCAGGGGTTTTCCGATTATAGGCACCCTTGCAAACGACGGGCAATGAACCATAGTAATGGGTGCCGACAACGTTATTGGCGGTCGCCAGCTCCGGCACCCATTCGCCTTAGGCGTTGCTCCGCCCAGCCTCGCCAATTCCCACTCCGCTGAGGAGCATTACTTCTTCGGCCAGAATGGATTGCGTCTGTCCAGGTTCTTTGGTAGCTTTTTAGAAGCCGCAAATTGCTCATTTTTATGGGTATTGTTTTCTGAGCGACCCGCCATCGTAACGCTCCGCGGCCTTCGAAGGAGAGACCGATTTGCCACATAAAGACCCGTATCTTTTCACGTCCGAATCCGTAACCGAGGGGCACCCTGACAAGATCGCCGACCAAATTTCCGACGCGGTACTCGACGCCTGCCTGGCCGAAGATCCCTTCAGTCGCGTCGCCTGCGAAACCCTTACCGCAACCGGCTTGGTCGTCATTGCGGGTGAAATAACAACCAAAGCCTACGTGGATTTCCAAGCTCTGGTTCGTGGAACTATTTCTTCTATCGGCTACAACAACGCTCTCTACGGATTCGACTCCAACACCTGCGCCGTGATCTCTAGCATCAACAAGCAATCGGGCGATATCGCCATGGGTGTAGATACCGGCGGCGCCGGCGACCAGGGAATGATGTTTGGCTTTGCGTGTGACGAGACGTCCGAGCTCATGCCAATGCCAATCTCGCTGGCGCACAAGCTCACCATGCGCCTCTCGCAAGTTCGCAAGAATGGCAAACTTCCTTACCTCCGTCCTGATGGCAAATCCCAAGTTACAGTTGAATATGATGCGAACAACAAGCCGGTCCGCGTGGATGCAGTCGTGATTTCAACCCAACATGCGGAGACAGTAACGAACGACGAGCTTCGTGCCGATGTTCTCAAACATGTCATTCAGGCGACGATTCCGGCGGAACTGCTGGATGAAGACACTAAGTACCACATTAATCCTACGGGACGCTTTGTGATCGGCGGCCCTATGGGCGATACCGGATTGACGGGACGGAAGATTATCGTCGATACCTACGGTGGAATGGGCCGCCATGGTGGGGGCGCTTTTAGCGGCAAGGATCCCACTAAGGTTGACCGCTCGGCGGCGTATGTGGCGCGGTACATCGCAAAGAACATTGTCGCGGCCAGGTTGGCAGACCGCTGCGAAGTGCAGCTTGCATATGCGATCGGAGTGCCGGAACCGGTGAGCATTTTGGTTGAGACATTTGGTACCTGCAAAGTGGACCCGGTGGTCATTCCGGACCTGGTACGCGCGCATTTCAAGTTGACGCCGAAGGGTATCATTGATTCCCTGAAGCTGCGGCGTCCGATTTACTGTAAGACTGCCGCGTATGGACATTTCGGCCGCAACGATCCTGATTTCACTTGGGAAGCAACGGACAAAGCTACGCAACTAGCGAGTGACGCGGGATTGCGTGAGCCAGTTGGAGCAGTAGTTCGGAAATAGTCCCCGGCAAGAGCTTTTCACCACAGAGCACACAGAGAGCAGAGAGGAAACTTAGTGGTCAGTGGCAAGTGGTCAGCCTCACTGATCGGGATTTTCTGACCACTAAAAACTAGCCACTAGCCACTGAAATTACAGGAGAAGCATGTCAACCACTTCGACGCAAGTGCAGTGCGATATCAAAGGCATCGAGTTCGCCGATCTCGGCAAGAAGCGGATCGAATGGGCCAACCAGTCGATGAAGGTGCTACAGATCATCCGCAAAGAATTCATCAAGAATCAACCGCTGAAGGGCACGCGCATCGCTGCGTGCCTGCACGTCACTGCGGAGACGGCGAATCTGGCCGTTTGCCTGCGTGACGGAGGCGCGGATGTCGTGCTGTGCGCGTCCAATCCACTGTCGACTCAGGACGATGTCGCCGCCAGCCTCGTCCGCGACCACAGCATCCCGGTGTTCGCCATCAAGGGCGAGGACAATGACACTTATTACAGCCACATCCTGGCTGCACTCGACCACAAACCACACATCACCATGGATGACGGCGCCGACTTGGTCAGCATCCTGCATACTAAGCGTCAGGACGCGCTCGACAGCGTGATTGGCGGCACCGAAGAAACAACGACGGGAGTGATCCGTCTGCGCGCCATGGCCAAAGAAGGCGTGCTGCAGTATCCGATCGTCGCGGTCAATGACGCGGACACCAAGCACCTCTTCGACAACCGCTACGGCACCGGACAGTCCACGATTGATGGCATCATCCGCGCAACTAATTTTCTTCTTGCCGGATCAAAGTTCGTGATCGCAGGATACGGCTGGTGCGGCCGCGGACTCGCCAGCCGCGCGCGCGGCGCTGGCGCCGAGGTCATCGTTACCGAGGTCGATCCGACCAAGGCACTGGAAGCCACAATGGATGGTTTCCGCGTGATGTCCATGCCCGAAGCCGCAAAACTAGGCGACGTCTTCTGCACCGTCACCGGCAACAAGAACGTGTTGGCCAAAGAACATTTCGAGGTGATGAAAGATGGCGCGATCATTTCGAACTCCGGCCACTTCAACGTGGAGATCGACATTCCCGCGCTTGAAAAAATGTCTTCATCAAAACGCACGACGCGCGAATTCGTCGAAGAATATTCGTTACGCGATGGCCGCAAAATCAATTTGCTCGGCGAAGGCCGCCTGATCAATCTGGCTGCAGCAGAAGGTCATCCGCCCTCGGTCATGGATATGAGCTTCGCCGACCAGGCGCTCTCGGTTGAGTACATGGTCAAGAACCACTCGACTCTCGAAAAGAGGGTCTACCGCGTACCAGAAGAACTCGACAAACGCGTGGCGCGGCTGAAGCTGGAGTCGATTGGAATCAAGATCGATCGCCTAACTCCAGAGCAAGAAGAATACTTGGCCGGCTGGAGCGAGGGTACGTAGTTTTCGACTGCCCACAGAACTTGGTTGGTAGGGCGGGCGAGCCGCCCTTCGTTTTTAAGTCGCACGTTGAAGCTTCAGCGCAGCACTCGCGCGCAACCAAAGCCTCAAATCGACAGCAACGACGCAAAAACTTTCTACGGTCAACGGAATTCAGCCTGTCGGAGGTGCGTTGGGAAAGACTAATTCCATAAGATCTTTCGCTCCCTGGTCTCCGACACTGGCATGACCAACCAGGAGCAGCATGGCTTGTTCGACGGTCAGTTTTTTGACCGTTGGAGGTTCATAACGCTTTGGAAGTTCTTCCGGAAGCTGCGGGTGCTCCGGGCGAAACACCTCTAAGAATTCTCTGGCTCGGCCCAACAGAGCTTGAGTAGCTTGTGTAAGGGTTAACTTCTTGAGGACTGGTTTCTGATAACTCTTTCGTACGTCTTTCTCGATCCACTGCACGAGTCCACCTCACGTTCCACATGACCTCTCCCCCTCGGACAAAAATCGCACTTAATCGTTCTCACCTTGTATCTTGCTGGTAACTGCCCGATCTCTTCCCTCCATGGTAGTTGGAGATTGGATCGGGTTTCGGCGGGAGGCCGATCGCATCCTGAGGCGCATTGGTTCTGCAGCCTGGATTATAGATAGGCCCCCCGCCCTTC
>WNGK01007064.1_pt1 | contig 17256 bp, 16 predicted proteins | sample 5400601 | NCBI WGS metagenome assembly WNGK01 (sample SAMN13153376, study PRJNA577476) | soil metagenome | isolation source: 60 cm soil or saprolite under Garry oak tree replicate 1 | place: USA:California | collected 2016-06-15
GATTATGGGGCCATTGCATTCGCTGAGCTTTACGACCTCACCACCGGGAAGTGGAGGGCCACCGGCACGATGACCATCAGCCGTGAAGACCACACGGCCAGCCTCCTGACCAATGGTCAGGTGCTAGTGATGGGCGGGACCACGGTTGACTTCAACGGTGTGACGGTCGCGTCGGCGGAGCTATACAACCCGGCCACTGGCAACTGAACGGCAACCGGCAGCATGCTTCAAAGCCGGGAAAGACAAACCTCGACGGTGCTTCAAAACGGACAGGTGCTGGTAGCTGGCGGAGACTTCTACGACGGCGTCAACGTCGGCTTTCTGACCGAGTGCGAGCTGTATGATCCTGTTCTCGGCACGTGGTCTGTGACTGCGAGCATGAGCACGCCTCGCTATGGGGCAAGGGCCGCGCTCTTGCTCGATGGACGGGTGCTCGAGGCTGGCGGAGAAACCGACTTCGCGGGTAACCCGACTCCGTTGGCCGAGGTCTACACGCCATGACCCTTCAGGAGGATCAACCGCGGATTGCGTGGATTACACGGATAGCAAGGAGGCAAAATATCACAACAACAGATCTGGAATCGGCGGAGAGGCTTTTTCGCCTGGGGAGCATCCCCATCTCTTTCAGACCTGGAAACCCATAGGCTAAAACCAGCCCAGGCAAGAGGAAAACATTATGAAAATTGCGGTTCCAAACGTCGACACACTTCCATATCTCAAAAACTCACTAAAGAGCAGACATGGCAGACAATGGCTTGTGCTTTACCTTGTGTTTAGCTTCAGCGTGGCAAACCTTGGGGTCTCGCTACAGGCGCGCGCGGAATGTAGAGAGGGCTGTGATTCCAGCGGCTTCGATGCCTTCCTCGGCGAGGATGCACTCCTAAATAGTGGCACCGGAAGCACGGCTGTCGGATATCATGCACTTCAGAACAACAGTGGGAATTTTAATGTCGGCGTAGGCCAGAACACCCTGTTAGCCAGTTCTGGCGGTGAAAATGTCGCCACGGGCAGTTCTGCGCTGGGGAATAATACTACCGGCTATAACAACACGGCCATCGGGGGTTCAAACGGCAAAGGAGGCGGATCCGTGCTTATTCCGCTTCAATGCTTCCCTGGCCACCGGAGCCTTGGCGAAGGAGGCAACGATCCAACGACTTAACGCCGCGAAGCCAACTTTTCGCTTAAGCGATCGCAGAAAAAACTGAAAAGCGCAGCGGGAATTGTCAGCATTGCGATTGGTTGGCCCCGGTGGTACTTTCTCTGCGGTATGGGATTGACGAAGGTGACAACGAAACTCACAAGCCTGGTGGATTCGCACAAATCGTTCGAGTCACTTTTTCTGGTAGATACCGGAGCGACGGACTCGAGGGCCCCCTCTGATGAACTTGAAAAGCTTGGGGTCAAGCAAGAAGGGAAAATGGCGTACGAGTTGGCCGACGGCACGGTCAGGGAGTACCCCTTTGGTCTCGTCCGGATTGAATTCATGGGAGAAACGACTGCGGGCCGCGTGATCTTCGCTGCTCCTGGAACAGAACCGCTGTTGGGCGTGACGGCGCTCGAATCCGTCGGGATTATCGTCGACCCAACCAACAAGACGTTCAAGCGCCTTCCAGCTATTCCGCTTAAGTAGATCAAGGCGCACCAAAGAGGCGCTTCCAAATTGTCAGTCTTAGAATCTCGGCAGTTTTTAGGCCCGCCGATTCCCTGCCGACAGGTAACTAAGCGCGCGAATCGGATGTGGACACGAGCAGGCGGGCAGCCTGAGCTCCCCGATCCGTTATATCCGCTGCCTGCCACGCCGTAATCCAGCCGCTGCCGCGCCGAAGCCGGGTAATCCGTGGCCTGCCACGCCTGCCTGCTCGCGAACGCTTCCGGAGTAGCCTCGGCGAACGCAGGTCTTTCCGATCTAACGCTTCCCTGGCTCGCCGTGGGTTCAGCGAAGGTGGCAACCCTTCAACGATTTAAACGCGGCGAAGCCAATTTTCCGCGTAAGGGATCGCGAAATTTTACGCAGTACATTTGCCGAGCAAGAGGCGAAGATTGCGGAGTTGAAATCGGCTGATGCTGAGCAGCGGAAGGAAATCAGGGCGCTCACAGCAGCTCTGAAAGAGCAGGCCGCGCAAATCCAAAAGGTGAGTTGCCGGGTTGAGATGAGCCAACCCGCGACAAGGATCGTGTCGAATCGTCCGTAAAACATTTACTGTCCGCACTGTCAGCTGTATCGGCCAGATTTAATTGGGTCCCTCGTCGATAATCCGCGAGTTGCATACAGCCATAGCGCTTTAGCAGCGTGGGGGCTTTTGTTTTAATGCGTGAGCATTCAAATTTACGTTTGAAAATATGGACGAATCGAAAGGCGCGTTGCGTGTCTTCGTTCTCGCCGACACGCACAATCGGCTCCCGGATAGCGTGAAGGAAATGGCCAAAGATGCCGATGAAATCTGGCATCTTGGCGATGTTTGTGCGGAAGCGGTTCTTGACGAGTTTCGCGCGATTGGTCCGCGCGTGATCGTCGTGCGCGGAAATTGCGATACCAATTTTGAGTGGCCGCTTGTCGTTGATCTTCTGCGAGGCGGTTTGAAATTCCGACTGCAACACGTTCCACCCGATCATTCGCCGGATGATATAGATGTTCTCTTGCACGCCCATACGCACGTTCCGCGCAATGAAAGACGCGGTCGTGTTCTGTTTCTCAATCCCGGCTGCGTGACCCGGCCTAATCGCGGCGCGCCTCCAAGTGTTGCCTGGCTGGAAATAGCGGATGGAAAAATCAGCTGGAAACTCGTGCCGCTGTCGTGTCACCGTTAAATCGTTGAAGCGTTTGGCGCAGCGCGCTTTGAAATCAGCGGCTCGACGCCGCTTTCACATCTGCGCACTTGTGATTCGCTCTTGATTAAATCAGCGGCAATGGCTTTTCTTGCCGACAGATGAGTTCGGCGCTTGACCAAATCTTTGTTCATCTGAAGGGATGGCTGCTTTTCTTGATTGCCGGTGCGCCAAGTTGGCTGATCCAAATCGTCTCCAGCCTCATCAACATTGTTGCGGTGCTTGCGGTGTTTCTCACACTCTTTGCGCTTATATCGGTGCTGGAGCGGAAAATTCTCGCGCGGATGCAGAACCGCTATGGCCCGAATCGCGTCGGCCCATTCGGTCTGTTCCAACCCATCGCTGACGGCATCAAAATGTTGATCAAGGAAGATATCGTGCCCGCGCGTGCGGATAAGGTCGTGCATTTTCTCGCGCCGGTTATCCTCGCCGCCATCGCCATCCTCACGCTGGGCGTGATTCCGTATGGCCGAAACATGACTCCCTTTACCATAAACGGGGGCATTCTCTTTTTCTTCGCCGTGGGATCCGTAACGGAACTTGCAGTGTTCATGGCCGGATGGGCCAGTAACAACAAATTTTCCATGCTTGGCGCGATGCGCGCGATCGCGCAGATGTTCAGCTATGAATTGCCGCTGATCATCGCTGTGTTGCCGGTCGTGATGGTGGTCGGCTCGCTTGTGCCGGACCGGATTGTTGCGGCGCAAGGTGGATACACGCTTGGCGTGGTGCCGCGCTGGTTTGTCTTTACGCCATGGGGCGCCACCGCGTTCCTTCTGTTTTTTGTATCAGGCCTCGTAGAATCGAACCGCACGCCGTTCGATGTGCCCGAGGGCGAATCGGAAATCGTTGCCGGCCACATGACCGAGTATTCCGGATTCAAATACGCCACTTTCTTCATGGCGGAATACCTGGGAATGTTTGCCGTCAGCGGATTAGCAGTGACGATGTTCCTGGGCGGTTGGCGTGCACCCCTTGGCGTGCTCGAATTTGTTCCTTCTTACGTCTGGTTTTTCCTAAAACTGAGCGCGCTACTCTTCGTTTACATCTGGCTCCGGGCAACGCTGCCGCGCACGCGTGTCGATCAGATGATGAACCTCGCTTGGAAATTTATGTTACCGATGGCGTTCACCTGCGTCATTGCCGCTGCTGTGTGGCATTACGCCGGGCGCGGCTTGCGAGGCTGGCTGTGGGCGTTGTTGGTGATAGTGGTTGTTTACAGCGCGCTGTCGGTCCTGCTCGACACACGAGGGAAATTCGCGCGGCGCATTTACCGTTTCGCTGAATGAACGTGCCGGTCACCGCTTTTATTTTTCCAGTCGATTATGCCCGCCGTTGTAGGGCAAGCGCTCCGCTTGCCAACTCGTCACATCCTGCAGGCGATGCGCGTGCCCTACAGTTTGGCTGCCGAAGATCTCGTTTCACGGAATGAACAGCGTGGCGTTCGTCATCATCGCGATTTTCACGCTGGCTGCGGCGCTCGCGGCAGCAACTTTACCAAACCTGATGCACGCTGCGCTCTGTCTCGTCCTCGCGTTGCTTGGGCTCGCGTCCTTTTTCTTCCTTCTGGGCGCAGAGTTCGTCGGCCTGGTCCTCGTGTTCATTTATGTCGGCGCAGTGGCGGTGCTGATTGTTTTCACCATTCTCCTGACGGGCCGTGATTCGAGGGAACATCGTGGTTTCAACTGGAGCGGTGTTGTCATCGCGCTCGCCGTGTTTGGCTGTTTGACGTGGGCGATTCTCAAGGCGCAGTCGTTGACGATCGTCCCGCCACACATTCGCGCGCTCACAGTGAGGCAAATCGGCCAAGTATTGATGGCCGGCTACGTGTGGCCGCTGCAATGCGTGGGAGTGCTCCTGACTGCCGCCCTGATCGGCGCACTCGTCCTTGTGCTCGAGGAGAAGCGATGACACCGACACTTCAAGCTTTTCTCATCGTTTCCGCGGGGTTGTTTTCTATCGGCTTGCTCGCGGCTCTGAGCCGTCGTCACGCCATTTTCATTCTGATCGGGATTGAGATGATGCTCGCGGCGGCGAATTTGAATTTCATCGCGTTTTGGCATTTTGCTCCGCCACCGCACCCGTCAACGGGCGTGATGATCGCAATTTTTTCCATCGCGATTTCCGCTGCTGAAGCCGCTGTTGGTCTTGCAATGGTAATTGCCGTTTACCGGCATTATCGGACGACGAATGTCGATCAATTCAACCAGCTCAAAGGATGAATCCAGGGATCGTAAGTAATCTCTGGCTCTTCCCGGCGGTGCCCTTTGCGGCTGCGCTCCTGACTTTGAGTTTGCCGAGCGCCCGGCGCAAAAGTACGGCCGTACTGGCAGTCGCCGGACAAGTCACGGTGCTTGCAATGTCCATTGCGGCATTCCTTCCGACGCTGCAAACGCACGGCTTCCGTGCGATCCAAAATTTCACCTGGTTCACTTTCGGGGATCAAGCGCTGCGCCTGGGGTTTGTTCTCGATCCGCTCGCCGCAGCGATGCTGCTAATGATCTCACTCGTCGGCCTGTGCATTTTTGTCTTCAGCATCGGCTACATGGCCGACGACAAAAATTTCACCCGTTTCTTTGCGTATTTATCGTTCTTCTCCGGCGCAATGCTCGGCGTTGTCATTGCCAACAGTTTGCTCTTGCTTTTTATCTTCTGGGAACTTGTCGGGCTCGCTTCGTATTTGCTCATCGGATTCTGGATCGAGCGACCGGACGCTGCGGCCGCTGCAAAGAAGGCATTCATTACCACGCGCATCGGCGACATGGGATTTTTTCTCGGGATGCTCTGGCTCTACAATCGCAGTGGCACACTGCTCTTCTATGATGGCCGCAACTTTCATCGCCCTTCTGATTTTCTGCGGCGCAGTTGGAAAATCCGGCCAATTCCCCCTGCACGTATGGTTGCCGGACGCGATGGAGGGCCCTACTCCGGTCAGTGCGTTGATCCATGCGGCCACAATGGTCGCCGCCGGCGTGTTTCTCGTCGCGCGGGTGTATCCGCTCTTTTCGTTAGGCGCGATCAACGGCGTCACGTCTTCCCTGACCGCCGTTGTCTGGATCGGTGTGACCACGGCGCTTATGGCGGCGCTCATCGCCATCGCGCAGCCGGACATCAAACGGATCCTGGCTTATTCAACCGTATCACAACTCGGCTTAATGATGGTCTCGTTAGGCGTGGGCGGTGTTGCTGCTGGCATCATGCATTTACTCGCGCACGGCTTCTTCAAAGCGCTCTTGTTTCTCGGTTCCGGCTCCGTCATTCACGGATGCCACGGCGAACAGGACATTCGCAAAATGGGTGGCCTGCGGCAGCTCATGCCAGTGACGTTTTCTACTTACGCAATTGGTATGATGGCGCTTAGTGGCATCCCGCTCTTTTTCTCCGGCGGTTGGACCAAGGAGGAAATTCTTCACGCCACCGCGCATTGGCCGCAATCATATGCGCCGTATTACCTCATGTTAACGGGAGTCGTTCTGACGGCGTTCTACATGACTCGGCAAATGATCTACGTGTTCTTCGGAAATCCTCGCAGTGGCGCTGAGCACGCGCACGAAAGCCCTCGCGTGATGACGATACCGCTGATCGTGCTGGCGATTGGCGCAATGTTTTTGAGCGTCGTGCTAACGCCCGCATGGCCATGGCTGCATGATTATCTCACGGGTGAACGGGTTCAGTTCGACTTTGCGCACCTGATTCAGCCAATGCTTTTCATTTCGTTCGTGCTCGTCGGCAGCGGAATCGCCCTCGGAATATGGTTTTATCGGAAAGCTGGCGCGAAGGATCAAGATCGACCCGCTGACGTGGATCCACTCGAATATGCGCAACCAGCGGTGTTTCGATTTCTCGCGAACAAAATGTGGATTGATGAGCTATATGCACGGACGGTCATCGCCTTCGCATGGGCGAGCGCGCGTTTGTCCGACTGGATGGATCGGTATTTCTGGGATGGTTTGGTGCGTGGCTTCGGCGCAATCGGCCAGCTCATTGGAATGTTTACAGCCAGTGTGGACGAGCGTGGTATCAACGCCGGGGTGGACAAAACGACAATTGGCGCTCGCGGTTTGGGCCGTCTGTTGTCCAGCGCACACTCTGGACAGATTCAAATTTACCTCGGCGTCGTGGCTGTTGGAATGTTGGCACTCCTTCTTCTGTACGCATGGTTGGCTTAATCACCGCGATTATTTTGATCCCACTGCTCGGCGCAGCTGCGGTGTGCGTTTGGCCGCCCACCTCGGCCGGGGCTGCAACGGGCAGCCTGCGGAATGGACGCCCGATCGCGCTGATGTTTACCATCATCTCTGCCGGAAGCGCGGTGGCGTTGTGGCGAAATTTCGATGTTACAGCCACCGGACTCCAGTTCGTGGAACGTCATGCGTGGATCCCGGCCATCAATGCCGAGTATCTGGTGGGCGTCGACGGGCTAAGCCTGCTGCTCGTATTGCTCACGTCGCTGATTATTCCATTCGCACTGCTCGCACAACCGGCTCCAGACGGAAGCCGCGCGTTTTACGCGACGATCTTGATCATGCAGTCTGCGCTCTACGGGACGTTCACCGCTCAGAATTTCGTTCTCTGGTTTCTGTTTTACGAAATGAGTCTGGTTCCGGGCTTTTTGTTGATAAAAATCTGGGGCGGCGAAAACCGCGATCGCGCCGCAACCAAATTTTTCCTGTACACATTTCTCGGAAGCGTATCCATGTTGCTTTCGTTCCTTGGGATTTACTTGGCCAAAGGTACGTTCGACTTCGCCGCTCTGGCGAGTCTTGGGAAGACCGGCTTGCTCTCCGGAAATCTCGCGTGGGTCGCGTTTGCCGGAATTTTTCTTGGGTTTGCGGTCAAGGTGCCGCTGTTTCCGTTTCACACCTGGCTGCCCGACGCCTACCAAACTGCGCCTACCGGCGTGTCGATGGTGCTGACCGGTGTGCTGTCAAAAATGGGCGTTTACGGATTCGTGCGCCTGTTGCTTCCATTGTTCCCTAATGAAATCAGAGTCGTCGGGCCGTGGCTGCTTGCGCTGGTCGTTTGCTCGATTGTTTTCGCGCCGCTGGCGGCGTGGGCACAGCGTGACTTGAAACGCATGGTTGCGTACCTGTCGATAAATCACCTTGGCTACTGCATGCTTGCCCTCTTTTCGCTCGCCGCGTCACCTGCTATTGCTGCAGGAATCGATGCGCATGCGGCATTAAGCGGTGTGTTCATGCAAATCTTCAATCACGGGATCACCGCGGCTACGCTCTTCTACTTTGTCGGATTACTCGAACAAAGGCGCGGTCTGCGCGGCATCGACGATTTCGGAGGTTTGATGCAGCGGACACCGCTGCTCTGCGGCTGGATGAGCGTGGCCATGTTCTCGTCGCTAGGCTTGCCGGGCCTGAATGGATTCATAGGCGAGTTTCTGATCTTCAAAAGCTCATTTGCGATGTCAGCCGTGTTCACGGGCATTGCTGTGATTGGTCTTTTGGTCACAGCCATTGTTTTCATGCGAGCGATGCAATCTCTCTTCAGCGGACCACTGGCAGAAAGTTGCAGCGCGTTGCCGGATCTTTTGCGGGGCGAACAACTCATCGTGGTTCCTGTGGCGCTGCTCATGTTTGCCATCGGCGTCGCGCCGCAATTCGTGTTCAACATTTTCAACACGACTGTCGTTCACATGGCGCGGCTGCTTGGCTGAGATTCACTACGAATGAACAAAGAGATCATTCCCGTCGAGCGTATTGCTCGCCTGATTTATGTCTTCCGAAAACAAAAGGTGATGCTGGACTTCGACTTAGCCTCACTCTACGACGTGACGACTGGAAATCTCAACAAAGCGGTGAAACGCAATGCGCAGCGTCTTCCTTCCGACTTCATGTTCCAGCTCGCTGCTGAAGAGGCGGAAGATTTGATATTCCAAGTTGGAAGATCAAAAGGACCGGGTGGCCGACGTCATCGCCCTTACGCCTTCACGGAACAAGGAATCGCGATGCTCTCCAGCGTGTTGAACAGCGATCGGGCCATAACCATCAACATTGCCGTCACGCGCACATTTGTGAGTCTCCGTCAGAGGCCCGACGCGAATCGCGAACTCGCACAGAAATTTTCGGAGCTCGAACAGCACGTCGGAAAGCACGATGAGGAAATCGCTGCGATTCTGGAAGCAATTCGGCAGCTGATGGCGCCGCCGGAAAAACCGCGACGGGAGATCGGCTTTCATGTACGCGAAAAGACGCCGCGATACCGGGTGCGTAAACGCGCATGATCGCCTGGACGATCTACGTCACATTCGGCGGCGCGGTCCTGTTGCTGTTTCTGAGGCGCGCGTTTGCTCGCTGGATTGCGCTGCTGACAACAATCGCAGGCTTGGCTATCTGCCTCGTCACATTCGTCCGCACTCCAATTGCGGATCTGGCGCACTTTACAACGATTGTGCGCGTTCCGTGGGTACCGGCGCTGGGGATGAACTACCATCTGGCGATTGATGGCGTCACCTTGACGATGGTTCTGGTCACCGGCATCTCGGCAGTGAGCACGGTGCTGTTTTCGTGGGATGTCAAAGACCGACAGAACGAATTCTTCTTTTGGTTGCTGCTGGTCGTGGCGGGGTGCTACGGCGTCTTCCTCAGCGCCGATTTGTTTTTGTTCTTCGTGTTCTACGAGCTGGTGATTGTGCCAAAATATTTTCTCATCGCCATCTTCGGCTCGACCAACAAGGAATACGGCGCGATGAAGCTCACGCTGTATTCCTTTTTAGGCGGTATTTTCGTATTTGTGGGAATCCTTGTTGCGTATGTAAGTGCAGGCTCGCTGGATCTGAATGAGCTCGCGCGGTTCCAATTTTCACCGCAACTGCAATCGTGGGCGTTTCCGGTGTTATTTCTCGGTTTTGCCGTCCTCGCGGGTATCTGGCCCCTGCACACGTGGGCGCCAACCGGTCACGCGGCTGCGCCGACTGCGGGTTCGATGTTGCTCGCGGGCATCGTGATGAAGCTCGGTTCTTACGCTGGTCTGCGCGTTGCGATGAATCTCTTTCCGCAAGGATTTCACATGTGGAGCAAATGGATTGCGGTGCTTGCTGTGATCGGGATTGTCTATGCAGCGGCAGTGGCTCTTCGTCGAAGTGATCTGAAATTTGTAATCGGCTATTCGAGCGTGAGCCACATGGGTTTCGTGCTACTCGGTTTTGCCACGGCCAACGCGCTGGGTGTTTCCGGCGCGGTGCTGCAAATGTTTTCGCATGGCGTCATCGCAGCCCTTTTGTTCGCGGTGGCAGGTCGGATGATCTATCGACGCACCCACACGCGCGAGCTCGACGCGCTCGCGGCAATGAATCTAAGTCGGGCACTGCCGTTCGCGGCGTTTACGTTTGTAGTCGCGTCGGCCGCGTCGATCGGCATCCCGGGTTTCAGCGGGTTCGCAGCTGAGATCACCATTCTCATCGGCGCGTGGAAAACCTATCCGCTTGCTGTTTGGATTGCCGGCGCAGGCATGGTGCTGGTCGCTGCGTTCACATTACGCGCGTTAAAGGAATCGTTCTTCGGTGAGATAGGCGCCGAAGGCGACATTAGAAAAGCCACAGCGATTACAACTTTGAATCGGGAGGAGTTCAATCCTATCACGGTCGCGGAGAAAATCGGCGCTTGTATGCTGATGGTCGCAACGCTTGCCATCGGCGTTTATCCGAAACTGCTGCTCGATCGCATTGTGCCGGCTGTCGAAGCAATGAGGTTTTTGAAATGAAAAGAAATCCTCCGATTCAACCGTTTAACGCTTCGACGCTTTAACGCTTTAACCATGTCTTACCTGGAGCTTCTCAAATTGGCTTCGCCCGAAGCTGTCGTAGTTCTCACCGCGCTGGTTGTGCTTTCGATTGGCCTGTTGGCCAGTCGGCCAGCTGCGGCCTGCGCATTTACCGCTGCATTTGGAATTCTGATTTCAATCGGCGCAATTCTGCTCTTGCCGCGGAACGCGACCTTGTTCGGCGGGATGCTGGTGATTACGCCGTTGAACTCGCTTTTCAAGATCATTTGCCTCGCGCTTGCATTTTCCACGGTGCTCTTCGCGCAGGCAGAAAGGGCGTCGCGACATCCGGGCGAATATCTGGCGCTTGTTCTTCTGGCAGCGGTCGGCCTGATGCTGCTTGTCGGCAGTGAAGAACTGCTGATGATCTTCATCGGCCTCGAGTTGCTGGGCCTGTCGCTTTACGTGATGGCCGCATTCGATAAAGCGGATGTGCGATCGGCGGAAGCCGGTCTGAAATATTTTCTGTTCGGCAGTACGTCAAGCGCATTCACGCTTTTCGGAATCAGCCTGATCTACGGTATGACGGGAACAACCGGTCTCGCTCCGATTGCAACGAAATTGGCGAGCATGTCCCTGCAGCCACTGCTTGCAGTCGCAATCGTCATGACACTCGTCGGTTTCGCGTTCAAGATCGCTGCGGCGCCGTTTCATCTGTGGGCGCCCGATGCATATCAAGGTGCACCTGTTCCGAGCGCTGCCTTCATCGCTTCCGGTTCGAAGGTTGCCTCATTTGTTGTCTTGGGAAAGATCGTGCTGGTCGGGTTTGCCCCAGTGCATGGCAGCGCCGCATGGCATGCGATGGTGGCGGGCTGGTCGCCTATACTCGCGGCGCTTGCAGCGCTATCGATTGTAATCGGCAACCTGCTGGCACTGGCACAATCGAACGTGCGCAGATTACTTGCCTACTCAGCTGTCGCACATGCGGGTTACACGTTGATCGGATTCGTCGCCGGCGATCGCGACGGCTTTTCCGCAGCTTTGTTCTACATCACCGTTTACGCCGTGACGCTTGTCGGTGCATTCGGCGTGGTCGGCGTGGTACGCCGCGAAACCGGCGGCGACGATTACGCTAATTTCTCCGGGCTCGTTTCCCGTTCTCCATTGCTCGCCGGCTGTATGGCGATTTTTATGTTATCGCTCGCGGGTATCCCGCCGTTGGCTGGATTTTTCGGAAAGTTCTATCTGTTTAGCGCGGCGCTGCATGCCGTCGGAAATCAAGGGCTTCTTTGGCTTGTCGCACTGGGCCTCGTTGGCAGTTTCGTCTCGCTCTATTATTACCTTCTCGTGTTAAAAGCGATTTTTGTTGATGAACCGTCAATCGCAGCGGCGCCATCTGTCGACGGCATCGGCATACTCTCTGAGATTGTGCAGCAAGCTACGGTTAGTCTGCTTGCCGCAGCAGTTGTTCTGCTCGGCGTCATGCCCAACGTCCTTGCATCGCAGATTCTCGCCGCGACTCCGTAGGTCATTTCAAGAAAAATTGCAATTAACATTTGACTGGCGCGCTGTAAGTTTTGCATCAAAAACAAGAACCCTCATGCGAAGTTCGTGATGTGAAGATGAGCAGCATCAGCGAGTTCATTCAGCGTAATTACCGGCATTTCAACGCAGCCGTGCTCAAAGACGCAGCCGACGCTTACATCGCGCATCTGAATCGTGGCGGAAAAATGATGATCACGCTCGCGGGCGCGATGAGCACTGCTGAATTGGGCGTTTCGCTGGCCGAAATGATTCGTCGCGACAAGGTGCACGCGATTACCTGCACAGGCGCGAACATGGAAGAAGACCTCTTCAACCTCGTCGCGCGCAGCAAATACGAACGCATTCCCAATTATCGAGAGCTCAATGCGCAACAAGAGCAGGAGCTGCTCCTACGGCATCTCAATCGCGTCACTGATACCTGTATTCCGGAGGATGAAGCGATGCGACGAATCGAGCATGCCGTGCTCGACGAGTGGGTTGCTGCCTCAGAGAGCAAACAGAGAAAGTTTCCTCACGAGTTCCTGTACAAGATCTTGCGCGAATGCCGCCTCAAACGGTTTTACGAGATCGACCCTGCCGATAGTTGGATGATCGCCGCTGCGCATAAGGATCTGCCACTATTCGTGCCTGGCTGGGAAGACTCAACCCTCGGCAACATTTACGCCGCCCGCTGCATCACCGGCACGATTGACAACGTGCTCACGATCCGTTCTGGGATCGAATACATGATCTATCTCGCGGCGTGGTATCGCCAGGTATCACAGGATACGTCGGTTGGTTTTTTCCAAATCGGCGGCGGCATTGCGGGCGATTTCTCCATTTGCGTTGTGCCGATGCTAAACCAGGACGTGGTCAGCACGCCCGTGCCGGAATGGGGTTATTTTTGCCAGATCAGTGATTCCACCACCAGCTTCGGCTCATACTCCGGAGCGGTGCCCAACGAGAAGATCACCTGGGGAAAACTGAGTGTCGATACCCCGCGATTCATCATCGAATCGGACGCCACGATTGTGGCACCGCTGATTTTTGCGAAAGTCCTTGGCTGGTGATCGATTGCCGGCGCGGCTATTGCCAATGGCCAGGGACCCATACCCAGCCGTTGTAACGAGGCACCCAATGACCTGGCACCCAAACTGCGGTTGGTCTTGGACGCACTACCCAGGTTCCCGGCGTCCACACATACGTGGTTCCCGTCCATCGCCAGTAGCCTGTTGTCCAGACGTACCCCGGTCCCGGTGCGACTGTCTGAGTCTCAACGCGCACGGGCGGCGGCGGCCGGGTCACCACGACCTCTCGCGCGGGGCCCGTCGTGGTCACTTGCTGTGTCGTCGTTGTCGTAGTCACTGAGGTTGGTTCTTCCGCACAACCGGCCAAACCTAGAACCGCCAGCGCCGATAGGTAAAAATTTAGTCTCATGGTTATCCTCCATTAGGAATTCGTTTTGTGTCATGCCGTCGGCTTTGTCAGGAGTCAATCTCACTGTCGTAGCATCACGCTGACTTTGGACGATGATACGGAATGCTTTACGTCGTCGCCACGCCGATCGGTAACCTGGCGGACATCACGTTGCGAGCTCTCGAGGTCCTGAAAAACGTCGATGTTGTCGCGGCGGAAGATACGCGGCGTTCGGGCTTGTTGCTAAAGCATGTCGGAATCCAAAAACCTTTTGTCAGCTACCACGAGCATAATGAGGCGGCGCGCACTGCGCAGCTAACCGAGCGCCTTGCCCGTGGTGACAACATTGCGCTGATTACCGATGCGGGCACCCCCGCGCTGTCCGACCCCGGGCTGCGACTGATTCGCGAATGCATCAATCGCGAACTGCCGTTCACGATCATTCCCGGGCCGTCTTCGATCTTGACCGCTTTGCTCGGGTCCGGATTTGCGACTGAGAAATTTTCGTTCCGTGGATTTCTTCCGGTGAAAAGCAGCCGACGCCAGCGTGAATTGCGTGAAGCGGCTGACCGCGAAGAAACTACAATATTTTTTGAATCGCCTTATCGGCTGGTGAAAACGCTTGCCGCTTGCCTCGACACCATGCCAGAGCGCCAACTTTGCGTTGCACGCGAACTGACAAAGAAATTCGAGGAATTCCGTCGCGGCACCGCTACCGAACTGCTGGGACATTATCAAGCACATCGCCCAAGAGGCGAAATCGTGCTCATGGTCTCTGGGCCATAGAAGTTTCGCCTGTCTGAGACGAATAAAGGATTCCAAACGCCCGTCCAATTCAGCCATCGAAATTCAACCGGAAACGATGCGAACCGACATTTCCTCCCCCGCAAGATTGACGACATTGTGGCGTCCTGCCGGGTTCATTGTTTCTCTCCACTTGTACAATGCGATGGCTGAACCGAATCGGAGCCGTCCGCCCCGGTCTTCAGACTTTCGCAAGCAGATGGCGTGGCTTCTGCGATTATCAATTGATGATCCGCCTGCCGCGCTTCCTTGCACCTTTGCTGGCGGGACTCGGCGTCACGCTTGTGCAACTTGCAATGGCAGTGTGCCTACTGGCTCCAGAGGAGCCCGTGACAGAGCGTTACTCCGCACTGATCCAACACGATAGTTATTGGTTTATGAACATCATTGATCGTGGCTACCACACCATTGTGCCGCCGATTGATCATACGGTGATGGAGATCTCGAATGTGGCATTTTTCCCGGCTTATCCTGCGATCGCAGCGCTGCTTCAGCGTGTATTCAACATCGGCACCGGAACCGCGCTGTTGGTCACAGCGCAGCTCGCCGCGTGGGGTTTTTGGACTTATTTCTTTCTGTTCTGCAGACGCTGGAAGCTTCCGCAGGTCCTCAGGTTTTGTGGGGCGCTCCTGATCCTCGCCAACCCGGCAGCGTTCTTTCTGGTTTCTGCCTACTCGGAGTCGCTCTTTCTGATGGCCCTCCTGGGTTTCATTTATTGGAGCACCGCTAAGGGCCCTGCGGCGAAAGCTCTCGCGGCAATTCACGGAATGGGAATGTCCGCTGCCCGAATTGTTGGAATCGTGTGCGCTGCCTTTCCTGTGGTGCGGTCGGTTTTTCGAACCGGATGGCGCGGTTTGCTCAAGTCCCTGAGCTGGATTCGAGAGAACAGGGGAGCCATCGGATTGACGTTTGTCGCGGCGAGCGGCGCGGTGCCGTTCTTCGCTTATTGCCAACTACGATGGGGCCACTGGGACCTTTACATGCTCACGCAGGCGGCTGGCTGGGGCATCGTGCCCGATTACCTTGCAGTGTTTAGACCCGAAAGTTATCGCTGGCCCGTTCCTGCACTGAACAATCCCACAGAAGCGAGCCAGTTGTCCATGACACTCGGGGCTGTACTTCTTGTTCTTGTTGCATTTTGCGAATTGATTCCAGCCATTCGGCGCCGCGCCGGCATGCCAGTGCGGGTCGGGATCTATTTCTGTGCGGCCGCGATTTATTATCTTTCCGTTAGCGGAGTCGCCTGCGTGGAGATGGAAAGTATGCTGCGTTATACGTTCGGCGCGTATGCTTTGATCGTACTGGCGTTCTTGAATTTTCTGGGTCAATTTCGCACGCCGCCCGTATGGGTGCGGGCATTAGGGACCGCGGCAGTAGCGTTGATCTCCGCTGCGGGGCTGTGCGTACAGGGCTGGTACGTCTGGAATTTTACCCGGGGCAACTGGGTCGCGTAAGCAGAACATGAAAACAAAGGTCGTTGTAATCGGTGCAGGCCCGGCAGGTCTTACGGCCGGCTATTTGCTTTCGAAAAACGACGTCGATGTCGTTGTCGTGGAAGCCGATCCGGTTTATGTGGGGGGCATCTCACGCACGGCAACTTACAAGGGCTTTCATTTTGACATAGGCGGCCACCGTTTCTTTTCAAAATCCAAAGCAGTCGAAGACTTGTGGACCGAGATTTTGCCTAACGACATGCTGACGCGACCGCGCTCGTCGCGTATTTTTTACGGAGGCAAATTTTTTTCGTATCCTCTGAAACCGGTTGAAGCGCTGCTGAAGCTGGGCGTCTTCAAATCGATTCTGTGCATTCTTTCCTGGCTAAAAGCGCGTTTGTTTCGGATGCGAAACCCGCGGAATTTCGAAGAATGGGTGACGAATCAATTCGGCAAACGGCTATTCAATACGTTCTTCAAAAGTTACACCGAAAAAGTGTGGGGGATGAGCTGCAAGGAAATTTCCGCTGACTGGGCGGCGCAACGGATCAAAGGTCTTTCATTAGGTAGCGCAATCAAAAACGCGCTGATCCCGCAGCGCTACAATGGTGACCGGAGCAAAGTCATCAAAACCTTGATCAACTCTTTCCGTTATCCGCGACGCGGCCCCGGCATGATGTGGGAGGCGTGTGCGCAAAAGATGACGGGCCTGGGCGGAAAACTGGAGATGGGCTGTAGAGTCACGCGCTGTTCCTACGACGACTCGTCCGGTCAATGGAACGTTGAGTACAAGAACGGCAACGGAGATTTGCGGACAATAGAAGCCGAACACATCATTTCATCGGCGCCAATGCGGGAGCTGGTCTGCGGTTTGACACCGGTCGTAAGCGAACGAACCGGGCGCGCAGCCCAGAGCCTCAAGTATCGCGATTTCCTGACCGTGATGTTGATCCTGAGAGATCGAGAGATGTTCGATGATAACTGGATTTACATTCACGATCCGAGCGTGAAGGTCGGCCGGATCCAGAACTTCCGTTCCTGGTCGCCCGAAATGGTGCCCGACGCCGACAAGGTCTGTTACGGCCTCGAGTACTTCTGTTTCGAACACGACGGTCTCTGGGTCTCAACCGACAAGGACTTGATCGAACTCGCAAAGCGTGAGCTCGTTCAGATCGGCCTGGCCAAAGAAGGCGATTTCATCGATGGCTGTGTCGTTCGTCAGAAGAAAGCTTACCCTGTTTACGATGACAACTATGCGCGCCACGTCGCGACCATTCGCGAAGAACTGGAGACGCGCTACCCAAACCTGCACCTGGTTGGTCGTAACGGCATGCACAAGTACAACAATCAGGATCACGCGATGATGACAGCAATGTTGTGCGCGGAAAATATTCTGGCTGACGCGAAGCTTTACGATCTGTGGCAGGTCAACAGCGATGCGGAATATCACGAAGCGGGGGCCGCGCCAGCAGAGGAAGCAAATGGATCCGCCCTGCGCCTTGTCCCAACCCGCGTCGTTGCCGCGCCTGAACTGGCG
>WNGK01007994.1_pt1 | contig 17248 bp, 12 predicted proteins | sample 5400601 | NCBI WGS metagenome assembly WNGK01 (sample SAMN13153376, study PRJNA577476) | soil metagenome | isolation source: 60 cm soil or saprolite under Garry oak tree replicate 1 | place: USA:California | collected 2016-06-15
GGTTCTACAATAGCATTTCTTGTTTGATCGCATTGTGCAGGTTTGCGCTTGCTGCTTTAGTGATCGCGATCATTTCAGGTGGTCCAAGTGGCGCGACCGCGCAGCTAGTGATCATTCCCGCTGAACAACGAGCTCTGGCGGTATATGCACCGCCACCGCAATACCCGCTGGCAGCGCGCATGGCAAACGTCACCGGTCGTGGCATCGCAATTCTTGATATCGATCCGCGTACTGGATTGGTGAAGGCGGCACGAATGAACCCAAGCACAGGAGATAAGGACCTGGATCACGCAGCGTTGGCGGCGTTCCGTCAGTGGCGATTCAGAACGGGTGAAATGTCGAGATTCAATGTTCCCATCCGATTTACAATGAGTAGCGGTCTACCGGCAACGAGCCGTCCTTCAAAGAATGGTCGGCAGTATGCGCTTTATGCACCACCTCCGGTTTATCCTGCGGAGGCGCGGTCAAGACACTTGACGGGCATAGGCATCGTCTTGGCTGAAGTTGATCAAAAGACTGGCTACGTTACTGCCGCACGAATGCTGCAAAGCACGGGCTATCGAGTTCTCGACGAAGCTGCTCTAAACGCATTTCGTCAGTGGCGGTTTAAGCCGGCCACCGTATCGCACGTCAGAATCCCGATCAGGTTTCTAATTCAAGGGGTCGTGCCTGTTGTTTATGAATAGAAATGCGCAGCCGCCGCTTGTCCACCCTGACTCCGCAAGATTCAACCCCTCGGATAATGCCGTGATCCGCGTTTATGGTGAAGCTGGCGACGTGATCGAAACCCGCGAGCACACCGGCGATTTCAAAGAGCCGTGATTAGATATTGGTTCGTAGGGGAAAATAGGGGTCAGCGTGCAAATCTTGACACATTGAATTCGTGTAGGAGGAAAATGGGTTAGAGGTTACCATCGCCCCCTGAAATGGAAATGGTGTCGGTCCTCGCTTTTGACACAAGATCGTCAAGATTTGGCGAAAGGAACGAGTTACCTTTCCAGCTTGAACGCCACTGTAGCCAGCGGCGGCAAATGAATGAGGATTGAATATTGGCGGCCCATCCAGGGAACATCTTGGGTTCGGACACCGCCGAAATTTCCGATGTTGCTGCCGCCGTAGGTTTCTGCATCCGTGTTGATGATCTCGCGATAGAAACCGGGCTCCGGGACGCCGAGGCGGTAATCGTAGCGCACCACTGGCGTTGCGTTCACCACAAAGGCCACCACGTCGCCCCTGCCCGCATCGCTACGCTCAAGCGTTACCGGCGTGCCCTGGCGCGATTTTCGCAGGAACGAAACGACGCTGTTATCAGCATCATGAAGGTCGATCCAATCAAATCCTTGGTATGTATCATCGAGCTGCCAAAGCGCCGGCTCGCTCTTGTAAACGTAATTCAAATGTTGCACCAGCCGGCGCAGGCCATCGTGGCGGGGAAGATTAACCAGTTGCCAATCAAGGCTTGTGTCGTGGTTCCATTCGTTACGCTGGCCGAATTCGCCGCCCATGAAGAGCAACTTTTTACCGGGATGACCGTACATCCATGCCAGAAACATCCGAAGATTGGCGAACTTCTGCCAGTCATCGCCTGGCATCTTCGATAACAACGAACGCTTGCCGTACACCACTTCATCGTGGCTAAGCACAAGAATGAAATTCTCGTGAAAGGCGTAGAGCAGTGAGAAGGTAATGTTGCCGTGATGAAATCGCCGGTAAATCGGGTCGATGCTCATGTATTGCAGAAAATCGTGCATCCAGCCCATGTTCCATTTGAAACCGAACCCGAGCCCGCCCAGATAAGTGGGGCGCGATACGCCGGGCCAGTCGGTTGATTCCTCGGCGATGGTCATGATTCCGGGGAACCGCTCATAGCAAACTTCATTGAAGCGTTTCAAAAAATAGATGGCATCGAGATTTTCGCGCCCGCCGTAAACGTTCGGGATCCATTGGCCGGATTTCCTCGAATAATCGAGGTAAAGCATCGAAGCCACAGCGTCCACGCGCAGACCATCGATGTGATATTTGTCGAGCCAGAAGAGCGCATTGCCGATAAGAAAATTGCGCACTTCGTTGCGGCCAAAATTGAAAATGAGCGTGCCCCAATCCTGGTGTTCGCCCTGGCGCGGGTCCATGTGCTCGTAAAGATCGGTGCCATCGAATTCGGCCAGCGCATGGGCATCTTTTGGAAAATGCGCAGGCACCCAATCCACGATCACGCCGATGCCGGCCTGATGACATTTGTCGATGAAATGACGCAATTCATCAGGCGCGCCAAACCGACTGGTGGGCGCATAATAATTTGTGACCTGATAACCCCAGGAACCTTCGAACGGATGCTCGGCAACCGGCAACAGCTCGATATGAGTGTAGCCCATCTCCAGCGCGTACGGCAGCAATGTCTCGGCAAGTTCGAGATAACTGAGCTGGCGATTTCCTTCTTCAGGTTTGCGACGCCATGACCCCACGTGCACTTCGTAAATGCTGATCGGGCTTTTCGGCCAATCTTTTCCACGGCGCGACTGCATCCACTCGGCATCGTTCCAAATGTAGCGTTCCAAGTCGTAAACGAGCGATGCCGTCGCTATGCCGTGTTGATTGAAAAATGCGAACGGATCGCTCTTGAGCAGCAGCGCGCCGGTCTGCGTGCGGATTTCGAACTTGTAGTGCGCTCCTTGCTTAATACCGGGCAAAAATAATTCCCACGAACCGCTGCCAAGCAGTTTGCGCATGGGATTGACTCGGCCATCCCAGCCGTTGAAATCGCCTACCACGCCGATCCGCTGCGCATTAGGCGCCCAGACCGCGAAGTAAACGCCTGTCGCATCCCCGATGGTGCGCACATGCGCGCCGAACTTTTCGTAGATCTGCCAGTGTTGCCCTTCAGCGAAGAGATGCAGATCGATCTCTCCCATGAGCGGCCCGTACTGATAGGGGTCGCGGGTCAGCTGCTGCAATCCGTCCCAGGCAGTAACTCGAACTTGGTATGGGAGATCCCGCGTTGCGCCCGGGACAGTCGCACAAAAGAAACCGTCCGGCTGAATTTTCTGCGCTGCGATGGGCTCCTCCGCTTTTTGATCCAGTACGATCTCGATCTTGCGCGCGTCTGGGCGAAAGACGCGGATTTCCAAATCGTCACCAACCCGGTGCGGCCCTAAGACGCGGAACGGATCGGAATGCGTCCCGCTGACGAACCTGCTCACCTCATCAGATGGCAGTCCGGCGATTTCGAAAGGTTTCATTGTTGCTCGTTAAAACGTTGAAGAGTTGAGCCGTTAAAGGGATTTAGTTCCCTGTCACTTTAACGCTTCATCACTTCAACTGTTCATCGTTATGACGAATGGTTTTGACTGTGCGGTGGCGACTCCGTTTCTTTGTCAACGATACAAGCATGTACGGCATTGCAGTACCAACGTCGTAAAATAGCGAACGAATTAAGAACCCAAAATTCGAATCCATCCACGGAGCGCAACTCCCTTCTAATCTTTATTATTTGCGTGCACGCGTGCGGCCAAACGCGCGATCCAGCGGCCATCTTCGATAATTAGAGGAAGGAGAATTATCGTTATGGCCAAAGTCGTTAAAGTCATTGAACTGTTATCGCAATCACCGGAGAGCTGGGAGGACGCCACGCAGAGTGCGGTGCAGGAAGCCTCGAAAACACTGCGGAACATTCGCTCGATATACATCAAGGAATTCACCGCTGAAGTCGAAAACGGCAAAATCACAAACTATCGCATCAACGGAAAGGTCACGTTTGATTTGGAGCGCGGCGCTTGACCCGAAAGCTTTCGGGGTTGATGCCCCCGCCAGGTTGAAACGTCGAAAAGTCAAAAAAGATTAAGTGGTTACAAAGGTTACAAGTGTGGTGTCTTCCGTTGTAACTCCGAACGCTTTCGTGAGCAGGTGATGTAACTTTTTACGAATCAGCGTTCGTTATTTCTTTGGTCTCAACAGCGGGAAGAGAATCACGTCGCGGATGGACTCTGCGCCGGTTAGCAGCATGGTCAGCCGATCCATCCCGATGCCGAAGCCGCCGGCTGGTGGCATGCCATGCTCGAGTGCGAGCAGAAATTCCTCGTCGATCTTTTGCCTCTCTTCGCCTGCCTGTTCGATAAGACGCTGACGTTGCAGAAGCGGATCATTTAACTCGCTGTAACCCGGCGCGATCTCCGCACCGTTAATAATCAGTTCAAAAACATCGACGAGCGTGTTGTCCGCTGCATTTTGTTTTGCCAGCGGCACCAACTCTTTCGGGCAATGTGTGACAAGGAGAGGATCGATTGTCTTCTCCTCAATGAGTTTTTCGAACACATGCTGCGTCACCTCGAAATCAGCGAGCTGCGGTAAAATTTCCAATTTGAACTCCTGCGTCGCACGTTGGCGGCGTTGCTCACATGAAAGCTCGAACCAGTCCTTGCCCGCAACTTCGCGCACAACATCCATATAACGCGCGCGTCGCCAGGGCCTTTTCAAATCGATCGTGCGAACAATTTTTCCATCGGCATCAGAATGCTGAATTGTTAGCGAGCCGCAAATTTTCTCAGCGAGATGACAGATCAGTTCCTCAACCAGATTTGCCATTTTCTCCCAATCGGCATACGCCCAATAGGCTTCGAGCATCGTGAATTCCGGATTGTGCTTTCTGGAAATGCCTTCGTTACGAAAGTTCCGATTGATCTCGAATACCTTATCGAACCCGCCCACGAGTAAACGTTTCAAATAAAGCTCCGGCGCGATACGCAGATAAAGATCGAGACCGAGCGCCTTGTGATGTGTGCTGAATGGTTCAGCCGCGGCGCCGCCGGCGACCGTTTGCAAAATCGGCGTCTCCACTTCCTGAAAACCGCGCTCCTCGAAGAAGCGCCGGGTTTCGCGGACGATTGCGATGCGTTTTGCGAACACCACGCGAGAACGCTCGTTGGTGAGAAGATCGAGATAACGTTGCCGGTAGCGCGCTTCAATGTCTTGTAATCCGTGCCATTTCTCGGGGAGCGGCCGCAGAGCTTTGGCAAGCAGCCGGAACGTGTGCACTTTCAATGTCGGCTCCCCGCTCTTAGTGACAAAACATGTCCCTTCGACTCCGATGAAATCGCCAATATCGAGCAAGCGGAAAAGATCGATTAGCTCCGGGCCGACTTCTTTGGCGTGAATATAGATTTGAATGCGCCCCGTGGCGTCGCGTAGATCAAGGAAATGGCTTTTGCCCATGTCGCGATGCGCGGTGACGCGGCCCGCCGCGCGAAGGGTCTCGCCTTCTTTAAATTTTTCGCGAACCTCTGCAATGGATCCGCTTACATCAAAACTAATACCGAACGGCTCGACGCCTTTCGCGCGAAGGGTGTCGAGCTTTTTGCGCCGCAGCGAAATCAGTTCACTTTCCTCGTCCATCTTCGGAGAGCGAATGTAAAAGCTCCACAGGGAAATGAACAGCTTGAATCAGACGCTAAGCGCTAAAGGCGGAGCGCGAACGGCAAAGCGTCTTTTCGGCCCTTTGACCCTTCAAAACGCTTCAACCGATCAACGAATATATTGGTTTGCCAACAAAAGAGCGAGAATGAGATAGTCTGTTCGGCGTGCCAAACGGTGTTCAGTCGTGGGCGCCGCTATCTGAATGACTGTTAATTTGCCGGAAACAACTTCAAAGATGGGGGGACCGCTGGTGAAGCAGTTTTCTGTTTTTCTGCCGAACAAAGTGGGGGCGATGCTGGACGTTGTGAAGCTGCTCAATATGCAGAACACTCACGTGGTCGCCCTGAGCGTGTCTGAATCGACAGACTCGGCGATTGCGCGGATAATCGCGAGTGATCCAGGGCGCGTGGAAAGATTGTTTCGGGAAAAAAATGTGCCTTTTGGTGTTTCTGAGGTGGTGATAGTGGAAATTCGAGAAGTCGCCACACAACTGGTGAAACTGCTTGCATCGCTGGTGATGGCAGAGGTCAATGTCCACTTCGCGTTTCCATTGTTGATCCGGCCACGGGGTTTTGCCGCGATCGCTCTGCATGTGGACGATACGGAATGCGCTTCCTCAGTGCTGATGGGCGAAGGATTCAAGATGCTGAGCCAGGACGACATCTCGCGATAGATGTCGATCCTGCTGTTTGTGCTCGGCGCGCCCTAGCTATTTGCACCCGACAGGGTCGAAAAACCCAAGTGATTCGTAAAAAGGTTGCATCGTCACAACGGCAGATAGCCTCGTTGTAAGTTTATAACCATTGTAACCGTTTTAATCTTCAATATTCTAAGATTGCGAAGCCCCGAACTGACTCCGAAAGCCTTCGCTAGTTGACAGCTTGGCGAAAGCGCGCTTACAGAAATTGCGTTTATTGCCCATGCGAAGCCTTCTATCACGCGCTACACAGCCCGATCCAAGTCGGACTCGGCTTGGTCGTAATTCTGGCGGTGGCAGAAATCTTCGCCGCGACCTTTTATTATGTTGGTCACGTTCGCGCTGCCCGGACATCCGCACAGGCAGTCGCAGCAAATATTGCACGGACTCCGACTCGGTCTGGGTCTTCTGTAACACCCGTGCCGGCGGCGGCGCAGCCGATGTCTTCGCCGCAGACAATGGCGCCGACGCCTCCTCCGTCTCTTGTCGATCAGCTGCTGCGAGAAGGCGTCGAGTTGCGCGATCGGGGTGACACCACAAACGCGCTTGCCCGTTTGCAGGAAGCGTTAGAAAGCGATCCGAGCAACCCCACAGTTATCGAGGAAATAGCCAAGACCTACGAATCCATGCAGCTCTTCGACCGTTCGAATGAAATGTGGCGCAAGCTTCAAGAAATGGGTCCGTCCGCTGGTGCGGCATATGAGTTGGCCGATCAGCGCTTGAAGCTGGGAGTGCCTACCCCGGCAACGGCGGACGCTGGTGCTGCGAGCGCACCACTCGATGCCGCATCACACAAGCATGTCGGCGGGGCCTCCGAAGGTTCCACCTTTGGTATCACCGAAGTCAAAACCACGGAGACGCCCGATCCGGACGCGGAGACGAACCTGACCTTGCGGATCGGCATAAAAAAACAAGCCGCCACCACAATTGATCACACCAAAGTGAAGATTCAGGTGTTCTTTTACGACACGGTGGGCGATAAAGACATTAAACTGACCGACGCTGACGTGAATTACGAATGGTTGACGTCGAAGCACGACTGGGCGGATACAAATCCGGAGGTGCTCTCAGTTACCTATGTGCGCCCGAAATTAAGGGAGGTCTCGTCTGAAGCAGCGCTCTCTGAGGCAGCGGCAACGGTCAGACCGGGGCAGAAGGATCGGTCGGCAAAAGGTCGCTCCTCTGCAGAGGGTGGAACGCGAAAATATCTGGGGTACAGGATTTTGGTTTACTACAATGATAAACTGCAAGCCGCTGAGGCCGAACCAGCACGGCTGCTAGAGCTTTTTCCTCCTTCCGAAAGTAGCTCGCCACCATGATCTGATTGCGGATCATGCACCGGCGTTGTCCTGATCCGTTTTTTGAATTGGAACCGACCACGAGCCCGCACGCAACTTCTTTCATGCGAAAAGGTGAGTTATCTTGCCGTGTGACCAGATGCGTTCTTTCCGTTGTCTGCATTTTCATTTTTGCCTTGGGAGCAGAAGGGCAAATCCAAGTGGATCTGAAATTCAAGCGATTGCAGTACATCGCTTACGAACCCGTCGTGGCGACACTTGGCATTACCAATCTGGCAGGACGCGATATTGAGCTTCACGACGCAGACGGGCAATCATGGTTTGGGTTCGAGGTAACTGGAGGCGAAGGTCAGCCGATTGCGCCAGCCCGCGCCGGGAACGCGCAGCCGCCATTAAAAATCGAAGCCGGGCAGAGAGTCACGCAACGGATCGATCTCTCTCCGCTTTATCCTGTGCACGATTTCGGCGTCTATCATGTGCGAACGCATGTCTATTTCGCGGATTTGGGAAAATTTTTCTACTCCGGAACGCGAGCCTTTGAAGTGACCGACGCGCGGCCGATCTGGCAGCAAACGGTGGGCATTCCCGACGGGGTTGCAGCACCAGGAGCAGCCCGTACATACTCATTGCTCACCAACCGCTTTCCGGACCATACCTCGCTGTATGTGCGCGTGCAGGACAGGGACAGTGGAATTGTCTATGCGACTTATTCGTTAGGCCGGGCAATCGCCTTCGAGCAGCCGCAGGCGGAGATCGATCGCGCCAATCAATTGCATGTGCTGCATTGCGCGGCACCGCGCGCTTGGGCCTATTCCCGAATCGGCTTAAACGGCGAACTGTTAACGCACTCTTCGTTCATGGAAACCAAAACGCGTCCCCGGCTCGTCCACGCCGCTAATGGCGAAGTGGCAGTCCGCGGCGGCATGACCGAGGCCCCGGTGGCGCAAAGCGCGCGTGGTACCGCGCCGAAACTCTCAGCCCGTCCGCCTGGGTTGCCGAAAGAGGGCCGGTAATGCCAAGAGAATTTTGCCGACTCCGTCTCCTGATTGCCGGTTTGTCGATTGCACTCCTGGCCTGCAACACTATCTCCGCGGCAGGGGCAAGCAGGACGTCGCAAAGCAACAGTCCATCCACAACGGTGGTGATCGATGCTGGCCATGGTGGTTTTGATCGGGGTGGGATTCCCGGTCAGAGAATTCCGGAAAAAGAAATGACGCTGGACGTCGCGCAACGCCTCAAAACCCTTCTTGCCGCCAACGGTTACCGCGTCGTCATGACCAGGGACAGCGATGTCTTTGTGCCATTGACGGCACGAGTTGCGATCGCAAACTCGTATGGCAATGCCATCTTCGTCTGCATTCATTTCAACTCGGCAAAGCGTATGGGCGCCGGTGGTATTGAAACATATTTCTTTAGCCGCGAGAGCCTGCCGCTCGCTTCGGCCATTCACTACTACGTCGCGGGAGGGGCGCCGTCGTCCAATCGCGGAGTGCGTCGCCGCGGTTTCTATGTCCTGCGAAAAACAAGCGTCCCGTCAGTACTTGTGGAATGCGGCTTTCTCACCAATCCGACTGAAGGAGAGTACGTGCAAACTTCTACCTACCGCCAAAAACTGGCAGAGGAGATTGCGGCGGGAGTTCGTGGGCGTAATTCCGTCGGCAGCGCGTTGAGCGCAACGCGAGTAGCGACGGCTGAAAGCATCCCGCTACAACCGTACATCGATCAAACCAAGGTGACGAAATCTGAACGTAAGCGGTCCAAGCATTCGCACAAAAAAAGCGCGCGAAAGAAGAAAAGCTCATCCAAACCGACGGAGTCAGAGGCAAGCGCCGCCTCAAAAAATCCGGAGGGTAATTGAACTCGCCGATTTTAAGTTCGGCACAGATGCGAGCCGCAGAAAAAGCTGCCTTCGCGCGAGGAGTAGAAGCCGAGGCGCTAATGGACAAAGCGGGCGCCGGTATCGCGCAATCAGTCTGTAAATTTTTTCCCAATCCCGGGAATTGCATTGTATTTGCCGGGAAAGGTCATAACGCGGGTGACGCCCTGGTTGCGGCACAATGTTTGCGGCGCCGCGGCTGGAAGATCGAAGTGCGGCTCGCATTCAAGGAAAGCGATTGCAGTGAACTGATGCGCAAAAAACTGGAGAGCCTACGCCGCAGACCGCCGGCAATCTTGGGTTCCAAACCTCTGGAAGCTGCCGACCTCGGCGTCAGCCTTGTCGAACTTTGGGCAGAGGTCGCCGATCAGTTGTCAGCTGCGCAAGAAGGAATTGCGACGGAGGCGTACCTGGGCACTGCTCCTGCATTGATTATTCTCGACGGCTTACTTGGATTGGGTGCGAAACCACCGCTGCGCGAACCAATGCGCTCGGCCTGTCGTCACTTGAACCAGCTGCGCCGGAAAAAGAGTGCTTATGTGTTCGCGGTCGATATTCCCACCGGTCTTGATGGCGACTCCGGCAAAGTCGATAGCGATTGCGTTGTCGCTGATTTCACGGTCACCATCGGTTTCGCAAAGCCGGGTCTGGTGGCGGATGGCGCGCTGAACTTTGTCGGGGGATTGGAAGTTGTGCAGCTGGATGAGCTGCGCTCGCCAGAAAAGAAAGCGAGAGAAATTATCGCCGGCCCGGCAGCCTTTCGTGAACTGCTCCCAAGACGCGAATACAGCACATACAAAAATCAATGTGGCCGCATCGGTGTGGTTGCTGGCTCTAAGGGATTCATCGGAGCGGCTCTAATGACATCGCAGGGGGCGTTGCGGGCAGGCGCAGGGCTGGTGGAAGTTTTCGTTCCGGAGGAAATCTACGACATCGTTACCGGCGCTGCGCCCATGGAAGCAATGGTCAAGCCGCTCCAGTCTTATCGCGACTTGCTCAAGGAAAAAACCGACGTCTGGGCGCTGGGACCTGGTCTTGGAAAATCGCGCGCGGCCGAGATTCTCGAGCTGATCGAAAAAGCAAAGCAACCGATGGTGATTGACGCCGATGGGCTTAACATTTTGGCTGGCAAAGTCTCAGCGCTCAAACGTTGTAAAGGCGAGCGTCTGCTGACGCCGCATCCGGGCGAGATGAAACGGCTTCTGCCAGATAAACAAGAGAAGCGCGCCGAAACGGCAACGAAGTTCTGCCATCGTTTCCCTGTGACGCTTTTGTTGAAAGGCAGTCGGACGATCGTGGCTGAACGTAGTCGCCCGTTGAGCTATAATACGACCGGCAATCCTGGAATGGCCACTGGTGGAATGGGTGACATTCTCACCGGAGTCTGCGCGGGATTGGCAGGACAGGGTCTATCCCTTTATGATGCGGCGCGATTCGGTGCATGGCTATGTGGACGCGCCGCAGAAATCGCGATTTTTTATGGCGGCGAAAGCGAGCAATCGTTATTGCCTCGCGATATTCTCGATCATCTTGGCGAGGCATTTAACGAATTGCACAAATCCAATTTTCTGCTGTGAATCTTCAAACTGAAAAAACCGAAGAGTACAAGGCGCCATCCACGGAGACAGCCTGGAGTCGAATAAAAAAAGCGCTCGGGCCGATTACGGTGGTCGGCGTCGTGATCGCAAAGTTTTTTGCGAAACTGAAGTTTGTTCTGCTGCCGCTCCTCAAGTTCCTGCCCATTCTGTTGAAATCGGGTGGAACCATGCTGTTGATGATCTGGGTCTATACCCAATTCTGGGGCTGGCGATTTGCCGTGGGATTTGTGCTCCTTCTGCTCGTGCACGAATCCGGCCACTTGCTCGTGGCCAAAAAATTCGGACTGAAAGTCGGCGCGCCTGTTTTCATTCCGTTTATGGGAGCGTTCATCGCGCTCAAAGACGCGCCACGCAATGCTTGGATGGAAGCATGCGTGGGTATTGGCGGTCCGATCCTGGGGAGTTTTGGGGCACTAGTGTGTAACGCCTTGGGCGAAGTATTCGCCGAACCGCTTTTCATCGCGCTCGCCTGGTTTGGATATTTTCTTAATCTGTTTAACCTGACGCCGGTAGGAATGCTGGATGGCGGACGCATCGTCACCGCGTTATCACGCTGGCTTTGGTTGCCTGGGTTCGCGCTGCTGCTTTGGTTCGGGTGGAAATATCCAAACTTTATTATCTGGTTGATCGTACTTTTGTCGCTGCCACGGATCTATTCGCTATTCCGCAAACGAACCGAAGAAGAACAGCGTTATTTCGAAGTCACACCGTCTCAGCGTTGGATAATGTCGATATTGTATTTCGGTCTGATTGCAGTTTTGCTCTTCGGGATGCACGTGGCGCAACAAGATTTGCACAAACACGGAGTGCGCTCCCACGGCCACGGGCAGGACGTGATCGCGCAATAAGCGCCGACCCCTCGCAGCTTTTCCCGCTGGCTAGCTAAAGAACTTGACCGCTTAAAGCAGTCAGGTCTGCGGACGCACGTTGGAGACTGTGAAGACACGGTCGGGATCGAGCCCGATCTGCCGCAAGATCGACAGGAAACGCTTATCTGAACGCAACGGCACGAACTCAGGGGCAATGCCAACGCCGTGCAATGATGACGAGCGCTGCTCGCAGGCGCGTTCCAGTTCGCGAATTGCGTCATCATGCGCGCCAAGCGCTACATGCACGTGCGCAATGGCATCACCCGGGCGATAGCCCCAGCCTGCGATGGCTGCCTCCAGCGTTTGCAGCGCTTCCTTGCGCCGGTTCATGCGCGCATAGGTAATCGCCAGCCCAAACCCTGGCCTTCCGGTGAAATCCTGTGCCTTTTTATATAATGCAATTGCATCATCAAAGCGTCCCATCTCGCGATAAAGCGCTGCCAGCGACGGCTCGCCATAATGGGCAAATGTCGGATCAAGTTGCAGTGCGCGTTCGCCAGCCGTGATCGCTTCGTCGTAAAGGCCGAAGTAACGGTAAAGCTCGCAAGCAAAGTTGCTCACCCAGAGTGACGCCGGATCGATCGTCGATGTGCGCTTCAAATAAGCCAGCGCTTTCTCACGGTTGCCGCGCGCCGCGTAGAGGGCAGCGATAAAGTAATTCGATGTCGTCGAATTTGGCTCTATCTCGACCGCGCGATTGAATTCCGCCTCGGCCCCATCGAGATCCCAGTCAAGTATGCGTTTGGTCTCCGCGAGATACACGTGCGCTTCGGCCTGCTTGTCGTCGAGCTGCAACGCGCGAACGGCGGCATCGCGGACCTTCGGATACGCTTCGAGCGGCGGCACGTAGGCGTCCGCCAACCACAACCACGCCTTCGCGATCCCAGTCCACGCCCGACTAAACTTGGGATCTCTCTCCAGTGCGCGCTGAAAGAATTCGAGGCTTTTGCGCAATGCGTCCTCCGTGCTCTTGTCTGAATAAAAGAGACCGTGCAAATAGGCGTCGTAAGCTTCGGTGCTACGTAATGCAGGTGGCGGCGAAATATCGAGGTTCAGCTTTAGTGCATCGACAATGGAACGCGTAATCTCATCTTGCAGCGCAAAAATCCCATGCATTTCGCGCTCGTACGTTTCCGACCACAGCGTGAATCCGTCGCACGCGTCGATCAGTTCTGCTGTGACGCGTACCCGATTGCCATCGCGCCGAACACTTCCTTCCAGCACATGCCCGACATTTAACTTGGATGCGATTTCGCCAAGCTCGGCTTGCTTGTCTTTAAACGAGAATGAAGACCGCCGTGCCGCCACCCGCAGCCCATCAACTTTCGCGAGCGCTCCCAGAAGCTCCTCTGCAATACCGTCACTGAAGTAGTCGTGATCCTTTGCCGGGCTTAAATCGTTGAAAGGTAAAACGGCGATCGATTTTTCGTTCGAGCTGCTGGGTTGGGCAATATCGATCTTAGCTTCCGGCGCGCGATCTGGCGTGCGCACGATTCCATATCGTGTCAGATCGAAAAACCAGGAGAGAAGAAGTGCGACGGGGAAGCCGAGCACGATGAGGAGGACTACGAGGCGAACGACCCAGTTCGGAATATCGAAAACCGGAAAAACCTGCGCGATACCCTGCGCAAGCGCCCAGCCGCCGACGACATACGCAATCGCGACGCTATACACTTTTCTCCGCTTCAGCTCGGCGAAAAATTTTTCCAGATTCACGGCTTCTTTTCAATTGCGAGTTTTTGGAAGCGCGGATCATTCCGCAGCGGATCCCAAATTGGATCGAGCCGGAGCATGACAGGCGTGATCGAAGCGTCGTAGGGAATCTTTAACAGCCGCTCGAGTAGCGGAACCGCCCGGTCTGGATCGCCTAGGATCGCGTAAGCGCGCGCGATAACTTCCTGCGATTTCGGAAACCGCCAGGCATCTTTCGCCGTGGTTTTGAGAAGCGCATCTGCTTCGCGCTCCACTTCTTGTCGTTCACCAAGCCACGCATCTACCTCGAGCAGCGTATCCGCCAGCAAAAGGCCGGCGTCACCCTGCTCGCGCAAAGTCCGCAATTCGCGCTGTGCTTGCAGGAAAAGAGGTCGCGCGGTCGTCAGGTCACCTTTAACGGCATGTAGGTATCCCCTAAAATTGTCACTCACGGCAACGATTATCGGCGGCAGATTTTTTGCTTGCGCAATGTCGGCGGAAACTTTCGCCAAAGCCTGATCGAATTGCCGGCGCCAGACCAAAAGTGCCAACTGCTCACTATAGAACCTGAGGGCGGAAGCTATATTGTTCGGTGGTATCTCGACGCCCTCCAGCAGTCTTCCTGCCGCATCAAGATCACCTTCCGCAAGGTACGTCGCCGCCTTCTCCGCAGTGACTTCGAGATCTCCGGGCGCAATCGTCAATGCGTGATCGAACATTGTGCGGGCTTCGTCAAATCGACGGGCGCCACGATAACTTCGGCCCAGATTTACCCAGATGTCTTCATTTAACGGATCGAGTTTCGACGCTTGTTTTTGCACTTCAATCGACTCGTCCAGCTTGCCCTGACGGCGTTGCACCAGCCCGATGGAAAGCCAAATGTTGGCGTCGTTCGGCGCTCGTTCCCGCGCGATGTTCAATTCAGTGAGCGCCCGATCGTAGTCCTGCAGGCAGTAATAATAGAACATGCCCATCGCCCCGTGTGCATCTGCCATCTCAGGCGCCAGGCGTAAGGCGGTTTCCGCCGCGGTCCGTGCTCGCATTAACTGCGCATCGGTGTGTTCGAAATCAAAATACTTTTGCGCTTCGGCTATACCGAGCATCGCCCAAGCTTCCGCATAATTCGGATCGAGCGCCACAGCGCGTCGCGCGAACTCGACAAGCTTCTTTTCGTTTTCCGGCCCCTGCGCGTGGAGGACTGCAAGCGCACGCAGAAAGGCGTCGTAAGCCTCGGCATTGGTCGTCCCAATCCTTGAAATTTCCTTTTTCTCGCGCCCGGTCAGCTTCGCTTCCAACGAGTTCGCGATTTTCTGCGCGACATCGCTCTCAACCTGAAAAACATCGATCAACTTCCGGTCATAAGTTTCAGCCCATATATGCGAATCGTTCGATGCATTCACAAGCTGGACGGAGATGCGCACTTGGTCGGCCGCTTTCTGCACGCTGCCTTCGAGCACGCTCGTGACACCAAGTTGCTGTGCAATCTCGCGGAGATTGTTAGGCGCGCTTTTATATTTTTGAGTCGAAGTACGCGAGATGACTTTTAGGTCAGCGATCTTTGCAAGACGCGTGAGAATTTCATCCTGAATGCCCTCGGCGAAATACGCGTTAGCTTTGTCTTCGCTAAGTGATTCGAATGGCAATACCGCAATCGACTTTGCGGGAACGGTCTCGAATACGCGCTGCCTGAGTCCAACTGTGAATCTGCCGAGGAAGAACAATCCAATCGAAATGGCACCGGCGATCAGCACAACGTAAATCCAGGCCGGATTCCTTGATGGTTTAGTCAGTACGCCTTCCGCAGCCTCGGTACGTTTGATCCCTTCCGGTGTCAGCTCAAACGCCCATGCAATGATGAGGGCGATGGGAAACCCAATCACAAGCAACAGGACAACGAGACGCACCACCCAATTCGGAATGTCGAAGAACGGAAAAATCTGGCTCGCGATCTGCATGAGCAGCCAGGCCACGACAGCGTAGGCGATCGCGACTTTGTAAACGTTGCGGCGCTTCAGTTCGGTGAGGAAGTTCTTCGGATTCACTGCGACGGTTATTCGATGAGCTTCTGAAACCGGGAATCGCTCCGAATCGGGTCCCATTCCCAACGATATTTTAGATCGTTCACCGTGATGCTGTAATCGACGCTGTCCACTGCGCCTGGCGTTTGAGTAATCGCTCAATGAGCGGAAGCGCCAGATTCTTTTCGCCGACGCGCGCATAGATCAGTGCCAAGTAGCAATTCATGATCGCGCCATCGAGGGCATCCTTCGATTCTGGTTTTAGCTCCACCGCGCGCCTGCCTTCGCGAATCGCTTCATCTTTTCGACCTGCGAAGGCGTAGAACCAACCGAGGTTGGCGTGCCGATCCGCGCTCAAGGGCGCCTTCTCGACAGCTTTTTCAAAGATCGGTCGCACCAATTCAAACAAATTCTGGGCTTCCGTCTGCTTGCCTTCGGCCAGCTTGATACAGCCTCGAAGAAAACTTGTCGGCGTTGCAGGCCCGGTCGTGTACGAGACTTCGTTAATCTCCGACTTTTGCAAAGCGGTACGCGCCGCGGCAAAATCCCGGTCGATCATCGCCGCGTCCCACTGGCACGATGTTACCGTGCCATCGGGATCGGTTCCTGCTGGTACTTGGCTGAGCAAGGATTTGAGCGAGCGCGTGTCGCCTTTCCACCAGAAATCAACGTAGCCGCTTTGGATCTTCGCCACTGGCGATGCCGGAGCCATCGCGCGCATCCGCTCGCCCCATCGCGCCGCTTGCGGCCAACGACGCATCCCCGTGTTCGTAAAAATAAGTTCGCGCACAATGTTCGGATTCTGCGGATCGATCCTCTCAACCCTTTGGTATGCTTCGAGCGATTGTTCCCATTTTCCCTGCCGACGTTTAATCGCCGCGATGAACCGGCCAATGTCGCCGTTGCTCGGTGATAAACGAGAAGCGATATCGAACTGTTCGAGAGCGCGCTCGTAATTCTGGTCCATCCAATAGATACATTGACCGAGGGCAAAGTGTGCTTCTGCCAGATTGGGTTGGAGGCGCAGGGCGATTTGCGCTTCGGTCCTGGCTTTCGTGCTCCAAGCCTCGGTCGGCTCATAAAAATGAAAAATCTCAGCGCAGGTAGACGCCAGGCGTGCATGTGCGAGCGCGAAATTCGGATCGAGCTCAATGGCTTGCATGTAAAGTTGCTCGGCGGCTTTGTAACCCTCGAGCAGCGTGTCCGGATTCTGCTCGATCTGGTTGGCCCGCAAATAGAACCCGTATGCGTCCGTGTTCCCTGTCGGTATTTCTTCGACGCGCGCTTTTTCCTGCGGCGAGAGTTTGGCTTGCAGCTGGCCGGCAATCGTCTTCACAATTTCGCTTTGGATTGCGAACACATCCGCGAGATCGCGATCATAGTGTTCTGCCCATTGTTGCGTGTCAGAACGCGCATCGATGAGTTGGGCTGTTACTCTGACGCGATTGCCGGATCGCTGAACGCTTGCTTCCAGCAGATGTGCCACCCCAAGTTGCGGGCCAATGTCGCGGACGTTGCGCTCCGCTCCGGTCTTGTATTGCATAACGCTGGTCCGACTGATCACTCTTAAGTCCGCAATCTTGGCGAGATCGGTCAGGGTCTCATCTTGTACTCCGTCAGCAAAAAAAGCATTCTGCTTCTCATCCTGTTTTCGAATGGAAGCACAGCGATGCTTTTCTCCGGAATCACTGCCGCAAGAAAACGAGACGACGCTACGCAGACCTGCTCAGTGCTTTGGACGATTTCAGTAAGTGCTCGTTGAAATTCATGCTGCTGGTCGACGAGCAATTTCGA
>WNGK01010306.1_pt1 | contig 17240 bp, 15 predicted proteins | sample 5400601 | NCBI WGS metagenome assembly WNGK01 (sample SAMN13153376, study PRJNA577476) | soil metagenome | isolation source: 60 cm soil or saprolite under Garry oak tree replicate 1 | place: USA:California | collected 2016-06-15
TATAATAAGCCACGAAAGATTCAAAGGTGAATGCCAGGTAGTACACTTCAAGATAGATAGCGGACCAGGAGAAGTGCTGCTTGCCATAATAGTAGAGAGGAACCCTGATGTCGAGCAATGGGAAATGGGTCAGAACGAGCTTTTTCTTACTCCTGTTTGTGCTGGCCATTGTCCTGGTTGTGTTCATGTTCCGTTCACCGTCCGATACAAAAACAGTCAGTCTATCCACCCTCCTAGCCGATATTAAGACGGATATACAAAAAAACCATCAAGATACCCTGACTGTCAGCAGTGATCACATTACATTGACTAGAGGTGGCCCGGCGGATACGCCTGAGGAAGTGACAAATATCAACGATACCTTTGACACGACCAAGGTTCTTAAGGACAATGGTATTGACTACACAAACCATTTGTTGGTACTTCAATACGAGCCGCCCAGTGCAGTGGGTGCCTGGGTGAATGTTCTGATTAGCTTCGTTCCTTTTATTCTGATTGGTGGCCTGCTGATCTTTATGATGCGCCAGGCGCAAGGAAGCAATAACCAGGCATTGTCCTTTGGTAAGAGCCGGGCGCGGATGTTTATGGGTAATAAGCCAAACGTGACCTTTGCAGATGTAGCCGGCGTTGAAGAGGCAAAGCAAGAACTCCAGGAAATCGTAGAATTTCTGAAGTATCCTGAAAAGTTCGTGGCTCTTGGCGCACGTATTCCGAAGGGACTTTTGCTCGTTGGCCCTCCCGGAACAGGTAAGACGCTGATCTCACGCGCTGTAGCGGGTGAAGCAGGGGTGCCGTTTTTCAGTATCAGCGGCTCTGAGTTTGTGGAGATGTTTGTTGGAGTGGGTGCTAGTCGCGTCCGTGACCTTTTTGACCAGGCCAAACGCAATAGCCCTTGTATCGTCTTTGTCGATGAAATTGACGCGGTCGGTCGCCAGCGTGGAGCTGGACTCGGTGGCTCACACGATGAGCGCGAACAAACGTTGAACCAGATTCTGGTTGAGATGGATGGCTTCGATACAAATACCAATGTTATTGTTATCGCAGCCACAAACCGGCCCGATGTCCTTGACCCGGCCTTGCTGCGTCCGGGCCGCTTTGACCGGCAGGTAGTGCTTGACCGCCCGGATATTCGTGGACGGATCGCCATTTTACAGGTACACGCTAAAAATAAGCCATTGGATAAGAATATCGCGCTGGAGACACTGGCGAAACAGACGCCAGGCTTCTCCGGCGCTGATCTCTCCAATTTGCTCAATGAAGCGGCCATCCTGGGAGCGCGCCGCAATAAGCGCAGCATCGGTATGAGCGAGCTTGAGGAGGCGATTGACCGCGTAGTGGCCGGACCTGCACGCAAGAGCCGCATTATCAGTGAGCGAGAGAAAGCGATTACCGCTTATCATGAGGTGGGTCACGCTCTGGTGGCGCGTATGCTGCCCAATACTGATCCTGTACACAAGGTCTCAATCGTGGCCCGAGGACAGGCTGGCGGTTTCACAATGTTGCTGCCGACGGAAGATCGCTACCTGTGGAGCAAGCCGCAATTTGAGGATATGCTGGCTTATGCCCTCGGTGGTCACGTGGCTGAGCTGATCATCTTCGGAGAGGTTACGACAGGCGCATCAAACGATATCGAGCGGGTGACAAAGATTTCTCGTTCGATGGTGACCGAGTATGGCATGAGCAGCCGCATCGGTCCCATGGCTTTAGGCCATAAGGAGGAGCTTGTTTTCCTGGGACGCGACTTTGGTGAACAGCGCAATTATAGTGAACAGACGGCGCGTGAGGTCGATGAAGAGGTGCGGCGCATCATTCAAGAAGCTTTCGATAAGGCCTATCATATTCTGCTGCAGAATAAAACGCGTTTGATTATGATCAGTGAGCGCTTGATTAAAGAGGAAACATTGGAAGGTCCTCTCTTCGAGTCGCTCTTCAACCAGCCCATCAATGATGAGCAGTACGAGTCGCCGTCTATCCTGGCAGGCATACCGAGTATACACATGCCTGGAAAAAATGAGCAAGGGAAACTATTGCCAGAGCCTGGAGTGACATATCCGATGGCACAGCAGTTCCAGCCGCCATATAATGGTGAGGCGAGCGCGTAATTTTCTATAGGTAGGTAGGGTTGACTCACCCTACCTATGCCGTGATTGCCAGAAAGGAGGTCACACTGGCAGTTATCCCTGTCTGTACCTGCAAACGCACTCCACAATAGCCGGATTGTAGATCACTGTTTGTTGCAGTAACCATCCAATTTGATGGCTCTGTTGTACCTGTCCGCCAGACTTTGGCAAAGAGGGTTGAACCGACTACCCGAAAGCGCAGCGTATATGATGTCCCACCCTGGGCAGCAAAAGGGGTTGAGCCGAGGGTGGCGTATGATCCGTGGACCTTTTCCTGGATCACCAGATTGACGCCGTCGATATATGCCTTGTACCAATTGATGGTATCATTCCAGCGTAGGACGGCTCCTATGTTGGAGACATTGAATTTGCCGAGTGATCCACTAAAGACGACTTCAGCATTGCTGGTCGATGGACCAAGGATCGCGTCATAGGCGCCATTTCCTCCCGAGACCTGGCCTGTGTTGTTAGAGACGGAGAAGATGCTCTGGTTGCCCGCATCTTCAATCCAGGCGTGGCCATCTGAGGCCGTTCCCCAGTAGGTCTGGTTTACACGCTGGAAAGTATCTTGCGATACGATACTCCCTGGCGTTGGCGATGGAATTGGTGTTGGCGTCGGTCCTGTTCTCGTGACATATCCCATTCCATACCTGGTCGTCGTAGCAACCGGTAAACCATTTGCCCAATCAATTTCAAGATGCTCCCTTGAGTTGTACAGCGGTGGGAGGTTAATGACACTTTTTCGCGTTGCAGTATCGATCACATCTCCCGCATCACCAACATAGACGAACCGTCCATCTCTACTATGTTGAACCCATCCTTCTCGCTGGCAGGAGTACGCGCACGGAAATTGAGTCCCCGTCATCGGCTTCGTCAAAGGAATATCGGCAACTTGCTTAGGTGCAACACCTGGAAGGCCACTGACGTCGAAGACGTGAACGTAGCTATTGGGCGTGTCGATGACATACACTTCTTTTTCATCGGGCGATAATGAAATACCATGGCTTGGAGCGTCTGAAGATCCAGAAGCTGTGAATCCCTTTACAGGAACGGTGTAGAGGACTTTACCCGAGAAAATATCACTGACCTGAAAACCCAGGAACCCCGTGGCAGTTGTGAAAGCAAGCGTCTCGGTGCCATTGATCGTGAAAGGTCGGACGCCCGCCTTCAGAGGACCAATCTTCTTAATGATTTGATTAGTTGCGGTATCGGCAACTAAGAGATAGCTGCTATTCAACCCACCCAGGTAGACATGAGTGCCACTCAAGTTTATGAGGGTATTATGAGGACTGATGCCCGCGCCTGCATTGATACTGCCAAGAACGCTTCCATCGTTCCCGTTAAGAATATGCCATAACCCATCATATTGGGCAGTTCCATCGGGCATGTAGATCTTCGTCCCATCAGGGGTAATCGCCATACTATCGATGCCGAAGGGATAGTCTCTGGTCCAGATGACGGTATTGGTCAACAGGTTATATTTGAGGAGAGATCCATTTCCATTAACACCACCATCACCGCCATAGCTGACGTAAAGCATGCGAGTTGCCGGGCTTGCAGCCACACCTCGCACGCCTCGAGTTGTCGGCAGATGGACATTTTTCACGAGACCTTGACCATTGTCCATATCATAAATATACATGCCCCCATCGGGAAAGACATACTCGTAGTGCTGCGTCGCAGGGCTTGCTTTCGCAGAAAGAATGTGATTTGTACTCAGCGGTGTCCTGGCACTCGCTGCATACTTTGTTACGAGAAATACAGGTGCCAGGGCAAGAACCAACAAAAATAATGCTAAAAAGACAAAACCTCGGGGGTTGTGCTTAACTGGCTCTGCATTGTACAATGAAGGCAAGCAACGAGTTCCAGTTTTCGGTTCCCAGCCTTGATTGGCAACATTGGACTGGGAAATATTTTCGGGAACCAGGAACTTTTTTCCATATTGTAAGAGGAGGTTCTTGCATTGCCTGATATTTTTCGCGAGATTGATAACTGCGTAACCGCCCCACAGGGCTTCCGCGCTGGTATCACATCTTGTGGCATTAAGTCTGATAGCTCAATTCCTGATCTGGCTATTTTAGCAGGCGATGTGCCCTGTGTTGCCAGCGGCACGTTCACGCCGAGCAGCACACGCGCCGCTCCTGTCCTGGTTTGCCAGGAACATCTGAAGAGTGGCAAGGCCCAGGCTGTGGTTGTGAACAGCGGCAATGCGAATTGTGCTACAGGTGATGTTGGCCTGTTGAACGCGTACCGTATGACTGAACTGGTGGCAAAGAAGCTGAAGCTTGAGAACGAGGTGGTGCTGTGTTCTTCCACCGGTATCATTGGTCGCCAGCTTCCAATGGAAAAGATCCAGGCCGGTGTGGCCGCTATCGAACTGAGTAGGGACGGGGGAAATGCCTTCTCCGAAGCCATTATGACGACAGATACACGGCCCAAACGTATGGCCCTGGAGTTTCAGATTGAGGGTCGTACCGTTCGCTTAGGCGGAGTGACAAAAGGTGCAGGCATGATTTATCCCAATATGGCTACCATGCTCTGCTACTTGACAACCGATGCCGCTATAGAACATGCCTGGATAAAGACAGAGTTAAAAGCAGCGGTTGACGCTTCATTCAATATGCTATCTATAGATGGCGATATGTCAACCAACGATACATGCATGCTGTTCGCTAATGGTTTGGCCGGCAACACGCCCATCAATGGGCAACATCCCGAGGCGGATAGGTTCCGCGAAGCATTGCGGCGAATGACAATCTACCTGGCACGAGAGATGGCTCGGGACGGTGAGGGTGCCACGAAGCTGATGACGGTTCACGTGTATGGGGCACGCGATAAGGCCGACGCGGTGAGGGCAGCACGCGCAATTACGCTGTCACCGCTCTGGCAATGTGCATTAGCGGGCGGCGATCCTAACTGGGGTCGTATTGCAGCCGCACTGGGAGCCAGCGGTTGTGAACTGGATCAGGCAACATACGATATTTTCATTGGAGATGTGCAGGTAACGAAGCATGGCATGGCTGCACAATATGACCAGGACGCGGCTCGTAAGGCGATGGCCGAGGATGAAGTTATCATCACTATTGACCTGCATCTAGGTGATGGGAAAGCGACGGCATGGGGCTGCGATCTGACCCATGGCTATATCGATGAGAATACACTTTACACCCGTTAACATGGTCAAAGGAGAAAATAATGACGACAACGGAGACGAATAAACGTGACTGGGTTGCCCTCGAGCATAAGTATTACCAGGGGACATTCAAACGGCAGCCTTTAACGCTTGTGCACGGCGAAGGTACTCGCGTGTGGGACAGCGACGGGAAAGTATATCTTGATTTCGTGGCCGGCATTGCGGTGAATGTGCTGGGACATTGCCATCCGGCCATCGTCCAGGCGGTACAGCACCAGGTGACACAACTTGTGCATGTCTCCAACCTGTACTACAACATTCGCCAGATTGAGCTTGCCGAATTGCTGGGTCAGCAAAGTAATGGTATGCGCTCATTCTTCTCCAATAGCGGGGCAGAGGCAAATGAGGGTGCCATCAAGCTGGCACGCAAGTTCGGGCGAGTGCATCACAATGGAGCCTATGAAATCATCAGTATGGAGCGCAGTTTCCACGGGCGCACCCTGGCAACAACTGCTGCCACAGGACAGGCCTCCTACCAGGCAACCTGGGTACCTATCCCGGATGGTTTCAAGCAGGTGCCATATAACGACCTGGAGGCACTGAAGGCAGCTACGAGCGAGAAAACGATAGGTGTGTTGCTTGAGGCTGTGCAGGGAGAGGGCGGCATCTGGCCTGGCGATAAGGAATTTATTCAGGGTGTGCGCCAGTGGTGTGATGAGCAGAACCTCGTGATGATCTGCGATGAAGTGCAGGCAGGCATGGGCCGCACGGGAAAATTTTTCGGATGGGAACACTATGATGTGGTACCCGATATTGTGACCATGGCGAAAGGTCTGGCCGGAGGTGTACCAATTGGTGCGATGCTGACCGGGCCACGTACTGACCTGTTTGTTCCTGGCGATCACGGTACAACCTTTGGTGGCAATCCTATTGCCAGCGCGGCCGGTATCGCCACGATTCAAACTATTGTTGATGAGGATCTGTTAGAGAATGCCGCTAGGATGGGCGCATACTGGCGCACGAAGCTGGAGGCTTTCTGCGAGAAGTACCATTTTATCGATAGCCCACGCGGTCTAGGCTTGATGCAGGCAGTCAACGTCAAGCATGAACTGGCGCCAACGATTGTACAACAGGCGCTTGAGCACGGTTTGCTGCTCAATAATCTTGGGCCTGGTACACTGCGCATGATTCCACCTCTGATTCTGAAAACAGAGGATATTGACGAGGCGACCGAGTTATTGGATCGTGCGTTGACAGACGTGGCAAATATGCCCGTTGCCCAGGCATAAAAAAGGGTACAAACCTCATGCGGGGAAACTCAGTACATAGCCCACAACTTCATAACCCCTGCCTAAATTTCCCTTTTCAGGCAAGTCGGTGAGCCATTCCCAGTGGGCTTCCTCTTTTATCGTGAAGTTGTCGCGTACCATAGCGGGTAGTATGGGTGGAGCAAGTGGCATGCTGCGGCGATGCTGAGCATCGTGATCGGTGCCGTAGACGTCGAAAACAAAGCCACGTATGTCACTGAGCAAGACAATGCTGCCACCTACGTCTACTAAATTCTGTAGCAGGTGGAGATGGGCCTGGATGATACGTATGCGAAACGCCTGAGCAGCTTCCTGGTAATGGCGATGACGTTCCTGTTCCCCAAGGAGTTGGGGAGCGATGCGCTGCACGCGGTCAAGAATGTCCAGCAGAGGATAGCTGAAGAGTTGTGAAAGAACCAGCGAACTGATCACAATGCCAAATTCGCCCGTGCCCAGACCCTCTAGCTCTGGTGGGTCAGGAACTCTACACTGCTCTAAACAACTGGCGGCAGCGTCAAAGACAGCCCGGGCTCCCCTGGGCGTAATCGTTGACCACGGCTGCTTTCCAAGAAGATCGTTTAGATTCGCACTTACTCCGCCGCTGATATCACATGCGAGAAGACGTACACGCTTACGGAGGGTCAGTGAAGATAATTCGTCTCGACCCGGCTTCATGGATGCAAGATCAAAGTCGGCCAATACAACCTCGTCGGAGGCACGAGCAAGCTCGGCCAGGGGCACTTCCGTACAGGCTCCCGCACCCAATACCAGTATACCAGGCGATGCTCCCGGCTGGCGGCCGCGCAGTGCATGCTGTATGAGCGTTGAGCATTGTTCCAGGTGTTGTGGACTATGTTGGCGCAGCCACTCGCGTCGCTGCGCCCCTTGCGTTTGTACGTTGCTGTAAGACAGGGTGTCGATACGCACTGCTTTTTCTTACCTGCCGGTAAACCTGGCAGGTCGCTTCTGCAAGAACGCAGCAACCCCCTCGCGATGATCTGCTGTCTCAAAAGCAATATCCTGCAGTTCACCTTCGAGACGCAGAGACGACAGCAGATCGCTTTCAAGTGATTTATTCATCAGTTCTTTGATGAGTCCATAGGTGTGTGTTGGTCCATGCGCCAGTCTCTGGGCAAAGGTTTTCGTTGCGCTTTCGAACTCCGTCAGGGGAACGCATTTATTGACGAGGCCAATACGTTCGGCTTCTGGCCCGCTCACTTCATCAGCCAGCATTGCCAGTTCCAGGGCCTTCCCAAAACCCACCAGGCGCGGCAGGAAATATCCACCGCCGCCATCAGGCACAAGGCCAATCCTGGCAAAGGCTTCAATAAAGCGTGCATCGTCAGCGGCAATGCGCATATCACATGCCAGGGCCAGATTACAGGATATTCCGGCTGCTACATCATCTTGTGCAGCAGCTTCTATAGCCTCGTTCAGTTCTCCCAGCATAGTGTCATTGAAGGCATTTAGCACTTCAGGGCGGTTCATAGTGATAGTGAGCACACTGTTATCTTGTGAAATGAGCAGGTGCTGGAAATCAGTTCGCATTGAGCATTCCTCCTATCGCAGGTTGGATGACGCCACAAAATAAATGAGATTGATGGGTTCAAGCTGCCTGGTGACCACGAGGGTTTACCTGTCCCCCAGACAGGGTTCTACTACGATTTGATGGCAGGCAAGTCGAGCATCAGGACTTCGAGTGCGGTACGTGCGTTTACATTCTGGTCCAAGGCTTCCATGGTGCTCAGAATAGCTCGTACCATGCGCTCGGCTTCTACCGTGCCAACTCTGGATGCTTGCTGCTTTAAGATATTCCGCATGTCTACGTTGACAGTTAAATCAAGGCATTTGTTCGCTGCCAATACCATATCACGCCACCAGAATAACCACAACTCCAGTATGGCGCGAGCTTTGGCGCTATCGGAGCTGATGCGTTGGGCTATCTCGAAGCGTTGTACCTTGCTTACCATTGGCAGCTTTGCCAGCGCCTCTAATTGCGCCTTGCGTTCTACCAGCAGTTCATCATCCTCGACAGCCTGCACGGCCCAGCCCATGCGTCCGGCTGCCAGGGCAGCAATCAGGTTGGCTTCTTCTGGTTCCACTTCCCATTGTTGCTCTAAGGCAGTTTTGATTTGTAAGGAAGTGAGCAGGTGCATTGGGACTTGCTGTACACGCGAGAGGATGGTTGGTAAAAGCAGGCCGGGGTCAGGTGCGGTGAGAAGCAGTACGACGTCGGGTTCTGGCTCTTCCAGTGTTTTCAAGAGGCAGTTTGCCGCCTGCAAATTCATCTCGTGTGCACCCTGGATGATGAAGACGTTGCGCCGCCCCTCCAGTGTCTTGCGGGCGGAATCGCTTTGTAGTGCGCGTACCTGTTCTATGAGTATAAATTGCTTGTCGGGTGCCCTGCTGATGATGTGCAGATCAGGGTGATTACCGTGCAGAACCTTGCGGCAGGAAAGGCAGGCATTGCATGCATCCAACGGCGCGACATGCAGGTCCGAGCCACCAGTACAAAGTAAGGTTTGGGCGAAGCGATGGGCAAGCAGCGTTTTGCCTATGTGTTCCGGGCCGGTAAACAGGTAGGCATGGCGAACCTGCTGCGCTGCTAAGGTGCGGCGCAGCAAATCAATGGCGTGTTCGTGACCGACGATGTTCCAGCCTGATCGAGTTGTCTGTTGAGTTGTCATGAAAACATGGTAGCAGAAACAGTGGGTAATGGCAAGGTTAATCAAATTTTAGCAACCCATCTCAGTAGCAAAATATAATCAAAGCATGATATACTACTAGCATGGAAGCTCGTTTCAGCTATCTCAGCCATCTAGAATGCAGTATGTGTCACCGTCAGTATGACAGTAACCAACTGCATACGACCAGCCCTTGCTGTTCGAGACCGCTGCTGGCACAGTATGACCTGGCCTCAATTGCACGCGATGTGACACAAGATGAGATAGCACGACGCGAAGCCAGCATGTGGCGTTATCATGAATTGTTGCCAGTACGTGAGAAAGGCAATATTCTGACGCTGGGTGAGGGGATGACGCCGCTATTGGCTGCTTCACGATTGGCTCCCTTTAAAATGGAAAAGGAAGTTCGTCTTTTTATAAAAGATGAAGGACAAAATCCGACGGGCAGTTTCAAGGCCCGTGGGATGGCAGTCGCGGTCTCGCGTGCAGCAGAACTGGGTGTGAAAGGTCTGGCAATACCTACAGCGGGTAATGCTGGGGCTGCTTTGGCTGCCTACGCAGCTCGTGGGGGATTACCAGCTTATGTCGTTGCACCTAAAGATGCGCCCGAATCGTGTATAGAACAGACTTGCCTCTATGGCGTTGAGGTAGCATTGATTCCCGGACTGATTAGCGATGCTGGTCGCTTGGCCGCTGATGTTGCCAGACAGCGGGGTTGGTTCAATGTGGCGACTCTGCAAGAACCCTATCGGGTTGAAGGCAAGAAGACGATGGGGTTGGAGTTAGCCGAACAGCTTGGTTGGCGTTTGCCCGATGCCATTATTTATCCAGCAGGTGGCGGATCCGGTATTGTGGGGATGTGGAAGGCTTTCGCTGAACTGCACGAGTTAGGTTGGTTACAGGACGGTAAAGATAGACACTTGCCAAAGATGATCATCGTTCAGGCTGAAGGTTGTGCTCCTTTGGTGCGTGCCTTTGAGCGGGGGGATGAGGAAGCAGAGATCTGGCCATCTGAAGAAGCCAATACCCTGGCGGCTGGATTACGTGTGCCTGCTGCTATCGGGGACCGGCTCATTCTGAAAGCAATATACGAGAGCGGTGGAACGGCCATACGTGTCAGCGATGAAGCCATGATGCAGATGGTACAATACGCCGCGCAACGCGAGGGTATGTTGATTGCCTTTGAGGCGGCAGCCACTCTAGCGGCCTATCATACTTTGCTTGCAAGGCATTTCCTGGAACAAGGTGATGAAACAGTTCTGTTTTTTACCGGCAGCGGTCTACCCTACCTGCCTGAAATAGGAAAATATTCGTTCTAAATGTCTCATAGGTCACAGTGTATACTACACAAATATGTTATGCTACGTGTGAATAAGAATAAGTTCAATGTATGTTGGTCAAAACACTAATTTGATAAGGCTGATGTAACTAATGGACACCTCTATCCGTTTCTACAATACGAATAGCAGTTTACGCTCAGTTCGAGATACTGAACGTAAGAATCGTCCCACTTCCCCGTTGACAGTGGATGAGGAAAGTTATGCAGAAACAGCCAATGTGGGAGAAGAAGTGGTTGACACGCACCCTCAATTGTCTGTTCCTGCTTTGCAAGAGCAAGTGCAAAAGGTTGATGTGGCCGATTTTGAGGCGATTTTCCTCCGCTTCCAGGGACCGATTACAAATTTCATCTATCATCTCATAGGTAATCGTGAACAAGCTTACGATCTCGCACAAGACGTATTCGTAAAGGCTTACAAGGCACTGCTGGGTGGTACGGTAGTACAGCCGGGTGCACTTTCAGCATGGCTCTATCGTATCGCTGCAAATACGACGACGGATACATTGCGCCGGCGGCGTTTAATTGCCTGGCTGCCTCTCTCGTTGTTTAATGAAGATCGTGGTATAGGGGCAGGCGTTCTCTCCGACTCAGGAGGAGCAGTCTCAGATGGCTTTAGCAGCAACGACGAAGATAGCAGCGGCGGACGTGCCAGTAATATTAGCTCAATGTATGAGCGCGGCGCCTATGATGGCGGACGGTTTGAGGGCCGAGTGGCCGACCGCGAGATCGTGGAGCGCATATTTAAGCAGTTGCCGCCCAAGTATGCCGTCTGTTTATGGCTATACGAAAATGATGGCCTATCCTGTGCGGAGATTGCAGAGATACTGAACATCAGTGCGTCAGCAGTGAAAATGCGTTTGATGCGGGCGAGGGAACGTTTTATTAACCTGTACAAACAAGAAGTGAGCGAAGCGTGAATTGTATCGAGGCACGGGTATTGCTTGCAGCATACCGGGAACTGAAGAATGGTGAAGTAGATATCCCTGAGTTGGATGTACATTTGGAGGAATGTTCTTCCTGCAGGCAGGTACTTGCTGGCTATAATTTTATTGGCGAACAAGTGCGCTCCTTGCCTCCTTTGGAGCCATCCCCCCATATGCACACCAAGCTCATGAAAGCGCTGGCGGTTGAACATACACAGTTTATACAACACTCTAGTGCTGTGACGTCTCCCACACCAGAGTTTCTCAAACCGTATCTTCGAGAGCACATGCCTTCCTCACATAAAGCCGACTCCCTCACCACATTCTCAAGCGCAGATACTGGACCTTTACCCGTTATTCATTCCCCGCATAAAAAGCGTAGGCGTACTCAGATAGGGCAGTTTGCAGCAATCGGTATAGCAGCTGCGTTTTTTATGGCGTTAATGATGGGTGGTTTGACATCGCTGCTGCTCTTAGCACATAACCATGTAGCGGGAGGATCAGGAGTAACGTCCATCGAGCATCCTATCGATGTCACAAGCGCAACTTATAAAACGACTACGCTGTATCGACACGTAGTGAGTGCAGTAGCTGACCGTACATCTATCTACTACACAGCATATGGAGATAGCAACAGCGACGGTTGGATGCTCGAGCAGTTAAATCGGACCACAAACATTAGTACGCCGCTGCTCACTACTGCCAGCACAAGTACATTGATAGTTCTGGGAAGTGCGAATGGTCGGCTGGTCTGGTTACAACTTGATACCCCCAAGATTACCACACAAACTTTACCTCACCGTGAATTGCGCACACGCTTACAAACCTGGAGTCTGCATTCTCTTTCTCTGCTGCCACAACAGCAGGATGGTATAACTGTTCCTAATGAGCCTTCGACAATCGTCTCTGGTACTTTCAATCTAGATGTGGCACCAGGCTGGGTGTATACGCCAGTACAAGGCATCTGGTTTGTTCAAAACACCGTGCTCGTAGCAATGATTGATGATCATAGTATTTCGCATCTTATGCAGTATCCATTAGACCCGCAGAGCATTTTTGCACGAATAGAGATTTCTAAAGCCAGCCCTGGCCATATATTTACTTCGCCAACCGCTAACAGCGATGGTTCTCAGATCTACTGGGCAGAGGAGTGGCGGACTGATGATAATAACTTGCACAGCAATATATGGACCCAGCAAGTGTTCGATAATCCCCATCCTACTATTAAACATCTGGCACAACAAACAATCACAGAAAAGGACTTGTTCCTCCAGGATGGCATGTCATTCCGTCCAGTGGTGGTTGACGAGACCTTATTCTTACTGAGTACTGCTGGTAGCATGAATGTAACACAAGTGACCCCTGGCACAACACCAAAGGTTACACCAACCACAACACCTGTGCCAACAGCTACAGTAGATACCAGTGCATCCACAGTTCCGTGGGCTGATACGAATTTTTACACGCAGCCACTGGACAGCAAGGTGCGTGGTACCCTGCTCATGTTTCCTTTAGGCGTTGCTCCTGATACCTCACCAACGCCGTTGAGCTCAGTAGGATCTGCCTCAGCGCTCCAGGCTGGTATGGATTTTGTGTTCTGGCAAAATGACGATAATACCTATGGTATGTATGATGCGGCAGCAAAAACCGATATTAATGTTGGGGATATTCTGACTGGAGCACAATTTCTGGCGGTAAATGGTAATACCGCCGCCTGGACGGTAAATAACGCGCAGGATACAACCACCGCCACCACTTCTACTACTGCTGCAGGGCAATTCGCAACACTGATGGCATTTAATTGGCCAAGGAAATGAGAAAATTCGCTCACATCCTCGCTAACTTCTATTATATCTTCACTAGCCAGCTGAACATCAATCCCCAGTCGCTTCGCCAGTTCGGGATCAAGCTGACTGATACGTTGCAACAGATCAGTATGTTGGGCTTCGATCCGCTGAAGGATTTGAAGAATCAGGGTGTCCTGTGGTCAGCTGATCATCGGCCACTGCGTTGACATTCATAACAGGCTGATGGTCGTGTTTGAAGGTGGGAAACTTGAAGTGTATTCCTCCAAACATGTGCTTAAAAGCTTCACCTTGCGTGAAGTTATGATGGGTCGGTTTTACCATTTCTTTATCTGGGGTGATGTCCATGTTGTGATCTCTCCTTTGCGCTATTGAGGTTGCTAGCACCCGAGGTGCTTAGCAATCACCATGCGCTGTACCTCGCTGGTGCCTTCACCGATTTCATTGACTTTCACACTGCGCCAGTAACGCGAGACGGGAAATTCGTCCATGAAGCCATAGCCGCCGTGTATCTGCACCGCTTGATCGGCAGCGCGTTTGGCAGTTTCCGAGGCAAAGAGCTTGGCTATAGAGGCCTCTCTCGAATAAGGTTTGCCCTGCATGTGCAGCCAGGCAGCTTTATAATACATTAAACGTGCCAATTCTATTTCAGTATCCATATCGGCAAGTTTGAACTGGATGGCCTGGAATTTGCTAATGGGCTGTCCAAACTGCTTACGCTCCTTGGCGTAGCTCAAAGCCTCATCCAAACATGCCTGGGCCAGGCCAACCGAGAGTGCCGCGATAGCGATACGCCCCGCATCGAGTGTCTGCATGAACTGCTTGAAGCCATCTCCAGGCTGGCCCAGGATATCTCCTTCAGGCACTTCGCAATCCTCAAAAGTGAGAGGGCGAGTATCTGAAGCCTTCCAGCCCATTTTTTTGTATGGATTACCAATGATATAGCCAGAAGTGCCCTTTGGCACAATGATATTGGTGATTTCCTTTCGCCCGTCTGATCGCTGGCCTGTGACGGCAGTGATGGTGACACCGCCGGTCATATCTGTACCGGCGTTGGTAATGAAGGCCTTGGACCCATTGATATGCCAGAAGCCATTGCGTAGTACGGCTCGTGTCTGGGTACCACCAGAGTCGGAGCCAGCTCCAGGTTCAGTCAAGCCAAAGGCCCATAATTGCTCTCCACGTGCTAGCGGGGATAAGAAATGCTCTTTCTGCTCCTTGCTACCATAATGGTAGAAGGGACTGGCTCCCAGGGAGATATGAGCCTCCATGGTGATACCAACTGAGACATCACCACGTGAAATCTCTTCAATGGCTAGACAGTAGGAGAGGAAATCCGCGCCAGCGCCCCCGTATTCCTCTGGGAATGGCAACCCAAGCAGCCCAAGCTCACCCATTTTCCGGATAAGTGCGTAGGGAAAAGCTCCTGTGCGGTCCATCTCTTCCGCAAGAGGCTTGATTTCTTGTTCTGCAAACTCTCGACAGGTATCCCGGATTGCCAACTGCTCCTCATTGAGCGCAAAATCCATGACGTTATGCTCTCTTTCTTTGGCATCTATAAATAATGACGGTTGTACACAACAAAATTATTATACGAGATGGGGGCAAGGGAGGAGGAATGAGGGCTTAATGTTGTGATATGATAGATTCCTGACCAATGATTCATTCTAATGAAGGAGGCATAAACTTTGGTAGCGAAAACCCAAGCATCTATACAAGGCCTGCGACGAGCCAATCAAGCCACGGCAAGGCTTTTACAAGAACTCTCCCGCATGGCCCGTCCTGGTATGACCACACGCGAACTGGACGACTACGCGATGAGCTATATTACTCAACTGGGTGCGATACCTGTGTTCCATACTGAGGAAGGTTTCCCAGGCTGCATCAATACCTCTATCAACGATGCCGCCGTCCACGGTGTGCCCGGTAATCAGAAACTCAAGATAGGCGACATCCTGAGCATCGATGCAGGCATGATCCTCGATGGATACTGCGGCGATGCGACGATTACCATTGCCATTGCTAAGGTGAACCCACAGCACCAGTATCTTATTGATACAACACACGAGGCGATGATGGCTGGCATCCGTGCAGCTTTGCCAGGGAAGCGTATCGGTGATATAGGATATGCCATACAGACTTTCGCTGAGTCACGTGGTTTTAACGTCCTGCGTGAATACATAGGACATGGTCTGGGTCGACGCATGCACGAGCTACCCAATGTACCGAGCGTAGGCTTTCCTGGAACGGGTCCAATCATACCAGAAGGGCTGGTGATAACCATCGAGCCAATCCTGGTAGAGAAGTCATCACGGGTAAAAATCGATGCCGATGGATGGACGGTGCGTACCGCAGATGGCGGTTGGGCTGCACAGTTTGAGCATGCCGTGATGGTGAGCCCACAGGGCGCAATGATTTTAAGCGAACTGTAGGCTCAGAGTAATACTAGGAGTGAGCTTCGGTCTCGCTCCCGCTTTCCACAGCAGCCCCAACGCCCTTGCGCAGCATAGGAACCTTGTTCAGGGCTTCCCATGGCGCTTCAATGTCGGTGCGGCCAAAGTGGCCGAAGGCAGCAGTGGGTTGGTAGATAGGATGGCGAAGATTCAGCGCCTGAATGATGCCGGCCGGGCGCAGATCAAAGTGTTCGTTAATCAAGCGCAAAATTTCTTCGTCAGAGACTTTGCCTGTGCCAAATGTTTCCACAAAGAGTGAGAGCGGGCGGGCCACCCCAATGGCATAAGACACCTGCAACTCAAGGCGATCGGCCAGTCCAGCCGCGACAACATTTTTGGCAATATGACGTACCGCGTATGCTGCTGAACGGTCCACTTTGGTTGGGTCTTTACCACTGAAGGCGCCACCGCCATGACGAGCCATACCGCCATAGGTATCAACGATGATCTTGCGGCCCGTGAGGCCAGCATCACCCATGGGGCCCCCGGTTACGAAACGGCCCGTTGGGTTAACAAGAAACCTGGTGGAGCTATCGAGCAGGTGAGCGGGAATGACAGGCTTGATGATATGCTCGATCACGTCCAGGCGAATCTGCTCCTGATCTATATAATCCGCATGTTGCGTTGAGATAACAACAGTATCGACACGCACCGGACGACCATATTCATACTGTACGGTGACCTGGCTTTTGCCATCAGGACGCAGGTAAGCCATTGGGCCGCTACCACCCCATGATCGCCGGCGCACGTGTGAAAGTTGGCGCGCCAGTTTGTGGGCCAGGCTGATGGGCATGGGCATATATTCGGCGGTTTCGTTACAGGCAAAGCCGATCATCATACCCTGGTCACCGGCTCCGATACGCTCTAATTCATCCTCGCTTAAAAAGTCGGCATCACTCTTCACTTCTACTGAACGGCTGACTCCCATGTCAATATCCGGTGATTGTTTGCCAATAGATGTCACTACCCCGCACGTACGATAATCAAAGCCATAGTCCGCGTTGATATAGCCTACCTGCTCAATAGTCTTGCGTACCACGGCAGGAATATCGATCCAGGCAGACGTAGTAATCTCACCAGCAACGAGCACCAGTCCCGTGGTGGTAGCGGTCTCGCAGGCTACACGAGCTACAGAATCTTGTGCCAGGATAGCATCGAGTACGCCATCTGAAATCTGGTCACACAGTTTATCGGGATGCCCTTCGGTTACCGATTCGCTGGTAAAAAAAGACTTTGGATTTTTCATGAAATTGCTCAAGGTTGGTCTCCTTCCTTTCTCACCAAGAGAAAAACAAATCGATTTTAAGTCAACTTTGCAAGTAACAGACAGTACAATTGCAGCCCATTAAAAAACCCCCGAGATTCAGGGGTTTAAGAGTTAGTGCTTATTCCCCTCATCTTGCGGAACATTCCGCCGGAATTGGCACCCTTCCTGCAATGCAGGGGGGTTGCCGGGCTTCATCGGGCCGTTTCCCT
>WNGK01003390.1_pt1 | contig 17239 bp, 19 predicted proteins | sample 5400601 | NCBI WGS metagenome assembly WNGK01 (sample SAMN13153376, study PRJNA577476) | soil metagenome | isolation source: 60 cm soil or saprolite under Garry oak tree replicate 1 | place: USA:California | collected 2016-06-15
CGAGCTACTCGACGTGGCGCCAGGGGTTCCGGACCGGTCTTGGGTGATGCGCGAAGAACGCCTCCAACTCCTCAGCCGTCGCAACGGGCACAGGCACGGATGCCCCCCGCTGGTGACACAAGCGTTCCCGCGCTTAAAGGCCCTGCGTTAAGGAAGAAGCCTTGCAGCCGCAAAGTAGATAAGTGCGGCACAGTTTGCTCTTAAGGTGATTCGGACACGCCCATCATGCGAGCAAGGTCATCCGCAGAACCCCGCGTGTAGATGGTCGTAGTCGCGATATCAGCATGACCCAGCAGGGGATCGAATCGCTGGGAGCGGCATCGGGGGCGATCCAGCCCATACGCCGCCGGATCGAGGAGCGACGCAGGCAAACGTATGGCAGAGATCATGAGGACCCAGGGGAGAAGTGAGCGAGGCTTTCTGGCCAAGCTTGGCAATGATCTCTCGGATGCCGCGTTCAGTCAGAGGTCCCAGCTTCCCGAGAAAGAGCTGCCCATCTGGGCAGCTCTCTAACACTTTCTATGCGTATGAACAAATGGGTAGTCTCCCTTCCTTGGATTGATGTATAATGAGACAATGCCACAACACGAAGAAGGAAGGAATGAGTATCCCTCAATGACGGAAATGCTTTATAATGGAATTTGTCTCCCGAAAGACTGGCCCCCGAAGAACCTCTCTGAGACATCTCGTGAACCTCTCTCACTCCCTTATTTGAAGAATCCACCATCCGTCATTCCTCTCAATGTGGGGCGGCAGCTGTTCGTGGATGATTTTCTCATTGAGCATACAACACTTCATCGTTCATTCCACACGCCACGTCTGTATGAACATAACCCCATCCTCAAACCCGAGACTTCATTGGAAATGAACAATGGAATCTGTCCTGTTGCATGCCCTTTTCATGATGGTGTTTTTTATGATCCAAAAGACCAGTTGTTTAGGATGTGGTATCACGCCGGATGGTTCGACGGCATAGGGTATGCGATAAGTCAGGACGGTCTACACTGGGAAAGACCCATGTTGGATGTGGAGCCTGGAACCAACAGGGTGCTCGCGGCACGTGAGGGACATAAGCGGGACGGTGTGGGAGTATGGTTAGATCACGATGCTGCAGACCCCAGGCAGCGATGGAAAATGTTTGCCTATTTTCGTACTCCGGAATGGGAGGGAGGCGAAGTCTATACGTCACCGGACGGGATCCATTGGAGTGAGCCGACCAGAACTGGACCATGTGGAGATAATACCACGTTCTTTTATAATCCATTTCGCAAAATGTGGGTCTACAGTATCAGGGGTCAAGATGCGCACATCTCCCATTATAGCAGATACCACGGACAGCAAGACCCGCAAACCTATCGCTTCCGATGTTACCGTGAACATCGTGATTTCATCGAGGGCGCCAGGTGGGATGAGAAAGACGTGTTTTTCTGGATTGGGGCTGATGAACTGGATCTGCCCCACCCACTCATGGGATACCAGACTCAGCTGTACAACGTTATTGCCGTAGCCTATGAGAGTGTGATGCTCGGTCTCTTCCAAATTCTTCAGGGACCGCCTAATCCGGTTTGTGAAAAAGGGGGTTTTCCAAAAATCACCGAGATAATGGTCGGATTCAGTCGAGATGGCTTCCACTGGGATCGAACCAACCGTCACCCCTTTATTGCGTCTTCCCAGAAGGAAGGGACGTGGAATCGTGCGTATCTGCACTCAGCTGGCGGCTCATGCCTGATTGTTGGGGATGAGCTCTATTTCTATTTCGGTGCATGGTCCGGCCTTTCACCCAAACTTGGTGGACATATGTACGCGGGCGGCAGTACAGGTTTAGCTCTGCTTCGTCGTGACGGCTTTGCCTCCATGGATGCCGGCACTTCACCCGGTTCATTAACGACCCGTCTGGTAACGTTCAAAGGAAAGTACTTGTTTGTCAATACCAATACAAAGGACGGCGAACTGCGTGTGGAGATTCTTGACCATACTGATCAGGTCATTGTCCCCTTTTCCAGTAATAACTGCAATTCCATTTGTACCAATAAGACGATGCAGATGATCACCTGGCAAAATGTGGAGGACGTATCTTCCCTCATAGACAAACCGGTGAAGTTCAAGTTTGACCTGACTAACGGACAACTCTATTCTTTCTGGGTGAGCCCTGATGTGTCTGGTGCCAGTTATGGGTACGTAGCTGCTGGAGGACCCGGATTTACCGGACCTGTAGATACACTCGGATTGCAGTACCAATTCTCTGACTAAGACACTCCACCGCCTTGCTCGCTTGCGACCTATTACCTCCATCCTGGCGGCCCCTATCATCCAACGCGGTGTCAGTTCATATGTTCCAGATTGACGCCAGGTGCCAGATGTCGAGTGACTTAACACCTACTCTCCCTTTGCGGGCAAACAGCTCGAGTCCCAGGCTATCAGGGCGCTCCGGGTAAATACGGCTCGCCAGGAAGCAGCGACCGTTGACAAACATCTCTACCACCGAACGATCAAGAAAGATGTGAAGCTTGAGTACCTCACCTGGATCAGCTTCTACCAAGACAGCGCAATTTTCTCGATCTACTTCGGGATTCACGCTCGATTGCTCGCGCTCGATGGAAACTTGCTGCGACTTTGACTGGTACACAAGGCGTGTTTGTTCCTGGTCATCTGGAGAACAGCGCACTTTCAAGCCAAACTCGCAGTTCTGACCCACTTCGAATTGTGCCAGCATTTCGAGACGGTCATCCCGGATGTCCTCTAGCAGGACGTTCATTCCCTCGCTCAGTTCAAGCCCCTCATAATGCCAGTGTTTTTCCCGTAGCGTTGTCAGCTCAGGAGCCGGTTTGAAGCTCAGTCGGCTTCCAGACAGGGGTGCTACAATGATAGGTAACGACATTACGCCGGCCCAACCCGCCTCTTGAATGAGGGATGTTCTCCGGCCTTCTATCAGCCACCCCCACATGATGTAGCGACCCTGGTCATCGCGCAACACCTGAGGCGCATAAAAGTAGCCTCCGTGTACCAGAACCCCTTGCGTTTGGGGAAGAAACTGTTCATCCTGAAAAGCGCCGCAAACGTACAGCGGGTAAAGGAGAACGTTGTCGGCAGCTTGAACTGAAAAGAGGAGGACTCGCAGGTCGCCAAAGGTGAGCAAATTCGGACATTCCCACATTACCCCCGTCCAGACTGGCTCAGATGTCCTGGCATCCCCCGCAAGTAGGGGATGGAGATATTCCCATGTCGCCAGGTCATGGGAGCGATAGAGCAGAATCAACCCGCCAACTCCCTTTCTCATGGAGCCCATCAGCAGATACCAATACTCTCCCTCCTTCCAGACAAAAGGGTCCCGGAAATGGCCTTCTGTCTCAGCCTGTAATTCGGCCGGAGGGCCTGCAATGACCGGATTGCCCTGGTAATAGTGCCAGGTAAGCAGATCATCGTCGCTGCTAGCCATGCACACGACCTGGGGATGTAGCCCGCTATACAGCAGCGTCGGAGTACCGTTATGGTCGATGGCGCACCCGGACCAGCACCCGTGAGCATCGGCCCTCTCAGCAGTTGGTGTCAGGGCGATTGGCAGGTCGGTCCAATGCACCAGGTCGGCGCTGACGGCGTGCCCCCAGTGAATGTGCGCATGGAAGGGACCGTGCGGATTGTATTGGTAGAAGAGGTGATACTGCCCTTTCCATTGGAGTAAGCCGTTGGGATCGTTCATCCAGTTTGCTGGCGGCAAGAAATGGTAGTGAGGCCGATGGGGATCGCCCACCAGCCTCTTGCGCTGCACGAGCGCACTCGCTACACTATTACTCACGTTATCCTTCCTCGTCTAGAATCTATCCAAAGTGCAATTCACACTCTCTCATGTGTCACCTTAGCCTTTGACAGAGCTTCCAGCGAGACTGGTAACGAAGGCTTTCTGAAAGGCCAGAAAGATGGCCAGAACCGGCAACGTGACCATGGTCGCATAGGCCATCACCACACCCCATTGCGTGTTCTGCTGGAAAAAGTAGTTCATCCCAACCATCACCGGGCGGACACTTTCGGATTGAATGACCATGTTGGGCCACAGAAAGGAATTCCAGCTCCCCAAAAAGGTGAAGATGGCCACGGTCGCGATGACCGGGCCGGCGTTGGGCATGATGACTTGCCGGTAGATCTGGAAGTAGCTGGCCCCATCGACTAGTGCCGCTTCATCCATTTCGATGGGGATCCCCTTGAAGAACTGGTAAAAGAGGAAAATGGAGAAGGCGCTCGTAATAAACGGGATAATCTGCACCTGGTAGGTATCAAACCAGCCTTGCGTCAAGGCCAGACCGCCGCTCATGGATATATTGGGGAGGTTGTTCACCAGGAGCAAAAGCGGAATGACAATCGTCTCAAAGGGGATGATGAGCGTGGCGATAATGAGGGTCAGGACGAGCTTCTGCCCCTTCCATTGCAGCCGGGAGAGGGCGAAGGCAGCCAGGCTATTGAAGAACACCCCCAGCAAGACGGAAATGCTGGAGACGATGATCGAATTCAACAAGAAGCGCAGAAACGGGCTCAGTTGAAAGACCGCCACGTAGTTATTCAAGGTCAAACTGCCGACGGGCAACAATCCTCTGATGGATTCCATGTCGGAGAAGATGACATCATTACTCGTCTTCAACGACGCCGACGCCATAAACAAGAGGGGGAAGATAAAGGCGAGGACCAGCAGGATATTCACCGCGTACTGCACGATCATTCTGATCAGACGCCGTGAGCGCTGCGTTCGCTCTGCGCTTGTTTGGATAAGTGCTTGCTGTTGCATGGTTATTTCCCTTTCTTCTCTCGGGTTGCGTACCGTTGCACAAACGAGATGGCAAGGATGAACAGGAAGAAGACGACGGACATCGCCGAGGCATAGCCAATATTCTGCGCGACGAAGCCTCGCTGGACGATATTAAACACCACCGTACTGGTCGCATCATTGGGACCGCCCTGCGTCATGACGAACACCTGCGTAAACAACTGAAAAGCGGCGATGGTAATCGCGATGAACACGAAGACCATGACATTGCGCAGTCCCGGGAGGGTCACATTGGCAAACTGCTGCACGGGATTTGCTCCATCAATGCTGGCCGCCTCGTACAACTGCTCCGGTATGTCTTGCAGCCCGGCCAGAAAGAGGATCATCTGCAAGCCGACCCCTTGCCAGACCGACATGATAATGATCGCCCACATGGCCGTGGAGGGACTCCCTAGCCAATTCACTGGCCCAATAGCACCGAAGGAGACTGTTTTCAGCATGTGGTTCACGAGCCCAACGTTCTTATCGTAGAGGAAGGTCCAGACAATCGAGATGACCACCATGGAGGTGACGACCGGACTAAAATAGATGGTTCGGAAAAAGTTCCGCCCTTTCAGCTTCTGATTGACCAGCAGCGCCAGGAGCAATCCCAGTCCCGATTGTACCGGAACCACCACCAGCGCGAAGAAGATGTTGTTGAAGATCGAGTGCAGAAAGGTCGGATCGTGGGCCAGCACCACAAAACGCTGATTCCCCAGGTTGACCGAAAACCATTGTTCCAGTTGAAAATACTGGGGATACTTCTGCTCATTCTGGGTAAACGTGCGCACCGACGGGTAGAGCAGATTCCCATGTGCGTCGTGTCGTGGTTGGTTGGTCGTCGGATCGACCACCGGGTCCAACGTCAGGATGGATACCTGGAGCATCTGGGAATAATTTTTCGTACCGATAAATTGGGCGGGTACCGGTGAGACGAGCCGTTCATCGGTAAAGCTAAAGGCGACCCCCATGAAGAAGGGGCCGATCAGGAAGACCAGCAGCAGCAGAAAAGCCGGGCCACCCAGGATCAGAGCCGTGACGAGATTGCCACGCAGGTGTTTACGTTGTTGAGGACGGATTACTTGTACTTGCTTTGTAGCGCCAGTTATGACGGACATGACATCTCCCTCCCTTTCTGTGTAGTCGGATCCTGGAGAGTGGAGGAGAGCTCTCCTCCACTCTCCAGTGCGATCAGTCGCTTTCCTTCTACTGTTGGTAATTGTTGTGCTGCTGGATATCCTGGTCAATGGCATTCACCGCGTTGTCCAGGTTGGTCTGCACATCTGATCCCTGGATGATCCCCTGTGCAGCTTTTTGAAACGAACTAGAGATCGTTGGATACGCCGGAGTTGGCGGGCGCATGACCGTGAAGCGCTGTAACATGTCAAAAAGGATGCGATAGGGGCTGCCTGTGGCATAGCGCGGCACCAGGCTAGTGGCAGCCGGGGTCGTGGGAATAAGCCCGGTCGCGTTGTTGAGCAAGGCAATGTTCGCCGGTTGCATGAGGAATTTGATGAACTGCGAGGCTCCTTGCGATGCCTGCTGCGGGCAGGTCGCACTGATCCCCCACTCCCAGGACCCTCCGCCGATTTTCGGGCCAGTGCCGAAGTTGACTGAGGGCAGGAAGAGCGCATCTTTGCCATACTTCTTGACGACATCATCCGTTGCCCAGCTCCCCGTATACCAGAGGGCCACCTTCCCTTGCAAAAATCCCTGGTCGGAAGACGGTTTGGGGTTCGCGTAGCCGTTCTTGAACAGCCCTTGGAACCACTGGCCCCATTTGGCTGCTGCTGGACCGTTGAGGGTGCCATCGGCTGAGGTGAGGCTCTTGCGATCGATCAAATCGCCGCCAAAGCTTTGGAGCATAGGCGAGTACGCGTACGGCAACCATTCACCGCCATACTGTGGGTTCAAATCAAAGGGAAACTGAAACGCTCCACTGGATTTGAGCTTACTGAGCATGTCATTGAACTCATTCGCTGTCCAGGGCTGGTCCAGCGTAGGGATGCGAATGTTGTACTTTTGGAGGATCGATTTGCGCGCAAACATGGTCAAGGCGACGTCAAACTGGCCCAGCGCGTAAATCTTCCCCTGGTAGCGCCCAATAGCTGACTGCAAGAGACCCATCTGTTGCACATCGGAATCGGTGACCGGAAGGGCCTGGACATACCTCGACCAGGCGAAGTTGGCGACGGTCGGGTTATCCATGTCTAGGATGCAGGGCAGTTTATGGGATAATGCAGCAGCCGAGACCGAGTCGTTGTAGGAAGCCTGTGGGAACGATTGGATCTGAATCTGGTACTGACTGTGCGAGCCATTGAAGCTGGTCACTTCTTTGTTGAGTGTGCTCATCTCCGATGCGTTGCCAGCAGAGTGTGTCCACAAAGTAATGACTGTTTTGCCGCCAGCGGTTGTTGTCGAGGAACTCCCTCCACATGCCGCCAGTAGCCCCATCAACATAACAAGCAAGGCACCCAGGGCATACAATTTGGATTTCACGATTTTCCTCCCTGAAATATCAAAGAAATACTGAAACAATAAAGAACTCGTGCAAGTCGGCTAGAGGATTGCGAGGAGGAATTCCAGCAACTCCTGAAAAAGTACACAAGGAACTACGGGTACCAAATATTGAGGAACCCCTCAATCATCTGTGAAGTATGCAGCGTGTGGGGGAAGGGCGCCGTTGATCCGTCAGGTAACGCTCTGACTTTCTCATGGGCAAGTTATTCCATAGATCTCACCTCCTTCGGAAATACCGCTCAACAGCTAAACTGATTGTCGTTCGATATACGGACACTCAATGACGTGCTGAACTGGCGGCAGAGATTCATCGTTATGCTCAAGTAAAAACTCGACCGCCCACATGCCCATTTCATAATGGGGCAGTTGTATCGTAGAAAGTGGGGGCGAGAGCTGGGCCGCAATCAGTTCCTGGTTGTCAAACCCCATGACGGCGACATCATTGGGAATGGAAAGGCCCAGAGTACGCAGGGCATCATAGATGCCCATCGCCATACCATCCTTAAAACAGAAGATGGCGGTTGGCGGGTCACGCACTTGCAGTAATTCCTGCGTCCCTTGGTACCCACCTCTGGATTCACCGGCGTGGGAACGCACGAGATTCTCATCGAAAGGGATATCGTAGGCTTGCAACGCTTGCTTATATCCCTCTAGGCGTCCTGTGGCGGCGGGAGTACGATCAACAGTGTTGATAAAGCCAATGCGGCGGTGTCCTTTGTTCAGGAGCACCTCGGTTGCCGTTCGCCCTCCCTGTACCTCATCCGGCACGACCGAAGGTAAAGAGTGATCGTCACTAAAGCAATCGAGCAGGACAGCAGACCCCTCATATATGTTGGCGGGTAATGCGACTTTATGATGGTACATGGCAGCATAGATAATGCCCTCGACCTGACGCCCAAGCATCATTTCAACCGCCGTTTCTATCATAGTCGGATTCGAATCGGTGTTGACGATCAGCAGCAGTTTCCCTTGGGCCCATGCAGCATCTTGCGCCCCGCGAATAATATTCACTGCGTATGGGGTGGTAACGATTTCATCAGTGATAAAGCCAATCGTATGGGTTTGATTGGTGTGTAACACTTGTGCAGCCAGATTCGGGCGGTAAGAAAGTTTCTTCGCCGCCTCCAGGATGCGCTCCTTCGTTTCGGCAGGAATGCTAGCTGAAGAGGTGTGATTATTGAGCACGAAAGAAACGCTTGTCCGGGAAACTCCCGCCAGGCGAGCGATATCGGACATCGTAGGTGGTCGTTTACGTGGTTGACGGGTCACGGTGTATTCCTCCTACAAACAGAGGCGCGCCTACTAACACGAGTTACTAACACGAGTAAACCATATTTATTTGCATTTGTCAAGAGATTTTGAGGTGAGTTTTTGAACAATTTCCAATTTGCATGTCTGGCAGGAATGATGGTGGGGATGCTCTTCGCCATAAGGCGGAGATCGCTACCTGCTGATCCAGGTCAGCCGCGCCCTGGTCAATACGCTAATGTTACAAGATGTCCAGACTGAGGAGAAATGGAAAGCTTCCATGAAGCTGAAGACTGGCGCGGATTAACGCTACTGTTTTACCAGTATGTCAACCCCTACGGGCGCTTCACGTTAGATCTGACTCAACGTATCCCTTTGTCACTCATCACAATCGCCTAGACCCATCATGTCTCACAAAACTGTGCCGCACTTATCTACTTTGCGGCTGCAAGGCTTCTTCCTTAACGCAGGGCCTACTAGAGTGAAATCTGGTCCTCGTTCCTGCTATGTCATTGATTACCAATGTGTCCCTTGTTTTTGGCCGTGATGGATGATCCCATCCATCACGGCCAAAAACATCCCTATCCTCTGAGGAGTTTTAATTTCTCTTTGACATGTGCGCGACTGACCTGTGTATACCGTACCGTCGTTTGTATCGCTGGGGTTCCTTTCATCGTAACGTGTCCGAGGTAGTAGGCGATCTCTTCAAGAGTCCATCCTGCATCACGAGCACGGTGCGCAAAATCATGCCGCAAGTCGTGGAAGCTGAGATCTGCGATGAGTTTCCACTCTTCTTGGTTGGCTTGTCGTTTGAGGGTACGAAACCAGTGGTGAATGCCATCTTCTGTGAAGTGTGAACTTCGTTGAGAAGTAAAGACGTAAGGACTCTCCTTGTCACGTCCACCACGCCGAATGTAGTCGTAGAGGGGGCGGCGCACTTCGTTCAACAGATCAATATCACGGAACTTCTCCCCTTTATGGCCAACATGCACCCAGCCGATTTTCGGACCCACATGGGTATGCTCTATCAGTAGATGGGCGACATCACTCACGCGACACCCTGCCCAGTATCCCAACGCAAAGAGCGCTTTTCCGCGCAGGTCATCAGCCTTCTCGACCAGATTGCACAGGACAAACCGTTGATCTGGTTCAAGGACGCGAGGAGCAAGTTGTTGCTGTGCCTTAATCTCGATCCCACTGGTCGGATTTCGTTTCAAGGCTTCCTTTTCGTCAATCAACCACTGACCAAAGTGTTTGATGACGGACTTGACACGGGTGCGATGACTCACGCTATATCCTTGTTCTTTGAGCCGCGACAGATATCCTTCTACGACCGTCATCGTAAGCTGGTTGGGTTGAAAGTATTTCCCATGTCCTGGGCGTTTGGCGACCCACTCAGTGAACTGATGCAAGATGCGCAGATATGCATCAATCGTTGCTTCGTCGAGTTTTGTGAGACATGCCTGGTGGTAGCTTTCGATCCACTCCTCATTGCCAAGCTGAGGAAAGGGAACAATGTTGGATGGTTCCGTCATTTTTTGTCATTTCCCCCTACAAAATTTTCTGCGGCGAGTTTTGCGCTCTCATTTTTGGCAGCATCTTCAAAATACGCACCACTCGAACGGGTGGATGAGCGTAAGTGGATGTTCTTGAAGAGACACCTGAACCATCAACTCACAGCAGAAAGCATCTTCTGCTGCCAGTTTTCTGCTACGAGCCAGTCTAGCAGCAATGAGGACAGAATGCAAGAGGCAGGCGGCTCGAACCAGGAGATCACTCCGAAGAGATGGAAGCAATCAGGCGGCTACTTTGCACTTCATGTCAGCTTCGCGCATATCACCCCTCGTAGGGTATTTACCAATAGGCCGAAATAAGAGATCAGTGGAAAAACTCATCAAGAGAATTTTTTACGTTGACAATACCTTTGTCAAGGTTCGATCAATTTACCATCCTGATCTGTATTCAATTGCGGTGCTTTGACATTCTTGAAGATGCACCGATAGCGCGGAGCGTGGAACATCTTGGCGGTCAGCACATCGTTTATGCCCACCAGGCTCAGCGATCGAAAGAGGAAGACGGCAAGCAGCGCCCCGATGGGAGAAGCAAGATAATACACCCACTGATCGCGCCAGAACCAGGAGACCAGTGCGGGGCCAAAGCTGCGAGCTGGATTCAGGCTGGAGCCAGAGATGGGCGCAGCCTGCCAGTAGATGAGCGCCACCAGAATCCAGGTCATCAAAGGGGTCCAGTGCATCAGGCGATGGCTGCTGACGAAGAGAAAAATAGCCAGAACTAGCAGGCAGGTGCATCCCATCTCGATGAGAAAAACGCTCCAGATGGGATATCCGACCCCTGGGGCGGTGACGCCATTATGAATACTTGCCGCCAGCTGCCTCCAGATGAGCACGGCCAATCCCGCACCGAGCGCCGCACCGAGAAATTGGCTCGCCATATAGCCGACAAGATCGTGCTGATGCATCTTTCCTTGCAGCCAGAACGCCAGCGAGACAGCGGGGTTGATATGGGCACCACTCAGCTTGCCAAGAGGCGAGATGGCCATGAGCGGTCCGCTGCCCGCGAGCATCAGTCCCGTAATCAGCCGGCGCACGCTGCTATTGGGAAGCACGATTGCCAGCGGTGAACCTGAGCCAAAATTGAAGGTGACTGCGCTTAACGCGATGAAGACGAGAAACGCGGTTCCCAACAGTTCTGAGCCGTATTCGGGCCAGTGGAGTCTTCGCCACCAAGAATGCTTCTGCATGCCTATCTCCCTTCTTCTGTCTCGCTTACGCACGAGCAGACGCGGTACACCATCTTTCCAGGTTGAACTTCAAGAACAGGTTGCTGCGCAATTGCGCCAGTATTGGATGAGCAAAGATGCCTTCGCGCAGGGCAGTATCTGGTAAATGTGCGCGACATCGCCATTTTGGCGGCACGGCAACCATCGTTTTGGTCGCGTACAGCCTTCATTAAGAATACTAGTGCTGCGTTCCTCATTGGTGCTAAAATACAAGGTGGAAGTGTTCAGTGGAGGAAGCAAGAAATGCCCAAGCAGGTGAAAGCGCGAGCAGCGCAGGATGAGCAGGAAGAACGCATGGTGCGCAGACTGGCGAACAGCCATCACGCGCCGGCGGATTGGAAATGGCATGCCCAAATGATTCTGTTGAGCTGGGTGGGCAAAACGCCCAATGAGATCGCGGCCGAGTTGGACTGCCATCCACAAACGGTCCGTATCCATCTGAAGCGGTTCACAGCCGAGGGGGTCGCTGGGCTGGGCATGCGACCGGGATCAGGGCGCAAGCCGAGGTTGACGGAGCAGGAGCGCAGCCGAATCCTCGCACTGGTCAAGCAAGCGCCGCCCGGGCACCTGGAGACACAAGCTGATGGAACCATGGTGGCCCGAGATGAGGAGGGCTCGGCTCACTGGACGCTCAATGCGCTGGCGCAGGCCGCCAAAGCCGCCGGAATCCGGGTCAAACGCAGCCAGATCCGGCGCATCTACCTGCGCGAAGGGGTGCGCTGGCGTCACACTCATAGTTGGGGGGACCGCCATGATGAGGACTTTGTCCCAAAAGAACAGCGGTCGTCAGCCACTACACCGAGCCGCCCGAGGGCTCGACGACCATCTGCACCGACGAACTCGGGCCAGTAGTTCCCCGCGCCTTCCCTCCGGCGCCCGGCTGGTCTGCCACAGGGCATCGCATCAAAGCACTCCTGGATTACAGTCGCGGCCCGGAGAAAACCTGGGTCTATGGAGCGCTGCGGGTGCGCGATGGCAAGGAACTGACTCGGTGTGCCGCTTCGCGCAACTCCAAAGGCTACATCGCCCTGCTGGCCGACATCGAAGCCGACAACCCGAACGGGGACATCTTCATCATCAGCGACAATCTCAGCAGTCACAATAGTCTGGAGACGCGTACTTGGTTGGAAGGGCATCCGCGCCTCCATCACGTCTTCATTCCGACGGGAGCATGCTGGCTCAATTTGCAAGAGGGCTGGTGGCGCCTCTTTCGCCGCGATGCCTTGGCAGGTCAGAGTTTTGCCAACCCCGATGAGATTGAGCAAGCCACGCGCGTCGCGACTATTCAGCTCAACCGGCGAGCCAAACCGTGGATCTGGGGCCGTCCTGCCAAGGACCATCGCCACTATCGCCGTCTTTTTTCTTATCGTCTTTGAGGAACGCAGCACTAGCAAAGCTGTCTCTTTTTCGAGCGCTTGTCGTGCTAAAACTGGCAGAAAGTGGTTCAGCTTTCGCGACCCTGATCCCATCTGACTTGTGTTTTCTGTCTCCACAAAAACGGGGCAAGGTCATCACACCTTGATATGCTCGCAAAGCTGCATCTCTAAAGAAAAATATATTTTGTTTCATATAAATATTTTAAGTAATATCATAGCAAAATAATTGTTTGTTTCATATAAATAATGGTTGAGATAATATAAATACTTGACAACAAGACAGGTCCGAGGTATACTTTGTGCGGTGAATTACAAAAAGTCTTCGTTGTAACAGTTGTGCAGTCTGCTTGCAAGGAGACTTAGATGAAATGGCATCCAGAGGTACAGATCTATGCTTACGCGTTATGATCCATTCCGCCAGGCCATCAATCTTCGCCGTGCAATGGATGAGTAGTTACCAAAAGTCTTGAAACCTGCATGAGCAAGGGCAAGAACGCTTCTCACGATTTGAAGCCAGCGTGTACTCCGTTTCTTCGTTCGCCTCACAAAGGCGCAAGCTTTCTCGTTACCGCTGTAAAGAAGGAGAACACCGATGCAAGAACACAATGAAGGTGCAAGCACACTTTCAACGGTCACCCCAGCTACTATCAAAAATGCGTTCACAGAGATCATGAATGACGAAGCTGCCCATGTCACCTTTTTCCAGAAAGCCCTGACACAGGCTAAGGCGAGCCCGCGACCCAAACCCACCTTCAAGGGACTCGCGCAAGCCAACCAGAGGGATTTCGCAACAATGTCACGCACCCTTGAGAATACTGGAATCGCTGCCTTCCTGATGGCCATGCCCGCGATCAGCAACCAAGACTACACGGCAGCCGCAGCCTCAATTTTGACCATTGAGGCACGTCATGCTGGCTTTGTTGATTTTTTGCTCGGCCAGCCTCTCAGCGAAAACGGTGCTTTTGATAAAGCTGCCTCGCATGCCGAGATTATCACAGCTGTCTCGCCTTTCATTGAGAGTCTCAATGGTGGTCCAGATCCCGCAGATGAGCTGAACAACGATATTGTGATTCTGAACTTCGCGCTTCTGCTGGAATATTTGGAGGCTGAGTTCTACGGCATCAACGTGCCGAACCTCTTTAAATAAACAGAGCAATGCAGATATCGTTGCCGCGTGGTGGAGTGTGCGGGACACAAACGCCCGTATCGCAGCAGTGAAGCGGATGCACTGGCCTTAACAGGCTTTACCTTTGGGCTGGATATTGTGCTGTTCGTTATCCCCCTGATTTATGCGAACCGCTCCCAACATCACGTGCTGGCGCGGGCCAGCTATCGCGAGGGCTTGCGTCTGCGGCAAGAGATGCACCAGGTGGAGCAGCGGCTTGGCATCGTCAAGGGACTGGCTGGCCTGACCGAGATGGCAGCGGCTCAGAGGCAGGCAGAGCGAGCAAGGCGACTGTTTGGGCCTGCCGCTCGCCTGCTCTCGGCGACCACCTCCTCCCGGGAGGAAGTGCACCGCTGCAGTGCTGCGGCTCGTGTGCGCCTGGACGCAGCGACCTACGAGGTGGGATAGGCGGCAGGACAGGCGATGACCGAGGAGCAAGCCGTGGCTCTTGCGTTACAAGACGCCTAGCTGGGGCGATGGCCTCGCTCTCATGCAGCAGTTCAGACAATCGGGAAAGGAGCACAATCATGACCACTCAGGAGAGCGCCCCCAGTTTTGCACGAGACATCCAGCCGTTGTTTCGTCCGGCCGACCGAGTATCCATGCGTTGGGCCTTCGACCTCGGGAGCTACCAGGATGTCCGCGCGCATGCGCAGGCCATCCTTGGGCGCCTCGCAAGCGGGACGATGCCGTGCGACGGGAAGTGGCCCGAGGAGCAGATCACTCTCTTTCGCAGGTGGGTCGAAGCCGGCATGCCTGCCTAGCGCCCCATAGGCGTTCACTTAGGCACTGTAGCCAGCCGACGAGATGGTTCCCTGACGGGAATGGAGAGCATTTTCTCCCCGACGAGTCTTTCCAGCAAGGGGCCAGGACACGCCGGGGCGAAGAAGGCACATATTGCACACAGGTGTATCAATTCTGAAAAAAAGAAGGGCAGGAGGTGAGAAGATGAGTGAAGGATTCTTCTCGCGCGGGTTTCGCAGCCGCCGGAAGCCCAGCGACGAGAGCGGCAGACTCCCGCCGGGACAATATCTCGAGCGCGGCTTTCCCGTGCTCTCGGCGGGGCCGACGCCACATACACCGCTCGCGAACTGGGATTTTTCCATTGTGGGAGAGGTCGATCAGCCCAAACGCTGGAGCTGGGATGAATTTCATGCCCTGCCGCGCGAGACGGTGACGAAGGACATCCACTGCGTGACGAAGTGGTCGAAATTCGACACGCACTGGGAAGGCGTCTCCCTCGATACCCTGCTCGCGCAGGTCGAGTCAAGCGCCAGCTATGTGATCGCCTTCAGCGATGGCGGCTATAGCACCAACCTGCCCCTGGACGAGGTGCTGGGTGGACAGGCCTGGGTCGTCGACACCTACGAGGGCCAGCCACTCTCGCCCCAGCATGGTGGCCCGGCGCGCCTGCTGGTGCCGCACCTTTACTTCTGGAAGAGCGCCAAGTGGGTCCGCGGTCTGCGATTAGTCGCTGAAGATGAACCCGGCTTCTGGGAGTCGCTTGGCTATAACAATCACGGAGATCCATGGAAAGAAGAACGCTACCAGGGCGACTAACCTGGCAACTCGGTGAGGTGGTCACCACACAGCCAGAAACGGCGCGCACGAAGAGCATTACCCTCATAGTTCCCAACTGGATGGGGCATCAAGCTGGGCAGCACGTGGATGTGCGGCTCACCGCCGCAGACGGCTACCAGGCCGAGCGCAGCTATTCGATCGCCTCGCCACCGGAGGAGGCTCCGCGCGTGACGCTCACCGTCGAACGGCTGGATGACGGGGAGGTGTCGCCCTACCTCACCGAGGAACTCCGCGTCGGTGACAAGCTGGAGCTGCGCGGCCCGATCGGGGGCTACTTCGTCTGGGAGGCGCAGATGGGCGGCCCGCTCCTGCTGGTGGCAGGGGGATCGGGTATTGTGCCCTTGATGGCCATGCTCCGCCACCGGGCCGCCGCAGGGGGCAGCGTGGCGACCCGCTTGCTCGACTCGTCGCGCTCTTACGCGGACATCATCTACCGCGACGAACTCGACCGCCTGGTCAAGAACACCACGATGCTTGAGGTGGTACATACCTTGACCCGCGCGCAGCCGCCCGGATGGACGGGCTATCACCGTCGCATCGATCCCGAGATGCTGCGCGAGGTGGCCTGGTCATCTGATCAGCGCCCCCTGACGTTTATCTGCGGCCCTACCCCGTTCGTCGAAACAGCTGCAGCCAGTCTCGTCACCCTTGGACACGATCCAGCACGCATCAAGACCGAACGATTCGGACCGACAGGAGAAGCATGATGGAGAACAAGCTCGATGGCAACGCAGCCGCAGGCACCCTGCAAGAAATCTTCCCCTTTGAAATGACGCTCGCCCAGGTCACCTGTACGGGCTGCGGCACCACCAATGTGATTGGTGCGACCGCCGCCTATATGCATGGCATGGGGACGATCGTGCGCTGCCCCGTCTGCGATACCGTGCTCATCCGCGTTGTGCATGCCAGGGGACGCTACTGGCTGGATATGCGGGGCGTGCGTGTCCTCGAGATCAGCGTGGAGGCCTAGACTTTCTTCTTGGTTTCTCTGCCTGGTGGTAAAAAGCGCGAAGGTTGGTTCTTACACACTCTCGGTGAGGCAAGAACCGTTGAAAGAAGGAGGATAACGTATGCAAGCAACGAATCCAGTTGTTCAACGGGCTATTGATGACTGTAAAGAGTGTCATGCGATCTGCGTCCAAACGATCCAGTATTCTGTCCAGCAAGGTGGTCCCTACGTCGCGCCCGATTATCTGCGGCTCTTAGAGGACTGCGCCCAGCTCTGCCAGCTCAGCGAAGATTTCATGCTGCGCGATTCTCCCATCTCCGCAACCATCTGCACTGTTTGCGCTGAGGTGTGCGACCAGTGCGCAGTTGCCTGTGATCAGGTAGGCAGAGGCACCGATGCCCAGCTGAGAGCCTGCGCTGATCAGTGTCGGCGCTGTGCCCAATCCTGTCGGCAGATGGCACAAATGCGACCATAAATGTGCTCCTGCTTGCAATGAGCATGACCTGGCATCTCATTCACAGCAGGACTGCCGATGCATGTCGCACAAAGTGGGATCTTCGCGCCTCGTGACGGGCTCTCACTCCTATCTGGAGTTCGATCTGCTTGAGCAGGCCAATGGCTCTGGGTAGCGGGTCATGCCTACGATAAGGTCTTTGATGTGACAAAAGAGGCGGTGCAAGTGCTTGCTTCGCTTGTATCATACTGCCTGCTTGGAGTCAATAAAACCGCTTGAGATGGGAAAGGAAGCCCATCTTTTCCAGGCTTAGCGGGGAAGAAACAAGCCAGAATCATTCCGACGAATCCTTAG
>WNGK01005344.1_pt1 | contig 17239 bp, 16 predicted proteins | sample 5400601 | NCBI WGS metagenome assembly WNGK01 (sample SAMN13153376, study PRJNA577476) | soil metagenome | isolation source: 60 cm soil or saprolite under Garry oak tree replicate 1 | place: USA:California | collected 2016-06-15
GACCTGATTGCGCTGAATCGCCCTCACGTGCTGAGTTGGCTCTGCAGTGAGAGGGCTCATTCCAGACATGGGGGAACGCCTGGCCTAAGCCTTCGCTTTGACTTAGGCCACTCACGTTCACCGTTGCGTTCGAGAGCATCCATATCAACGACCTTCGGCCGCGTGAGCGACAGCGGAAAGGTCGGAAACTCCATTCACAGGCAGCGGCGACATGGCGGATAGTAACCTCATCTTACATTGCTCCGGATAACGAGTAATGACTTTCGAAAATTCCTTTAACAAGTGAGCACCGATAGCCTGCATGTCAGGCGAGTTACCAAGGTAACGTCGCGGCACCGGAGTACCGAAATGAATGGCAAACTTCCACGTGGCGGTTTCCGTGATTAGACAAGGAATCAGTTCGGCGTCTGCCATTGCCGCTAATCGGATCGCCCCCGTCGCCATCCGGAACACGCGATCTTCGAACGGCACATCAACTTGTAGCCCGCGAGCCGGATCTAGCATCACAAGCAGCCGCCGGCCCGGTCCTAGGACCTTCCGGACGTGCGAAAACCGGGGCATCGGGGTCAGGTCTTCCGCCATGAGAAATACCGGCACGTCGGCCGGAGGACTCAAGGTGTATTGGTAATTCGTTAGGCTTTTCAGAGAATCAGGAGGGCTCGTGCGCACGCTCGTTGTGACAATCCCATACGCACGCAACCAATAGGGTAGGATCTCGAACGGCCCGAAATGCAACGAAGCCAGGACCACTCCCCGGTCTCCCTCCCGTGATCCGATTAGATCACTCCCGCCTTCGAGGCGGCATCGCCTCAGCCAGCTCGCAGAGCAGAGGCGATCCGGCCACATGTAAAAGAGTTGCGAATGATAGAGGCCAAGACTCTGCCGGAGAAAGAAACGCCAAGGCTTGGGATGCCATGAGTCCGGGAAGCGGCGCCAGCAGGTCACCGGCTTGCGCTGGCGAAGTTGCACCAAGTCCCAGGCCGCTGCGGGAGGCCACAGCAAGAGGCTCAGCACGCTCTTCGGTAGCAGGCGCTCGCACAATCGCACGAAATAAAAGGTCCCCCATGCGACTGCAAGTTTGAGCCGAAAGACTGGCCTTGTTGCCGCCGATGTTACAGACATGTGCGCGGTCCTGTCATTGGGTAACCCTAGCTGTAACCACCAATCTGAAAGACGTAGAGGCTCCCAGGGTCGAGCCTCCACCGCAGCTCCAGATCGATTCAGCCCCGAGAATGACAAGTGACGCCGATAGTGGTCAAGACAAATCGTTTCAAAAGAGACGAAACAAATTGGTCGCCACGACAGGATTCGAATAATCGGCAAAGCAATGGCGCAAGAATCGTTCACCCCAAATCGATTGAATGGTAAGGCTCGTCGTCAAAAGCTTCGCCATCTCACCCCGAACCTCGGCACGAGCCCACGACTGGCGCTCGGGGACCTTTTGAAGCGTGGTAAGCAGAGGCCGGCCGCTGTAAACTCGCGGCAGTTCGATCTGCCTCGCCTCTTGTCGCCGCGCCTGCAACCGCGGACGCATGATCAGCGGTTCAAGCTTCAACTCGTTAGGTGTTAGGCGGACGGACTCCTCCGGCGAGCGCAGGCGGCTTCGTCTCAGTCGCGCGCGATGCGCTCCTCGTTCATCGATCAAGGCTAACGCGGTCGCAAGGGAGGACAAGCGCGAAAGTTGCGGGTTTCCGGCTCCACGAGAAGAACGCGGAAGACGCGAACAGGCGATGGCCGCCGTCGAGTTTCTTCTGGAGTCTACTCAGTCTTTGATTCACCCATTCCCGCTCGCGCACCCCTCGAGCTTCTACCTTTTCCGCATTTGAAAGGGCCTGGCCTCGTCCCGCGGCTGCGGGGCTCGTTACGGGGATTTTTAAAGCCCGGCCGTTGCTTCGCATTTCCAAGCCCGGCCTTACCTAGCGATCGCTCGACTGCGTTACGGATTATGGCTGGTTCCCTGCGATGAGGTAAATGCTGGCGATCACCAGCAGGATTCCAAGGGTCTTTCTCAGGGTGACGGGTTCGTGCAGAAAGATTAGGCCGAGCGTTGCTCCGCCGACAATTAACATTCTATGAATTGGAACCTCGATGCTCGCCGCAATAGATGACGCGCGTTAAATCACTGCGGCAGGTTTGCGGGCATCGCAGAATAGTTAGAGATGATTCGGCTTCGCTCAACCTGCTCATGCGGTGGCATTGCGAGCCCGCCGAAACAAAACCTTGCGCAATGTGCCGGTGTTTCGTAGCGTCGCGAAAGTAAGGTCAGCGTTGTCGACAATTAACGGAGCAAAGAAATGAGAAGAAAAATTGTATTTCTAATGGTTGTCGCGACCACACTGATTTGCGCTAACGTCAGCTACGGACAGAACAGTCCGGCACCGGCTGCAAGCGGGTCTCCAATCGACGCGACGTTATACACCACCTATACCATCGACTCTGCGCACACTAGCGTTACTTGGATTGTGTGCGGTTCCACCCAGAACACAAGCGGCTGCTATGCCTCCGGGAACCTGGGCCCGTTCGCTAAGGTGGGCGCACTGATGGAAGGCAATCCAAAGACAGACCTCGGTACGAACACTGTCACTCGCGCCATTTATGTCTTGGACATCGCTAGTGGCAGCAATCTGAACGGGGTCGTGCTCTCTGTTTATACAAAGACCGACACCATTACCCCGGATTTCGATACGGTTACCGTTACCTTATCCAAAACCGTCAGTCTGCCTCTGGTTGGTGGCAGTTCGGCAGCGGCGTCGATGGCAGCCAACAATAAGTTCCTTTTCATAGGAACAAACCGAAGCCCGCAGGGTGTTGAGCTCGACAAGCGTACCTTTAGCATCACCCAGGTTGGCGGGTTCTCGCCGCCCATTAATGTTTCTGCGATTACGGCTGATAAGTATGGCTACGTCACTATGACATTTGGAAAATTCAACGACATTGAGAATGGCTTTGTCGTATTCGGCCCGGACGGCGGCTTTCGGGAAGATGGGGGTGGCGCGGACTTCATGCTGAATACCGTACAGGCAGTCCTGCCCTCTACGCTCCACTAACTGCGGTCCAGAAACTTTTCTCGACTCAGTAGGGGAACGCAGGCGGTTTGCCTACTGGCGACCCCGGACGCTTTCGGGGTCAAGAACTTTTTTTCAAGCGCGCGAGGAGAGTGACGCGCGCCTTTCTTCGCGCTCGCCCGAGCGTTGCGGCGTCCTTAAATCCCGAGTGTGTGAATCCGATTCTAGGCCAAGGTGGGGATCTGGCCGGTGAGCGCACCAGCGAAAGAACGTCTCTGCACTCGAGACCACATCACGTGTCAGCGGCGTGGTTAGCGCCCAGCGGAAGCCACGGCGCACAAATCCCAAGTCTCGTTCCGTGAGCTGATCTTCTTCCTTCATCCAGTGAGCGCGAACCAGGGCATCCTTGCGAATCGGAACAGGAAACGCGTATTGGTTGGCCGTGTCGAAGATGTGCTTGGCGGCGTCCGCAGAAGTCATGCGGCCGGCTTCGAAAGCTTCAACCACTTCGACCGAGTCACTAAAGAAGGCCGCATAGTCGGGATCCTCGAAATCGCAGAACGCTGGATTCTGCGTTTTGCCGATGAGGTATGAGGGGTCGCCGGTGCGGGTGTAGTCGCTCATACCGTTCATCAAATGGAATTCCGCTAGGAACGTGCCGATGCCGAAGACACGGAGCCAGGCGTTCCACAGTTCAAAGTCGGCCCAGGAGATGAAGGCGCAATTCACCAGATTGTCGTTGTAGTTAAGAACTCTTTGTTGCTGCCGATCAACGGGAAGGAAAGCCTCGTTATCGAATTTGTCGGTCGCTAGCGCCTCGAGTAACGGATCGAGCAGCGCGTAGATAACCTCTACGGTATTAAACATGCCGCGCGAGAAAAGTGGGTCCACAAACCCTGAGGCATGTGACATGAGGCAATAGCGGTGGCCGATGGTTTGTTTGGAGGAATACTGCAAGCGGCCCGTGGACACCCAGGGCCGGACTGCCTTTCCATCCTTGAATTGCTCCGCCACGCTGGGATAGAGCTTCAGGAATTCGTTGAATTCCTGTTCCGCGGACATGTCCGGCTTGGGATAGCGGCGCGGATCGATGGTCAAACCAACACTTATCAGCGGATTGGTGGAAAGTGGATTATTGTTGAAAGGGATAACCCAGAACCAGCCGCGCTCAAAACAATGGTGGAGCGTGCCCTTGTGGTAGGAGATAGGCAGCGGGTTGTGAGCTTCGTCGAACGGCGGCACATCGACCATGTGGGTAAACAGAGTCCGCGAATGATGTTTTAGCCGGCATGGATTGTCGCGTAGGCCAAAGCGCTCCGCGAGGATGCTCTTGTATCCAGTACCATCGACGAGATAGCGGGCGCGAATTTCTTCACCTGTGGATGTCTGGAGCTTTACCCCCTGCTTGTTGATCTCAAGGTCCGTGACTTTGGTTTTCTGGCGAGGCACAGCGCCATAGTGGACGGCCAAGTTGTGAAGGTAAGAGTCAGTGTCCTGACGGAACCAGTGGTTCTCGTCACGAGCGCTGGTGCCAAATTGTAAGCCTTCCTTCGGGTCGTATACTTGACCCGGGCGGTGATAGACGTACCCGAAGTGGCGTTTAATTCCGCAAGTGGTGGTGACATGCTTAGCCATGCGTTCGGCGTCAACCAAATGCTCCAGCTCGGGGAGACCATACTTCTCAGCGAGAAGTGAAACGATAAGAGAAGTGTGAGGTATGGTGGATTCGCCGACGGCGAAGCGGGGATGCTGATCGGCGTCAATTAACACTACGCTGACGCCTTGCTTGCCCAGGATGGTGGCCAGCATGGACCCCGAGAGTCCATTGCCGAGAATGGCCACATCAAAATCGTGTTTCGATTCCTGTGTGATCATAGATTCACCCCTCAGTAGTCAGTATTGGATCAAGGACGCTCCCCAGGAGAAACCAGCGCCGTTGGTCGCGAGCATTACAAGATCGCCATCCTTAATACGCCCAGCTTCGATCGCATCGACGTAGCCGACCACCATATCGGTTTCTTGCAAATGACCGTGGTGCAGGTTTTCCGTGGAGATTTTCTCGGGAGGAACCTTAAAAGCTTCGCAGAAAGCTTTCAAGTCCCAGGCGGAAAAGGTAGGATAAATGAAGAAGGAGACGTCCTGCATCTTTTTGCCGACCTGCTTTAGCACGCTGAGCATTACCTTGCGGAACATGAACAGGTTTACCGGGATCAGTTCTTTGTTGAACCTTTGTATGTCGCCGCAGACATGGAGCCAACGTGGAAACTTGCCGCCGATGTCTTTGGGATCGCGGTTGTGAATGCCGGGAATGAACCACATGTCGTGGAGCTTCCCGAGAGTGGCGACCTCCACACCCAATATGCGGCGCTTGGTCATATTCTTTTTCAGAATCACCGCACTGCCGCCGTCTGAAACCACGGTAATTGGAAAGTAGTTGTGGTTGAACTCAGGGGTCTTGTCGCCGGCGATGAGCAGTGCAGTATTATAGCGGTCGTTGGCAGACATCAACGAGCAGGCGACTTTCAATGTGGTCTGGTAGCTGGCACAGCCGCCGGTGTTGATCGCGGTGGCGAAGGCGCGCGTAGCGCCAATCTCTTTCTGAACTTGTCCGGCAGCCGACCAGGTGGGCGCGACGTAATCTTCGGGAATGCTGGTGAAGTCGATGATCAAGTCAATCTCTTTGGGATCGATGCCCGACTTGGCCATAGTGAGTTTGGCCGCGTTGATGCAGAGGTCGGCAGCCGTCTCGTTTTTTGCGACGTGAAGGGCCTCAATGCCGATGTCTTTCTCAAAGTCGACATTGGCGGCGAAAGCTTCAGTGGGCTTTTCTTCATCTTCGAAGATCTGCGCCAGGGTTTTCTTAGTTGGGGGCAAATAGTAGTTGGCTTCGAAAATGCCGATGTTCGTGTTCATAAGTCAGTCTCGATTCCGGGCGGCCTAACAACGGAGCAAGCTCACTGCGGCTGTAGCACCCATGCCATGAGAGACGCCAAGCACAAAGTCTCCTTGCTTTACGCTCCCGCTCTCGATCAGGGAAAGATAGTTGAGCGGAAAATCCGTGCCTTGCAGGTGTCCGTGGGACTCGCGGTTGGAAGCGCATACCGGGGACACCTTGCCTTCAAATGCCTGCTGCATCGCGGCCTCGTCTTGAGACGAAATATTCGAGCAAAGGACGCAGGCCACATCAGAGAACTTCATCCCAGCGCGTTCCAGCAGCTTGTCAGTCATCCGACGCAGCGTTTCCCCCTTGGGGAAAGCATCGTAGCGGACCTTGTCCAATTGCATCCGATACAGATTGATGTCGTCGGGGTGAATCAGCGAGCCGCCGGGAATGTAACAGATATCGTGATTGTTTCCGTCCGACCATAACTCTGTGTCGATCACTACGCTCCCGGGAGCGCCGCGTTGTAGGACAACTGCGCTCGCTCCGTCCCCCATGACGGTGACGGGATCAGCAGGGTTGAGGACGCGGTTGCCCGGGATGGTGGCGTCGCCGGTGACCAGCAGCGCGGTCTTCATGGAATCATTTTCCGACAACATGGCAGCGGTCGCACTCAGTGCGACCATGAAGTTGCTGGACCCGCCTCCGCTAAAGCCGACCACAAAGGACTTGGTGGCCCCCACTTCGGCCTGCACCTTGTTGCTCATGTTCCAGACCGGCACCAGGTATTCCTGCGGCATGATGGAATATTCGACTACGACATCCACCTGCATGGGATCGACTTTGGCACGCTGTAAGGCTTCGCGGCCGGCTGCGACTGCCATGTTAGAGGCACTCTCACTGGCCTGGCCATTGCGGATGGGAACTTGCTCGATGCTGAGCCTTGCTGCGACATCGCTACTCAGGTTAATGCCTTCTTCCTGGAACAGTTCTTTGACCGTGCACTTGTGTGCCGGCAGATGGCAAGCGGTAGCCAAGATTCCCACAGGTTCTTTCATAAGATTTATGGGGGGCGCAGGGATATTGCAGGGAAGGGTTGTCAATATGCAAGACTTTTCGTGTGCAAAGTTTTGCAGCAGCTTGATTAGGGTTGTCAGGGCATGCGACTGGAAATAAAATCCCGCTGTTCGCCATGGTCGGTTTTCTTTGCTGACTCAGCATTCGGCGAAAGCTTCGGGAGCGACACGCTCGCCATCACAATTTTTGCTCTATAGCGGTAGTGGCGCTCGAGTGAGCACCGAGGCGGACGTGATTGTAAACAACGCCTTCACATTTAACTCATATTGCGGACCACTCAAGCCGGGAGAACCTCGCTACCCGGGTTTAAGATGTCCATCAAATATTTCTGCATGAATTTGGCGACGTGCTGGGACTTGGCTACCCTAACGAGTCTGGCCAAAACGTCGTTGCGATGATGAATTCCTTCATCACTGATCTGGATCACCTGGCAGACGGATGACATCGAAGGAGCCTGCGCTTAAATATGGTAACTTGGAATACCGCATTTTACGACTTCAACAATGATGGCTGGGAAGACCTCTATGTCGCTGGGAGGCCCCTACCCGGGCGCGGGGTCCAATACAATGTGTTACTACTCAACAACCGAGATGGGTACCTTCCTTGACTTGTCCCTGCTTAACGGCATCGACGGTTTTGTAAACGTATACGAGTCAGAAGTAACGAGCGGGTTCTACGAGGGCAAGCATGACGCTGAAGGTGAATTCCCCGGTGATAGACGCCCCCAATGAGGCTTTTATGAAATCAGCAGAAGACATTTGGAGTATGGTTGAAGGTTACTTAAACAAGAACGATTATGTTCCAAAAAGTCTTTACGAGAACTTTTTAGGACATCAAGTGAATAGGATCTGGCAGAATACGACATCCGGGTCTTTATCGGGCACTTGTTGGAAGAAACAACGAAACTTTCACGATAGTCCCTGGTTGGTCGCATGTCGGTCTGCCGAAGAAGAAAGCGGTGCCGCTGCCTTCTGGCCGGCTATCCTTCTTCGGCTTAACACGCCACGATAAACAGTCTCCACCTCCTGCGCGATTTCACTCCAGCTGAATGTCGTTTCTGCCAGGCGTCTAGCATTAGCGCCCATACACGCGGCGAGGGCATCGTCATTAAGGAGACAAATTATTCCCTGGGCGAATTCTGCGGGATCCGGACCGGCGAGCCATGCACTCTGCCGATGCACAAGAAAAGCGGCGGAACTTCGATGACAAACAACCGCTTTCCCCGCTGCCATGTAGTTCAAAAGCTTTGTGGGTATGCCCCCTGCAGTCGGGCTGACCCGCGGAACAACCGCGACGTCAGCTGCCGCGAGATAGCTGGGGACATCACTCAGGCTGCAAGAAGTAATAACTACCCGACTCTCAATTCCCAGCTCTTTTGCCGTCTGACGGCATAGTTCAGTGTCCTGCCGAGCGATGGTTCCACCCACTAGCAGCAAAATGCTCTCAGGACAATTCGAAGCAACCTTAGAAAAAGCCGCAATCAATCGATTAACGCCTTGAAAGAGATCAAATGTGCCGGTGTAAATAACGACGCGCTTGCCTTCCAATCCGAGTCGGCGACGACATTCGCGACCATCCAAGCCGGTAAACATTGCAACGTTGACCCCGGACGGCACCACATTCACACGCTCTGCCGAGACTCCTTGACTTAGGACAAAGTCATAAAGCTGCCGCGTGTCCGCAATGACATGATCGGCCATCCGCGGTACCCATAGATCAAGCATCTTGGCTAAAGTGTTTACGACCGCTTTTGGCCGGATAAGATCGTAGGTATGTAGCTCATCGGCCATGCTGTTGATCGCATTGTATATCAACGGCCGTCCCGTCACCAACCGCGCCGGATACGCTGCAAGAACGCCTTCGAAGTTGTGAGCATGAATAAGCTGTGCGTCAGTGGCGTGAATTACCCGGACCAGAGTGGGAACGAGGCCAGCGTCGTAGCCAAGTCGCTGCCAGGACGGACCAACGCCAAGCCGTCGTCGGTGGGCGCCGATCGTTGGCCCGCGATGGACAGCGATCTTTTCGAAAGGAATACCTTCATCGAAAACCGGGTAGGTAACGACTTCTATGCGATGGCCGCGCTTCGCCAATGCCTCGGATAGCTCCTTGATGGCCGCAGGCGTACCATGGTTGGCCGGGAAAGCGCAAGGCGCCACCATTGCCACTGTAAAGAACTCACTCATGAGACGCAATCCCGAACCGCCCGAGCGAGAGATTGCACAACGTACTGCACTTTGTCATCGGACAACCCCGGATAGAGAGGAAGACAAATATGCCTTTTCACAGCAAAGTCGGTTCCAGGAAATCGCTTGCCATTCTGGCGAACTACTTTTTCAGGATACTTGTCGAAGACGGGTTGAGAATGCGCCGGGCGCGCATATAGCTCCCCTGCAAGCGACACACCAAAGTCAGCTTTCAAACGGCGCCGGAGCTCGAGCCGGTCGATTTGCTCGTCCAGATAGACCACATATTTGTAATAGGCAGATTGAATGTTGGACGGGATCTTCAACCTGGTGACAAACAAAATCCTGTCATCACTAAGCAAGCCATCGTAACAACGGGCAATGTTCCGGCGCTCGATGAGGATGCTTTCGATCAAAGCTAGCTGCCTGAGGCCAAGGAGGGCATGAATTTCGGAAGGCCGCGCGTTACCCGCAAATTCTTCGTGCCAATTCGGATCATTCGTAAAGCGCCCGTGATCGCGAAAAGCGCGACACGCTTGGTCAAGCGCGGAGTCAGAAGTAGTCACCATTCCTCCTTCGCCGGTAGTCATGACCTTGGTGGAGAAGAAAGAGAAGCAACCGGCATGACCGATTGAGCCGGCCTTTCGACCGTCGATGGTGGCGCCGTGCGCGTGGGCCGAATCTTCCAGTAGAATAAGCCCATATTTCTTGCAGATCTGACGGATGCGATCGATGTGCGGCGAGATAATGCCAGCCATATGGACCAGGATGACAACCTTACTGTCCGGTTGGACGCTTGTTTCAAGGTCATCCGGATCCATTTGGAAATTGTCGGGCTGACAATCGACGAAAATTACTCGCGCGCCCGCGTGGACACAGGCCGTGGCGGTAGCCATAAAGGTATGACTCGGGAGAAGAACTGTCGCGTCGCGCACGTCGATTGCTCGTAGTACGGTTTCAAGGGCGCAGGTGCCGCTGGACACACCAACGGCATGCCTCACCCCGCAGAAGGTCGCGAACTGACGTTCGAAGTTGGCAACATTCTCACCCATGCTGATAAAGCCCGTTCGCAGCAAATCTTCAAAACGCTTCGTCAGCCACTCGATATCTCTTTCGAAAAACTTGAGATCAAACCCCGGAATATGCATTGACGGATTGCGTGTTTGGATGTGTTTCGCGGTACCAGGCGATGGTTCTTGCAATCCCTTCACGAAGGCTGGTGCGGGGAGAGTAACCCAGTAGTGCTTTCGCTTTCGAGATGTCTGCGCAGCGTCTCACAGCGCCCGTCGGTTTCGACAAGTCAAACTCGAGATCAAGCTTTTTACCCATCAGCTGAATGATCAACTGCACCAAGTCCTTGATTGTTATCTCCTCCTCACTTGCAATATTGAGTGGCTGCGTGCAAAAATACTTCTCTACCGCCAACATCATGCCCGTTACTTCGTCATCGACATAGGTGAAGGAGCGAGTCTGCAACCCATCGCCCCAAATCACGACTTTATCCTTGGCCTGCATAACTTGGAGAATTTTTGAGGGCACCACTGCAGCAGTCTCCGGGTTGAAGTGATCCCTTGGTCCATAGACATTGTAAGGGCGAGTGATCGCTACCTTCATTCCATACTCCAGCTGATAGCAACGCGCTTGAATCTCGGCCAGACGCTTGGCCCACCCGTAGCCATAACCGCTCATCTCCGGCTCGGCTTTGAATCCATCGCTTTCTGGCGTAGGCACACAGCAGTCACCAGCGTAAATGCCAACCGTGCTGACGCAAAGGAAGCGCTCACATTCGTGTCTCGCCGCTTCCATCATATTCAGATTCATGAGGGCATTCGAGTAAAACATCTCGGCATGATGCTGCACATTATAACCGACTCCCCTGATCTTGGCCGCTAAGTGCATAACGATCTCGCGACCGCGGCATGCGATCTTACAATTGGCTGGCTCTAAAAGGTCGGCGACAATCATTTCGATGTCGTCCTTGACCCCTTTCAGATTTTCACCGTTCCCTCGCTTAAGATCATCCACCACTGCCACCTTGGCACCCACTTGAAGTAGCCGTTCCACCAAGTGCGAACCGATGAATCCACCGCCACCCGTGACTAGGACGGATTTATTTTTCCAAAAGGAACCCATGCGTAGCGTATTCAGTATCGAGTCAAGAGAACCGCTGCCGGGTTGTCAATAGTTTTCGCCGCACTCCAGTGTTGAGCGCCACCGCCACCCTATGTACGCCACATTTGCAATCCGTGGCGTCGTCCATAATCATGATCTTCGAGAAGCAGGCAATGATTGTTGTCCCCCATGACCGTGCCAATTAGCTTATTGATCTTTTTTGGAATTGTTCGACCAGCGGTCACCAGAATCACTTGCGCTCGTTTATTATGGTATGTGATCATGCTGAACGAAACGTAGCCTTTAAGATTCTTGACCAGGTGGCAAGTATTGGCGCTTTGTTGAAGCTTTAAGACTAGCCATGACACCTGTCCTTCTACATCATACGCGGTAGGTCGCAGTGTTAGGCACAAAAAAACGAGTAACGTTTGTCAGTTACAAAACAGCGCGATCAACAGAGAAAATAATGGTGAGCGACAAATCACGATTGCGGTGATCGCCCGCCGCCTTATCCACTGGGACTATGGACAAGTTTCGGCGAGCGGCGCGTTCGTCGCTAGACCAAGCTCGCGCAGGACAGGCAGAACCTCGCCAAAAACGAAATTTGCCACTGATTCACTCCGTCGGCCTTCGCGCCCCGTGCCCAAGAGCACGGGAATAAAAAGTGGTCGAGATACATTAGATGCATTCATATCTTGGGATTTGCTTCTCGCATCGCGAAATCCGCGAGCGTCGCCCTCCGGTTTGGTTGCGGCGTCGCCGCCTTAGGATACTCCTCGACTGCCTGGCGTTTGGCGGCTGAGGAGCAACTCCGCGATGTCGAGCACCTTCACGTTTTCCCCTCCTTGCGTGCCAGCCATTCCGTCGGTCATCATGTTTAAACAAAACGGACAGGCCGTCGCGAGGGTGCGCGCGCCAGTTGCGAGCGCTTCCTGCGCGCGCACACGGGAGACACGTTGCTCCGGTACTTCATCGAACCACATCCGGCCGCCGCCGGCACCGCAGCAGAAAGTTTTCTTTCCGCAGCGGGGCATTTCGCGAACCTGCGCGTTGCTGGTAGCGCCGACCACGGTGCGAGTCGCGTCGACTTCCCCGTTGACGCGAGCTAGATAACACGGGTCGTGTAAGGTGATCGGCTCACCGTTGTTGACGCCGTTGCCATGGCACCAGATCGAAGACATGCGCTGTACTCTGGCGAGTAACGGGATCAATCAGAACCTCTATACAGTGAAAACGATCCTGCAAAATTCCGATCATGCGTTCAACCTCTGGCCTGATCGCGTAACGCCGGGAGGTCCAAAAGTGCGCGACCAAGTCCTTGCGTTTCTCGACGATCACGTCAAGAATCCACCGTAAGAGCAATCCATAAAGGATCACGGTAAAATCACTCATTTGAAAAACAATGGAATGATGAAATCAACCCTTTCAGCCAAGTACGATCTGCTAAAAGGGTCCGCTAACATACCAGTCATGTTAGCGGCCGTGGTTGTTCTGGCCTTAACTCTGAGCGCGACGAGGAGCCACGCCGGGAGCGCGACCTGGCGGCTTAGTCCAACCAGTAGCGACTGGAACACAGGGGCCAACTGGGTCCCCCATACCGTGCCGGACGGTCCAGCGGATACGGCTACTTTTATTGTCTCCGACGTGACCGATATTTCCCTGTCTGCCAGAACCATTCTCGATGGCATTGTCTATGAGGCGGGAGCCAGCGCCTTCACGATCAACGTGAGCTCTCCCACGACGCTTACCTTCGCGGGCGCCGGAATTACCAACAACTCTGGGACTGTCCAGAACTTTGCCACTAACGTTGAAAACATGGATATGTCCGGGGTCATCTCCTTCACTAATAGCGCCACTGCAGGGAGCATGACGGTCTTTACCAATAACGCCTCCCCACAACAGTTCGAGGATGGCGGCGTGACTATGTTCTCCGATAATGCAAGCGCCGGGAGCGCTCTTTTCATCAACAACGGCGCGCCGCCGGACGTGAGCCTGTCTGGCGGCCGGACCGAATTCCATGGCAACTCTACCGCTGCCAATGGCGTGTTTATTAACAATCCTAATGCCTTTGCCGGCGGATTCATGCAGTTCTTCGATTCCACAAACGCAGGCAATGGCACCTTCACCTGCTTTGGCGGAATGGAGAACGCCGCAGGCGGCTCGACCGTCTATTTCAACCATGCCTCAAGCGCAGCGAATGGCACTTTTCTCATTTATGGGCCGACTGCCGCTGGGGGGGTTGCGGGCTCGGTCGTGTTTAACGATGAGTCAACCGCTGACCACGGCACTTTTACGGCCAGCGGTGGAACCGTTAGCGGCGAAGAGGGTGGCGCAATAATTCTCTTCAATTCCTCGAGCGCAGCCGATGGCACCTTTGTTTCCACTGGCGGCAACGCCACAATCATTGTCAATGGCGGCGGCGGCGGGGGGGGTGATTGTGCATTTGGTGATGATTCGTTCGGCGGCGCGGCGCGCGTGGAGGTCTTCGGCAACGGCATACTTACAGTTGTCACCAGGACTCAGCCATTCACGCTCGGCTCGATCGAAGGCGATGGGTTGATTTCGACGAGTAGAATTCTGGAAATAGGTGGCAATAATCTGAGCACCGTGTTTTCCGGTGTAATCGACGCTGGCAGAAATAGTCCAGTTCAGAAAGTCGGCACTGGCACACTCACGCTGAACGGCGCGAATACCTATCTAGCCGGCACAGTCATTATCGATGGCGGTTTGAAGGTCGATAATACGACTGGTTCGGGCACGGGCCCAGGCCCCGTCGCAGTCGATGCCGGCATACTCGGCGGCAAGGGAATTATTGCGGGGACGGTGACTGTGGGCACCGGGAGCGGCGCAGGCGCTTTCCTGGAGCCGAGCATCGACGCGAACAGGGCGGCCACCCTGACCATCCAGAGCTTGCTCACCTTCAAAGCGGACGGCAGCTACACCTGCAAGCTCAACACCAAGAGAACCAGGGCAGACCAGGTGGTTGCCAATGGCGTCACCATCGAGACCGGCGCACAGTTTAACTTCACGCCAGTTGCGAACAAGAGGCTGACTGCCGGCACAGTTTTCACCGCGATCAGCAACACTGCGGCAACATCGATCACGGGCACCTTCACCAATCTGCCCGACGGCTCCACCTTCACCGTCGGTCGCAATAGCTACCAAGTGAGCTACGAAGGCGGCGACGGGAACGATCTTACGCTCACGGTTGTCCCGTGATGTAGCCGCTTCGCTGCGCGAAGCGCGGGGACGACCGGCGTTCCAAGTTCGAGCGCCATTAGCCGCGTTGCCCACAGGGGGCGACGGTTACAGGCGCAAGCTTCTACCTTGCAGCCCTCCAAGCGCGCAAGTAGCGATGCTCGCCCTAGCCTGCCCTGGACCGCGCACTGATTAAAAAAGGGGGCCCTCGAACGACGCCTGAACAACGCTTGCTCCACCTCGCACTTTCTGATGCTTGATGATTGATGCCGCGGTGGTACCGAGCGGGAATGCCGTTCTTGTTAGTTGTTATTTCTCACCAATCACCATTCACTCTCGAGCAACTGGCGTTTGGCGGCTGAGGAGCGACTCGGCGATGTCGAGCACCTTCACGTTTTCTCCTCCTTGTGTGCCCGCCATGCCGTCGGTCATCATGTTCAAACAAAACGGGCAGGCCGTAGCGAGGATGCGCGCGCCGGTCGCGAGCGCTTCCTGTGCACGCAAGACGGAAACGCGCTGCGACGGTGATTCGTCGAACCACATCCGACCTCCGCCCGCACCGCAGCAAAAAGTCTTTTTCCCGCAGCGAGGCATTTCGCGATACTGCGGGTCTGTAGTAGCGCCGATGACCGCTCGTGTCGCGTCGACTTCCCCGTTGACGCGAGCCAGGTAACACGGGTCGTGCAAGGTGATCGGCTCGCCGGTACTAGTGCCGTCGCTCAACCGTCCCGCTCCGACCAATTCTGCGAGCAGCGTCGAGTGATGCTGCACTTCGTATTGCCCACCGAACTGCGGGTATTCATTCTTGAGCGTGTTGTGACAATGTGGGCACGGTGTCACGATCTTCTTCACCTTGCGGCGGGCAAGGGTTTCGACATTGATCTGCGCGCGCTGTTGGAAAAGGAACTCATCGCCGATCCGACGCGCGGGATCGCCGGTGCAACGCTCCTCCGTCCCCAGGATCGCGAAATTCAGTCCCGCTTCCTTGAGTAGCTGGGCGGTCGCACGCGCGACCTTCTGTGCGCGCGGATCGAACGACGCGGCGCAGCCGACCCAGAGCAGATAATCGAAGTCGGGATTCGATTCGACCGTCGGCACGTCGAGGCCGTCCGCCCAAGCTAGGCGGTCGGAGTTGGGGCGACCGTAAGGGTTGGACTGGCTGTTGATCTGTTGCAGCGCTCGCGCCGGCGGCCCAGAGATTTTCCCTTCGCCGACCAAATGCCGACGCATGTCGCTGATCAAATCGACGTGCCCGATCAACACAGGGCACTCCTGGACGCACGCCTGGCACATCGTGCAGGCCCAAAGCGTTTCGGCCTTGATCGTCTGGCCGTGCAACTCGCCGCCTCGCGACATCAATCCGCGCAAGTCGATCACGACCGCTTTGGGCGAAAGCGGTTTGCCCGTCGCGGTCGCCGGACACGCGTCTTCGCAGCGACCACACTCCATGCAGGAATCAAGGCTGAGCAGTTGTTGACGCGTGAAATGCTCGATTTCGCTGACGCCGATGAGGCCCGTTCGCTCGACCTCTTCCATCTTCAACGGCACAAGCTTGCCCATCGGTCGCTCTGGACGGACCGCAATGTTGAGCGGGCCGGTGATCACGTGGAGAAACCGATTCACCGGAATCGTGGCGAAGAACACTGCGACTAGGATTGTGTGCAGCCACCAAGCCCCCAGGTGCATCGTTTGGGCGGTAACCACGTCGATATCGCGCAACAAGGTCACATCGATCAGCCAGCCGACGATCGACCAGTGCGCCACCCACGGTTGCACCTGGGTATAATGCATGCGCAACGCTTCCACCACGAAACCAGTAATTGCTAACGAGAGAAGCAATCCCAACAGCCACCAGTCGCTCTTGTTGTGACCGAGGCTCGGCTTCCGTTGAAAGGCGCGTCGATACATGGCGAGCAAGCAACCGACGATGAATGCCACACCGAAGACGTCCATCGTCAGTTCGTAGATCAGGTAGTACCAGCCGTGGTGAAAGTAGTACGGCCCATCGTAGGCGATCGCCAACAGGGTGGTGCCGATGGTCAACACCACGAAACCACTGAAGAGCAGCAGGTGGAGTAGAGCGCCGAGCGCCTTGCGATGAACGCGTTTCTGCGCCAGTGCGTAGACGACGAGTCGCCGAATCCACACCCGCCAGTCATGCTCAAATCCGCCCAGTTGACCTTTACGCCAGAGTCGCAAGCGGGCGACGACCTGCCATACGAGTACACCAATACTCGCCGCGATCATGACGAAGAACATGACGCGCATCCATGGCGCGATGTTGCCGAACACTTCGCGCGTGACGTTATTCACATCGGTCATAGCGAGAACAAGATCATCAGCGACTAGCAGACGCGCACGTGGATTGCAATGGGGGCGTTTTCATTAGTTAAAGCGAAGCACTGCGCCTGCGAGCCGTCAGATACATCGTCTGCCCAGATAGGTCGTCCTCAAGACAGTAACGACATGTCATTAGGAAACTGCCGCCAACGGCGAAAATCTTCTTCTGCACACTGGTTTGTGGCCTGCTCCAACGCGTCACGCGCGTTCCATGCTGAGTTGATGTGGTGATACAAGAGCTCCATGTCGACCCGATAATTGCCGAAGTCGTAGTTGGGATCGGGAATGAAGATCCCGGATGAGTTCCTCGAGCGCCTTTCGCGCTTCAGACAAATGAAAGAGAATATGCTTCTTGTTCATCTTCGCGGGCTCTCATCATCTAACATCCTAGCTCAGGCTTGGCGAATCGATTCGATGAGTTGGGGGACGATCTGATGCAGGTC
>WNGK01003741.1_pt1 | contig 17234 bp, 17 predicted proteins | sample 5400601 | NCBI WGS metagenome assembly WNGK01 (sample SAMN13153376, study PRJNA577476) | soil metagenome | isolation source: 60 cm soil or saprolite under Garry oak tree replicate 1 | place: USA:California | collected 2016-06-15
GATCCTCCTGTACTATCCTTCATTCGAAGCAAGAGAGAGGCGCCAAGTTGAACCTCGAACATGTCGATCTGTATGTCCGGCATCGGGGTAGCCTCTTCATTGAGCTATCTGGCGATAAGGTGACTTCTGCAAATGAGTGATCTCACCTGCAAATCCGCTAGCTTAATTCACATGAGAATGTACACCGGTCCCGCCCCGTTTACCAGATTTAAGGCGATCGCAGATTGATATCTGTCAGATATTTCCTTTTGAGACCCACAGGTTGTTTGAATCGATTGACTTTGCCACGAGGATGACTCATTATTCTTGCGTAACTCCCAGCCTTTGGAGTGAGTAATCAAGGTAGGCGGCCCCCATGCCTTACTATCCAACTCGAAAACTTACGATTCTAGCTCTCGACCCCAGCGTAAAGACTGGCGGCAAAATATTGAGGACTCAGATCGAGATACCGAACGAGGTACTCGATCGGGGACCACGAGGTTATCGGGTTCACGTCATCGACTACGACTCCACCCGCGATGCACTTTACCCCACGGGACGAATGCGCATCTCGATGAACTGCGACGATCGCCTCCCGGAAGATCCATGGGAGCAGGCGTCCGACGCTGAGTTGCTGAAGAGCCTCGACTTTCATGCCTGGATGACATACGCAATCATCATGAAGACACTCGCTCGTTTCGAACTGGCTCTGGGGCGAAGGGCGCAATGGAGCTTCAGCGGTCACCAGATACAGGTCTCTCCACACGCCTTCTCCGATGCGAACGCCTTCTACTCCGACCAGGCGCAGGGCCTCTTCTTCGGCTACTTTCCGAGTTTTAACGGCCGCAAGACGATCTTCACGTGTCTCTCTCATGAGGTTGTGGCACACGAAACCACGCATGCACTTCTTGATGGCCTGCGCGAGCGCTACATGGACCCGTCGTCTCCCCAGCAGGCCGGCTTTCATGAGGCCTTTGCGGATATCATTGCGCTCCTGTCAGTCTTTTCTGCCGAGTCCATTGTGGGGAGGATGGTTGACCTCGGCATGCCCGGGGCAGGCCCTTCGCCGGTCTGTCTCCCTGCCGCCACGCAGAGATTACCTGGGATCGCCCGTGTATCAGGAAGCCCACATGTGCGGCGAGATACTGGTCGCGGCGGTCCTCAATGCCTTTCTGGAAATATGGATCGAGAGACTTAAGGTGGTCGGCGACGAATCTAACGTAGATCGTCAGCGTGCCGCCGAAGAGGGCGCAGAAATCGCCGATCGGATGCTAACCATCTTCATCCGGGCAATCGACTACTGCCCCCCCACCGATCTGCAGTTCTGCGACTTTGCCAGCGGCGTGCTTACATCCGATTGGGAGCTGAACCCCAAGGATGACAAATACCATGTCCGCGATAGCCTCAGGACCTGGTTCGATGCCTATGGGATTGTCCCGAGTTCGAAGGGAGCGCCTGGCAGGGAACCGGGATCGTGGGATCCGCCTTCGCCGAAAAGGCCGTTCAAATATGACCGCACGCACTTCGAATCGATGCAGACCGATCCTGACGAACTCTTCCGCTTCCTCTGGATCAATCGCAAGGAATTCCGCTTGCACGAACAGGCGCTGACACGCGTGCTCTCGGTACGGCCTTGCGTCCGCACTGGACGAGATGGATTCGTTCTTCACGAGACTGTAGTCGAATATCACCAGCAATTGAAAGTCTTTGCGCGAGAACTTTCAAGACTCAACATTCGCAAGCCCGACGAAATGCCCGATTCAACCGAAGTCACTCTCTACGGTGGAAACGCGGTCATCTTCGATGAATATGGCCACGTAAAGTACAGCATCGGAAACAGCATTCTTTCCCCAAGCGATAAACATCAGCTTCGCCAGACCGCTCGCCTCAAATATCTTTGGGAGCATGGCGGGTTCAGCCGAGGTGCGTCGAAGATGCGCGCCTTTGCCAACACCCACAGGTTACGAAGAACTGGATGGTATCGATCGATTGATACTGAGCCGGACACGGAGGATTGACAGGATGCCGCCAAAAAAGAACGCACCTTCGCCCGCCGCCTCGACGCCCACTTCCATCACCATTCGCATGTACAACGTCGGATTCGGAGACTGCTTCCTTCTCACCTTCCACTCCGCCGACAAAGACCGCCACGTGCTCATCGACTACGGCAGCACCGCCGCGCCCAAGGGGAAAAGCGCTCATTACATGACGGAGATTGCCAAGGACATCAAGGCGGCATGCAACGGCAAGCTCGACATCGTGGTAGCCACCCACCGGCATCGCGACCACATTAGCGGTTTCTCCACCGACGGCGAAGGCACCGGGAATGTCATCGCCTCGCTCAAGCCTGATCACGTCATCCAGCCATGGACCGAAGACCCCGATGCAAAACCGGACGCCATGACCGCTACAACATCTTCAGAGGACAATTCGCCGGCGCATCTCACCGCACAGTATCTCGGATCACTTCAGGACATGCATTCGATTGCAGCCACAGTCGTCCGCCTCGTCAAGACAAACAAGATTGTCGCTGGGCCTGAGAAGAAGAATCAACTTACCTTCCTCGGTGAAAACAATCTAAGCAATTTGTCCGCGGTCAAGAATCTCATTGCCATGGGAAAGACGGGGAAGGCGCATTTCGTCAATGCCGGCATGGAACTGAATGACCTTTTGCCCGGTGTGAAGATCACCGTTCTCGGCCCACCTACGCTCAAGCAAAGCGATGTCATTCGCAAGGAGCGAGCTTCTGATCCCGACGAGTTCTGGCAATTCCGCAGTTTCTGGGCTTCGCAAAACATGGCAGCCACCTCGGTCTTGGCAGCGCGCGGCACCGAATCATTCACCAACCATAAGACACTCCCCAAGGCCTCCCGCTCCCCAAACATGCGCTGGTTCATCGCGCAGTCCCAAAAGATTCATGCCGATCAGGCTTTGGAACTCGTCCGCGATCTCGACAGCGTCATGAACAACACAAGTGTCATTCTTCTCTTCGAAGTTGGCGATCGCAAGCTGCTTTTCCCCGGTGACGCCCAGATCGAAAACTGGTCGTTCGCACTCACAAACAACGCATGGCGCAATCTCCTCAAAGATGTAAAGCTCTACAAAGTCGGTCATCACGGAAGCTTGAACGCAACCCCCAAGTCTCTGTGGAAACTCTTTGATCATCGCGGAGATGCCAAAACTCCCGATCGCCTTGAGACGCTGTGTTCCACCAAATCTGGGAAGCACGGCAGCGTGAGATCTGGCACAGAAGTACCCCGTGGGCCATTGGTGCAACAGTTGAAAACAGACAGCGACTTCAATTCGACCGAAGACTTTCGTGCACCGAACGCTCTCGTCCAGAGCATCTCGATCACTGTTGGATCTGGGCCCGAACGTCCAAAGAAAGTCAGCAAACGGTCCTGATGAAGAAGCTCTATCACCCGCAGAATGAAAGGACGTGCCGATGAACTATATCGTTTGCACCCCCAGGCATTTGCCGCCCGACAAGCTGGTAGCAGCGGCTAAAACAGCAGTTGCTGTGAACCCTTTGAACCACGCGCCTGTCGAGCGCCTATCCGGCGTGATGCGCGGCTTCATGTCCAGTCCCGAGCGCATTGCAGTAGTGACGACAAAGTATTGGGGCTTGCAGGGAGTGAGCCTGACCGTTAAATTTATGGACAATCCCCCAACCGACCTGCGGAAGAGGCTCCTTCAGCACATGAATGCCTGGGCCAAAACAGCCAATGTTAAATTCGTTGAAACCACTTCGGATGCGCAGGTCAGAGTCGCGCGCGAAGGCGGAGCCGACGGCGGGTATTGGTCCTATGTTGGCACCGACATTCTTCACATCCCCAAGAGCAAGCAGACAATGAATCTCGAAGGATTCACAATGCAGATGCCCGAATCCGAGTTTCACCGCGTGGTTCGGCACGAGACCGGTCACACGCTCGGCTTTCCTCACGAACACATGCGGAGAGGGCTGGTGGCCAAGCTTGACGTCGCGAAGACCATTGCCTACTTCGAACGCACGCAGGGCTGGAGCGAAGATGAAGTTCGCGCGCAGGTTCTTACTCCCATCGAAGAGTCGACCCTGCGCGGCACCTCCGTGGATTCGAAGTCGATCATGTGCTATCAACTTCCTGGCGAGATCACGCTCAATGGCAAGCCCATTATCGGCGGCATCGACATCGACACGAAGGACTTTCACTTTGCAGGTCTGATCTACCCGAAGAAAAGGGCCAGCCCTTCCGCGGCAACGAAGAATCCGGTGGCGACGAAGAAAACTGTGGCGACAAAGAAGGCTGCAAAGTCAAAGCGGAAGTAAATTCTTCTGAATCTTGAATACGAAGAACGACAAAATCACGGCGGTGTAATCTCGATCGTTTCGATCCGCCGTGATTCTCTTTTTCACAGTCTGAACTTTGCACGAGCGACAAAATATGAACCGAAGACAGGCTCTGTTTGCGACAGTCCTGCTTACTCCCGAGATTCAAGTCACGACGCTTAGGAAATCAACACGATCTTGCCCTTCACTCCGCCCTTCTCGGCGAGCCGGTGCGCTTCCTGAATCTCTTCGAGCCTCATCGTCCGCGCGATCGGAATCGTAAAATCCTGCCGCGCCACATCATCGGCCAACTCAAACAGCCGCGACGCATCGGGCACAGCCATGATCGCCTCCGCGTGGATGCCATACTTCTCTGCGCCCTCGGGTTTTCCGAGCACTGAGCCTACGACACCCCCGCTGCGAACAGCCTTTAACAGCCGTTGAATCGCCGTGCCGCCCACCGTGTCGGCAATCGCATCCAGATCGCGCAGCTTGGCGACCTCTGCTTCATCATCGATACCCACCACTCCATCCACCAGCAGCCCGGCCGCTTCTTCCTTCTCCTTCGCCCGCACCCCCGCCAGAACGCGTGCTCCGTGCTTGTGAGCCACATGCACCGCGGAGCGTCCCACCCCGCCCAATGCACCTGTCACCAGCACCGTCTGTCCCGCCTTCGGCTTCACCGCGCGCTCAATCAGTTGCGCACCTGTGAGCGTGACCAAGGGAAGGGCAGCGGCCTGTTCGAAGCTCAACGCATCGGGAATAGGGGCCAGCACATCAGCCTTGGCAACCGTACACTCGGCATACGTGCCGTTCGCGAGCGCCATTACGCGCATTCCTTTGTTAAATCCGGTCACGCTGCGCCCCGCTTCCACCACCTCTCCTGCCAGGTCGCGCCCTAGTATCGCAGGGAATTCCACCGGCATGCGTGCTTTCGCTGCGCCACTCCGTATCTTCCAGTCCACGGGATTGATGCTGGTCGCCCTCACTCGCACCAGCACTTCCTTGTCTCCATACTCGGGCACATCGGTATCTTCATACCGCAGTTGTTCCGCAGAACCGTATTCATAAATCAAAACAGCCTTCATATCATCCTCTCCACTAACGCATTGAATTCCAACTTGGCGATTGCCGTGCCGAAGATAGCACTCGGCCACCAACGCACTCTGCAGATCCCCAACGCGGCTTCGTTTTCGTCGTTTATTCGAAGGTCGGGGCGCCGCATGCCACGCTGTCTGAGATGCAGATTTCGCTCGCGAGGAAAGCTTCCCGCTCGCCAGGCAATGAGATTGTTTGGCCGCTTGTGGCTCCTTCATCAAATGCCCAATCCCAGTTCTCTCGCAGCGGGGCGTGACTACTGCCTCCAACCAGAATCGGCCCGAATTCGATGATCTCTGTTTGGCCATCCAGGTGACCGATCAGGACTGCGGTCGCCAGTCTGGCTTAAAAAAGTCCTTGCCGCGGCGTTTACCTTCAAGAGTGGAACTTCCGAGCCTCAGTCCTCGTATTTCTAGGCGCACCGACAGTTCTGTGAATTGATTACCCGCCACATCAGCCGTCACGGAGTTCCCATGACTCGCACAACGAATGCCCGGATCGCCGGCTTTACGTTTCTCTTCTACATTGCAATTGGCATCTCCAGCATGGTCCTGTTCAGCCAGGCGGCCGGCGGCGAAGCAATCGTAGCGAAGCTCGCCAGCATCGCCCAGCACGTGCTTCAGGTGCGAATGATCATTCTGCTTGATCTTCTCCAAGCCATATGTGCCATCGTGCTGGCGGTGACGCTACACGGCATCACGCGCGACGAGGATCCCGATCTCGCCATGCTGGGCCTGACCTTTCGCGTTGGCGAGGGCCTGCTCGCGGCTTTTGCTACCCGCGGCACGGTGGAACTTCTGTGGCTGGCGACGGCCGCCGGACCAAAGGCACCCGACGCTACAACAGTGCAGGCGCTCGGCACCCACCTGCTCGAGGGGCCGGGCTCTACTATGGGTGCGATCTTATTCGCTCTCGGTAGCGCGATTTTTTCTTATCTTTTTCTGCGTGGCCGGTCAATCCCGGTTCCACTCGCATGGCTTGGCGTTGTAGCCTCTGTCCTGCTCGTGATCGGCCTTCCTCTTCAGCTTGCTGGATTTCTCAGCGGCCGGATCGCATCGTTCTTGTGGATACCAATGGCCGCCTTCGAGGTGCCGCTTGGCTTATGGCTGCTCATCAAGGGCGTCGCACCAAATCCAGCCAGACGGTAAACGGAGCGTGATTGCGATCCCGACTTGAAGTTGCGATCCAAACGGAAACTTAGCCGCAAACCACTGCTGATCGTGCCTCTGCATCGCCGGGTGCTCTCCCCATCGGATACATCACAGCGTCACCGTGCGTAAGCAAAACTGAATGTCTTCATGACCCTGACTATCCCGCGGTCAGGGTCCGGTATTCCATCAGCATGTTCATACGCCAGCGCACGATCATCCCGAATGCCAGCACGAAAAACAATGCGGCCGTTTGCTGTATCGACAGCACGCGATCCAGATAGTCGCGCGCCAGAAACCGAATGGCGGCCAGTGCGATGACCACGGCGAAAAACGCATTCGAGCGCCGCATCATGATGGCTTCTCCGTCCCGCACCAGTCGCGAAGTCTTCAGCAGCGGATAAGCCAGAAAAATCGCGCCGATCAGGAACGCGCAGGCGCCCCACGTCCACGGAATGCGAAACGCAGGCACCACAAACATCGAGAATCCGGTGGCCATGCCCAACGGCGGTATCACGATCTTATTCACTGTTACGGCCGTGCGTCCCTCGCGTATCCGCCAGACCATCACCGCGAATAAACCGGCCAACGAACCCAAAACCGTCTGAGATAGAGAAAGCAGATGCATCGTTAAGAATTAGTTTATGCCAGACTGACAGGCGAAGCACCAGCGGCAACGATTCCGCTCCCCTATCCGGCGCCCGATTGCGATTCCAGACGCACTAAGACGCCTGAGATTATTGAATGCTGTGAACCTCAGTACCTGCCTCCAGAGAATCGTGTTCGCAGATCGCTCCCGGTTCCGACAATCGAATCAAGCGATGAAGGTAAGCTCGCGAGATGCTCAAACTGCGCGCTGCCAGGGTTTTGTTGCCGCCGTTCTCCTTGACCGCCGTTGCTGCCAGCCGGATCTTGTAGTCCCGAAGCTGCCGCTCAAACGATCCCCCTGGAATGCAGTCGTCGATACAAGCGGGGGCTTCCTCACGAAGGTTCGAGGGCAGATCCTGCAGGCGCAGTAACTTCCCAGGAGCCAGGATGATTGCTCTCTGAACTACGTTTTCAAGCTCGCGAACATTACCCGGCCAGGCATAACCCTGCAGCGCTTCCATGGCCTCCGGCTCAATAGCATCCATCGGCTTCTGAAAGATTTGCCCATAATGCCGCAGGAAATGGGTCGCAATGTGAGGAATATCCTCCGCGTGCTCCTGCAATGCCGGCGTCTCGATCTTCATAACATTGATGCGGTAATAGAGGTCCTGGCGGAACTTCCCTTGGGCTACCATCTCCGACAGATTCCTGTGCGTGGCAAAAATCAGACGTGCGCGCAGTGGAACCAGCCGGTTGCTGCCCAGCCTGCTGAATTCACGCTGCTGCAGAACCCGCAGCAGTTTCACCTGGACATACGGGCTGAGCTCGCCGATCTCGTCCAGAAACAGTGTGCCATCAGCCGCTTGTTCAAAGAAGCCTTCGCGTGCTCCGACTGTCCCGGTATACGCCCCCTTCTCGTGACCGAAGAGCTCGGCTTCGATCAGGGTTTCGGGAATGGCTCCGCAAGCCACCGCGATGAAAGGGCGACTGCCCCTGGAACCACGGTTGTGAATGGCGCGCGCCACAAGTTCTTTGCCGGTGCCGCTATCGCCAGTCACCAGCACTGAGGCCTCGATATTAGCCACGCAGTCAATCAGGTGATGAACCTCCTGCATCTGCGGGCTCGCACCAATCATGCGATCGCGATCCCTTGCCGCTTCCAGCCTGTATTGCGCGGCATCGAACTGCTGCTTCAGAGCAGTGCTCTCGTGGGCTCGACGCAACATGATCCTCAAATCACGAATCGAAGGAGGCCGCCGGCAATACCCATACGCCCCTTGGCGAACCAGCTCCATAGCCGTCGATCTCAAACCATCATCGGCCATAATCACCCACGCAACCTTCGACGCAATCATGCGCCGGGCACACTCAATGCGCTCCTTCAATGAATCGTGGTTGGAATTCAGATCGAGGATCATCACATGACAATCCCCGGTCGCTTGCAGGCGACTTATTCCAGCTTCGTTGGATTCGAAGAAGAACTGGAATTCATTACCCAAGGCAGAAGAAAGCAGGGGCTGCAAAGTGCAGTCCTCTGTAAATAAACCTACGCAGATCACTATATTGTCTCCCTCGTAAGGGCTTGGTTTTGAAGTAATGTAGCACCGTAACTACAGTGTGTACAAGAAGTATGACCCTTGTAACAGTTATTTTAGTTACCACTTATGGGGGATAGGGTGTATCCCCTGCGCGTCACTGAGCGTGGATCGGCTGTATACACCCGTGCACACCCCCTTTATCGTCGATTTGTAAGTGGCATAGAATGAATTATTTAACCCGTCGTTAGCTTTGGAACGGAGATTGCACCAGGTGATTGTGTCATCACCCTTAATTAGAAATTGTCGCGAGGTTACGGCTATGAATTCGACCTTAGTTTGGCCCGCCCTCACTGTTCTCGGCTTGGCTCTCGCATCAATACCCGCCGTCGAGGACGCTGGAAATCGCACCCTCCTCTACTGGGTCTTTGTACCCTCGCTGCTGGTTGGGGTGGTCGTTATCTGCACTGGTATGCGCGCTTTTTAAATTGGAAAGGCTTGGAGAAATGGGAATGCACTCAATCGCCTGGTGGCCGGTCTGCGCAGTTCTCTCCGTGGCCACATTCACTGATTTGCGCAGCCGCCGTATCCCAAACTGGCTCGTGCTCCCGTTTCTTGTTGCTGGAATTGCGATCTCCGGTTGCTTGAATGGTTGGCATGGGATCGCCCAAAGCCTTGGCGGGCTCGGAGTCGGAACGCTGGCATTTGGCTGTCTGGCCCTCATGGGCGGCATGGGCATGGGAGATGTGAAGCTCTGTGCCGCTATCGGCGCTTGGGTTGGCCCCTGGCAACTCGTAATTGCATTGGTGGTTACGGGTCTCGTCGGGGGAGTAATGGCAATAGGTTGGGCTATATATGGTGGTTTTCTCGCGGACCTGCTTAGGGGATCAGGCGAACTCGTACTTGGCTGGAAGCAGCGTGGTCTGCAAGCTCATCCGGATCTGGTCCTATCGAATCCGCGGGCACGCAAGATGCCATATGCGCCCGCCATCGCGATAGGAACGCTTTTTTCCTTTTTCGCTCGATAAGTTCCAGGGTTAGCACCAACAAAATGTACCCGCCATAGGACGGACTGAGGTCAGTGTACCGAAATGCTGCAAACTGCCGGCACTAGCGAATCGAGGATGGCTACGTATCAGGACACTGATGCGCCGGCGTCGAACGCCTTGTCCGTTGCGGTGATTGGGCCGGAAGCCTGGCGCCGTAAGGCCATCGCCCACGCTCTCGAAGGACTGGCCGGCGTTCCTCGTGAGCTGCCCTTTTATCCCGACATCGAGCAGATTTCAAAGCTGGCTGAACTGAACTATGACGTCGTCATGATCGACCTCGACAGCAATCCGGAAGTCGCCCTCGACCTGGTAGAGAGCCTCTGCGCCGGAAGTCAATCGACGGTAATGGTTTATTCGACGATTGTTGACTCTAAGCTGATGATTCGCTGTATGCGTGCTGGCGCAAGGGAGCTCTTGAATCTTCCGCTTGCAAATGGCTCCATGGCTGAAGCCATGGTTCGCGCCTCGGTCCGTCGGTCCTCCATGCGCCCGACCAAAAAACCCGAGGCCAAGCTCTTTGTCTTCTTCGGCGCAAAAGGTGGTTCCGGCGTAACCACCGTTTCCACCAACTTTGCGATCTCGGTTGCCAAGGAGTCGGGGCAGAAGACATTGCTGATTGATCTTGATCTGCCTCTCGGTGACGCTGCTCTGGGCCTTGGGCTCACCGCGCAATATTCAACGGCTGAGGCGCTGCAAAATTTCAATCGGCTGGACTCCAACTTTCTTTCCCGGCTGGTGGTAAAGCATAGTTCGGGATTGTCTGTGCTGACGGCTCCCGGCAAGGTCATCAACGTCCAGGTCTCTTCCGAGGCAGTCGACAAGCTGATCGCAGTCGCACGGCAGGACTTCGACTTTATCGTGGTTGATTCGGGCTCGAGACTCGATCTCACCGGGTCGGCCCTCTTCCAGCCGGATGCCATCATCTACCTCGTTTCTCCGGTAGGTATATCTGAGCTACGCAACTCAAATCGTCTTATCTCCGAGCTGTTCGCCAGCGATTTTCCAAAGCTCGAAATCGTTCTGAACAGGTTCTCGTCCTCATCCTTGGGAATTGACGAAGAACACATCACCAAGGCGCTCACCAGGCCGGCACAGTGGAAAATTCCTGAAGATAACGCCACCGCCCGCAAGATGCAAAACGCCGCAACTCCCCTGGCGCTGACCGATTCGCCTATCTCGCGATCCATTCGGCAGATGGCCAGAGCAGCCTGCGGGCTTGCGGTTGAACCTGAAAAAAAGAAGAAAATCATAGGGCTATTTTGATGAGGGTCTGGACTATATGAGCGACATGGCAGTTGAACTCCTCGATCTCGAGAAATACAAAGCGGAAGTCCACCGGACCCTTATCTCCAAGCTGGATCTGGAGAAACTCTCTCGTGTCGAATCCAAACAGGCGCGCGAGGTGGTCTCCAACCTTGTTAGCGAAATTATTCGCAATCAGGGAACTCCTCTCAGCTTTGACGAGCAGGCTAAAATTCAAGCCGATCTGCTCGACGAAGTCTTCGGACTTGGGCCACTTGAACCACTGCTCCGCGACCCGAAGATCTCCGACATCCTGGTTAACGGTAAGGACAACGTATTCGTCGAGCGTGGCGGCAAGCTACAGAAGGCCGATACCAAATTTCGCGACGATCGCCACCTCCTGCAGATCATTGACCGCATCGTGTCGCGAGTAGGGCGCAGGGTCGATGAGTCCTCGCCCATGGTCGATGCGCGTTTGCCTGACGGTTCCCGCGTTAACGCCATCATTCCTCCGCTGGCCCTCGATGGTCCTTCAATGTCTATCCGCCGCTTTGGAACCGGACCCGTTGCGGCCAATCAGCTGGTTGAGCTCAAAAGCATCTCGGCGGAGATGATGCTGCTCCTGGAGTCCGCTGCGCGCGCGCGACTCAGCATCTTGATCTCCGGTGGAACAGGCGCCGGCAAGACGACAATGCTCAATATCCTCTCGCGAAACATTCCTCAGAGCGAGCGCGTGATCACTATTGAAGATGCAGCTGAGTTACAACTCGCGCAGGAGAACCTCGTACGCCTCGAAACCCGCCCGCCCAACATCGAAGGGCAGGGAGCTATTCGCCAGCGTCAACTCCTCATTAACTGCCTCCGTATGCGCCCCGACCGAATCATCCTCGGCGAGGTCCGCGGTGAAGAAGCTTTTGACATGCTACAGGCGATGAATACAGGTCATGAAGGTTCTATGGCCACCATCCACGCGAACACGCCTCGCGATGCGCTCACCAGGCTCGAATCGATGGTGGCGATGAGCGGCCTCACACTTACTGAGAAAACAGTGCGCCGGCAAATTGCGTCGGCTATCGATATCGTGGTCCAGGTGTCGCGCATGAGCGACGGCACGCGCAAAGTAACAAGCATCTCCGAGATCATCGGCATGGAAGAAAACATCATCACCATGCAGGAGATCTTCGCGTTTCACAAGAAGGGAATTGGCCCCTACGGAAAAGTGGTTGGAGCATTCAAGCCATGCGGGATCCGTCCGCGATTCCTTGAGAAACTTCAGATCGCGGGTATCTTCCTCCCGCAAGACACGTTTGAAAATTCGCTCGAAGTGAATTGATCGCTGAGAAGGACTAAGGAAATGATTCTCATCTTGCTGCTGATTTTTGTGGGAGTGTTCGCGGTTGTAACTCCCCTGCTCATTGCCTGGAGCGGGGCAGGCAGCCTTCGGCAGAACAAGCAGGTAATTGCCGCACTCGATACAGCGATTGGCACAGCGGTCAAAGAAAAGCCCGCCCCTGTCGTCGATTTTCGCAAGACCAGCCGAGCCAGTGGAATCCCCTGGCTCAATCGCAAATTAGAAACGATCAACATCGTACCTCGGCTCCAACGAACCATCAAACAGGCCAACATGAAGCTCACCGTGGGCGCGCTCATGCTGATGTGCCTTACCTGCTTCGCGATTCCCTCTTATCTCGTCAACATGAGAACCGGCAGCATCTTATTCTCGCTTGTTGTTGGATTGGTTCTCAGCCTCTTACCCCTTGCGTATGTTCTCTTCAAACGCGGACAACGTTTCAAAAAGTTCGAAGCGGGACTGCCGGACGCTCTCGATCTGATGGTCAGCGCTCTGCGAGTTGGTCATAGTTTTAGTTCAGCCATGGGACTTGTAACTCGTGAGTGTGCAGACCCGGTAGGGAGCGAGTTCAAGATCTCGTTTGACGAGCAGAACTTCGGCCTTGAGCTGCGCGGCGCACTCGAGAACATGACGGGGCGCGTCCCGTTGCAGGACCTCAAAATTGTCGTCACCGCGATCTTGATTCAAAGAGAGAGCGGAGGAAATCTGGCCGAGGTACTGGAGAAGACAGCCTACGTAATCCGGCAGCGCTTCCGGCTAAAGCGGCAGGTCATGGTGCACACCGCGCAAGGCCGTCTTACGGGGTGGGTATTGACGTTTCTCCCTATTGCGCTCGGGATAGGTCTGTACATTGTCAACCCCGACACCATGAGTCTTTTGTGGAAGCGCGATATTGGCATCAAGCTCTTGTACGGTGCCGCCGCCAGCTTAACCGTGGGTACGTTGATCATTCAAAAAATCGTTCGTATGGAAGTTTGAAGGGATCCAATGGCATTTGCAATCTTTGCTTTTTGTTGCATATTTTTGCTGATAGCGAGCGCGGGAGTGCTCATGTTCTATCGCGCAAGTGTGCTCCAACGGATCTCCTCGATTACACAGCGTGCAGAACAGAAAAGCTTTTCGAACACTCTGCAGAAGACGAGCTCCTCTCTCGGTATCATGGTTGAGAAGTTCGAGCGCGTCGTTCCCAAGAGCCAGGCCGAAGTTTCGGTAATACAGCAGCGGCTGATTCGCGCCGGGTTTCGCAAAGACTCGGCAGTCAAGGTCTTCTATGGCACCAAGGTGTTGGTGCCGGCGATCCTTTGTCTCGTTGTCCTCTTCAGCGGACTGGGAAGCAAGAGTCCATTTATGAGTTATGTCGCTGCCCTGGGCATTGGATATCTGGCGCCCGACTTCTGGCTGGGAAGAAAGATCAAGACTCGACAGAAACGTATGCGGCTCGGTCTGCCGGATGTCCTTGATCTGCTGGTCATCTGCGTGGAGGCCGGGCTCGGTCTTGATCAGGCCACATCGCGCACTGCGCAAGAGTTGAGTTCCACTCATCCGGTCATCAGCGATGAACTTGAGATCGTGGTCCTCGAACAAAAAGCCGGTCGCCCGCGAGCCGATGCCTGGAGACACATGGCCGAGCGAACCGACGTAGATATTGTGCGCAATCTCGTATCCATGCTGGTGCAATCCGAGCAGTTTGGAACCAGTATTGCAAAGACATTACGTACTCACTCCGATACCCTGCGAACGCAACGAATTCAAGCGGTGGAGGAGATGGCGGCTAAGACCACCATCAAGCTGATTTTTCCGTTGGTGTTGTTTATTTTTCCGTGCCTGTTCCTTGTAACTTTGGGGCCGGCAATATTACTCATCGCGGATTCATTCAAGAATTTTCTCAGTAACTGAGAGAAAGGAGACTCACTATGGACAATGCAATGATCATCCGGATCGTCGCCGGCGCGCTTTTTGTCATCGTGCTGGGTTTTATCATCCAGCGCCGTCGTACGCACGTGAAGTAACTGCGTCTCGTTCGACGGTAGGGGTGTCGGAAGAAATAACGCGCTCCACCCTGCAACCTCGTGAGCCGGATGACGGTGTCCTCGCATGATCGGACATCGGCATCCACCTCACGCTGCATAGGACATTCACGGTCTCGATCGCAGAGTTGGACTTACAATCGCCCGTCGTTTGTCTGTCATCAAACACAACTCGGTGCACTTAGCCGATCATTAGACGTAGCAACAGAACGGTCTTATTGGAACACTCAGCCGTAACCGATGATCGACACTTAGTTAACGTCTGGTTGACAGAGACTTGTTAGGAATGAGGATTAGAATGGAGAGACAACAGTACTGCGTATACAACCAGACGAGCGAGTGCTTTCTAAGCCTGGGAGTTACTCTTGGGGACGCAACCTTTGCGCGGCTCAAGGGAATATTGGGTAAACGGGCACATCGATTCGATGAAGGCACCTGGATGGTCGGCCCGAAAGGTCTGAATACACTTGGACTATTGTCTCCGCGTGACTTGATATATCTCGATGCAAATCACAAAGTGGTTCATGTCATCGAAGCCTTTCCGACGTTTCGCCTCGCTCCGGCGCGGGTCGATACCGCCAGCGTACTCGCACTCCCCGTCCACTCTATCTATTCGTCCCAAACGATGCCGGGCAATCAGTTGGTGATCTGCGCCGCCGAGGAAATGGAGTTTCGGTTACGCAGCATGCCCAGCCTTCACCAGGAGGAATTGAAGCGTGCTGAATTCATCTCTGATGCAACTCCTTCACTCAAAAGCTGGTTGCCCCAGGGCTTAAACGACCAGCGCAGGGCAGGCAATAGGCGCCGGTGGCCAAGGTTGGTGGCGTATGACTCCAACGGCAGCGCTCTCTCTGTGCACGGAATCAAGGACATAAGTGCTACCGGCTTGTATATTGTGACCGATGAGCGCTGGCCCTTGGGATCATTGGTTGTAATGACGCTGCAGAGAACCGACGGTCTCGATGACGACTCCAAGAAGCCGATGGACGTTCAGTTGAGGGTGATTCGTTGGGGCAAGGATGGAGTAGGTCTGGCCTTTGTTCACGCCGGAGCCGAGCAATCTAAGCTAATGGAAATGGCAGCTCAATAGAATCGGCCAAGGTGGAGATCTGAAGCGAGGTTCAATCTCGCTGGATGAATCCCCCAAATTAAAGCTACCTATAGTTCTGACCTAAGATCGTAATAACTCGTCTAGTCCAATTCATCGGGAATAATTAGCAGCACTTCCACCGCGATCGCCTTTCCGTTTTGCCGGGCAGGCCTGAACTGCCATTGCTGCAGCGCATACAGCACGAAACTGGCACGCTTATACAGCGCCGGGAATGCAATGGCCAGTGATTCAAACCGGCCCGACTGGTTCAGAATTCCGTGCACCATGAGGGCATCGGCATTCAAGTCGCGTGATACAAGATTGGGTCGGACAATATCGTATGGCCACGGCGCTTCCAACCGGGCAACGACGCCTCCAGATGCAGCTTCCACCGAGCGGATCAGGGAATACTGCAGAATCCAGTTCTTCGACAGGCCCACATGCAAGTATGCAGTGTACGCAACCCTGTCATTCCACACTTCGAGAGTCTCTGGGTATTCATCCGCGAGCGATGTGCCCACAACCACCACCCCAAATCGGCCATCCTTCGGCAGGGTGATGTGGTTAGTGTCGCTTTCGGTCACTGCAGCCGAATCGGCTTCAGGCGCATGAGGAGCTAAAGCGTTCTCGCCGCCTTGTTGTCTCTTTTCGGCAACCTTGGCAACCTCGTTCTCTTTCAATGCCGCGGACACAACTTTGCCTGGCCCTTGCGATGGAGCATCAGAAGCTGCGGAACCTTTTGTGTCGTTCATCGGCGGCAAAGTTATCTCGCCTTCAGGCATGCGGATATCTGAGAGCGAAAGCAGCGCGGTGGGAGTGGGTTGCAGTGCCGAGTTGGAAATTGTGGCCGGCGCCAGTTGCGGCACATCCGCGGAGTGAAGCGCAACAGGAGAAGTGCTTCCCGCCGGAATGGCTTGTGCATGCGGAGCCAGGTCGATCGCCGTAACACCATAGTCTGAAAGGTTCAACTCTTCGTTTGGAGCGTCCAGCGAAGGCTTCACGTCGGCGGCGGTTGCTTTGTCAGGCAGTGGAGCCACAATTTCTTTCGATGCAGCTAACTCGGGAGCCCAGATAACAATGGTTGGCGTCGGTATCTCCTTCGGTAGCTTCACGTGCGAATGAAACTCCGGCTGCACAAGCGTTTGAAGTCCCGATCCTTCCCTGGTCATCTGCGGTTTCTGGGCAAGCGATCTCGCGGGGTTCTGGTCGACGGCATTGGACTTACCTAAGGCATGAGACCCCAAGCGTGAGGCGCCGTCTTCTCCAGGCTGTTCATTCGGTGGATCGGTTACGCGCAGATCGAGGTGCCGCACCGTATAGCGCTCGGTCATGATTCGGTCGTTTATCGATGGATTGTAGAGGATGCCGTACGAAAGCATCCCCAGCCCTGCTGCGTGCAGTAGAGCGGAGATGACAAACGACGAAGGTCTTCGGCGCGAGATCGGCAGCTCCGCAAACAGGCTGATGGTGTCGCATGACCTCATGATTGACTCGTCGCCCTCACCAATTTGTTCTCCTGCTTGCGTGCACTCGTTCCGGCGTTGACCTGCGGTATACAGCGCACTTCCCAAGTTCTTGCAATTCGACAGCCAATGTCATAGTGCTTTAAATGCTTTAATGCGTTTTTAGGCTGTGTACTAGACGTTACAAAAGAGTTTGTTGGTATACATGCGTGCACACATCCCACGCCAGTCCCGGTCTAAACCCCAGATTCTGCGGCAAATTCCTTATCTTTACTTTGGCATCGCAATTGCCACTGGTAGGTCAACAAACTCTATTACATTGTTCGTTGGGAGAAGCGTTCCGCATGAACCGCCGATT
>WNGK01004301.1_pt1 | contig 17229 bp, 15 predicted proteins | sample 5400601 | NCBI WGS metagenome assembly WNGK01 (sample SAMN13153376, study PRJNA577476) | soil metagenome | isolation source: 60 cm soil or saprolite under Garry oak tree replicate 1 | place: USA:California | collected 2016-06-15
CATCTCAGCCGCGACGGCATCCCCACCATCAGCATCGGGGTGCCGCGACGGTACTCCTATTCTCCCAACGAGGTGGTCGACCTCGACGATCTTGCGGGCGCCGTCCAGGTGCTCACGTGCTTCGTGCGCGAGATGGAGCACCACGAGGATCTGGGCTTCCTGTGAAGAAAGCCCATGACCCGCGCCTGACACTCCGGTGCTAGACAGATCTCGCATATCGGATATTCCAGTTCTGCATGACAAAGCACCCGCGGTATTCAGATGACAGACTGGTGTGTCTTTTCGCGGCCTTCAGCAAGAGGCTGGGTTCCCTCTTAGCATGCTACGCTTGTCCCATGCTTGATACGCCGTGCTAGACAGACCAGCCGAATTCTAGTTAGGCGTGACGCGGGCGACGCATCGAAGAAAGGAAGGTGCAACGATGGATGCGCGTGCCCCTCTGCACATGAAGAGAACGGTTATGCTGATCGCTCGGTCGAATAAGCGCTTTGCGGTTCCGCTCATCGCGGTCGTCCTCATCGCGGTCGTCCTGCTGGGTGCGGTGACCGCCGAGGCCCAGCAATCACCCGACCCCAGGGTCGCGGATCTCGTCGCATCCGGTAAGGTTCGAGTGGGGGTCGGACTTGGGAGTCCTCCCGTAGCCATCAAGGACCCAGTCACCGGTGAATTGCGCGGGCCGGCCTGGGATCTTGCGCGCGCACTCGCAGCGCGCATCGGGATTGAACTCCTACCGGTCGAGTATCCGAGACCTGGTGCGGTCATGGAAGGCGCCCAAGCCAACGCGTGGGATGTGGCGCTGCTCGGCATCGATCCATCTCGCGCGGCTCAGGTAGACTTTTCGCCGCCCTACATACGATACGACCTCACCTTTATGGTGGCAGCCGGCTCGTCAATCCGGAACGTCGCGGATGCGGATCAGGCCGGGGTCCGTATCGCGGTTCCGCGCGGGGACATCTCAGACCTCCGCCTGAGTCGCACGCTGAAGCGAGCTGAATTGGTGCGCGCCAACACCATAGCCGCCATGGTCGACCTGCTGCGCGCTGGACAAGCCGACGTATGTGCGGGGACCCGTCCGGGGCTTCTAGACGAATTGTCACGGCTCCCCGGCTTTCGTGTGCTGGAGGACCGCTTCGGGGTCATCCTCGTGGCAATGGTTGTCCCGAAGGGTCACGCCGGACGTATCGCCTACATCAGCGACTTCATCGAAGAGGCCAAGGCCTCTGGGTTGATGCAGCGGGCTATCGAGCGTAGCGGCTTGCGCGGAGTCGAGGTGGCTCCCCCAGGCAATCCCGGGCCGCAGAAGTGAACGCGTCAGGACAAGAAAGTCACGGCCGGTTTCGGTTTCGATCTCGCCATCCTCACGCGTCTGGCTGGGCCGACGAGCGCCTAACTTCGCAGTGGACCGGACCGCTGGCTCGCATTCGCTCGCCGCGGCCGGTCACCGCGGCGTTCGGCTTCCAAAAGAGGAAAGGAAGGCGGTAGACTTTGTCGGTGAAACGAACGAGGGAAAAGCAAACCTCGGCGTAGCCGTTTACACTGTTGGACAGCGCGTCGTCGCGACGATGGAACGAGAGGCGTAGTGCAGCGTGGTAGGCCCAGCGGAACGCTTCTCAGACGCAGCGAGGCGCTGGGATCAGACGCGGTGTTGGGAGGCTTTGTGTTTTAGTCACGCTGTCAAATCTGTCTAGGGATCACATGGAAGTGGCCGATCCATTTAGCGGAAACGTGGTCGCGACCGAAACACGGGTTCGAGTCTTGTCGGCCTCGAGGCGCGAGCGTTCGCCCTCGGCTCCTTTACCCAGCGGGTGGGGCGGCCGTTCGTGACACGATCCGGGTCTCGTAGGCGGCGACGAACCCGGGCGAGCGCTTCTTCAGGCGTTCGTGGCTGATGCGGCCGCCGCGCATCACGTAGTCGTAGGCGAACGGCCACGGGTCGAGCTGCATCTTCTCGCGGAAGCGTTCGTACCAGGCGTAGCTCCGCTCCGCCACGTTCAGGAACTTGTCCACCCCCGGCCGCCGCGCCTCCTCGAACGCCTGCAGCGCCGCGGGCACGTCTCCGCCGTGCGTCTCGAAGGCCCGGAACAGCGCGATGGCGTCCTCGAGCGCGTTGCGCGTGCCGGAGCCGATCGAGAAGTGTACGGTTCGCAGCGCGTCGCCGATCAGGACCACGTTGTCGTGGCTCCAGCGGCGATTCGTCACCACCTTGAACGTGAGCGTCGCACTCGACGACGAACGTGCTGCAGTGCGGTGCGTGGCGGTAGTGGTGGGCGACAAACACGCCGTCGGCGTTCTCGCGAAAGGTGAGAGTCAGCGTGTCGAAGAGCTGGGTCGTTCCGTACCACACGTAGCGGTTCGAGAGCGAGGCGATCGACGGGTCGAGCGGCTCGCGGTAGGCTTCGCGCACCACGCTGTTCACCCCGTCCGCCCCCACAATCAGATCGCAGTCCGCGAAGCCCGCCAGGTCAGGGAGCCGGCGCTCGAACTCCAGCCCCACGCCTCGGCGGCGGCAGTGATCCTGAAGCACCTGGAGCAGCTCCAGGCGGGCGATCCCCGAAAAGCCGATGCCGTCGATTCGCACCCGCTCGTTGCGGTGCACGATCACCTGGTCGTCCCAGGTCTGCCAGCGCCGGTCCAGGTCGGCGTAGGAGTCGGGATCGGCGTCCTGAAGGAACGACAGTGCGCGGTCGGAGAACACCACGCCGAAGCCAAACGTGCCCCCTGCCGGGTTCTGCTCCACGACTCGGATCTCGTGCGTCGAGTCGAGGCGTTTCATCAGCAGAGCGAAGTACAGCCCGGCCGGTCCGCCGCCAACGATGCCGATCCTCATGGCGTGAGAGCCCCGGCCCGCTCACACCATCAACCGCAGCCGGAACAGCCGCTGGGCGAGCAGGATGAGCCCGCCCACGATGACGATCTGCAGCGCGGAGGCGGCGGCGATCGACGGGTCGGCCTCGAACTGGATCTGGGAGAAGATGTGCACGGGGAGGCTCGGCGCGCTGGCGCCGGCGAGGAAGAGGGCGAGGTTGATGTCGCTGAACGAGATGATGAAGGAGAACACCGCGGCCGTCACGAGGCTCGAGCGGAGCAGGGGCAGTGTCACCTTGAAGAAGGCCTGAAGCCGGCTGGCCCCCAGGCTCATCGCCGCCTCTTCGAGCCGCGGGTCCATGCCGACGAGGCCGGCGGTCACACAGCGGATGGCGTAGGGCGTCGCGATGACGATGTGGCCAACGAGCAGCGTCATCGACGAGGTCGACCAGGCGAGCCGCGCCAGATAGAGGTACACCGCGGCCCCGAGCAGGATATGCGGGACCAGGAGCGGCGACAGGAAGAACGTCTCGACGGCCCCGCGGCCCCGGAACCGGAGACGCACGAGGCCGATCGCCGAGAGGCTGCCGACGAGGGTGGCGGCGAGCGCGGTGAGGAGCCCGACCACCTGGCTCACGCGGAACGAGCGGACGAACATCTCGCTGGCGAAGAACGCCTGGTACCAGCGCAGGGACAGGCCTTTCGGAGGGAAGTCGAAGGTCGCCGTGGAGCCGAACGACACGGCAGCCACCACCACGAGCGGGGCGAGTAAGAGCGCGTAGACGGCGATCGCGAACGGCCAGAGAAAGCGCGGCGAGCGGCCGCTCATCGCGCCGTCTCCAGCCGGGCCCGGCGCCGGGAGGCCCAGAGCGCCAGACCGACCAGCCCCAGCATCAAGAGCGCCAGGACGATCGTCAGGCTCGCCGCGCCCGGCCAGTTATAGGCGGAGAGCACTTCCTCGTAGATCTGCTGACCTATCATGCGCGAGCGCCGGCCACCCATGAGGGCGGGCGTGACGAACGCGCTCATCGACACGCTGAAGACGAGCAGGGCGCCGGAGAGGAGCCCGGGCATGCTCAGAGGCAGGATGGTGCGCGTGAACATCTGTCCCCAGCTCGCGCCGAGGTTCCGTGCCGCCTCCTCCAGGCTCGGCGAGATGCGCTCGATGGACGCCATGATGGGCAGCACCATGAAGGGCATGCTCTGCTGGGCGAGCCCGATGATCACCGCGCCTTCGGTATGGAGCAGCTGCACGCCGTCGCCTGCGCCCAGCCGCCGGAGCGCCTGGTTGACGAGCCCCTCGTTGCCGAGGATGACGACCCAGCCGAACACGCGGATCACCGTGCTCACCATGAGCGGCATGATGAGCAGGAACAGGCCGAGCGTCATGATCCGCGGCCGCGCCCGCGCGAGGAGGTAGGCGAGGGGATAGCCGAGCGCGACACAGACGACGGTCACGACGAGCGACAGCCGGAGCGTGCGAAAGAACAGGTTCGCGTAGTACAGCTCCCACAGCTTCGAGTAGTTGGCGGTGGTGAACTCGGCGATGGCGATCTTCGTCGGCGAGTGGAGGTACACGCTCAGGAGGGCGACGTTGGCGAACGGCAGCACGAGGAAGACGAGGAGGTAGAGCCCGTACGGGCCGACGAAGAGCACCCAGTACGGAGACGGCCGCTCGCGCCCCATCCGCGGGCGCTACCGGCGAAGCACGTGGATGTCCTCGGGATCGATCGCCAGATCGATGGCGGTGCCCGAGGCAATGACGCGCGTGCCCTTGCTGTTCTTGATCGACACGAGCAGGGGCTGGCGGTCCGAGGCGAGCACGCGCAGGTGCAGGTCCTCGCCCAGGTAGGTGACGTCGCGCACGGACGCCGTGAATCGATTGGTCCGGGCCGCGTTGCCATTGCTCAGCCCGGCCATCTGAAACCGCTCCGGGCGCAGCATCAGCGTCACCGTCGCGCCGGCGACGTCGGGAATCCGCGGGATCGTGAGAAGGAGGCCGTGCTCGGTCTCGACGGCGGTGTCGGCGGGGCCGTCGTCGCCGCGCACCCGCGCCTGGAGGACGTTCGAGCTGCCGATGAAATCGGCGACGAACGCGCTGGCCGGCCGCTCGTAGATCTCGCTCGGGGTGCCGATCTGTTCGATCCGGCCTTGCGAGAGGACGGCGATGCGGTCGGAGAGGGCGAGCGCCTCGGTCTGGTCGTGGGTGACGTAGACCGCCGTCTTGCCGAGCCGCCGCTGCAGAAGACGCAGCTCGTAGCGCATCTGGATGCGCAGCTTGAGGTCCAGGTTGGACAGCGGCTCGTCGAACAGAAGGAGGCTCGGCTCCAGCACGAGCGAGCGGGCGATGGCCACGCGCTGCTGCTGGCCGCCGGAGAGCTGGGCGGGGTAGCGCGCCCCGAGGCTCGGCAGGTCGACGAGGTCCAGCATATGGCCGACGCGGCGCTCGATTGCCGCCTTGTCGACCTTGCGCAGCCGCAGGCCGAACGCGACGTTGTCGAACACCGTGAGGTGGGGGAACAGCGCGTAGTTCTGGAAGACGAGCCCGACGTCGCGGCGATGTGGCGGCCGGTCGTCCAACCGCCGGCCGCCCAGCGCGATGGCGCCCTCGGACAGCGTCTCGAATCCCGCGATGCAGCGAAGCGTCGTCGTCTTGCCGCAGCCGCTGGGGCCGAGGAGCGAGAAGAACTCGCCCTCCATCACCTCGAAGGACAAGGGGCCGACGGTGACCTGGGGCGAGTACCGCTTGGTCAGCCCCCTGACCTCGAGCTCGACCTTGGGCCCGGCCACCGGCTTAGCCCAGCACCTCCTTGTTCCAGCGGGCGAGGTAGGCGGCGCGGTGCTGGTTTATCTTGTGATAGTCGAGGGGCATCATGTTCTTGAGGTCGTCGTCCTTCAGGCCGTAGTGCGCGATATCCGCCGACAGTTTCGCCTTCCGGCTGGACGGCGGATAGCGGAACCGGCGCGTCATCTCGAGCTGGTACTCCGGATCCAGCGTGATGTTGACGAACTGCTGGGCCTGCCGCTCGAACTTCGTGCCCTTGAGGATCGGGAACCCGTTGCCCACCTGGATGCTGCCCTTGGGGTAGACGATATCCACGGGCACGCCCTCCGCCTGCAACGAGAAGCAGCGGCCGTTCCAGAACGGCATCACCCAGATCTCCTCACGCGTGAACGCCTTGAGCGTCACGTCGGTGTTCTCCATGATGACGGCGTCGTTCTTCCTGGCCAGCTCGGCGATGGCTTTCATCCCCGGATCGATGTTGTCGGGGGTGCCGCCCAGCGACTGGTTCAGCGCGTGCAGCCACTGGATGCCGACCCAGCCGTACGCGGGAATGCCAACCTTGCCCTTGTACTTGGCGCTCCACATATCCATGAACGAGGTCGGCTTCGGCGTGACGCGCTTGGTGTTGTAGACCACGCCCATGACGATCTGCGTGTGGGCCGCCCAGAAGGCCTTGAGCCCCGCCCGGGGCGGCTCGGACGTCCCGGGCAGGAGATCCTTGTAGTTGGTGATGACGCCGAGGTCGTACTCCTGCAGACACCCGCCCTCGGCGAGCAGGACGGCCTCGGCGTTTAGCAGCGCGGGCACGGTGAAGGGCGGATTCCCGCACTGGGCCATCGCCTTGGTCGCGATGACGGAGTCGATCATGTGCGCGTAGCTGACGGGGGTGTTGACGCGCTTCTCGAAGCCGGCGTTCACCACGTAGGCTTGCTTCAGTCCATCGCCCCACGACCCGCCCGTCGACGCGATGGTGAACGCGTCCTCCGCGGCGGCCGGCCGCGCCCCGCCCATCTCGGCGGCGGCGATCGCCACCGCGCCGAGCCCCATGGCCCTGATGATGTCCCGCCGCGAGATGTCCGTGTGCATGATGCTCCTCCTTGCTCGAGCGCAGGGCGAGTGCGACGCGTGGACAGGTGCCGCTCAACACCGGGTCACGACGGAATTGCTCCAGCGACGCCGGGAGGATACCGCCCCTCATCGGGCAAGTCCAGCGCTGGTCACTCCGCCCCGCCGGCCCCTTCGAAGTCGGTTGACGAATTGGACGCGCTCGCCTAGGGTTTCGCCATGCATCCCATCGAGCTCGGCCGACTGTCCGTCGTCGCCGTCGTCGAGCGCGCCGGCCCCACGCGGCCCACCTGGCTCCTGCCCGATGCGACGCCGGAGGCGGTGGAGCGTCACCGGAGCTGGCTCGCGCCGAACTTTCTCGACGACAAGGGCCGGTTCCTCCAGAGCATCCACAGCTTCGTGGTCCAGGCTCCCGGCCTGACGCTTCTCGTCGACACCTGCGTCGGCAACGACAAGGACCGCGGGGGCCGTCAGCCCTTCCACATGATGCACACGGCGTTTCTCGAGGACCTGGCCGCGGCCGGCTTCCCGCCCGAGTCCATCGACGTCGTGCTGTGCACGCACCTGCACGTCGACCACGTCGGGTGGAACACGCGGCTGGACGGCGGACGGTGGGTCCCGACGTTCCCCCGCGCGCGCTATCTCTTCGCGAAGCGCGAATGGGAGCACTGGTCGGCCGAGCCCGAGCCCGACACCGCACGCATCATGGCGGACAGCGTGAAGCCCGTCCTCGACGCCGGCCTCGCCGACCTCGTCGCGATGGACCACCGGATCTCGAGCGAGATCTGGCTCGAGCCGACGCCCGGGCACACGCCGGGACACGCCAGCGTGCGACTGGAAGGCGGAGATAGCGCCGCCGTCATCACGGGCGACCTCATGCACCATCCCATCCAGGTCGCGGAGCCCGAGTGGGGGAGCCACTTCGACACCGATCTCGGCGAGGCGCGCAAGACGCGCCGCGCGTTCTGCGAGCGCTACGCGGAAACGGACGCCCTTGTCCTCGGCACCCACTTCCACCATCCGACGGCCGGCCGCATCGTCCGCCACGGCGAGACGTGGCGGTTCGCCGCGGCCGAGCCGCGCTGAGATCGGAGTGGTGTTACCATTCTCTGCTGAGACCCACGCGAAGGAGTCCGACATGACGATTCCCGAATCACGCCCGCCCATCTCGCCGGGCGAGCCGGCGCCCGACTTCACTCTCCCCGCCGTGGACGGGGAGGAGACCGTGTCGCTGGCAGACTATCGGGGCCGGAGCCCCGTATTCCTCGCTCTACTCATCGGGCTGTGGTGCCCGTTCTGCCGGCGGCAGATCGCGCAGATGGGGGCGACCGACCGAAAGCTCAAGACGCTCGGGGTGGAGTCGCTCGGGATCGTGGCCACCCCGCCCGAGAACGCCCGGCTCTACTTCAAGTTCCGCCCGACCCGGGTGCGTCTGGCCGCCGACCCGGAGTTGGCCACGCACCGCGCGTACGGCCTGCCGAAGCCGGCCCCGACCCAGGAGCTGATGCAGCAGTTCGCGTCGGTGCGGATCAATCCCACCGGCGAGCTACCTGAACCTCTGCCCATCCCGGAAGTCGCAGCCGCCATCGGGAAATTTGATGGCTACACGACCAACGAGACCGACCAGGCAGACCTCCAGCGGCAGTGGCCCCAGCTCAAAGGCCAGTTCCTGATCGATCGGGACGGCATCGTCCGGTGGGCCTACATCGAGTGCGCGACCGAGGGTCTGGCCGGGATCGGGAAATCCCCCTCGGAGGAGGAGATCCTCGCCGCCGCGCGCGCCCTGCCGCGCCGCTGAGGATCGCGACCAGGCCGAGACGTTCGAGATCATGGCGGCTCCTCGGTCCAGGCCGCCACCCGATGCGTCGATTACGTCACCTCGCCGGCCCGGCGGGACGGCTCGTGGGCGGTGTCGCTGAACGACCGAGAAGCGGGCGGCGTGGCGACGGCCCGCGCGTGAGCGCGCCGTCCCGATCCGTGTGGGATCCAGACTACGAGGCAAGCGGTCGGCGCGACAACGGTCTCGGATGTGGCTGGAGCCGGTCAGCCCCTACGGCCGGCGGCGCTCAAGATGAGGTCGGTAATCTCCTGCGGGTGAGTGATCAGAGACAAGTGACTGGCGTCCACCTCGATCGTCTTCGCATGCATACGGCTTGCAAGGAAACGCTCCAGCTCAGGGGCCGTGGTTCTATCTCGCTTCGATACGGCATACCAAGAAGGCTTGAGCTTCCACGCTGCGGCGGTCGTCCGCGAGGCGAACAGCGTGTCGGCGATCCGCCCCTGAACCGCGTAGAGCACACGTGCCCTGGCTGGATCGACGCCACCGGCGAAGTCCTTGAGGAAGGCCTCCTCGCTCAGCTGGGCGAAGCCGCCCGCCTTGACGAGGCCGGCATTTGCCGGTGGCGTGGGAAATGTGGCAGCCAGTGCCGCATAGTCCTCGCCGGCATCCGGCGCGCGAGCAGCGACGTAGACAAGAGCAGAGACTTTGGGATCAGCTCCAGCCTCGGTAATGACTGTTCCGGCCCAGGAATGGCCTACGAGCACCGTCGGCCCGTCCTGCAGCGCAAGGATGCGGCGCGTGGCCGCGACGTCGTCCGCAAGCGAGGTGAGCGGATTCTGCACCGCCGTCGCCTTCAGGCCGACACGCTGAAGACGTCCAATGACTTCGGAGCAACAGGAACCGTCCGCATATGCCCCATGGACGAGGACGACATTGCGGACACTGACCGCCGGTTGAGCCTGGGCCGTGCGTGAGCGGCCGAACAGCGAGGTTGCGAGACCGGCTACAAGCGTTGTGGAGAAAGTGCGTCGATCAATCATATTGATACCTCTTATCTTGGAATCGGCACGCCCTTCCCAACCTGCATGGTGGTGAGGGAGGCCGGCATGCAAGACCGGGCAGACCGTCCCTGTCGGTCAGTTCGTGGCCTGGACCATTCACGCTTCTCAGGGTATGGCCCAGAATCCGCGGGCAACGTGCAGTTCGGTGGCGGCCCCGGCCGTGCCTTCGTAGGTGACGGCATCCCCCGGCTTGATCGCGCCGAGCGCGAGCGCATCATCATGATCGTCACGAATGGTGGCAGCGGGAGCGACATGGACTCGCTGAGCGCCGCCTCGTGTCTCGAGGACCAGGGTGCTGGTGCCGGCATCAACTGCCCTGACCAACCCTATCCCGGCGCTCACGTGCGCGGAGGCCCGTGGTTCATCGGCGGCCTCGGCTGACCGGCCCGACACGCCCGGCAGCGCCAAATTGATCCCGGCTCCGAGCAGCAGCGCGAGCACCATCATCATTGGACCCTTTCGGTTCATGACTCTCCTCCTCTCTGTTGATGCCCTTCACCTGACTCATTATTACGACGAGGCAGGGACCACTTCGATGGCAAAGTTCCGCAAGAATGCGCTATTTGGATTCATCGCCGTGAACCAGGGGGCCTCTGCGCTGTCGTGGTCTTGCGAAAAGGAACCGAGCAGGAATCTCGGTGGGGTGGATGCAGCATCGAGAGTGAGGGAGGACTCATCCCATGACACAGCGCACGTTCGTCGCCGTGCTTACCGTCTGGGCAGTAGTTGTGCTCGTCGCCGGCTGTGACTCTGCTCTCGCTGCCGGAAGCCAGCTCACAGCACAGGTTCAGCGGCCTCTCGGTGGATCCCAGGTGATACCGCCTGGAGGCTCGCAGTTGCCACCCGGCGCCACGCAGACTCCACCGGGCACCATCCAGACGTTACCGGGCGCGCCGACCACATTCGGCGCCTCCCCGCCACCGGTGTCCCCCCCCACGACGCCCTCTGCGCCCGTGACCCGGCCGCCCCTCCCACTCCTCAACGGGGCGCCAAACCGTGGGCGCATACTGGAATGAGTCTGCAGCCTGAAGGACGTCCGGCCGTCGCGGCATCAGAATACAATCATGACTGGGCACGGCGGCAGCAACTGCCGAGCGATGCGGTCCAGGGCCACTTGAGCGTCCCCGATCTTCTGGGAACTCTGGGCACCCTGGCCCTCGTTCTAGCCTCCAGCGTGGGCTGGCCTGACGGCCTTCCTCTATGAACTTAAAACTAACTGACAAGACAGCCCTCGTCTCGGGCTCCAGCAAAGGCATTGGCTTTGCCATCGCCGCCGGGCTGGCTCGCGAAGGCGCACGAGTCATCGTGAACGGTCGTTCGGAGATAGCGGTCGCTGAGGCGAAGGAGCAGATTGAACAGACCGTGCCGGATGCCAGGATTGAAAGCTTCGCGGGCGATCTCTCCACGGCGGCGGCGACCGCGACGCTGCTCCAGCGGTTTCCGTTCGTGAACATTCTCGTGAACAACCTCGGCATTTTCGAGCCAAAGTCGTTTGAGGATATTAGCGACGAGGAATGGCGGCGGTTCTTCGAAGTCAACGTGCTCAGCGGCGTGCGCTTGAGCCGTGCGTATCTGCCCGGCATGAAGGAGCGGAACTGGGGGCGCATCGTTTTCATCAGCAGCGAGAGCGCGATCAATACCCCCGCCGAGATGATCCATTACGGCATGACGAAGACCGCGCAGCTTGCCGTTTCGCGGGGCCTTGCCGCATCGTGTACGGGCACCGCAGTCACGGTGAATGCGGTATTGCCCGGCCCAACGCGTTCCGCTGGTATAGAGGAATTCGCAGGCCAGCTGAGCGGCGGCAAACCTTTTGCAGAATTTGAAGAGGAGTTTTTCAAGACCGCCCGACCGGGTTCACTCTTGAAGCGGTTCGCGACGACCGAAGAGGTGGCCAATCTGGTGACGTACGTGTGCAGCCCGCTGTCCACCGCGACCAACGGTGCCGCCCTCCGGGTGGATGGCGGAGTGGTTCAAGCATGCTTCTGAGTGGTTCGCGGTTCAGAGCGAGTAACGTGTGGCCGACGGCAAACACGGGTTCGAATCCCGCGCGGGCGCCGATCCTTTCGTCGAGGATGGGGCCTAGGCGCGGCGGAACTTGAAGTTGAAGCGCCGGATCTCGAACTGCTGGTTCGGGTTCGGGGTGAACTCGACGTACTTCTGCATCCCGTAGTCCTCGTAGGGCTGGATGACGGGCAGCCACGGGAAGTTCTCGAGGAAGATCTTCGTCATCTCGCGATACGCGTCGGCGCGGAACTTCTCGTCGACGGAGAAGCGGGCGGCGTTGCCGAGCTCGTCGAACTTGGCGTCGCGCCAGTAATCGTACGGCCCGCCCGGGCCGAGCAGGCGCCACATCATGCCGTCCGGGTCGCCGAGCGTGGAGGTCGGGTCGCCCCAATAGAGGCCCTTGAAGCTCCTCTCCCGGTTCTTCTGGGCGCGCACGGAGAACTCGATGACCTCGACCTTGACGTTGACGCCCACGTCCTTCCACATCGACGCGATGGCCTCGGACATGGCCTTGTCCTGTGCCACGTAGGCCACGGTGGTCTCGATGAAGATCTCCTCGCCCTTGTAGCCGGCCTTCTTCAGCCTCTCGCGGGCCTCCTTCGGGTTGTAGGCCAGCGGCGGCAGCTTCGGGTCGAAGTGGTTGTCACCCTTGGCGATGGGCTGGCTGGGCACGATGCCGCGCCCCTTCCAGAGCTCTTTGACGATGAGGTCGCGGTCGATGGCGAGCGAGAGCGCCTGCTTGACGAGCGGATTGTCGAGGGGCGGCCGCTTGCTGTTCACGCCCAGAACGTACAGCCCCGCGTAGAGGACGCCCGCGACCCGCGTCGAGGGGTTGCCGGTGATGCGCTCGCCCTGGTCGGGCGGCACCTGGACGATGACATCGGTCTCGCCCTTCAGGAGGGCCGCGATGCGCGGCGCCGTCTCCGGGATCGCCCGCATGATCCAGCGGTCCACGTCGATCTTGCCGCCCCAGTAGCCCCCGTAGGCGTCGAAGACGGCCCGGTCGTCCTTGACCCAGGAGCTGAAGCTGACGGGCCCGGTACCGACCGGCTTGGCGTTGAAGGCGTCGTTGCCGACCGCCTCGATGTACTTCTTCGGCACGATCTGGCCGCCGTAGAAGGCGAGCCGCGCGGGCAGCAGCGGGTCGGGCTTCTTGGTGTGGATGACGAGCGTGTACGGATCGGGCGCCTCGATGCGGTCGATCGTGGCGAGCGCCGTGGAGACCATCGTCTTGACGGCGGGATCGTACGTGCGCTCGACGCTGAACTTCGCGTCCGCGGAGGTGAACGGATCGCCGTTGTGGAACTTGACCCCCTGGCGGAGCTTGAACCTCCAGGTCGTCTGCCCCTCGAGCTTCCACTCGGTCGCCAGCCCGGGGTGGAGCTTGCCGTCAGGGTGGCGGCTCGTCAGGTTGTCGAACAGGTTGAAGGAGACGCGGATGTCGTTGGACGACGTGCTGTAGTGCGGGTCGAACTTCGAGATGTCGCCGCCCTGGGCGGTGACGAGCTCTCTCTTCTGCGTGGTCTGGGCCTGGGCCGCGCCCGGGAGCGCCTGCGGCAGCGCGCCGGCCACGCCGAGCGCTGCCGCGCCCTTGAGCAGCTCGCGACGAGTGACCTCCATGGGGATGCACCTCCACTCGATGGATTCGGGTACCGCTTGGTTTTCCCACGGCGGCGTGTCGCGACGGTTATAGGGCCTGCGCCTGGGCCTGTCAAGGTGTTGCCTCGAGGCTCTCGTTTGACTTGTCCAGCGCGCCCTGACAGGATCGGCCCGGGATGCTACGGTTCCATCTGCGCGGTGACACGGGCATCCAGAACTGCCTGAGCGGGCCCGGCCCGCAGGAGGAGAGGACAATGCCGCCGACAAAGCTGGCTCACCTCGTCTACCAGACCAACCGGATGGCCGAGATGCGCGACTGGTACTGCGCCGTCCTGGGCGCGCACGTGATCTACGAGAACAAGCACCTTTCCTTCGCGACGTACGATGACGAGCATCACCGCGTGGCCTTCCTGGACTTCGGCCCGCTCGCCCCGCGCGACCCGGCTGCGACCGAGCTGGGCGTCAAGCCCGTCGAGCAGCCGGGCCTGCACCACGTCGCCTTCACCTTCGGCTCGATGGGGGAGTTCCTCGACAACTACGTCCGACTCCGGGATCGTGGGATCCGGCCTTTCTTCTGCGTCAACCACGGACCGACCACGTCGATGTATTACCGCGACCCCGACGGCAACCGGGTGGAGCTGCAGATCGATAACTTCGCCACGGCCAAGGAAGGCCAGGACTGGATGCTGTCGCCGGCCTTCGACCAGAATCCGATCGGCGTGGAGTACGATCCGGATACCCTCGTCGAGCGGTTCCGCTCGGGTGTTCCTGTCGCCGAGCTGGTGGTGCGCGACTAGCGCTCATGAGCACGCGAATCGGCATCATCGGGGTCGGGGCAATCGGCAGCGTGGTGGGCGGGCTCCTGACCAAGGCCGGGCACGACGTGACGTTGATCGACCAGTGGCCGGACCACGTCGAGGCGATGAAGAAGGTCGGGCTGCGGCTCTCGGGCACCTGCGGCGAGCACCTGATTCCCGTGCGCGCGCTCCTGATCCATGAGCTGCAGTCGGTGGCGGAGCCGTTCGATGCCGTGTTCATCTCCGTGAAGTCCTACGACACGGAGTGGGCGCTGGCCCTCGGGCTCTCGTACTTGAAGAAGCCCGACGGGATCATCGTGGACTTCCAGAACGGCATCAACGACGAGCGGGTGGCTGCCGTGGCGGGCCGCGACCGGTGCCTGGGATGCGTCATCACCATCGGGGCCGGCATGTACGAGCCGGGCCACGCCATCCGCACCGACCGGAGTCAGGTCGGCTTCAAGATCGGCGAGCACGACGGCACCGTGACCGAGCGCGCCGAACGGATCGCCAAGATCATGTGCGACGTGGCCCCGACCAAGGTGACGACGAACCTCTGGGGCGAGCGATGGTCGAAGCTCTCCGTGAACTGCATGGCCAACGGCCTGGCTGGCCTGTCCGGCCTGGGCTCGGCCGAGGTCCGCACCCGGGACGGGGTGCGGCGCGTGGCCATCCATCTGGCCGCCGAGACCATCAAGGTCGGCCGGGCCCGCGGCCACGAGGTGGAGCCGATCTGGGGCATCACCGCCCAGCGCTTCGTCGACGCCGCCGAAGGGCGGATGCTCGCCGACGTCGAGCGCGACATGGCGGAGCGGGCCAAAGAGCTGGCGGGCGGACGGCCGTCGCTGCTTCAGGACGTCATGCGCGGGCGCCGCACCGAGGTGCAGTACCTGAACGGTTACGTCTCCGAGCAGGGCCGCCAGGTTGGAGTCGCCACCCCGTTCAACGACAAGGTCGTGGAGCTGATCACCCGTGTCCCCCCGGGCACGCTCAAGCCCGACCCGAAAAACCTCGACCCGCTGGTAGCGATGCTGCCGAAGTAGGAGCCAGCTACCGCGACGGGGGCAACTGCTCCTGACGGTGTCGTCCGGTCCGCCTCATGATGGTGGCCAGGAGCTGGGCACGGCTCCCGACGTTGAAATGCCTGTAGAGAGCAGTCACATACTGATGGATCGTCGCCTGGCTGAGGCCGAGGCGCGAGGCGACGAGCTTCTCGCTGTCACCCTCCAGCAGGCACGCGAGCGTCTCCCGCAGTCGCCGCGAGAGCCCGTCGAAGCCAGGCTCGGCGTGGCTCGCAAGAGATTGGCCGATCAGCGGTCCGAGCTCCCCGTGGAAGAAGCCCAGCAGCCGTCGCTGGCGTGAGGAGAATTCTCCCTCGCCGACGGCCCGGTGCAGGGAGATCAGGCTGATGACGCCGCGCTCCGACACCTGGTAGAGGGACGTGAGCTGATCATCGAGGCGGGCCGGCCGATGATAGTCGTTGAAAGTGGCTGACCGGTACCAGACGGCGTTGGAGACGAGCTGCCGGCGGGTCCGGGTGACGAGGCGACCGGGCACGCGCTGCAACGCGCTAAGAATCGGATCAGCCCGGGGTGCCAGATCGTGCGTGTACGCCATGAGCCGCTCATGGCCGCTTGGATCGAAGCCGGTGTCGAAGACCGAGATGGCTCCAACCCGTCCTTCGCCTCCCGCGGCCGCCGGAGCCCCGATGAGCCGGCACAGTCCCTCGAGCATCCGCCGCTGCCACGAGTCCGGGTCGCCTCCCAGGTCGCGGCACTCCCCGATCAGCCGGTAGGCATCGCGGACGTCCTGGAAGCGCAACAGGTCCGACTTCGTCATTAGCGCCATTCCTCTGTTTAGAGGAATTGTCAGCCGCCCCGCCCGGGGATAAAGGTGACCGCACACCCCGCGCGGTAGGACGGAGTGTAGAGCCGGCGCCCCTTCACAGTCAACCGCCGTCAGGGGCGGGAGGCAGGCGCTGAGGACTCGAGCGGGAGGGGTTGGCCCCGGAAGCTCACGGCGTGTGTTGCTTCCTCGCCGTGGAGGAGGACCCGTGATGCGCTATCAGAGCTGGTGGGTGGGGATGGGTCTGGTTCTGGCAGTGGTCGGCGGCACGCTCGTGGCGCCCTCGGTCCGTGGACAGGTTCCCGGCGGTCCGCAGGGATCGATCTTCACCGTGAGGAACGAATCCGGCGTCGTCCGAACGATCAACGTCGCGGGCTTTCCCGTCGTGGCCACGGACAACCCGTTCTTTCTCGATCTCGGAGTGAACGGGCGCCGGTGCGTGACCTGCCACGAGCCCGCTACCAACATGACCGTGACTCCGGCCGGTATCCGGGCCCGCTTCGAGGCCACCGGGGGCATCGACCCCCTTTTCCGGCCGAACGACGGATCGAACTCACCTCTCGCGGACGTCGCGACAGTCGAAGCGCGACGTCGAGCCTACAGCATGCTCCTCACGAAAGGGCTGATCCGGGTCGGCATCGCAGTCCCGGCGACCCCGGAGTTCGAGTTCGAGGTGATCAAGGTGCGCGATCCCTACGGCTACGCCGGCAAGAACTCGAACGGCAACGAGCTATCGCTCTTCCGGCGGCCGCTCCCGGCCACGAACCTCGCCTTCCTCAGCACCGTGATGTGGGACGGCCGCGAGACGCTCCAGAAGGGATCGCCGATGGCCATTCACTTCGATCTGGCGGACCAGGCGAACAGCGCGACGCAGGGGCACGCCCAGGACCCGAATCCTCTCGATCAGGCGACGCGAGAGCGGGTCTTTGCCTATGAGATGGGGCTGTATACGGCGCAGAGCTTCGATGACGCGGCGGGCGAGCTCCACGCGGCAGGGGCGCGAGGAGGTCCGGAGCATCTCTCGAGACAGGTGTTTATCTTCGGCGTGAACGACCCCCTCGGGTGCGACCCGAACGGAGCGAACTGCAACCCCAGCAAGGCGGTGTTCAATCCCTTCGTCTTCACCGAATTCGACGCCTGGGTGAATCGCGCGGCCGGCCGGAACAATGCCCGCGCGGCGGTTGCGCGAGGGCAAGCGCTGTTCAACTCGCTCCAGATCCCGATCACCCGCGTGGCGGGAATCAACGACGACTTCAACCTGCCGACGGTCTTTGGCAGCTGCACGACGTGCCACGACACGCCCCACGCGGGAGATCACTCGGTACCGGCGCCGCTCAATATCGGGATCGCAGATCCGCCGGTTTCCTTCGCCGATGGGGGTGACGGCGTCCACAATGCATTCGGGCTCGCGGTGGGCGACATGCCAGTCTACACGCTCCGCCACAAGATGACCGGCGCCATCAAGGTCGTGACCGACCCCGGGCG
>WNGK01003393.1_pt1 | contig 17226 bp, 19 predicted proteins | sample 5400601 | NCBI WGS metagenome assembly WNGK01 (sample SAMN13153376, study PRJNA577476) | soil metagenome | isolation source: 60 cm soil or saprolite under Garry oak tree replicate 1 | place: USA:California | collected 2016-06-15
TCGGCGTCCGGATCCACACCGACGCCGACCACGGCGCGTTCTTCTCCGACGCGCAGCCGAGCAAGTTCAAGATCGGCCTGATGCACTCGGCCTTCGCCGCCTACGACGTCCCCGCCGCGCACCTGACCGCCCGCGGTACCTACAGCAACAAGGCGCCGGGCGGGGTCGCCTACCGGTGCTCGTTCCGGGTCACCGAGGCGATGTTCTTCCAGGAACGGATGATCCAGGCCGCAGCCGACGACCTCGGCATGGACCAGGCGCAGTTCCGCCGGATGAACTTCGTCCGTGACGAGGACTTCCCGCACCGGACCCCGTTCGGCTTCCTGCTCGACTCCGGCCAGTACGCCAAGTGCCTGGACGTCGGCCTGAAGGCCATCGGCTACGAGGACTTCCGGCGGGAGCAGGAAGAAGCCAGGAAGCGGGGCCGGCTGCTCGGCCTCGGCATCTCCACCATGACCGAGCCGCTCGGCGCGGGCAACAGCCGCGAGTACGACATCCTCGGCATCAAGATGTTCGACTCGGCCGATCTCAAGGTGCACCTGACGGGCAAGGCCATCCTCAGGACCGGCGCGAAGAGCCAGGGCCAGGGGCACGAGACGACCTGGGCCCAGATCGTGGCCCACGAGCTCGGCATCCCGGCCGAGGACATCACGGTCGAGGAGGGCGACACCGACACCGCGCCGTTCGGCATGGGCACCTACGCCTCGCGCAGCACGCCGGTCGCCGGGGCGGCGGTCGCGATGGTGTCCCGCAAGATCCGGGCCAAGGCCCGCAAACTGGCGGCGCACCTGCTCGAGGTGTCCGAAGAGGACGTCGAGTGGGAGCTTGGCCGGTTCTACATCCGCAGCGCCCCGGACCGTGGCGTCACCATCCAGGAGTGCGCGATGGCGGCCTACAGCAACATGCCGGACGGCATGGAGCCCGGCCTGGAGAACACCGCGTACTACGACCCGCCCAACCTCACCTGGCCGTTCGCCTGTTACATCGTCACCGTCGAGGTCGACAAGGAAACGGGCGTCTGGGACGTGCTGAAGATGGTGGCGGTCGACGACTGCGGGGTGCGGATCAACCCGATGATCGTCGAGGGCCAGATCATGGGCGGGCTGACCGAGGCCTACGCGATGGCCAATATGCAGTTCATCACGTTCGACGCGGACGGCAACTGCGTCGGCTCGAACTACATGGACTACCTGCTGCCCAGCGCCTGGGAGACGCCCGGCTTCGAGCTGCACAGCGAGGTCGTCACGCCGTGCCCGCACCACCCGATCGGCGCCAAGGGCATCGGCGAGTGCGCCGCGGTGGGCGGCCCGGCGGCCTTCGTCAACGCGGTCATGGACGCGCTGTCCGGCATGGGCGTCCGCAATATCGACATGCCGCTACTTCCCGACCGGGTATGGGAAGCGATCACCTATCGCCGCGACGTCTCCGGCGCGCCGCCGGTTCGTTCCGACGACTGACACGGAGTTGCTGATGGAAGGCTTGGGCGTACTGGAGGAGATGGGTGAACTGACCCGCCGCGGTGAGGCGTTCGCCCTGGCGACCGTGGTCTGGCGCCAGGGCCCGTCGTCGAGCCAGTCAGGTTCGCGCGCGATCATCACCGCCGAGGGCGAGCTGCACGGCTGGATCGGCGGCGCGTGCGCCGAGCCGGTCGTGATCCGCGAGGCGCAGCGGGTGATGGCGGAGGGCACGGCCAAGCTGCTGCTGCTCGGCACGCCGGAGCAGTTCGGCGCCTCGGTCCCGGACGGAATGACCGTGATCCCCATCTCCTGCCAGAGCGAGGGCGCGATCGAGGTCTACATCGAGCCGGTCCTGCCGGTGCCGCACCTGGTGATCGTGGGCGACTCTCCGCTGGCCCGCACGCTGGCCAGCCTGGCCAGCGCCCTCGGCTGGCGCGCCGACCTGGTCCGCGGCCCGGATTTTGCCACGGTCAGCGCGGACGAGCGCTCCATGATCGTGGTGGCCACCCAGGGCCACGACGACGAGGACGTGCTCGAGCGTGCGGTCGCCGCCAGGCCCGCCTACCTGGGGCTGGTCGGATCACGTCGGCGCGGGGCCACCGTGCTCGGCTACCTCGCCGACCGGGGCGTGCCGCAGGATCAGCTCGTCCGGGTCCGGGTGCCGGCCGGACTGGACCTGGGCCGCACTACGCACCAGGAGATCGCGGTCGCCATCCTGGCCGAACTGGTCCAGCTGCGAGCCTCCGGCGCGCTGGCGGGGTCGAGGGTGAGCACGGTATCCGCGGGATCCGCGCCGGCGCAGGACCCGGTCTGCGGGATGACCGTGGCCACGGACTCGTCCCGCCCGGTGCGGTACGAGGGGACCGACTACTACTTCTGCTGCGCCGGCTGCCGCCAGGCGTTCGAGAAAGACCCTGACGCATACGTGAAGAGAGAGACCCGATGCTGATCAAGAACGAGTTCGAGGTCACTGAGCCGGTCGAGAAGGTCTGGCAGTTCTTCGAGAACATCCCTCAGGTGGCCGCGTGCCTGCCGGGCGCCGAACTCACCGAGGATCTCGGCGACGAGAAGTACAAGGGCAAAGTCGCGGTCCGGATGGGGCCGGTCCGGCTGCAGTTCGCCGGGACCGCGGACATCACCGAGCGCGACGAGGCGGCCAGGCGAGTGGTCGTGCACGCCAGCGGCGCCGACGAGAAGGGCCGCGGCCAGGCCAGCATGGTCGTGACCGCGACGCTGGCCCGCGCGGGCCGCGGCACCAAGGTCGGCGTCACCCAGGACCTGCAGCTGTCGGGCGCGGCGGCGCAGTACGGCCGCGGCATGATCTCCGACGTCACCGCCGTGCTGATGCGCGACTTCTCGGCGAACATGCAGGACCGGATCGAGCGCATCGAGCGAGGCGAGTCGCCGGAGCAGATCGCCGCGGCCGCGGCCACCCCGGCTAAAGGCTTCACCCTGGGCCTGCGGGCCGCGCTGATGGCCCTGAACCGGGTCTTCCGCAGATTTTTCTTGCCGTACCAGACCACGAGCTGATCAGTGGGAGAGGAGAGCCAGCCATGGTCCTGTGGTGGATAGGTAACGCGATCCTGCTGCTCGTGGTGTTGCCGGTGGTCATCTTCCTGCTCAACCGCGTCCTCGCGGCGGTGGAACGGATCCGCGGCGCCACCGACGACATCCTGTCCGGCGGGGTGGCCCTCGTCGGCGAACTCACCGGCGTGCCGGACGCGCTGGCCGTCACCGACACCACTGTCAAGGAAGTCTCGGTCGGCGCGGTCAGGTACGCCGGCTCCGTAGCCAAGCTCCTTGGCTGAACGGGAAAGGACAACGGATATGCCAGCTGCCGCCTGGGCGACCATAATCATCGCCGCGCTGATCATCGCGATCACCGCGGTGGGCCTGCTGCGGGTCATTTTCCACCTCAGGGCGATCCGCAAGACGCTGGTCGCGACCACCGGGGGAGTGCAGGCCGTCGCGAGCCTGACGAGCACCGTGCCCGCGCGGCTGACCTCGGTTAACGCGAGCCTGAAGCCCGTCCGCGACTTCTGCGAAACGGTCTGAGGAGGCGCCGTCCATGGAACCGCATGTCCTGGCCGCAGGGACCAGCACCACCGGATGGGTGGTGGGTTACACCATCGGCATCGTCATCGTGCTCGTCGTGGTGGCGCTCGTGGTGCCGATCCTCATGCTGGCCCGCTCGATCGGCAACGAGGCGCCGAAGATCAACGATGCGCTGACCGAGGCGGTCACGCACACCGCGCCGCTGGGCGCGCTGCGCACCACGATCGAGCACGCCACGATCATCATCGGCGGCCTGCAGCGCGGCCGCTCCAGGCTGGGAGGGTAGCGATGCACACGCTGGCCATGTCCTCGACCGAACACAACCTATGGACGATCGCGAACATCCTCGGCATCGTCGTGGTGGTCGCGGTCGCCGCCCTGCTGAGCCTGCTCATCTACCTGGTGAAGCTCATCGACCGGCGGGTCGTCGCCGTCCGGGACACCCTGGCGGCCGCGGCGGCGAACACCGCGGACACCGTGCTGATCCCGCAGGTCGCGACCGGCGTCGAGGCCGTCCTGGCCGAGGGCCTGCAGCACCATCTGTTCCTCGGCCGCGTGCTCGGAAAGGTGAGATCGTGACAGGGCTGGTCGTTTTCACCGTCATAGACGTTGTCCTGCTGATCGCCGGCCTGGCGTTCTACCTGTTCTGGGTGGGCACGCTGCTCACCCGGATCGCCGGGAACCTGGAGGAGTGCGCCGAGATCGTCCGCACCATCGTGGGCCATGCCAAGCTCATCGGTCCCGGGGTGGAGCACATCAACGAGACCGGCGGCGTGGTGGCCGGCGCGCTGCCGCTGCTGTACGGGATGGCCGAGGACATCGTGACCGGGGTTACCCCCAGGCCCGAGGCGCCCGCGGCGCCCGAGCCGGCCCGGCCCGCCTCGGGGACGCGCCGCTCGCGCCTGCTCGACGCGGTCGGGTTCCGGCCGGGGTCGTGAAGCTCAGCCCGTCGGAACACGTGGCGTCCACCCGTCCTTCGCCGGGTCGAAGTCGGGCGGCTGTGCCGTGGCGAAGGCGCGGGTGACGGCGGCGGTGCGGCTGGATACCTGGAGCCGGCTGTAGATGTTCTCCAGGTGCTTACGCACTGTGCCATCGGTCACGCCGAGCCGGCGTGAGATCTGAGAATTGGTATACCCCTCGGCTACCAGGCGCAAGATCTCCCAGTGCCGGGGGGTGAGCGCCGGGACACCGCGGCGGCGCATCTCCGCCTCGGCGTAGGCCTCCTGCAGGTGCGGGCGCAGCAGCACCAGCAGCGCCCGGTCCCGCTCGGTGAAATCCTGGCCCGGGCCGCGGAAGAACACCGTTCTGGATACGAACACGGCAGGCAGTCCCAGTAATGCACCCAGAACGCGTCCATGTCGCCATCGTCATCGGCCGGGATCCCCTGCCCGAACCAGGCCGTCCGCTTGCCGCTGTCCAGGCCGAAGAACGATATCTCGTCGCAGGGCACCTGCACCATCAGATGCTCAAGCAGGGACAGCGGCAGCCCGTCTCCTGGGTCGTCGGCGCGGTGGTCGCTGACGATGCTCAGCAAGGCCCGCAGATCCTTCTCGCTCAACATGACCGGAACCGTCATCGCGGTCCCCTCCCTCGCACGACCCCTCGCCTGTGACCTCCACGCTAGCCCGGACCGGATCAGCCGACCATACGCCGAACGTCGAATGGCGGCCATGCCGGGAGCCGCACACACTGGAGATCGTTCAATACAACACACGAGGGGGAGTTGTCATGAGCCGTTTTCATCGCGTCGGCCTGGTCCTGGCGGGAGCCGTCGTGACCGTACTGAGTATCGGCGGCGTCATGCCCGCGAGCGCGTCGAGCATGCACCTGGAGCCGCCGCCCGGAGGCCCTGGAATACCAGCCGTCCACCCCGTGGCTCCGGTCGTGCGCACCGTGGTCGTCGGCGGAATGCCCGGCTGGCAGATCACGCTGATCGCGATCGCCGCAGCACTGGTGGCGGCCACAGGCGCCGTGCTGGCGGACCGGGTCCGCACTACCTAGTCACGGGTGCATACCGGGAGTCGCCGGACCGCGCGGGTCCTTGGCCAGGCCCGGGGAGGACGCGGTGGTCCCGCCGATCCACTCGTCCTTCCAGGCCTGATCGAACTGCTGGTCGTTGCATCGCGGCTGATAGATCGCGGTCAGCTCCCTGGCGATCTGCTCACGGTGCGGCCTGCCGCCGCCGGGCACCTCGTAGGTGCAGATGTAGACCTTCCACTTGGACCCGGCGCGCTTGACCCAGCAGTGCGCGCGCGGGTGCTGGAACGGGAACCGCTCGGCGGACAGGTCGTCGGAGTGGCCCACGTAGATGACCGCGTACCGGTCCGGCTTGGCGTCCGGTTCTGGCTTGTAGGCGATCGCGTACACGGCTGCGCTAGCCGGCGGCGTCCAGCCCGCCAGCACCCGCGGCCCCTCGAACGGGTAACCGGCCAGCGAGCCGAGCCGGATCATCTCAGCGCGTCCTCATCTTCGCTGATCGCCTCGGTCCGCACCACAGGGGCCGTCGGCAGGCCGGCCTTCTGGACGGCCCGCGTGAACTCGGCGGTGGCCGCGGCGATCGCCTCCTCGCGGCTGGCCGCCTCCACGATCAGCTGCGCGCCGTACCGGCTGGTGCCGATACCGGTCGCGATGCCGCCGGCCGCCGCAACCGCGTCGGCAAGCTCCACCACCTGCTCATGGGTCAGCACGACGTCGCCCTCAGCCTCGATCCCCACGCTCCACCTCACCGGCGCGCTCCCTTTTAATTCAGCCCTGGCAGCAGGGCAGCGAGTTTCTCCAGGCTAGCCAGATCGTGGCCGGACAGCAGCAGGTCGATGTGCGGGGCGGCGACCATCATCCCCAGCGTGCTCGGCCGGAAGGCCTGGTCGTCGCCCTTGTGCGGGTTCAGCCAGACCAGCCTGTGGCACAGCCGGGACAGCCGCTCCATTGCCGCGGCCAGCACCGCGGGGTCGCCGCGGTCCAGCCCGTCGGAGCAGATCACCACGATGCCGCCCCGGCAGATCCCGCGGCGCGCCCAGCCGCGGACGAAGGCGTCCAGGCTGTCCCCGATCCTGGTCCCGCCGTCCCAGTCGAAGGCGGCCCGCGCCGCTCGCTCCAGCGCCTCGTCCGGGCGCCGGCACTCCATCGCCCCGGTCACCCGGGTCAGCCGGGTGCCAAAGCAGAAGACCTCGACGCGCCCGGCGGACCGCTTCGCCGAGTGCGCGAACTGCAGCAGGCTGCGCGAGTAGTCGGCCATCGACCCGGAGATGTCCAGGATCAGGACCAGCGGCCGCAACCGGACCTTCCGCCGCCGCCAGTACAGCCGGGCGGGCTCGCCGTGCATGCGCATCGATTCCCGGACCGTCCGCCGCGGGTCGGGACGGGGCCCGGATCGGGCGGGGGCGCTGCGCCTGGTCCGGCGGCGTGGCGGGGTCAGCCGGATCCTGGCCATGATCCGCCGCAGCGCCGCGAGTTCGGTGGGCGTGCAGGCGGCGAACGACTTGTGCTTGAGCGCGTCGACGTCGGAGGCCATCCAGCCCAGCACGGCGTCCTCCTCCTGCGCGTCCTCACCTGGCTCGGTCGAGGGAAGCGCCAGTGACCCCTGCGCCTGCGCCGACGCGCGCAGCACGAGGGCCAGTTCCGGGTCCGGCCCGTCGGTGCCGAGGAAGAAACGGCGGAACACCTCGTCATACCGGTCGATGTCGTCGTGTCGGTTCACCAGCGTGGTCCGTCCGCCCCAGTACAAGTCGACCAAGTCGGACGGGTCCAGCTTGCTCAGCGCCGAACAGTAGACCAGGACGTCCCCCGAGCCGACCGCGAGCCCGGCCGCGCGCAGTTCGGCGGCGAAGCCGACCAGCAGGCCAGTGAAGCGGTCATCAGGCACCGGAGGTGATCTCCTCCAGGTTGTCGCGGACCACCTCGAGGTCGTCCCGGTCCTTGACTACCGCGCCGAGCGTGTCCCGCGCGTTGCCGGCGTGCAGGTCGCTCTCGCCGAGGAAGTCCAGCGTCCGGGCCCAGTCGATGGTTTCCGCCACCCCCGGCGGCTTGGCCAGGTCGAGCTCGCGCAGCCGGTGGACGGCCGCGACCACCTTGCGGGCCAGCGCCGTGGAGATGCCCGGCTCCTTGATCAGGACGATCTCGACCTCACGTTCGGCGGCCGGGTAGCCGATCCAGTGGTACAGGCAGCGCCGCTTCAGCGCGTCATGCAGCTCGCGGGTCCGGTTGGAGGTCAGCACCACCAGCGGCGGGCTCTCCGCCTTGACCGTGCCGATCTCGGGGATGCTGATCTGGAAGTCGGAGAGCAACTCGAGCAGGAAGGCCTCGAACTCGTCGTCGGCCCGGTCGACCTCGTCGATCAGCAGCACGGCCTGGTCGCCGGCCCGGACCGCCTCAAGCAGCGGCCGTTCCAGCAGGAACTTCGGGCCGAACAGCTTGTCCACGTTGTCGGCGGCGTCGGGTCCGGCCAGCTGATGTTCGGACAGGGCCCGGATGTGCAGCATCTGGCGGGCGTAGTCCCACTCGTACAGCGCCTGGTTGGTGTCGATGCCCTCGTAGCACTGCAGCCGGATCAGCTTGCGGCCGAACACCGACGCCATCACCTTGGCGACCTCGGTCTTGCCGACCCCCACCTCGCCCTCGAGCAGCACCGGGCGGCTCAGTGACAGCGCGACGAACAGCGCCGTGGCCAGTCCGCGGTCGGCCAGGTAGCCGCCCTGCCGCAGCGTATCGGTCAGCTCGCCGACGGTGCCCGGGCCCTCCATCCGCTAGGACTCGGGCCCGAGGACCAGGTCCCGTACGCTGCCCGCGCCCTGATTCAGCTTGCCCTCGCGCGCCAGCTGGGTCCGCCAGGCGAGCCGCAGGTCGCCGTCGGCCTCCTCGGCCAGGCCGTCGAAGCCCACGTCGGCCATCCGCTGGCAGGACTTGCCGGTGGTACCGCAGGCTTCCTCGACGTCCTCGGCGGACTGCCCCTGAGCGCTCCACACCTCGCGGAGCACCTCGAGGGCTTCTTTGGCGTTGCCGCTCATCTGCTGCATCCTCCCGGACGGGACTCTCGTCTCAATACCGACTGTAGGTCCTGGTCGCTGCCCAGGCGACCGCGGATTAAGGATTCTCTTATCGAGGTCACCGGGGGCGAGATCCGGTCACCGGCGCGGCCAGCCCGGCCCGTTAGGTAGCTAAGATCGTGGATCCGAACGGATGGCGTGCCTGCCTCAGCCTTCCAGCGCGTCGCGCATGGGCTGGAGCTTCACCAGGGTCTCCGCGAGCTCGGCGGCCGGCTCGGAGCCCGCCACGATGCCGCACCCGGCGAACAGGCGGGCGGTGCGCCCGGAGAGCTGGGCACACCGGAGCGCGATGCCCCACTCGCCGTTGCCTTCGACGTCCACCCAGCCGACCGGGCCGGCGTACCGCTCCCGGTCCATGTGCTCGAGGTCGCGGATGAGCTCGAGCGCGGCCCCGGTCGGGGTGCCGCAGACGGCGGCGGGCGGGTGCACGGCCGCGGCCAGGGCCAGCGCCGATTTCGGCGTCCCGCCGCCGGCCAGCGTGCCGCGGATGCGGGTGCCGAGGTGCTGCAGGTTCGGGAATTTCAACAGCGCCGGGCGGGCGTCGACGTCGAGCGTGTCGCACAGCGGCTCGAGCGCCTCGCGTATCGAGACGACCGCGTAGTCGTGTTCCTCGTGGTTCTTGGCCGAGGCCAGCAGCTCCTCGCCGAGAGCCAGGTCCTGCGCCGGGTCGGCGCCGCGGGGCAGCGTGCCGCCGAGGACCAGCGCGCTGACCTGGAGGCCGGCCCGGCTGACGAGCAGTTCGGGGGTCGCGCCGATCATGCCGTCGCAGGCGAACGTGAAGCAGTTCGAATAGCGTAGGGCCAGTCTCTGCAGCAAGGGCCGCGCGTCGATGGGCGCGGCGGTGGTGGCGAACACGTCCCGGGCGAGCACCACCTTGTGCACGCCGCCCGCCTTGATCGCGGCGACCGCCTCGGCCACCGCCTGTTCCCAGCGCGGTCCCGGCAGGCTGCCCTCCTCCCAGCGCAGTGCTGGCCGGGGGGACGACCCCCCAAGACCCCCCGGCTCCTGGGGGGACCCATCCCCCCAGACCCCCCTTGGGGGGGACTCGTCCCCCCGGCTAACACTGCTAACACTGGTAAGCCAGGCCTGGCCGCGGCCGTTTCGGCCGAGCACCACGCGCGGGACGATCAGGACGGATCCGTCGGACGACGCGTCGAAGGTGAAGGTGCCGAACGCGACCGGGCCCGAGCCGCGCACCCGGACCCGGTCGTCGACGTCGGCGGCGTCGAACACCGAGCGGAGCCACTTCTCCCCGGCGGTGAACCTGTCCTCCCCGGCCGGCAGCGTGACCCTGACCGCCTCGCCCCAGCCGACCAGGCCGGCCCCGTGATGCACCCAGGCGACCACGTCTGGCTGGGGGATGCGCTCGAGCAGGTCCCCGGGGTCGGGGACGGCGACGGTACGGACGAGAAGCCGCCCGGGCTCCTGACGGCTCAGCACCCGCACGCTACCGCAGGAGTCTGCTGAACCGTCTGTGTCACCTGGTCACCCGCCACGACCCCACATTCTAGGTGCCGTCCGTCACTGCCCTGCCTTCCGGGTTCGCCAGCGCGCTGGGCCACCAGACGTACCGTCCGATGTCCAGGGTCAGCGCGGTCACGAGCACCGAGCGGACCACGATCGTGTCGAGCAGCACGCCCAGCGCGACCGCGAACCCGATCTCGGTGAATTGCACCAGCGGCAGCGTGCCGAGCATGGCGAAGGTGCCCGCCAGCACCAGGCCCGCCGAGGTGATGACGCCGCCGGTCGCGGCCAGGCCGGTGAGCGCGCCGGGCCGGGTTCCGGACCGGATCGACTCCTCGCGCACCCGGGTCATCAGGAAGATGTTGTAGTCGATGCCGAGCGCCACCAGGAATACGAAGACGAACAACGGCATCGAGGTATCCGCGCCCGCGAACCCGAACACGTGCTTGAAGAACAGCGAGGAGATGCCGAGCGCGGCGCCGAAGGACAGCACCACGGTGGCGATGAGCACGAGCGGCGCCACGATCGCCCGCAGCAGCAGGCCCAAGATGATGAGCACCACCCCGAGGATCAGCGGGATGAGCAGGTTCCGGTCATGAGTCGCGGCGCTCTCCACATCCTTGTTGATGGCGGTGCCGCCGCCCACCTTCGCGTCCGCGCCTGGGATGGCGTGCACGGTGGTCCGTATCTTGTCCACCAGCGTGTACGCGGCCGTGCTGTCCGGCCGCGGGGTCATCGTCGCCTGCACGAAGGCCTTGCCATCCTTGGCCGCCGGCTGGCTGACCGACGCGATGCCGGGGGTGCCGGCGAGCGCGACCCTGACCTGGCCCGCGCTGGACGTGGTCGAGATCACGTCCACCGGCTCGCCGGAGCCGGCCGGGAAATGGCTGGCCAGCACGTTCTGCGCGGTAATCGACGACGGGGTGCCGCGGAACGACTGGGCCACGGTAAGGGGGCCGAACCTGAACCCGATCAGGCCGGCCGCGCCGGCCGCCAGCAGGATGGCGGTCACCAGCCACACCGCACGCGGGCGGCGGCTGATGGCCTGGCCGACCCGTGACCACAGCCCGCGGCTGGACGGCTCGGCTGAGCCGTACCCCGGCCTGACCGGCCAGAAGATCCACCGGCCGAAGATCACCAGGATCGCGGGCAGCAGCGTGACCATGGCGATCAGGCCCACGGCGATCCCGATGGCGGCGACCGGGCCGAGCCCGGAGATGTCGTTGGATTCGGCCGCGAGCAGGCAGAGCATGCCGGCCACCACGGTCAGCCCGCTGGCGATGATGGCCGGGCCCGCCCGGCGCAGGGCCACCGCCATGGCCTGGTGCCGGTCGGCGTGCCTGCGCAGTTCCTCGCGGTACCTGGCGATGAGTAGCAGCGCGTAGTCGGTGCTCGCGCCGATCACCAGCACGACCAGGATGCCCCCGCTCTGCCCGTTGACGGTCAGGTTGGCGTGCTGGGTGAGCAGGTAGATCACGGCCTGGGCCACGGTCAGCGCGACGCCGGCGGACAGGATCGGCAGTAGCCACAGCACCGGGCTGCGATAGGTCAGCAGCAGCAGCCCGACCACCACGGCCAGGGTGGCGTACAGCAGGGTGGTGTCGATGCCCTTGAATATCTTGACCTGGTCGGCCGCGCTGGCGGCCGGCCCGCCGACGTACACATTCAGCCCGGCGTTGTCCTTGCTGGCGGTGTTCTTCACGTTGGAGACGAAACCGCTCAGGTCGCTGTTGTAGCCCAGGTCCGCGCCGATGACGGTCTGGATCGCCGTGTGGTCCTTGGACACGACCGGCGGGGCGACCCGCCCGTTCACGACGGGCAGCGAGGCGAAGTACCGCGCGTCGGCGTTCGCCTTCTGCAGGTCGGCCGCCGTCACCCCGCTGTCGCGCACGTACACGACCAGGGCGGGGTTGAGGTTCTTGGACTGGAACAGGGTCTGCTGGTTCAGTTCCTGGGTGGATTCGGCCGACGACGGCAGGTACGACGACGCGTCGTTCTTCTCCGCTCCCTGCAGCTTGCCTGCCAGGCCGCCCAGGGCCAAGACCACCAGGATCCAGAACACGACCACCAGGTACTTGGACCGGCGGCCGCACACGAACGCGATCAGGCGGCTTCCGCCTGATCGCGCCGGACCCCGTTCGGCTCCGGGGTCCCCGAACCCCGGAGCCCGTGAGTTCCTCGTGTCCTGACCCGGCGTATTACGGGGCGCCCCCGTGGTCCCGCGTGCCACGTCGTCCTCCTCACGTCTTGAAAGATTCTGATGGTATGCTTAGGGAATACGATGTATCTCATCGCCCGATCGTGTCAAGTTATATCTCGAATTTCCCGGGACTTTCCCGGGTTTTCTATGCGGTCCTGCGTTTCCTGCACCAGCACCTTCCTGCGCCGGGCACCTTCCGGTATTCACCGTTGGGCTGACCCGGAGTGCTGCTCAGAGCAAGGTGAGCTGCTCGGGGGGTGCGGGGGAGCGCCTGCGCGGTCCGGGGACCTCAGGGGCTTGTGGCGGCTCCTGGGCGCTAAGTGCCTGGGGGCTGGGCACGGTTCCTAGGCGGTCGGCGGTGGCCGATCGCCGGGGCAGGGTGCCGGGGCACGGCCGGCCGATGCCGTGTTTTTCCGCGAGCTCGCGGACCTGGCCGGCGATCCGGTTTTGGTAGGCCTTCGGGGCGTAGGCGCCACGGCCATACAGTTCCAGGTACCGGTCGACCAGCTCCGGGTGCTGGGCGTGCAGCCAGGCGAAGAACCACTCGCGCGTGCCCGGGCGCAGGTGCAGCACGATGGGCATGACGTGCCTGGCCCCCGCCGCCGCGATCTGCCTGACGGCCGCGTCGAGCTGGGCGGGTGAATCGGACAGGAACGGCACCACCGGGCCCATGAGCACGCCGCAGGGCAGCCCGCGCTCGTTCAGCGTCGCGCACGCCTCGAGCCGCCGCCCGGGCGCGGGGGTGCCCGGCTCGAGTGATCGCCAAAGGTCCTTGTCGACAAAGCCCGCGGAGACGTTGAGCCCCACCTCGGTGACGTCGGCCGCCGCGGCGAGCAGCTCGATGTCCCGGAGGATCAACGTGCCCTTGGTCAGGATGGAGAACGGGTTGGCGGTGTCCGTGAGCGCGCCGATGATGCCGGGCATCAGCTGGTACCGGCCCTCCGCCCGCTGGTAGCAGTCCACGTTCATGCCCACCGCGATGTGCTCGCCCTTCCAGCCCGGCGAGGCCATCTTCTTGCGCACCAGCTCGGGCGCGTTTACCTTGACGACAACCTTGGTGTTGAAGTCCGCGCCCGCGTCGAGGTCCAAGTAGGTATGGGAGTTCCTGGCGAAGCAGTTGTGGCTCACCACGCCGTTGGCGATGAAATCGCCGGTGCCGGTGGTGATGTCGTACATCGGCACGTCCAGGCCCAACGGTTCGATCGCCACGATGCGGAGCCTGGTGTCGCTCTTGAGCGCCACGCCGTCGATGGAGCGCTTCCTGGTGATCGCGGGGTCAACGGTGTGGAAGAACCTCAACGCCTCCCTGAGGCCGCCGCGCAGCCGGATGTAGACGATTCCGTTGGGCCGGTTCGTTTCCTCCAGGACGAAATCGAAACCGAGCGACTGCAGCGAGGAGACTGTCCAGTTGATGATCTCAGGATCGGTGTTCGCTATCCGCAGGCTTCCGCTGTAGCTGCCCTCGGCGTCGAAGATCCCGGCCAGGAAGCCCTTGCGCCAGTCTGCGGACGGATTGTCCGGCCAGCCGATCAGCCATTCGATCGTCCAGACTTCATCGCGCCTGCCAGTGCGGATCGCCGTCACCAGGCGCCGGGTGGCCGACTCCTCGGCGAAGGTGAACTCTCTGCAGCTGATGCCCACGCGGGAGAGATAATCGGCGGTTCTGGCAAGCCCGTCTGAATCAGTCAGGGCGAGGCGGAACTGGTGGACGCGACCATCGGTCCCATCAGCCCGGAGGTATGAGTAGTGCCCGATTGTTCCGTCGCCGCGGATCATGCCGCAGAGGTAGCCGCGTCGGTAGGCTGCGGTCTCCTTCGGCGGTTCGGCGAAGCCGCCGACACCCATCAACTTGTTATTGACGGTCAGGAACGGTCGCTGTAGCGGGCCACACTCGGCCCCGGTCACGTGCTTCCAGCCACGCTCGGTCAGGAAGCGGTGATCGCCGCTGCAGACGAGCTGGGTGCCGTCCTCCAGGATGACGCGGTAGGCGGGCTTAACCGTGGACCAGTGCGCTAGCACCGTGGTCGGCGCGTACCGGCGGTAGTAGCCGCGACGAACCGTTCCGTAGATTTCATCGCCGGTGCGCACCTCCGCCAGGGGCTTGGTGCGGCCATCCGCCATCAGGACAGGCGTCTCCCCCGAGGCACAGTAGGTGCATGCATGTTGGCAGCCGCGGTAGGGGTTGATGGTCCACCGGAACGGCATCCGGGATGCGTCGGGCACGCGGTTGACCACGGACTTGGCCTGCACCTCGTAGAACGTCATGCCGCGGAAGCCCGGCGTGTCGAAGGTGCGGGCGACCGCGCCGCGCTCGATCAGCGGGAGTGCCCGGTCTCGGCCGGCGGTGAACAGGTCCTCGCCGTCTCCGGTCTCCAGCGGCTCGTCGAGCCGCAGATTGTCCCAGCGCATATCGCCCACGATAGAATGAATGTTCGATGATAGCAAGCTCGTCGAGGTCCGGCTCGCCGTAAGTATTTAACCCGCCCCGGCCCGCCGGGCGGGTGCGTAGCGTGCGTCTGAGCGGGGCGTTAGGCGACGGAAGGGCGAAGGCGGCTTAGCGCGAAAAAACGGGCGAAGTACAAAGCCAGAACAATTGGATAAAGACCGGTTCCTGAGAGATAGTGAGAGGGTATCCACCCGGTGCACGACGCGGAGGTTACTGAATGGCGCTGTCGATGGACGAGCAGCGCGCGCTCGCCGAGATCGAGCGGCGGCTCGCGGCTGACGATCCCGGGCTGGCCACCTGCCTGACGGCATTCCGGCGTCCCGGACCGGCCCACGTCTTGCGCTCGCCCCGGGCGCGCATCATCGGCTCGCTGTTCACGGTCCTGCTCGTGGCGATGGTCTCTCTGATGGTCTACGCGATGATCCCGTTCCGCGCGCACGGCGCGCGCACGGCCGTCACGCCGAGCACGGGGACCCAGGGCAAGGTGACGATCACGGCCACCGGAACTGGTGACCAGCCGCGGAGCGCCTCGTCCGCGTCGGCCAACGCGAGCGCGACCGCCAAGTTGGCGACGCCCTCGGCCGGCCTGAGCACGGGCGCCGGCCAGACGCAGCCAGTCAGGAGTCAAGCGGCGAACCACGCCTCGTCGCCGCCGGCCGGTCCGTAACCACCGTCCGGTCGGCGCGGAGCATCCGGCTGGTGACCGTGCGCCGTTAAGGATTCCCGCCACAGCTGGACGAGGTAGCGTTCGAGGCCCTCGAGGGTCTTCTTCTCCTGCTGGAACTCGTCACTGAGCGGGTTGCGGTGCCGGTCGAAGAGCTGCGCGTAGCGGCGGGTCACCTGGTCGCGGTTGCCGGCGTAGACGCGGACCGAATAGTCGCCGACCCCGCCCGCGAGCCGCAGGCCGCGGACCGCAGTGCCGGCCAGGCCCATGCTGATGCTGAGCTGACCGCGCAGGTAGATGGCGCCCTTGGCCTCTTCGTCCCAGGCGTCGCCGCACGGCGGCGGAGCCTCGTCCCACTCCTCGAGGACGAGCCGGACGTCGATATCCTCCTGCAGGCTGCCGACCCAGAGCTGCTCGCGGTTGGTGCTGATCAGCGCGCCTACCGGGGCCAGCGGACCGCCCGGGGCGTCCGGATCGACAGACGGGTCGTGGATCCGGAACATCCTGCGCTCCGGTGTCACCGGTATGACCAGCTGTAGAAGCCTGCGGCTCACGGCGTTCCCCTCCCCCCTCGGCACGTTGCTACCTTGGACAACAGCCCGCTAGCTAGCAAATCTAGACTGCGGACGCAGATCATGCAGGGCGAAACGGCGCGGAAATGCTAAACGTGACCACTTGACTACATGCTGCATCGGTGTACCGTCATATCTGTTATGAACCTTGTGTCCGAACTTGACCTGCCGGCGTTCGACTACACGGCACCGGACTTCTCGGCCGATCGCTACCACCAGCAGCTCGCCGAGACCCGCCAGCGCGGCTGGCTGGCCAAGTCGCCACTGGCTTACATGGTGCTCGATCATGATGCGGGGGAGTTCTTCCTGCGGTCGAGGAAGACCGCGTTCCCCGGCCGCCAGATCGCCGAGTTCTTCGGCGTGACCGGCGGCCCGCTGGCCGAGCACATCGACGCCAACATCCTGAACCTCAGCGGGGACCAGCACCGCCGGCTCCGGGCGCTGGTCGGGCCGGCGCTCACGCCGCGCGCGGCCGATCGCTGGCGCCCGGTGATGCGCGGTTTCATGGAGAACCTGTGGGCGCGGGTCGCCGCTCACGGCGGCTGCGATTTCGTGGCCGCGGTGGCCCGGCCGTACCCGTCGCTGACGATCGCGACCGTACTCGGGGCGCCGCATCAGGATGCGTGGCAGCTGCACACCTGGTCCAGCTGGGTGCAGCGGCAGTTCGACATCCGGGCGCTTGAGACCAGCCGGGACGACATCGAGCGGGCGGTCACCGAAGTCCAGGAGTACGTCACCGGGCTGCTCGAGGCCAGGCGGGCGGCTCCCGGCGACGACCTGATCAGCGAGCTGCTGGCGGCCCGTGACCAGGGCGACAGGCTGTCTGCCACCGAGTGCGTGCAGCTCGTGACGAACCTGCTGGCCGGCGGCATCGACACCACCACGGGCCAGCTCGCGCACGCGATGCGGCTGTTCGCCGAGCACCCCGGCCAGTGGGCGCTGCTGGCCGGGGAGCCTGCCCTGGTCCCGCGGGCGGTCGACGAGGTGCTGCGGTTCGAGCCCGTCACGCCGTTCACCGCGCGGATCTGCCTGGAGCAGGTCGAGCACCGCGGCGTAGTCTTCCCGCCGGGCACGATCGTGGCGGTCTGCGCGGAGCGGGCCAACCGCCAGGGCGAGGACGGCGAGAGCTTCGACATCACCGCGCCGCGCGATACGCGGCTGCTCACCTTCGGCGCGGGAACCCACTACTGCCTGGGCGTGAACCTGGCCAGGGCCGAACTCGAGGAGGCGCTGGCGTTCCTCGCGCCGCGCACTGGAGGACTTGCCCTGGACGGGCCGCCGCAGCTGGGCGGGGTCGAGGGCATCTACGGGATCGACAAGCTCCCG